>Ga0208587_1000113_pt1 | contig 42283 bp, 32 predicted proteins | sample NGESurdeep092012_7_FD_184472 | JGI IMG/M metagenome (GOLD analysis project Ga0208587, IMG submission 184472) | Arctic peat soil microbial communities from Barrow, Alaska - NGEE Surface sample 210 deep-092012 (SPAdes) | ecosystem: Environmental > Terrestrial > Soil > Wetlands > Peat ...
ATTAGCGCGCATTTCCACGCAACTGGTTCGGGGCAAGGGGTCAGCTGATTTCGTAGCGCAGGGTGCGGTTGTTCCACCAGGGGACGGTGGTGTTGGTGGGGAGGCCGGCCTGGCGGAGGACGGGTGCGTAGGCGCGCCGGTCGAGGCGGACGGTGATCGTGTCGGCGGTGGTGGTGATCGTGCCGGGGGTTTCCAGGAAGCGGCGTTGCAGAACGTCGGGGGTGACGGCGGCGTAGCCGGGCAGCCGCGTGCGGAGCGCGGCGATGAGTGCTTGGGCGAGTACGCAGAGCATGATGTCGAGGTCGACGTTGAGGTTGACGGTGGAGGACAGGGCGTCGGCGTGGAAGGCTTGGATGATCTCGGCGAGGCGTTGTTCGATGGTCATGCGTCGGGCGTAGTGCTCGATCAGGGTCTTGGCGGGGAGGTCGTCGTCGTTGGTGATGATGACGGTGGGCGCGTCGCGGCCGAGTCCGGTGATGATGAGTTGGCGCACGGGTTCGGGATAGTTCGACAGTCGGGTGTGGGATTCGTGCACCCGGGGTCGGTTGTATCTGCCGGGCCGGTTCAGGGTGATGGTGGTGAAGTCGGTGCCGGTGAGGGCGTCGATCTGGTGGACCAGTGCGGGTGAGCGCATCCGCAGGGTGAGGAACTTGACGCCGCGGTCGTTGAGTTCGGCCAGCACCGGCTGGGTGGTGACTTTCTGGTCCATGATCAGCAGATGTGGGTCGTGGCCGCTGACGGTGTTCCAGTGGTCGCAGAACGCGATCACCTCGCGGGCTTGGGTGGCCTTGGCGAGGTCGGCGTTGGTGTAGACGAGGTTGTGGGTGCCGCTGTCTTGGGCGAAGAAGGTCAGCACCGAACGGGCCCGTTGCGAGCGGGTGGGCACGTAGTGTTTCTCCAGCACCGGGTCGTGTCCCCAGTGCATGACGGCGTGGAAGTCCAGATCGAAGATCGCCTCAGAGCTGGTGGCGAGCCCGCCGTGGATCATCGCGGTGTCCAGGGCGGCCAGGAAGTGCCGCTGGTGCTCGTGGCTGGTGCGGTAGGAGTAGTCGGTGAGCGCGGACTTCTTCGGCAGGGTGCTCAGCCCGGCGAACAGGGCCGCGGCCGGGTCGGCGAGCAGGAGGTCATCGACGTGGGAGACCCGCCGGGTGCGGGTGAGCTTGAGCGCCAGCAGCGACAGCAGCCAGGACACGGCGGGCACGACGCGGGTGCCGGGGTAGCCGGCCTGGGTGACCAGGGCGGGCAGGTCGAGTGCGATCAGGTCGGGGACGAGCAGCAGTAGACCGGCCTTGCCGGTCTCCACCGTGGCGGGCCAGGTGGCGAAGTCCAGCCGGGCGGTCCGGGGCAGGCGGGTGTCGCGTCCGGGGGTGGCCGGCGAGGTGCTCTCGGCCGGCTCGGGACGGCGCAGCAGCCGCCCGAATCCTTCCTCGGCGAGGATCTCGGCCACGCTGGTGCGGTTCAACGGCGTTCCCTCGCCGGGCAGGCGGGCGGAGATCTCATAGGTGGACAGCCCGGCTCGGCGCAGCTCGATCACCCGGGCCCGGGCGCGGTCTTTGGCCGGCGCTGACCCGGGCGCGGGGCCGGGCTTGCGCGCTGGGGCGAACAATTCGGTCCGCCCGGCCCGGTGCTCGCGGACCAGGTTCACCATCGCCCACCGGGTGTAGCCGAACCGCTCGCCGGCCGCGGCGTGGGTCAGGCCCTCGACGTAGAACGCCCGCAGCGCCTCGTAGCGGCGGTGGTTCACCTCGTGGGGCGTGGTGAACCACTCCCGACTCGCTGGTTGTGGCGATCCACCTGCCATACGACAAGTGTGCCGCGTCCAATCACGGAGGCGGGAATCTCGAGGGTGTTCGGCGTGTCGGCGAACTAGCCATCGTTTACTGGCACGCTCTCGCGTGCATTCGACTTCGGCCAGACCCGATCAACTGCGACTGGAACTACAGTTCTGTCATTCAACAGCCAGACCACCACAACCCACCAACGACGCCTGACCCAGCCGGCGGACACCACCCGCCCGGTCACCGTGCACAGCCGACCCACAATCGGGCACGCCCCACCCGACGATCGGTGCCCCGAACCAGTTGCGCGGAAATCCGCGCTAACTGCGCTGGAGCCCCGCCACCCCGCCGGGCCTGCGCCTCCCGGCACCGACGCGGTCCCACCCGCCCTCGACGAGGCGAGCTCATCGACACCAAGTACGGCGGCACGATCACCAAGCGCTACCTCTACGAACTCCGCCTCGCACAACGACGAGCGTCCCGTAGCCCGATCCGCCTACGCACCCGCCGAGTTGTTCGTCCGCGGACGTACCAGGACGTCCACCTCGCAGCGGAGGCCCGGTGCCCGGGACAGCCGGGCGTCGGTGGTCACTAGCACCGCCTTCAGGTACTCCGCCAGAGCGACGTAGGAAGCATCGTAGATAGTGATGTTCTCTCGCAGGCTCCAGCATTGGGGCAGCAGTGGTCGGTGCGGCGCCCGCTGAACGGCAGAGCTACCAGGTCGGACAGGGCCTGCTCGGCGCGTCGAGCAGGCAGACGTCCGGCGAGGAGCAGGCGCCGCAGGACTGAAGGCACTTCAAGGTCGACGAGTTCCGGAGCGGCCAGGAAATCGCCCCGAAGACGCGCCCGGGCATGGTCACCGTCGACCCCGTCGTCGGCGAGAGCCGTGGCGAGAACGCTAGCATCAACGACGATCACGGTCCTCCCGCAACGCTCTCGTCGCTACGTCGAACGGCACCGACCCGCCGGCCCGACCACCGGCCCGGTCCAGAACGTCCTCCACTGTCGGGCTGGCTGCCTCCGCGATCAGCCGCGCGCGCAGGTACTCCTGAAGCGATTGGTGCGCCGCCGCAGCACGCCGACGAAGCACCGCATGCTTAGGGAGGGCGTTCGTGGGCCGTCGTCGCTTCCGTCGCAGCAGACCCACCCAGACGACGGAAGCGGCGAGAGCACCCACCCCGGCAGCGATCGCATGCACTGTCGCATGATGCTCGTGCAGCGTCCGCCACCAGTGCCGGCTGGGAGAGTTACACCATCCACACCTCAGGGGATCGCGCGTCCGACGTGATGCGTGACGGAACTGGGGGCGAAGGACCGATCACAGCCTCGACGACCCGGTGCTGAGAAGTCTGGCTCGTTACGTTGCCGGCACCATCAGGTTCGGCGTCGTGCGCAGATCACGGCGTCGAAGCCCGTGCCAGCTGCGGCTCTCGGTCGGTCCTCAGCGATGGGCATCTCCCAGCGTCGAGGGTCGAGGACTGCGACGGCAGCCTCGACAGTCACCTGGACCTGGCCGGCTGCGGGTGTCTCGGCGCCCGTCATTGGGTCGATCGGGAGGTGGCCGACCAGCAGCAGCGTCCCGCCCGGCGCGACCCCAGTCGCCAGTCGCGACACCATTTCCCCCACTGAACCCGCCACGTGGACATACAGGCTGGTTACGAGGTCGTAGAGGCCAGCCTCCGGCGTCCAAATCGCGAGATCGCCCTCGACCCAATCGATGCGCTCGGCGATGTCCGGCCCGAGGGTCGCGGCTGTAGACCAGCCGTGGGCCAGGACCGTCGCAGAGAAGTCGACCGCGGTGACCTGCCATCCGAGCGCAGCCAGCCAGAGGGCCTCTGAGCCGTGGCCACAGCCCGCGTCGAGGGCACGGCCCGGGGCGAGGCTGCCGACCGTTGCCGTCAGGTAGGCGTTCGGGGGCCGCTGTGCGACCTGTGCCGCGTGCTCACGAAGCACCTCGGACCACCGCTCGTCCCAGAAGCCCCGATCGAGGCGGTGCGCTGATTGCTCGCGGTCGGTCGGCGCGTCGCTCTGCCCCATGTCCATCGGCGTCCACTATCGCGTATCGCGCTGCCACCTGTCCGACGAGACAATCTCGCGACCGCGCCGGAGGTTCGCGGTTTTAGGCGGGGCTCCAGCGGTTTCGCCAGTCGATGAGTCGTCCGACGATGAGCACGGTGGTGGCGAGGTAGAGCGCGGCGTGTCGGTGGCGGTTGCGTCGGTCGGTGCTGCGACGGAGCTGCCAGTAGTTCGACCACCAGGTGTTGGTGGCTTCGACGATCCAGCGGAGCCCGAGGCGCAGCGGTTGCTTCTTCACCCCGGGGACCTTGGTGCCGCGTCGTTGGATCTCGAACTGGTCGATGCCCTGGGTTCGTAGGCGGTCGCGAACGGCGCCGGAGTCATAGCCCCGGTCGAGGTGGAGGGTGTCGATGTCGGCGAGGAGGCCGTTGGCCTCGACATCGGCGAGGGTGGGTTCGAGCAGGGCGACGTCGTTGCGGTTGGCGCCGTCGATCGCCTAGCCGACGGAATGCCGTGACGCTCCGAGGCGACGGACCACTTCCAGCCCAACTTGGCTCGATCCGTGGGGTTCGGGCCGGCTCCCTCGCCGCCACAGGGTGCCTTGTGCAACGACCCATCGAGCGCGACGTGCTCGAGATCGAGGCCGACGATCCGGTCGAACGCGGCGAGGGCTTCGGTCTTGAAGGCCTCGAAGACGCCGGCGGCGATCCACTCGTCCCGGCGGGCGCGCAGGGTCGTGTCGGAGACTAAGACTTGGTGGTCGAGGATCGCTTCGATGTCGACCCACGACGCACCCGTGACCAGCCGGATCAGCAGGCCCCGGAAGCACAACCGGCCCGAGACGCGTGGGCGGTGACAACCAAGCGGATGGCTGCGATCCGACGCCGGGAGCAGCGGCTCGATCGCCGCCCAGATCGCATCGACTACCTCCGAGCGCGCATGATGTGCAGGGACCTCCACCGGTCGTCGTGGGCATCACCCGGCATCAAAACCGGAGCACCTCCGGACCGGTGGATGGTCCACTCCTCAGTGCCTATCCGCGCGAGTCCTAAGACTGTCGACAGGCTAAGCCGACGTCCCGCCATCGGGTCATGCCGCTGCTCGTCGGCAACGCAGTCGCGGCCGTCCCGGCGACCGCGCGGGCCGATGCGACAATTTCGCCCATGACGAACAGGTGGGTCGGATGCGGCTGTTGATGATCGGCGCTCCCGGCGCCGGAAAGGGTACGCAGGCCGAGCAGATCGCCACCCACTTCGGCCTCACGCACATCTCCAGCGGCGACCTGTTCCGCCAGCACGTGGCTCGGAAGACCGCCATCGGCCGGGTGGCCAAGGCCTACCTGCAGCGTGGCGACCTGGTTCCGGACGCGGTCGTGATGGACATGCTCTACAAGCCGGTGACCAAGGCCAACCAGGGGGCAGGCTATGTCCTGGACGGCTTTCCGCGCACCGTGGAGCAGGCCGAGGCGGCGTACTCGGTGGCGAAAGATCTCGGGGTCGCCGTCCAGGCCGCGGTCCACCTCGAGGTACCCACCGATGACCTCGTGGAGCGGCTGGTCGCCAGGGGGCAGGCCACCGGCCGAACCGACGACACCGAGGAAGTAATCACCCACCGCCTCGAGGTGTACGCCGAAAAGACCACCCCGTTGCTGAACTACTATCGTGAGCGCGAGCAGCTCGTCACGGTGAACGGCGCTCGCGCAATCGACGAAGTCACCTGGTCAGTGATCGTCCAGCTGCAGCGACTCCAGCGCCAGCTGTCCCGCTGACCGCTGACCGACGCTCTCGCGCGTACGCCGCTGGGAACTCGGCGGACAGCCCTGGCCCGCTCGCACTGGCCCAGCACATGCAGCTGGGCCAGTGCGACGGTCAGCGGTCCTCCGTTGGATGGCGAGATGGCTGCGCTCATCGACAACACCACGGGCTGACTTGACACCCGGACCGGGCCGGGCCACGCCAGTAATCCAGTTGGCAGTGACGCAGCCGCTCGTGCCAGGCGGCTGGGCACTCTGTGACGGTCGACACTCTGCGGACAATCGCCGATTCCGGGTAGGTCCCGCCCACCGTGCCGACCGCTTACGCGTGGCTGAGAAGCTTCGCCTTCTCGCGGTCGAACTCCTCCGCCGATACGACCCCCCGCTCGCGCAGGTCCGCCAGCTTTGTGAGCTGATCGGCGGTGCTGGCCGGCGCGCCGGCGGCCATCTGCTGGATGTAGCCACGGAGGGCATCCTGCTGAACCTCGGCCTGCTGAACCGCCCGCTCATGCATCTTCCCGCCGCGGATTATCAGGTAGACCAAGACACCGAGGACCGGAAGGATCAACACGAACAGCACCCACAGCGCCTTGCCGCCACCCGACAGGTCCCGGCTGCGGAAGATGTCCACATAGACTGTGATCACCAGCCAGATCCAGAGGACGAAGAAGAAGATCTCCAGGATCGTCCAGAACGAGTTGAGGAGGGGGTAATCCGCTGCGAGATTCATGGGTTAGCTCCTTGGACAAGAAGGCAACAGGCTGATCGACGATAGTTCTACCATCGTGCCCGGACACCTGCCTGCCGAGACGGAATGACGCGGGCACCGCAGCCGGTCCCCCGGTGAGGTGAGGCGTGAGACGTACCCGCTGCGAGGGTCAAAAGCCGTTCAGCTCGTCCACGACGCGCTGCAAGGCTCCGAGGTTGGCCCAGTTCACCGCGACGAAGTTCGGCAGCCGACCCCGTTCGGCCTGGCACTGCCGCCCGCGCGCGGACAGCACGGCATAGGCGTTGACCGTCCGGGCGTCGGTGTACAGGGTCGAGAAACCGCTCAGCCAATGGTTGAGCAGGAACAACGGGGAGTCCGGGCGGCCCCGCTTCAACCCGCAGTCGAAGGAGGCGACGGTCGGGTAGGTGTAGCCGGTGTCCTGGACGTAGTCGAAGCCCGGCAGCAGCCACGGGTACGCATCTCCACCGCCTTGGTTCTCCATCAGCACGACCAGGCGCCGGCCGGACTCGACCATGGCGCGCAAGGTCGGCCAGGGCGCGGCGATGCCATCGGAGTGGTAGGCGTAGCGCGTCAGCCCGGCCCGGTCGAAGACCTTCGCGGTGTCCGCGGGAGTCACCGCGTCCTGGATGAACAGCGTCACTACCTCGGTCGGGTGGGCCGACATCCACGCCTGCACGCCCTGCAACGCGGGCAGCAGGGGGGTGCCGCCGATCTCACAGAACGTGTGACACAAATAGGGCTGCACTGGTCCGGACGGCGGCCCGCCGTTGCTCTGGATCGACGTGGTCAGCCGCTCGACCGACTGCAGGAGCTCGGGTGCGAAGGCCTGCTCGGCCTGCTGCGCGGCGGCGGTGAAGTTGCTTGTCGCGGTGATGCTCCGGCCGTTGGCCACCGGCTGCCCGTACCAGGTGTCGATCAGCAGGACCCGCACGCCCGCATCCAACATCCCGACCAGGCTCGTCGGCTGCTCGGCCAGGTAGAAGCCCTGGTCCTCCGCCGACATCGCGTTGTGAGCCGCCGCCCAGGCCACCTCGGTGAAGCGCCGGTCGCACAACTCGGCATGCCCGGCGCAGACCATCGGCCCTTGGCCCTGGGAGGCAGATACCGTTCGGTCCGGCGCTCGGGCGTTGAGCGCCAGCGGAAACCCGGCGAGCAGCGCGAGAACCGATCCCAGCCCGGCCGGCACCAACCAAGCCGCGCGGTGCCGCGGACGCTGACCCCGAGCCGGCTGGGCTTCCGTAGCCCCTAACTCCCCCTGAGCCTCCACCCCAGTGACGAGGCGATTCAGGTCCAGGACGGCGTACACAGCGGCGCCGAGACCGAGCAGCACGGCCAGCGCGGACAGCATCCGCTCCGTCCAAAAGATCAGCCCGAGGCCGCCGAGCCCGATCGCCACCGCCCGCAGAACCGCCAGGCCGGTCGTCTGGGGTCGCGAGGCTAGCCGACCGGGAAGCCGAGACACCCATCCGCGGATGTCGGCGTAGCCAGGCCCTGAAGCCGCGATCGCGGCCAGTAGACCGCCCAGCACCACGGTCAGCGCAGCGATCCGGAACAGCGGCTGACCGAAGGCGGCCCACAGAGCCGCCTTCGCCGCCCCTGCCAGACTGGACCGGTCGAGCGAGGAGGACCACCACTGCCCCGCCGCGGCCATGAGCAGCAGCAGGACGCCGCCGGCCGACACGGCTGCGCCAGCGCCCAGGACGGCTCCCCGCCGGCCGGGGTGCACGACACCCCCCGCCAGGACGCAGGCCAGTGCCAAGAGCGGCAACAGCCAGGCGAGAGTCGCGGCGAGGTGGGCGCCTTGCACCACCCTGCCGATGGCGCCGCCCTGCCCGCCCACCACGGCCAGCCGAACGGGAAGATCGGCGGGGATGGCCGCAGCGGCTTGCGGTGACACCTCGCGCAGCACCGCGGACACCACGGCGCCGAAGTCGGCGAGCCGCAGCACCACCTGGTCCGAGTCCGCGGTGGTGAACGCTGCGTGCGCCTGGTTCGCGGCGCTGCGGAAGATCGGACCCGCGGCGTCACTGGCGATCACCGTGGCCGAGATCTGCGCCACCAGCGGCTTGACCGCTACCAGGTCGGCTCGCCGCGCGACGGCGGCGTCGGCAACCTGGTTACCGATCGCGCTCGCTAGCCGTGGATCCTGCCGCAGGTGTTCGACGTTGGCCACGAACCCGGGGCCGTCGAGCACTTCGCGGTTGACCAGCCCCGCCAGACCGGCGAGCGCAACCAGCAACGCAGCCACCACGAACAGGACGTAGGCACTCCACCGACGCACGTCGAAACCCCTCGACTGCCCACGCAGGCCCGGGGTGTCCCGAGCCCCGACAACGGTAGCGGCGCCTTGGATTATCGCGCGTCAGACTGGGGCGCTGCTCGGCATTCATCGCTCACCGTCGTAACCGGTCACTCGACCAGCAGCACCTCGAGGGTGCGGGGACCGTGCACGCCTTCCACCCGGCTCAGCTCGATGTCGCTGGTGGCCGACGGTCCGCTGATGAACGTCGTCGGCTGGGTGCCGTCGAGTCGGGCGACGGCTTCCGGCACCGTGCCGACCACCTGGTCGGCGAAGACCACGCACAAGTGGTAATCCGGCACCAGCGTCAGCATCCGCCGACCCTGGGTCGGCCCGGCATCGAGCACGATCGTGCCGGTCTCGGCGATCCCGACGGCGCAGCCAGTGATCACGCCGTCCGTCCCGTCGAGGTTGGCGGCGGTCAGCTCACCGGTGTCGAGGAGCAGGTCGGCATCTGCCGGCTGCCACTCCGGCGGTAAGGCGGCCGGGACGACGATCCGCCGGGCACCTCGCTGTCGGATCGCCGACGCAACGGCGACCGGCAGCTCGATGGCCGCAATTCGGTGCACGATCGCCCGGTAGTCCTCGACCCGCTCGACGAACAGGTCCACCTGCGCGGCGCGGTCCAGTGCCGAGGACCGCAGGTAGTGTCGGGCCACGACGACGTCCGCTGGTTGCTCGTCGGCGGGTACGTCGTGCAGCGCCGACCGGATCCGGGCGAGGATTTCCGCCCGCGCCGCCGCGTTGGCCGACCGCTCGGACTCCGGCAGCGCGGTCACGACCCGCTCCGGTCGGACCCGGTTCCGCCACTGCCGGTTCCGCCACTGCCGGTTCCGCCACTGCCGCCGGCCCGGTTGCGCTCCCACCACTGGCGGAACGACTCCGACGGCACGGCCGGGGTGTCCCGGGCATCGCTCCAGCGCCCGAGCATCCCGGGCAGCGTGCCGATCTTGCCACCGCGGGCCATCGACCTGGATCCGAGCCGGGCCGCCGCCTCCGCCCGTTCGAACCGCTTGGCGTCGTCGAAGACCCACTTCATCGCCTGCATGGCGATCATCTCCGGAGTCGGCAGCTTGTGCTCGCGCTTTTCATCCACCACCCGGGCTCGCAGGTGCACCAGCACCTCGGGGATGTTGATCTTTACCGGGCACACCTCGTAGCAGGCGCCGCACAGCGAGGAGGCGTACGGCAGCGAGGCGTCGGTGCGGCTGGTGGCGTCGGTCTTGCTGGCGCCGGTCCGGATTTGCGGGGTGATCACTGCGCCGATCGGACCTGGATAGACCGAGCCGTAGGAGTGGCCGCCGACCCGCTCGTAGACCGGGCAGACGTTCAGACAGGCCGAGCACCGGATGCAGTTGAGCGCCTGCCGACCGATCTGGTCGGCCAGGGCGTCGGTACGGCCGTTGTCCAGCAGCACCAGGTGGAACTCCTGCGGCCCGTCGCCGGGGGTCACCCCGCGCCAAGTCGATGTGTAGGGGTTCATCCGCTCGCCGGTGGAGGACCGCGGCAGCAGCTGGAGGAAGACCTCTAGGTCCGCCCAGGTCGGCAGCACCTTTTCGATGCCGACCACGCTGATCAGCACCTCGGGCAGCGTTAGGCACATCCGGCCGTTGCCCTCGGACTCCACGATGACCACGGTGCCGGTCTCGGCGATGAGGAAGTTGCCGCCGCTGACCCCGACCCGGGTGGAGAGGAACTTGCGGCGCAGGTGCTTGCGGGCCGCCATCGCCAGCACTCGCGGCTCGTCGGTCAAGCCGGGATCGACGTCCGGCATCTCCCGCAAGAAGATCTCCCGGATCTCGGAGCGGTTCTTGTGGATCGCCGGGACCAGGATGTGCGAGGAGTAGTCGTGGCCAAGCTGGACGATGAGTTCGGCCAGGTCGGTCTCGTACGCCGTGATGCCGGTCGCCGCCAGCCCGCCGTTGAGGTCGATCTCGTCGGTGGTCAGGGACTTGATCTTGATGACCTCGTGCTCACCGGTGGCCTGCACCAGCTCGGCGACGATCCGGTTCGCCTCCTCGGCGTCGCGCGCCCAGTGGACGCGGCCGCCGGCCGCCGTGACCGACTCCTCGATCTGCACCAGGTAGGTGTCCAGGTGGCGCAGCACCCGCTCCTTGGTGGCCCGGCCGGCCTCCCGTAGCTCCTGCCAGTCCGGCAGCTCGCCGACGACCGAGGCCCGCTTGTCGCGGATCGTGGTGGTCGCCTTGCGCAAGTTGCGTCGCAGCTGGGTGTCGGCGAGGGCCTTGCCCGCCGCGGCCGGGAACTTGGTGCCGGCAGGGACCGGTGCGCTCACCGACGTACCTCATTCATTCGGTCTTCATTCTTCCACCAGGCGGCTCACTCGGTGGAAGTCACTCGGTCGCGGCCAGGATTTCGGCCAGGTGCAGGGTGCGTACGCCGGAGCGCAGCCGGGACAGCCCGCCGCCGATGTGCATCAGGCAGGAGTTGTCGCCAGCGGTACAGACCTCGGCGCCGGTGTCCAAAACGTGGCTCATCTTGTCGGCCAGCATGGCGGTCGAGGTCTGGTAGTTCTTCACCGCGAACGTGCCGCCGAAGCCGCAGCACTGCTCGGCCGCCGGCAGCTCGACCAGGTCGATCCCGCGCACTGCCCGCAGCAGCTGCAGCGGCTTGTCCCCGACGTGAATCATGCGCAGCGAGTGGCAGGTCGGGTGGTAGGTCACCCGGTGCGGGAAGTACGCGCCGACGTCGGTCACCCCGAGCACGTCGACCAGGAACTCCGAGAGCTCGTAGACCTTCGGTGCCACTGCCGCGACGTCCGTGCCGAGGGAGAGATCCTCCCCGCGCTCCGCGGCGACCTCGGCCACCCGCGAGTGGTACTCCCGCACCATCGACACGCACGACCCGGACGGCGAGACCACCGCGTCGTACGGCGCAAAAACGTCGGCAAACCGGCGGACCATCGAGATGCACTCCCGCTGGTAGCCGGTGTTGAAGTGCATCTGGCCGCAGCAGGTCTGCTCCATCGGGAACTCGACCTGCTGGCCGAGGCGCTCCAGCAGCTCGACCACCGCGCGGCCGGTCTTGGCGTACATGACGTCGTTGAAGCAGGTGATGAACAGGGCCACCCGCACGGGGATCAGCCTTTCTGGTCGGTACGCCGGAAAGCCGCCGTGGGCGTCAGGGGATCATCCACGACAGCACGGACGTCGACTGCAGGTAGACCAGGATGCACATGAACGCCAAGAAGCCCAGGCTCCAGCCCAGCACCCGCCGGAACAGCTCGCCCTCCTGCCCGGCCATGCCGACCGCGCCGGCGGCGATCGCCAGGTTCTGCGGCGAGACCATCTTGCCGAGCACCCCGCCAGAGCTGTTGGCGGCCGCCATGAGCAGCGGGTTCAGGCCGGTCTGCTTGGCGGCCGTCACCTGCAAGGCGCCGAACAGGGAGTTCGACGAGGTGTCCGAGCCGGTGACCGCCACTCCCAGCCAGCCCAGGATCGGGGATATCAAGGCGAACAGACCGCCTGCACCGGCCATCCATCGGCCCAGGGTCTGCGTCTGGCCCGACTGGTTCATCACGTAGGCGAGCCCCAGCACGGCCATGACGGTGACGATGGCCGGCCAGAGCTGCTTGAGCGTCGCGGCGTAAATGCTCAGTGCTCGTCCGACGCTCAGCTTGAGCACGATCATGGTAAGGATGCCGGTGACTAATAGCAGGGTGCCGGCCGCCGAGACGTAGTTGAGCTTGAAGGTGGTGGCCACCGCCTTGCTGGCCGAGTTCTTGATGTGCAGACCGGGCCAGTTGACGATGTGAGTGAACCGCTCGATGCCGGTCCCGGTGGTGCCCGCCTTGGCGGGCGCCACGCCGGCCAGCCACTTGATCTGCGTGGAGATGACGAACACCGCAATGATGATCAGGTACGGCGCGTAGGCCTTCGCCACCTCTCCCGGCGGGTCGTGGTGCGCCAGCTCGCTGTTGGACTGGGCCACCCGCTCGCGGAAGTCGGAGTCGGTCTCGTCGCTGGCACCGCCGGCCACCGCCGGCCGCGCTCCCCGCCTGGCCTGGCCGACGCCCTCGCGGGCCGCGCTCGGATGCCACCGCCGGGTGAAGCCGATCACGGACACCGCAGCCACCAGCGAGGCGACGATGTCGGTGAGCTCGACCGAGATGTAGTTGGAGCAGACGAACTGGGCCAGCGCGAAACTGACGCCGCAGACGAGGGCGACCGGCCAGGTCTCGCGCAGGCCGCGCCTGCCGTCCACGATGAAGACCAGGGCCAGCGGCACGAACAGGGCAAGGACCGGGGTTTGCCGCCCCACCATGGCACCGAGCTTGTCCACTGGCAGACCGGTCACCGCCGGAGAGGCCAGGGTGGTGATAGGCACCGCGAGGGCGCCGAAGGCCACCGGGGCAGTGTTCGCGACTAGGGCCAGCATTGCCGCCCGCATGGGAGCGAAGCCGAGCGCGATCAGCATCACTGAGCTCATGGCGACCGGCGTGCCGAAGCCGGCGAGGGCCTCCATCAGCGCCCCGAAGCAGAAGGCCACGATCATGGCCTGTACCCGCTGGTCGTCGCTGATCTTGCCGAAGGAGCGGCGCAGGACGTCGAGGTGCCCCGTGGCGACCGTCATGTTGTAGATCCAGATCGCATTGATCACGATCCACATAATCGGGAAGAAGCCGAAGGCCGCGCCGTACAGCGAGGTGTTGAGCGCGTCACCCAGCGGCATCGGGTAGACCACCGTGGCAATGACGATGGCGACTGCGAGCGAGGTGAGTGCGGCGATCCAAGCCTTCATCTTTACGACGCCCAGCAGGACGAACAGGGTGAGCAACGGCAGGGCCGCGAAGATCGACGTCGTCGCGAGCGAGTGCGACACCGGGTCGAGGACCTGCTTGTAGTCCGGTACGATCATAGGTGCCTTCGCCTGGACGCCGAGGAGATCGCAACCGGTGCGGCTGGCGAGCAGCCGTTGGCCGGGTTCACGGGACGGTACGCCGGATGGGCCACGTCCGGGTGGAACATCGGCGAAGGGGACCGAGAGTAACCGGCTGGACGGGATGGGTGTCCACCGTGCCGTGGCAATGCGTATCCAGATCGGCACACGGTGCGAGCCGGTGCCGCCCGTGGGTGATCCCCGGTTCAATACGGCGGTGACCGACGCGCCCAGAGCGATTCGGCCGCCCTGCTGACCGGGTAGGTGCAGTACGTGGGCGGGCACGAGCACGGGCGTCGACACCGGGTGCACAGCCCTTGGTTCGGCTTACCGGTCACCGCGCCGGCCGGCTGTAACGCTTAGGTGTGGGCACTCCAGGAGCGGTGCCGGGAGGGCAACCATGGCCGATGGACCTGCGGAGCCGGACCGGAGCGTCCGCGCTGACAGCGCTGACAACGATCTGTCGAACTCGGCCGGCGTCGCGACGGCCGAAGGCGAACAGGCTCCGACCGGCACGACCGCCGCCAAGCAGGCCGGTCCGCACCCCCGCGCCGGCACGCCCCGGGGTGGTCCGGAACGACGTCGACACCTCGGCGGATAGATGGGGATCTGAACCGCGTGGACAGCCGAACGTTCCGGGGGATGACGACGCAGGGAGAGTGTGGATGACGGCAACAGTGGTCCCGTCCACCTCGACCGCGGGCCAGGCGGTGCTGCGGATCGACCCGGGGCTGATCGCTGAGCTGGAGCGCATCGTTAGCCCCGACCGGGTGCTGACCCGCCCGATCGACCTGGTTGCGTTCGCCTCGGACGCGAGCTTCTACCGCCTGATCCCCAAGGCCGTCGTACTGGCCGAGTCGGTGGTGGAGATCCAGGCGCTGTTCGCCCTGTGCCGGGACCGCGACGTACCGATGACCTTCCGGGCGGCCGGCACCAGCTTGTCCGGCCAGGCCCAGACCGACGGCGTCCTGGTCGAGGTGGGTCGGTACTGGCGCCGGATCGAGGTCGAGGACGGCGGCGCCCGGGTGCGGGTCGGGCCGGGCACGATCGCCGCCCGGGTCAACCTCGCTCTGAAGCCCTACGGCGCGAAGCTCGGCCCCGACCCGGCCAGCCTGGCCGCCTGCACCATCGGCGGCATCCTGGCGAATAACTCCAGCGGCATGTGCTGCGGGATCGAGCAGAACGCCTACCGCACCCTGCGCTCCTTGACCTTCGTGCTGCCCTCCGGCACGGTGATCGACACGGCGGCCCAGGACGCCGCGGAGCGGTTCGCCGTCGAGGAGCCGGAGCTGGCCGCGGGGCTGGCGCAGTTGCGTACTGAGCTGCTCGCCAATGCTGGGCTGACCGAGAAGATCCAGCGCAAGCACAGCCGGAAGAACACCACCGGCTACGGCCTGAATGCCTTCCTGGACCACGCCGAGCCGCTGGAGATCTTCACTCACCTGCTGGTTGGGTCCGAAGGCACGCTGGCCTTCACCGCCGAGGCCGTCTTGGACACGGTGCCGGTGCTGCCGCACCGGGCCACCAGCTTGCTGATCTTCCCCAGCTTGCACGCCGCCAACGACGCCATCGTGCCGCTGCGGGAAGTGGGTGCCACCGCGATCGAGCTGCTCGACCGAGCGTCGATGCGGGCGGTCGAGGGAAAGAAGAGTGTCCCGGCGTACCTGACCGACCTGCCCGATGGCGCGGCCGCCCTGCTGGTCGACGTGGCCACCGCGGACGCTGCCGCCCTTCCGGGGCTGCGGCAGACCGCCGAGGCGGCGCTGGCCGGGATGGACCTGCTCCTGCCGGCGGAGTTCACCCTGGACCCACAGCGCCAGCTGGAGTACTGGACCGTGCGCAACGGTCTGTTCACCTCCGTCGGCGCGGCCCGGGCGAGCGGTCACTCGGTGCTGCTCGAAGACGTGACCTTTCCGATCCACCAGCTGGCCGACGCCGTCGAAGAGCTCGGCGCCCTGTTCCGGCAGCACGGGTACGGCGAGGGCGTCGTCTTCGGTCACGCCAAGGACGGCAACCTGCACTTCCTGCTCACCCAGTCGCTCAACGACGCCGGCGAGATCGAGCGCTACGGCCGGTTCATGGCTGAGCTGGTGGAGTTTGTGCTGCGGTACGAAGGCGCGCTGAAGGGAGAGCACGGGACTGGCCGCAACATGGCGCCCTTCGTCGGTGCCGAGTGGGGCGCGGCGGCGCTGGATGTCATGCGCCGGATCAAGGCGCTGGCCGACCCGGACGGGATCTTGAACCCGGGCGTGGTGCTCACCGACGACCCGCAGGCGCACCTGCGCCACCTCAAGACCACGCCGAGCATCGAGCCCGAGGCCGACCGATGCATCGAGTGCGGCTACTGCGAGCACGTCTGCCCCAGCCGCGAGCTGACGCTGACGCCGCGCCAGCGCATCGTCGTCCGGCGGGAGATGCTGCGCCAGGACGCGGCCGACGGCGCCGGGTACCTGCTGCGACCGCTGCAGCAGGACTATGAGTACGCCGGGCTGGAGACGTGCGCTGGTGACGGCATGTGCGAGCTGGCCTGCCCGGTCGAGATCAACACCGGGGAGCTGGTCAAGCGGTTCCGGCACCAGCAGCACTCGCCCCGGGCGGAACAAATCGGCCGGGAGGTCGCCGAGCGGTACGCCGCGGTGGAGCAGGCCTTCCGGGTGCTGCTACGCACCGCTCACGCCACCGCCAAGATCGCCACCCATCGCCCGTTGGTGGCCGCCACCGACCTGCTGCGGGCTGCGGTGAGCGCCGACCTGATGCCGCGCTGGGACCCGACCATGCCGCCGGCTGCCCCTCCGCTGCCGGCGACGGCGGCGGCCGAGGCCGCCGCTGTCTACTTCCCGGCCTGCGTCAACCGGATCTTCGGCCCGGGCGAGGGGGAAGCGCGCCATCCCACCCTGCCCGAGGCGCTGGTGGCCGTCAGCGCGCGGGCGGGCCTGCCGGTCGTGATCCCCGACGACGTCGCCGGCGCCTGCTGCGGTACGCCGTGGCACTCCAAGGGCTACTTCGAGGGCATGCAGCTAATGGCCAAGCGCACCGTCGAGCGCGCCTGGTGGTGGTCCAGCGAAGGCTCGCGGCCGATCGTCGTGGATGCCACTTCCTGTACGTCGGGCTTGCGCACCTGCCGGGAGTACCTCAGCCCGGACAACGCCGAGCGCTTCGACCGGATGACCTTCCTGGACAGCATCGACTGGCTGCACGACTTGCTGCTGCCCAGGTTGCAGGTGACGGCCAAAGTGGGGTCCGTGGCGGTGCACGCCGTCTGTTCGGCGTACCACATCAGCGCCGTCGGCAAGCTGGAGGCGATCGGGGCGGCGCTGGCCGAAGAGGTCGTCAACCCGCCGGAGGCTGGCTGCTGCGGCTTCGCCGGCGACCGCGGCTGGCTGCATCCGGAGCTGCCCGCCTCAGCGCTGCAGCACGAGGTGGCGGCCCTGGCGGGCAGGCACCACCCGGACTACCTCTGCAGCAACCGGACCTGCGAGATCGGGTTGTCTCGGCAGACCGGCAAGCCGTACCGCTCGATCGTGCTTGCGCTGGAGGCCGCGACCCGGCCGATCGCTCCCGGGGTCGGATGAACTACGGCTGAACGGAAGTACCGCCGATCGAACAGGGGACTGCGGGGCTCCGCTTCGCGGGTCGAGGGCGACATCCAACTCGGGCCCAGCGAGGACGGCTTGGGCCAACGGGGATACGGACGGGGCTGGGACCTTGGGTACTAGCCGACCATGCAGGCTGGCGCGAGGCTCGGCGGGTGTTGGGGCCGATCCGTTCTCACGCTGCGATTCTGGAGGGGGATCGGTGACTGAGTTGCCGGGTTCGAGCGACGGCAGTCGCCGATCTGTATTGGATGGGTCATCGAGTACCTGCGTTCGCAGTCCATCGCCGGGGAGCGTGGCGGCGTGAGCAGGGCCATCACCGCGCTTGGACTCGTAAAGACGTTCGGCCGCACACGCGCGCTCGACGGGCTCGACCTGACTGTCGAGACCGGTGAGGTCCACGGTTTCCTCGGGCCAAACGGTGCCGGCAAGACGACGACGATCCGGGTGTTACTCGGCCTGCTAAGAGCGGACGCCGGGGAGGTCGTGATGCTGGCTGGCGATCCGTGGAACGGCGCTGTTGAACTGCATCGTCGACTGGCCTACGTCCCAGGCGAGGTGACCCTGTGGCCGACTCTGAGCGGTGGAGAGGTGATCGATCTGTTCGGCCGGCTGCGAGGCGACCTTGATCGGCGGCGCCGGGATGAACTGCTCGAGCGATTCGAGCTCGACCCAACCAAGAAGGCGCGCACCTATTCGAAAGGGAACCGGCAGAAGGTGGGATTGGTGACAGCGCTAGTGTCTGACGCCGAGTTGTTGATCCTCGACGAGCCGACGTCGGGCCTCGACCCGCTAATGGAGGCGGTGTTCCAGGACTGCATCCGCGAGGTCAAGGCCGAGGGACGAACAGTGTTGCTGTCCAGCCACATCCTTGCCGAGGTCGAGTCGCTGTGCGACCGGGTGAGCATCATTCGGGCGGGGCGTACGGAGCAGAGCGGCACCCTCGATGAGCTTCGGCATCTGACCCGAACATCGATTATCGCGGAGACCGAGCGTTCTGCCGAGCGCCTGGCGGACCTTCCCGGGGTCCATAGCCTTGAGATAGACGGCACCCATGTCCGTTTCGACGTCGACACGGCTCACCTCGACGTTGCCGTGCAGAGGCTCGGCGAGCTCGGAGTCCGCAGTCTCATCAGCCATCCGCCCACACTCGAGGAGCTGTTCCTGCGGCACTACGGCGACCAGCTGGCCCGTGAACATGATTGGGTCAAGAGCGATCGGGAGGCGCGGCCGTCATCGGCGCGATGACCGAGCTCACCGGCACCGCCGAACTCACCCGCTTTATTGTGCGGCGCGACCGCATCCGGATCCTGGTCTGGGTCTTCGCCGTCGCCGGACTGGTGGCGCTGACAGTCGTGGGGATTAAGGGGCTGTATCCCACGCAGGCCGACCTCGATCAGGCGGCTGCCGCCTCGCAGGGCAATGCCGCCGCCATCGTCTTCAACGGTCCCGCCCAGAGTCTGAACACCGTCGGTGGGGAAGTGGCGTTCCAGGCCGGCGCGATGGGCATGGTGGTCGTAGCCCTCATGAGCCTGCTGATGATCGGCAGGCTCACTCGCGGCGAGGAGGAGGCCGGCCGGCTCGAACTGCTTCGCTCCCTGCCGGTCGGGAGTTGCGCTCCCATTGCGTCCGCCTCGTTCACAGTGGCCGCCATGAACGTGGCTGTGGGCGTAGCCACCACCCTCGCCATGCTCGCGCAGCACCTTCCCGCCGCCGGGTCACTCACCCTTGGGACGTCGTTCATGCTGCTCGGACTCGTCTTCGGCGGCGTTGCCCTCCTGGCGGCCCAGATCACCGAGAACGTCCGGGTCGTGTACGGCGTAGCGGGGGTAGTGCTCGGCGCGGCGTTCGTCGTGCGAGCCGTGGGTGACATCGGTGATGGCACCGTCTCGTGGTTCTCGCCGATCGGCTGGGCGCAAAAGGCCAGGCCCTTCGCAGGTCAGCGGTGGTGGCCGTTCCTGCTTCTGGTCGTGGCGACCACTGTCCTGGTTGCCACAGCCAGCGTCTTGGCTGGGCGGCGGGATCTCGGGGAAGGGCTCATAGCACCGCGGCCAGGGCGGTCTTGTGCCGCGCCAAGTCTAGGACGTCCCATTGGTCTGGCCGTCCGCCTCCAGCGCGGCAGCCTGACCGGGTGGAGTGTCGGCGTCCTCGTCGCCGGTGTGGGTTACGGCTCGATCGCCCCCAGCATCGACACCTTCGTGGGCCGCAACAAGGCACTCGCTGACATGCTGGCCCGAGCAGGGGGTGCCAGCCTCACCGACTCCTACCTCGCTACCTCGTTTCGCACCTTGGCCCTCATCGGCACCGGCTTCGCGATCCAATCCGCTCTGCGATTGCGCAGCGAGGAGACATCGATGCGCGCCGAAGCGGTCCTGGCAACGCCGGTCTCGCGTTGGCGGTGGGCGACGAGTCACCTCACGGTAGCCTTCGCCGGCAGCGTCGTCTTGCTCGCCCTCGCTGGTCTGGCGGTGGGTCTCAGCTACGGCGTCGTCGGTGGCGATCTCAGCGTCGTTCCGCACCTGGTCGGCGACGCCCTCGTCTACGCCCCCGCAATGTGGCTGCTGGTCGGGTTCACAGTTGCGCTCGTCGGGCTCGCGCCACGTGGGGCCGTCGCGTTGTGGGCCATCCTCACGGTCTGCCTCGTCGTCGGGCTGCTGGGCCCGGCGCTCGGTGTCCCCAGATGGCTTCAAAGGCTCTCGCCGTTCGAACGCACGGCCCAGTTGCCAGCGGCCCACCTGACCTACATGCCGTTCATGGTGCTCATCGCCGTCGCTGCCGCCCTCACGCTGGCCGGGCTGACCGGCCTCCGACGGCGAGATATCCGCTAGCTGCTAGCTAGCACTACCTGCCCTAGGCCCCGGCCAACGAGGACAAGCCGACGGCGAACGACCTGCCGCAGTAAACGACCTGCGTCCGGCTCAGGACGCCGCGGATGCACTGACCGTTACCGGTGCCGACCGGGCCCCGCAAACGGTCAGTGTGCTTCCGCCTCCCCCGGCAGCAGCTCGTAGACGGGGTTGGCCATGGCCAGGTGACCGTTGAAGTCGCCGACCATGCCGTCCAGCCGGATCCGCGCGCCGGGCTCGATCCCGGCAATCTTGCGCCGGCCATAGAAGAGCACCGCCAGGCCGCCGGTGGGGTCGACTACCTCGCACTCCAGCGACGGTGAGTCCGATACCGGAGTAACCCGCACTGCCCGGATACGGCCCTCGACCTGCGCCCGCTCCCGCCAGGCCACGTCGCCGATGGCGATGGTCCCGTCCGCGTCCGGCACGGAGGGCGTCCGGGATGCCGGCCCGGCTGGTCGGCGAGGTGTCCGGCGCCCCGGCGTCGGGGCGCCAGCTTGACCATTGACGGCTGCCAGCACGGGGCTGAGCTCGGCTGGCCCGGCACCGGGCGCAGCCGGCACCAACAGCTCGGTGCCGGTGGACGAACCGGTCAGCACGGTCCCCACGTTGTAGGGAACGATGGTGGCTGCGACATGCGGCAGCTTGCTGACCACGTCGGCGATCTCGTCAGCGGTGCGGTCGTGCAGCAGCCGACCGAGCAGCCGGGAGTAGATCCGTCGCGGCAGTAGCAGCGTGACCTCGGTCTGGCCGTCCTCGGTCAACCGGGCCGTCAGCTCGACCGCGCCCCGGGTGAGTCGCCGGTCCGGACAGTCGATCGTCTCCAGCGGGATGCCGACGGCCGGATGGTCGTCCCAGTCCGCCTGCAGTTGTTGCGCGTGCGCGCTGTCCAGCATGAAGTGGACGGCGCGCAGCTGGGTGGGCTTGAGCGTGCGGGCATAGCGCACGGCGCGAATGGTGGCCAGGTCGAGGGAGTCGACGAGCACCAGAATGACGTGTCGGGCGAAGTTCGGCTGCTGGGCGGCAACCGGCGCCATCTCCAGTGCGGTGGCCTCCGCGGTGTACTGCCGGTTGAGCCGCATCAGGCCGAGCACCGCGATCGGGAAGATGACCACCACGAGCCAGGCGCCCTCGGTGAACTTCACCACGGCGAAGATCAGTACGACGAGCAGCGACAGCCCTCCGGCCGCCAGGTTGATGGCGACATTGCGCCGCCAGTTCGGCCCGCGCTCCCGGCCGAAGTGCCGGGCCATGCCGAAACCGGCCATGGTGAACCCGGTGAACACCCCGATGGCGTAGAAGGCGACCAGCTTGTCGACGTGCGCGCCGGTGCCGATCAGGAGGGCGACCGAAAGCACGCTGAGAACGATGATGCCGTTGGAGAAGGCCAGCCGGTGACCCCGCTTGGTCAGCTGCCGGGGCAGGAATGAGTCCTCGGCCACGAAACTGGCCAGATACGGAAAGCCGTTGAACGGGGTGTTGGCGCCGGTGTAGAGGATCAGCATGGTCGCCAGCTGCACCAACAGGAATAGCACGTGTCCGCCGGGCCACCCGCTGAAGACGGCTTTGGAGACCTGCGAGATCACTGTCGGCGTGCCGACCTCGTAAGGGATGGCGTGGGTCAGGTGCGCCAGCCAGGACACCCCGAGGACCAGCGAGCCGAGGATGCAGCTCATCACGACCAGCGTCTTCCGAGCGTTCAGACCCTCCGGGCGCCGGAACGAGCTGACGCCGTTGGAGACGGCCTCCAGACCGGTCAGCGACGATCCGCCGTTGGCGAAGGCGCGCAGCAAGACAAAGATCGCGGCTGCCGAGAGCAGCCCCTCCCCGTGCCCGACGTTGACCGCACCGGCCACCGCAACGTTGTAGTGCGGCAGGTCGCCGACGAGCTCTCGGATGATGCCGGCGACGATCACGACGGCCATCGAACCGGCGAAGAAGTAGGTCGGAAAGGCGAACATCCGCCCGGCCTCGCGCAGCCCGCGCAGGTTGCCGTAGAACAGCACGGCCACCACGGCCACGGTGATCTCGAGGTTCCACGGCGAAAGCGCCGGCGCCGCCGATACCAAGGCGGCGGTGCCGGCCGCGGCCTGCACCGCCACCGTGACTATGTAATCGAGCATCAGGGCCACGGCCGCGATCTGGGCCACGCCGCTGCCGAAGTTCTCCCGCGCCACGACGTACGAGCCGCCGGCCCGGGTGTAGACCATCACCACTTGGCGGTAGGACAGCGTCACCAGGATCAGGACGCCGAGGATCACCCCGGTCAGGGGGAGCAGGATGGTGAACGCCGCCATCCCGAAGACCGGGAGCAGCACCAGGAGCATTTCCTCCGTGCCGTACGCCGAGGAGGAGATGCAGTCGGAGGAGAGCACGCCGAGCGCCAGCGGGTTGGACAGCCGCTGGTGGGTCAGCTGTCCGGTGGTCAGCGGCGGGCCCAGCAGGCGGCGCTTGAGCCGGTAGCCGGCGCTCTCGGGGACCGTCGCGGCGACGGACAACGCTAGCGGCCGGTCGGTCAAGGACCTCGGCATGAGTTCCGCTCCCAGCAGCTCGCGCGCGCACCGGGCCGATACCCCAGCTACCCGTATGATGCTCTCGTCGGTCGGGAGGTTGGGGCCCTGGGCGCCACCGCTACCGGAGCCGTCGTTACCCGGGGGACAGGATGTGGTCGACGACCTCGCGGGCTGTGTAGCCGGAGTCCGGATGCTCGCCAGCCAGGTGCCGCACGGCGGAGAAGTCGTCGCCAGCGGTGACCAGTGCCGGCTCCCGGTAGCCGTTGCGCCGTTGCTGCGGCAGCGCGGCGGCAGCCAGCAGTGCGTTGCACAGGCACCGGCGACCCGCGGCGTTCTGCTCGCGGCCGCCCTTGCGGGTGATGTAGACCCGGGTGGGCTCGGCCGGGCAACGATAGTCGACCGCGCCGGTCGGCGTCCGGTACGGCGAGCGCAGGAAGCCCAGGTCGCAGACCTTGGGCCTACGGTCGTGCACAGCCTCGTCGGACAGCGTGCCATCCAGGTGCGCGACCTTGAACGGAAACCCGGTGGGGGAGACCCGCCAGTCGCTGGTCACCCGGAGGCTGCCGGCGGCCAACTCGGCCAGCACCTGCGCCTTGAGCTCGTTGGCCAGGCCGGACTCGGCCGAGAATGCGAACGCCGTGCCGACCTGAACGCCGGTGGCGCCAGCGGCCAACGCGCGCTGCAGTCCCTCCGGGTTGCCGTAGGACCCGGCCAGCCAGAACGGCAGTCCGAGAGCGGCGATGGCCGCCAGGTCGACCGCATCCCGGTCGTCGTACACCGGCTCGCCGTCGGGGTTGGTGCGCCGTGGCCCGCGGGGCGGGGCGTTGTGGCCGCCGGCGGACGGGCCTTCGACGACGTACCCGTCGGGGCGAAGTTCCGGGTCGGCAGCGAGCGCAGCGGCGAGGTCCACCGAGGCTACGATCGCGACGAAGCGCGGACAGCGCAGCGGCGCCAGGCCGGTGCCGAGCAGCGCCCGCGGGCTGCAGCGCACGACGCTCGGGCCGTCGGCCGAGGTAGCGCCCTGCACCTTGACCGCGAACGCGACCGGTCGGTGCTCGGCCAGGGCGCGCAGCAGGCCCGGCATCTCGGCCGGGTTGCCGGCGCCCATCAGCACGTAGTCCACGCCAGCGAGCATGGCGCCGTAGCAGGCGAAGGGCGTCGGTAGTTCGATCTTGCGCAGGAAGTTGATGCCCACCGGGCCGCCGTGCCCATCCTTGGCCAGGAAGACCTCGACGAAGTTGGCCACCACGGCCAGCTCCTGCAGGTCGCGGCTGGGACGCAGCGTCCACATCGGGACGCCGCGGAACATCGACCCGGCCGGGATCCCACCCTCGACGTAGTAGGTCGCCAGCACCCGCTCGGCCACCGCCGGCGCCGGGAAGCTGGCCAACGCCCGACGGACGTGCCCGCCGGGGTCACCCTGCTGCAGCCGGCGGGCACACACGGCCTCCAGCGCCGTGCCGGAGACGACGCCGAGCTGTCCGGAGCTGGCCACGGCCCGGGCCAGGGGCCAGCCGGAGACGGCAACGCCCATGCCCCCCTGGATGACTTGCGGTACGGCGAGTGCGGCTGCGTTTGGCATGACGACCCATTCGATAAGGTGACTACCTACGCTAGCGTAACCTACGTTCGCGTAACCACAAGCGAAAAATGAGGCAAATCCGCGACGTGTCCCCTGCCGGTGCGCCAAGGCGAGGGCGGCCCCCCTCAGCGTCCAGTTCGTCGGCCCAGCGGCTGGCGACACCGTGCTCCTTGCCCTCGCCCGCTCAACTCGAGCAGGGCCGTCGCTGGGCGCAGCAAGCAGCAGTCCCGCCGGCCCTACTCCACACGTTCCGCTGACCGATCCCCATCTGCATCCTATGCATACATCTTGCATCGGGACTGAGCTAGTGTGCATATATGGGTTCGTTGCTGCAGATCAGGGATGTGCCGGACGAGGCACGTCGCGCGCTCAAGGCGCGGGCCGCTGCCCGTGGTCAGTCACTCAACGCCTACCTGCTCGACATGATCAACCGAGAGGTGGCCCGCCCGACGGTAGCCGAGGTGCTGGAGCGCGCCGCCCGGCGCGCCGAGCGCGCCACAGCATCGGCCGTGGATGTTTTGGGCGCATCCCGAGGCGAACGTGACAAACGGCTGACTCGCCGAGCCAGTGCGTGATCGTCGTCGATAGCGCGGCGGTGGTCGACGCGCTCACCGCTGTAGAGGGCAGCGAGGATCTGCGCGCCCACCTGGCCAGCGAGGAGTTGCACGCGCCGGCGCTGCTGGACTTCGAGATCGTCTCGGCACTGCGTGGGCTGACCCTGGGCGGGCAGCTCAGCGCGGCGAGGGCCGAAGACGCCCTGACCGACTTCGAGGATCTGCCCGTCCAGCGGTGGCCCAGCGGCGACGCCCTGCGACGGCGCGTATTCAGTCTCCGCGACAATCTCAGCGCCTACGACGCCGCCTACGTGGCCCTCGCCGAGGCATTGGAGTGTGCACTGCTGACCCGGGACGCCCGTCTCGCCCGCTCCGGCGGGCACACCGTGCAGATCCAGGTCCGCTGACAGATCGTCAACCGGCAGGGTCGTTCGTCTGCTGACGTCTCGCCCATCCGGCCTGCTAGCGGGACCAGCCGGCACCGGCCGGATGCTGGGTCTATGAACAGCAGGTGAAGACGCCGAGCAGGCCCTGCTTCACCCGCCTACGGCATAGCCTCCCCGGCGTGTCGCGGCCTCGGACGATGCCGGCGACGGGTGAAGACGCCGAGCAGGCCCTGCTTCACCCGCCTACGGCATAGCTGTTGAGAGCCGCAAACCGTGACCACCGCCCCGGAGGCCGGTGTTTACCCGCAACGCAACGTCACGGACTTCGCGGGCTTCTACGACTTGGTGGAAACTCGGCAAGTGGGCGAGCGGATCCCTCACGTCGCGGTCGCCCGGAGTGAGGTGTTGTGGAGCGGCGTTGGGACCACCCGCTCCCCAGGCGAGGGCAAAGGCGAGGGCCGGCTGCTCGATGCCCGGGCCGCGCTGTCGGCCATCTTGGCAGCTGCCGTTCCGGCGGGGTGATGGGTGCAAGAGCACACTCCAGAAAGCGGCCGCGCCGAGCCCACGCGCTCGCTCCTCTCGACCGCCGAGGAGCGAGCGGGATCAGTACCCGCCGCCGCGGTCAGCGGCGGGCGCGTAGCTCGTGCTTTTGAATCTTGCCGGTAGAGGTCTTGGGCAGCTCGCCGAAGATGACCTGCTTCGGCGCCTTGAAGTGGGCGATCTTCGACCGGACATGAGCGATGATCTCCGCATCGTCGGCGTCGGCACCGGCGTGCAGGGTGACGTAGGCGACCGGCACCTCGCCCCACTTCTCATCCGGCCGGCCGACGACCGCGGCCTCGAGAACGGCCGGGTGCGTCTCCACCGCTCGCTCCACCTCGATCGAGGCGATGTTCTCCCCGCCGGAGATGATCACGTCCTTGGACCGGTCGGTGAGTTCGACGTACCCGTCCGGGTGCACGACGCCGAGGTCTCCGGTCCGGAAGTACCCGTCCGCGGTAGCCTCCGCGGTGGCGTCGGGGTCGCGGTAGTAGCCCAGCATGACGTTGTTGCCGCGCAGCGCGATCTCGCCGAGCGACACTCCGTCGGCCGGCACGTCCGCGGCGTCCTGGTCGAGGACGCGCACCGGTGAGCCGACCACGTTGGCGACGCCCTGTCGGGCCTTGAGCTGAGCCTGCGCTGCGGCTTCGAGTGCGTCCCACTCCCGGTGCCACTCGCTGATCACCACGGGTCCGTAGGTCTCGGTCAGTCCGTAGAGATGGGTCATGTGCACGCCTAGATCAGCCATCCGCGCCAGCAGGGCGGGCGAGGGCGGGGCGCCGCCGGTGGTGACCTCCACGGTGTGGTCCAGCCCGCCCCCGGCCAGCCGGGAGTTGCCGAGCATGGTCAAGACGGTCGGCGCGGCGCTGAAGTGGGTGACGCCCTCGGTTCGCAGCGCCTGCCAGATCCGGTCCGGGTCGACCTTGCGCAGGCAGACGTGCCGGGCGGCGGCCGCGGTGACGCCCCAGGTGAAGCACCAGCCGCTGCAGTGGAACATCGGCAGGGTCCACAGGTAGACGCTGTCCGCGGTCAGCTGGTTGTGGAAGGCCATGGCCAGGGCCTGCAGGTATGCGCCGCGATGGTGGTACATCACGCCCTTGGGGCGTCCGGTCGTCCCGCTGGTGTAGTTCACGCTCAGCAGGCCGTACTCGTCGCTCACTGGTATGGCGAGCGGCTCGGCATCCGCCAGCAGGGACTCGTACTCGTCGGCGTACCCGCCGGCCTCGACCAGCCGAACCATTCCGGCCGCGCCGGCAACCGCCGCCCGTGCGGTGTCGGCGAGCTCGCTGTCGGCGAGCAGCACGCTGGTGCCGGAGTGGTCGAGGATGTCGCCGATCTCCTCGGCGTTGAGTCGAGTGTTGAGCGGCACCAGCACCGCACCCGCCCAGGGCACACCGTTGTGGGCCTCCAGCGACAGCGCGCTGTTGGGGGCCAGCACGGCCACCCGCGCCCCGGCCCCGGCCCCGGCCGCGGCCAGCGCTCCGGCCAACCGGCGGGATCGGTCGTGCAACTGCGCGTAGCTGAACCGCCGGTCGCCGTCGACCACCGCGATGTGGTCGCCGAACACCGCCGCGGACCGGTCGAGAAAGGCCGTTGGGGTGAGCGGCGCGAACGTGAACGGCGCGGCGTCGACCATGAATGCGTTTCCTCGTCAGGGTGTGCCATCAGGGTGTGCCATCAGGGTGTGCCATCAGGGTGTGCCGTCATCCGGTCGCCCGGGACGTCCCAAACATGGTGTCCAGAGTGACCGGTTGCAAGCGTCGCTCGGCCATGATCGCGCGGATCTGGTCGAACAACCCCAGCACCGTGGGCGCGTTGGCGTGCCCGAGCATGATCGTGCCAGCGCGTAGCCATTTGTCGGCCTCCCCCAGGAGCACGTCCGCGGCCAGCAGCCCGGAGTCGCCGAAGGACCCGTTCCACATCACGATCTTGGTGTATCCCAGCCCGGCGGCCACGCTGTCGGTGTGGGCGTTGCGATACCCGAACGGCGGCCGCAGCCACGGTCGCGAGGTGATCCCGAAGGTGTGCTGGATCCACTCGTCGTTGCGCTCCAGCTCGCTGCGGATGGTGGCGTCCGAGGCCTTGACCAGGCTGTCGTGGTGGTAGGTGTGGTTGCCGATCTGCACCTGACCGGCCTCGATCAGCGGCCGTAGCCGGTCGGCGTAGGGGGTCCATACCTTTTGGTAGATCGCGTTCGGGGAGAAGGTGATCGGGATGCCGGAGCGCTCGACAAAGGCGACGTACCCGCCGACGCACTCCTCGCAGTAGCCGTCGTCGATCGTCAGCGCGATCGACTGCGTCGGGCCGGGTGCACTACTGACGACCGTCGCTGGGCCCGGCCGCGGGGGTGGGATCGGCACCGGTGAGTGCGCCGGCTTCGGTGCGCCGGTTGGTGTCCGGGAGGCGGCGCCGCCGCCACTTGGCCCAGCGGAGCTTCCGGCCGGCGCCGGCGACCGCGGTCCGCCAGCGGCCGGTCCGCTCGACTCACCGGACGTCGAACACCCGGACAGGACGGCGACCGCGCCGGCCGCCAAGGAAGCAAGGAAGTCTCGACGCTGCACCCTGGCACGGTAACCGGCCTCCGGGGTGCGAGCCGGGGACCCGGGTTCGGCTCGACTCCCCGCCGACCCGCGTTGGTGCGGGTGACGACCACCGTGGAGGTGCCGTGACGGCATCGCCGGCACTCCGAGCAGCCGGTCAGGCCTGGAGCTTGGTGCCCGGGTCCGGTGGCACGGTGGTCTGCACCAGCCTGTTCTTGGTCGAGTTGACGAAGTCCACCAGGAGCGCCGCGAACCGTCGGGGCTCATCCAGGTGCGGGAAGTGGCCGGCCTTCTCGAAGATCTCCAGGCGGCTGCCGGGGATGGCCTCGTGGGCCTCTATGCCGTGCTGCAACGGAATCAGGCGGTCGCGGCCGCCCCAGACCAGCATGGTCGGGATATCCGCGAACGCCCGCAGCTTCTCCACCGCGCTGATCGTCTGGCCACCGGTGTCGACCACAGTCCGCAGGGTCGCGAGGAACGCGCGTCGAGCCTCGACGTTGCCCAGGCGCAGGTAACCCCGCCAGAGCTCCTCCAAGTCAGGACCGGACCGCATGCCGATCCGCTGCAGCTGACGCCCCAGCGCCCCGCCGCCGCGGCGGACCCACGGTGCGCTGACCACCGGCAACACCAGCTCGACCCCGGGCACGGTGGGCACGCGCAGCAGCACGCTGAGCTCCCGCCCGAGGCCGCCGCTGTCGACCAACACCAGCCGCTCGACCCGCTCGCGGAACAGCCAGGTGAACTGCATCGCCACCCCGCCGCCCAGGGAGTGCCCGACCAGGGTCGCGCGCTCGATGCCGAGCTCGTCGAGCAGGTCTCGCAGGCCGCCGGCATGGGCGCCGAGGGAGTAGTCGCCACGGGGTGTCGAGGAGTCGCCGTGGCCGAGCAGGTCCGGGGCGATCAGCGTGAAGTCCTCGGCCAGCAAGTTGACCAGGTGCGCCCAGCTGCGTCGACTGCCCAGCACCCCGTGCTGCAACACCACCGGCGGCCCGGACCCGGCTCGGACGTAGTGCAGGTCGTTGCCGTGCAAGGACATGACGTAGGTCGGCACGTCTTCTTCGTTCATGGCCTCACCCATTCCGGAACCCATGCCGGGCCCATTCCGGCACCGCCCGCGGATCGACCCTAGCGCGACGTTGTCCCGGCTCGGCGCGCCGTCCTGCTTGCGGTCGCCGGCCGGGCGGCGGGGCCAGGGCCAGCTCGCTATTGGCGAACCAGTTTCTGGCCGAACCGCCACCGGCGAGCCGCGGCCGGCCAGCGGGGCGGTGGCCCTATGGTCGCGGCGTGGTTGAAGCCGGCCAACCTGGGGAAGGTCGGCCAAAATGGCGTACGCCGCGTGGGCCCGATGAAGAGGAGTCCGGCGTGACTGACGGTGCTGATCTTGCGGTCGAGACCAGGCGGTCTCGACGGCGCCGCTCCAGAGCCGCGGGCACGGTCTTGCTCATTGCCGCTGGGCTGCTCACCGCCTGCGGCAAGGGTACCAGTGCCAACGCCCTGACCTGGTACATCAATCCCGACAACGGCGCGCAGGCGCACCTGGCGCAGAAGTGCTCGGCTGCCTCCAACGGGCGGTATTCGATCTCGATCTCGACGCTGCCCACTGAGGCCGACGCCCAGCGGGAGCAGCTCGTCCGGCGGTTGGCCGCCAAGGACGCCTCGATCGACATCATGAGCCTCGACCCGCCGTTCACCGCCGAGTTCGCCAACGCCGGCTACCTGCGGACCTTCTCAGCCCAGGAGGCGCCCGACTTCACCAACGGTGTCCTGCCTGCACCTGTCAAGACAGCCACCTGGAAGGGCAACCTGGTCGCGGCGCCGTTCTGGGCCAACACCCAGCTGCTCTGGTACCGCAAGTCGGCGGTGGCGGCAATGGGGGTCGACCCCAACTCACCGAACTTCACCTGGGACCAGATGATCGATGCGGCCAGCAAGGCGAAGAAGACGGTTGAGGTCCAGGGCAACCGGTACGAGGGGTACGCCGTCCTGGTGAACGCGCTGGTTCTGTCCGCCGGCGGCCAGGTGCTGGAGAACAACGAGCGCGGTCGCGATGCCACCGTCGCGCTCAACTCGCCGGCCGGGCAACGGGCGGCCGCGGTCATCCAGAAGCTGGCTGCCTCGCCGGCCGCTGACCCGGCCATCGACACCTCCAAAGAGGAGCAGGCGCGCGCCGGCTTCCAGAAGGACTCCGGTGCCTTCATGGTGAACTGGCCCTACATCTGGGCCGCGTTCGACACCGCGATCAAGGCCGGCACGGTGCCAGCCAACTTCAAGGACGACGTCGGCTGGGCCCGGTACCCGGAGGTGACGCCCGGTCAGCCCAGCAAACCACCGCTGGGTGGGATCAACCTCGCGATCAGCGCCTTCACCAAGCACCCCGACTTCGCTGTCGAGGCGGTCCGCTGTCTGACCAGCACCGACAGCCAGAAGGCCAACATGCTGGAGTCCGGCAACCCAGTGGCCCGGGCCGCCGTGTACGACGACCCGCTGATCATCGCGAAGTTCCCGATGGCGGCGCTGATCAAGCAGTCCATCGCCGACGGCGGCCTGCGGGCGGTCACGCCCTACTACGGCGACGTCTCCACGGGGATCCAGCGGACCTGGCACCCGCCGGGGAGCGTCAACCCGCAGAAGACGCCACAGGAGTCGGCCAAGCTCATCCAGGACGTGTTCCAGAACAAGCGGCTGCTGTGATCGGCCGCCCGCTCGTGCGGACAGCCCCGCCGTTCCCAAGGAGGCTCAGGTGACGGTCACGGCAGAGCGCCAGGACACCGGCACCACCCAGCCAGCGCCGCATCCGCGCGTCACCGACCGGGCGCGGCGCGAACGACGCCTCGGTTGGTGGCTGTCTGCCCCGGCGATGCTCGTCATGCTGCTGGTCACCGCCTATCCGATGGCCAACGCGCTCTACCTGTCGCTGTTCGAGTACCGGCTGACAGACCCGGGCTCCCGGCACTTCATCGGACTCAGCAACTACGGCGTCATCCTCACCGACAGCGTGTGGTGGTCGGACGTCGTCACCACGTTCATCATCACGGCCGTCACCGTGGCGGTGGAGCTGGTCATCGGCTTCACCCTCGCCATGGTGATGCACAAGATCGTCTTCGGACGCCGAACGGTGCGGACGTCGATCCTGCTGCCGTACGGGATCATCACGGTGGTTTCGGCCTTCGCCTGGCAGTTCGCGTTTGCCAGCGACTCCGGCTTCGTCAACAGCTGGTTCCACCTGGGTGACTTCGCCTGGTTCAGCCACCGCACTTCCGCGCTGGTCGCCATCTGCCTGACCGAGATCTGGAAGACCACGCCGTTCATCTCCCTGCTGCTGCTCGCCGGGTTGGCTCAGGTCCCGGAGGTGCTGCAAGAGGCGGCTATGGTCGACGGTGCCACCTTCTGGCAGCGGTTGTGGAAGGTCACCATCCCGAACATGAAGGCCGCGATCATGGTCGCGGTGCTGTTCCGGACCCTGGACGCGTGGCGCATCTTCGACACCGTGTCGATCATGACCTCGGGCGCGCAGAAGACCGAGACGCTGTCGTTCCTGACCTACCGACAGAGCATCACCCGAGTGGCGCTGGGCATTGGTTCAGCCGTGTCGGTGCTGTTGTTCCTAACGGTCGTGCTGATCGCCGTCATCTTCGTCAAGGGCTTCAACACCGACCTCAGCCAGGTGAGGGGGGACAAGTGAGCAGCTCTTCGACCCGAAACCGCGTCGGTTGGATAGTCGGCGCCGTCATCATCATCGCCTACACGATGCTGCCGATCGGGTGGATCCTGTCGCTGTCGTTCAAGGGCGGCGACGACATCACCAACAAGCAGTTCCTGCCGACGAAATGGAGCCTGGAGAACTTCCGCACGGTCTTCTCCAACGACCTGTTCACTACCGCGCTGCGCAACTCCATCGGGGTGGCGCTCATCTCGACGCTGATCGGCGTCATCTTCGCCATGTTCGCGGCGTACGCCATCGCCCGGTTGGAGTTCCCCGGCAAGAAGCTCATCCTGTCCGTGGCGCTCGCCATCGCGATGTTCCCGGTGGTGGCCCTGGTGAGCCCGCTGTTCAACATGTGGCGCAGCGTGCACTTGTTCGACACCTGGCCGGGCCTGATCATCCCCTACGTGTCATTCACCCTGCCGCTGTCGATCTGGACGCTGTCGGCCTTCTTCCGGGAGATCCCGTGGGAGATGGAGCAGGCGGCCCAGGTCGACGGAGCCACCCCCTGGCAGGCCTTCCGCAAGGTGATCGTGCCGCTGGCGGCGCCGGGTGTGTTCACCGCGGCGATCCTGGCGTTCTTCTTTGCCTGGAACGAGTACCCGCTGGCGCTCGCGTTGACCTCGACAACGAAGGCCAAGACGGTGCCGCCGGCGCTGGCGAGCTTCACCGGCGCCAGCCAGTTCCAGTCCGCCACGGCGGCCATCGCCGCCGCGGCCGTGGTCGTCACCGTCCCCGTCATCGTCATCGTCCTGCTCTTCCAGCGGCGCATCGTGGCCGGCCTGACCTCCGGCGCCGTCAAGGGCTGACTCGGGGGCGACCGCACTTCCGGCACCCCCGCCGTACCCCCGCCGTACCCGAAGGAGACCGCACGACATGGCCGAAATCACCATCAAGAACGTGTCCAAGGTGTACGGCGACGGTTACTCAGCCGTCGACAACGTCAGCCTGGACATCGCCGACGGCGAGTTCGTCATCCTGGTGGGTCCTTCCGGCTGCGGGAAGTCGACGCTGCTGCGCATGATCGTCGGACTCGAGGACATCACCGAGGGCGACCTGCTCATTGGCGGCCAGCGGGTGAACGAGAAGGCGCCGCGGGACCGCAACCTGTCGATGGTTTTCCAGAACTACGCGCTCTACCCGCACCTGACCATCTTCGAGAACATCGCCTTCCCGCTGCGGCTGCGCGGTGTCGCCCAGGACGAGATCCGCAAGCGGGTCGAGGAGTCGGCCGCGACTCTGGACTTGACCGAGCACCTGCAGCGCAAGCCGAGCCAGCTCTCCGGTGGACAGCGACAGCGGGTCGCGATGGGGCGCGCCATCGTCCGGCAGGCCGACGCCTTCCTCTTCGACGAGCCGCTGTCCAACCTCGACGCCAAGCTGCGCGGGCAGATGCGTACCGAGATCTCTCGGCTGCAGCGCCGGCTCGGCATCACCACCGTCTACGTCACCCACGATCAAACCGAGGCCATGACCCTGGGGGACCGGGTCGCCGTCCTGCGCAAGGGCGTCATTGAGCAGGTCTCCACCCCGCGGGGCCTCTACGAACACCCGGTCAACCTGTTCGTTGCTGGCTTCATCGGCTCCCCGCCGATGAACTTCCTGCCGTGCAGCGTCAAGGGGGACACCCTCGAGCTGCCGTTCCTGTCCTGCCCGCTGGGCCGCGAGATCGCCGAGCGGGTCGCCGACCGGAAACTGCTCATTGCCGGTATCCGGCCGGAGCACTTCGAGGACGCGGCCCTGGTCGAGGACAGCAAGAAGGAGAAGGGGGTGTCGTTCCGGGTCAAGGTCGACGTCACCGAATGGCTCGGCAACTCGCAGTACGCCTATGTCCCGTACGACGCGCCAGCGGACATCAAGGCTTCGCTGGCGTCGCTGGAGAAGGAGCTCGACAGCGAGCAGCTGCGTACCCAGATGATCGTCTCGGTGGACGCAGCCAGTCGGATCCGTGATGGTGACGAGGCCGAGCTCTGGCTCGACCCGTCGCGGATGCAGCTGTTCGACCCGCAGTCCGGCCACAACCTGACGTTGCTGAACGAAGAGCGAGAGTCGGCTCCCCCGTCGTCCCCGACGGGCGCCCCGAGCTCGGCGGCCGCGCGCGCCGGTACCACCCAGACGCTGGCGGAGGATGGCGCCACCCGGAAGACCTGACCAGCGGGTCACCCGGCGTAGCACGGGCGCGAGGTTCGCCATGCCCGCGGGGCTGGACATCCGGTTGCGGGTGCCGACGCCCGGGCTGTTGGGTCTGCCGTGGGCAGATCGGCTCGCGGACTGGGACGCCACCGAGGTGCCGCTGCGCGACATCGCCGTGGGACCCAGTCGGCACCTGGCGATGGCCCATCGCGAGGCCCCGATCGCGTCGGCCGCCCGAATGGCGGTCGTGGAGACGCCCACCGGTCAGCTGCCGGCGGTGGCGCCGGTGGAGGGCCCACCGGACTCATCGCCCGCACCGTCGGCATGGGATCTCTAGTTGCCCAGCGCGCGTGCGGAGTGGGTAGCCGTGAAGTTGGCTGGCCGATTCGTCCTCGGCGGCCGTTGAGTGCAAGCCGCTACAGCGTGCCCGCCAGCACCCGGGTGTAGAGGGCAACATGATCGGCAACCATGCGCTCGGTGGAGAACCGTCGCTCTACTGCGGCCCGGCAGGCGCGTCGGTCCAGGTCGCCGATGTCCGCCATCCGTTTGGTCATCTCCTCGACGTCCGCGCACAGGAACCCGGTGACGCCGTCGTCGACGATTTCGGGTGCCGCCCCGTTCGGGAGCGTCAACACCGGCGTCCCGCACGCCAGTGCCTCGATCATGACCAGCCCAAAGGGCTCGGGCCAGGAGATCGGATTCAACAGGGCTTTGGCGCCGCCGAGTAGCCGGGTCTTCTCCGCCCCACCCACCTCACCGACATAGGAGATGCCGTCCCCGAGGAGCGGGGCGACTTGCTCGTCGAAGTAGCGGTACTCGGCTGGTTCGCGCATCTTCGCCGCAATCAGCAGCCGGACCCCGGCGGCTCTGGCGATCTCGATCGCTTCCCGCGCTCCCTTCGTCGGCGACATCCGGCCGAGAAAGAGGAAGTAGTCGTCGGCGACTTCCCCGATCGGGAACGCGTCCAGGTCAAGCCCGTGGTGGATCACTGCCGCGATCGGCATCCCGCCGGCGCTCGCCGCCTGGCACTCGGAGATCGCGATGATCGGCACCCGGCTGGCCACCCGAGAGAAGATGTCCAGTTCGTCGTAGCCAAATGGCCCGTGGCTGGTGGTGACTACTTGTAACTCGGGGTGTGCCAGGGCGTGCACCATGCCGGTGATGGTGTGGTCGTGCACGATGTCGCAGTCGGCGACCGCGTCGTAGGCGTGCATGACGTGGCGCAGCTCCACGATGCTGTTGTTCAGCATGTGCGGCATCGCGCGGGGCAGCAGCCAGCGCTTGCGGACCGGGCACTGGCTGTCCCCGGTCGTGAACAGGATGACGTCATGGCCGGCCTGGCTCAGGCCCCGGGCCAGCCGGTCGATGACAGCCTCCGTGCCGCCGTACCCCTCGGGCGGCACGGGCAGCCATGGCGGGGCGATTAGGGCGACCTTCATGGCACTACCCCAGTTCTGTGGTTACGGTTGCGCCCCGAGGGGCGGCCGTCTAAGTTCTACTCGCCGTTTGATCGCCATCGACGGCGGGGGTCGTAGCAGCCGGCCCTTCGACCAGTCGCCAGCCGTCATCGCTGCGCCCGAAGCGGGCTCCCGGCGCGGAGACCGCATGCACGATTCCGTCGGACAGCCGCAGCCGCAGCGATCCGTCGGTCTCGACGTGGACCTCGGCCGGGGAGCACCCGAGCCGGACCCGCCGGCCGTGGTAGCGCAGCCGCAGGCTGAGTCGTCGCCAGCTGGCTGGCAGCTGCGGGTGGACCCCGAGTACCCCGCCGTCGACAGTGATCCCGGCGAAGCCGGTGGCAACCGCCTGCCAGAGGCCGCCGAGGGTGGCGATGTGCAGGCCGCCGGCCGTGGTGTGGGTGAGGTCGTGCAGGTCCAGGTGCGAGGCCATCCGCAGCAGTCGCAAACCCTCGTCGGGTCGACCGGCGCGGGCCAGCAGCGCAGCGTGTACCCCTGGCGAGAGCGAGCTGCCATGCGAGGTGCGAGGTCCGTAGTAGTCCAGGTTCGGCTCCAGCGAGCCCGCAACGACCTCCTCGGGCACCAAGAACTGCATCATCAGTACGTCGGCCTGCTTGATGATCTGCGACACCAGCGTGACGGCGCGGCCGAGGACCAGGTCGGCCGCAGCCGGCAGCTGTAGCACCTCGCTGACCACGAACGGCTGGAGGTCGAAGAACCCGTCGTACTGCTCGTAGAGTCCGGTGTCCGGGTCGTAGCCGTCGACCAGAGAGTCGGCGACGGCCCGCCAGTGGGCCGCCTCCGCCGGGTCGACCAGCGGCGTGGCGGCTGCTCCGACGCCGGCCAGCTCCACCAGGTCGGCGGCGCGGCGCAGGTTCCACCGAGCCATGACGTTGGTGAAGGCGTTGTCGTCCACGCCCTCGTGGTACTCATCCGGACCGATCACCCGGCGCAGGTGTCCCCGTCCGTCCGGACCCGGTTCCACTCGGGAGGCCCAGTAGCGGGCCGTCTCGACGACCAGCGGCGCACCGGTCCCGGTGCGGAAGGCTTCGTCGCCGGTCCAGTCGGCGTACCGCCAGGCGGCCCAGGCCACATCGGCTGTGATGTGCTCCTCCAGCTCGCCGGTGAGGATCTCGATCACCTCGCCGACGTCGTTGAGCATCGCCGTGGGCGTGCACTCGGTGCCCTCGCACGCCGACTCCCACGGGAACCGGGCGCCGGCCCGGCCGGTGCGGGCAGCGTTGGCCCGCGCCGGCTCCAGGCGCCGCAGTCGGTACTCCAGCATCGCCCGTGCCGCTTCGGGCAGCAGCGCGGCCAGCGTAGGCAGAGCGAAGATGTCAGCGTCCCAGAAGACATGTCCGGCGTAGCCGGGGCCGGACAGTCCGCGGGCGCCCAGCGCCGTCTCGTCGACCCCCTTGGCGGACGCAAGCAGATGGAAGATCGCGAACCGGACGGCCAGCTCGGTCTCCGGATCGCCCTCGATGTCCACCTGGCAGTCGGCCCATCGCCGCGCCCAGGCGGTGCGCTGCTCGGCCAGTAGTCCGTCGAACCCGATCTCTTCGGCCGTCGCCAGCGCCGCCACGGCAGCGGAGGCCGCTGGCACCTCGGCCGGATCCGCCAGGTAGGCGGCCAGCCGTTCGACGTGGTGGCGGTCCTCGTGCGTCTGCGCGCGCTGCGTCGCGGCCGCGACGATGCCGCCGTGCGGGGCGGCAGCCGAGGCCACCCGGCGACCGTCGAGGTCGGCGGCGGTGCCGCCGGGCGGCGCGGTGAGCGACTCCGCCGCGCTAAACGAGCCGTTGTTCCCTTCGACCCGCATGGCCACCACCCCGGGGCGGCTCAGGTTGGCGAACCGCAGGCTGCGCAGCGAGTCGTCGCCACCCCCGTCGCGGCGCAGCACACCGGTGCGCAGGTCGAGAACCCGGCGTCCCGGCCGGCTGTCGGTCACGTTGACCCGGACCGACGTCCAGGTAGGACCAGCGAGCAGGTTGGGGCTCGGCAGCGGGGCGGAGTCGTCGTAGATGCCGTTGACCCGCACGGCGGCCGAGGACCGCATTTCCTCCAGCACCCCCCGGGTCCCCACCACCCCATCGGAGACGGTGAGCAGGGACTCGGCCGCAATCGGCGTGGGCCGGTTCTCCACGGCGATCGTCCAGGCGGGGTCCGGGTCGATGTCGGGCACTCGGCCGGCCCGGCGCCGCTGCAGCTGGTCGGTCATCACTTTGAGGAAACGGGGCGGCCCACCGCCGAGGTGGTGCACCGGCTCCGGTACGCCGCTGGGCTCGGCCCCAACGCTGATCGCCACTGCCCGCAAGATCTCCGGCACCAGCATGGGCGCGTCACTGCCGGTCACTCCGCCGATCGGGCCGAATTCGTCACCGGCCACCAGCACCAGGCCGGCGCCGATGCCGCGCTCGGCCAGGTCGTCGAGCGCCCAGCGGACGGAGTGGGACTTGTTGGTCAACCCGATCTCAAGGTGCTTGACGTCACCGGTGCCCCGAGGGTCGGGTAGGCCCGCGGTGCGAGCGGCGGCCATGGACAGATCGAGCGCCGCGACTGGGTCCCCCACCGCGCTGGCCGCGAGCCGGGCGCGGACAGCGTCCAGCAACTCGTCGATGCGTGCCCGCGACGGGTCGCCCCACTCCGGCAAGGGGATCACGTCGACCTTGCGGCGGTTCAGCCCGGAGCCGACGATCTCGGCGTGCAGGCCGGCGTCGGCCAGTTGTTCGACGGTCAGCTGGGCCGCCAGGTCCAGGGCTCGCTCTTCCGCCACGGTGGCCTCCCGCTGCCAGATCAGCCGTAGGCCGTGGTCGGTCGCCGCAAAGACCTGGGACCCGCGGTCGACCGCGTAGAGCAGCCGACCCGGCCCCGGCGGCCGAAGTCCCAGCTGCCCGTCGACGTCTCCGACGTCCGTGCCGGTCACCACAAAGAGATCGAGGCCGGCGGCGGACAGGTCGGCGAACAGCTGCCGGACCTCGGTGGCGTCGGCTTGCCGGTTGGGGACGGCCGTCCCGTCCCAGTCGAAGACGACCGCCTCGAACCGACGGTCGAGCAACTGGCTTGCGAGCCCACGACGCGTGGTCGAGGCCAGCAGCATGGATGTCATTGCACCTCGTCGGTTCGCAGAGCGGCAGGGACCAACGTCCTCTTCCGGGTCCGGCCGGTCCTAAGCCGGGCCGCATCACTAAGCTGCCGGCGTACGACACATGCACCGAATGAACTCGCCAGCCGGACGAAGACGAGGACGATCATGACCACGGTGTGGCTGCTCGACCAGGATGCGCTACCGGCCGACTCGCCGGCGACCGACGGTGACCTCGTGCTGCGCGAAACCGGCGGCGAAGTAGCGGTGGGTGAGGTGCGCAGCGGCTCCGCCGTCTGGTACGACGAGCGCGTTGCCGCCGCCCTGCTCCCGCCGGGCTCGCTCGCGGACGCCGAGCCGGTCGGCTTGCTGCGCCGGCCGCGAGAGCAGGAAGCCCTGGTCACCGCGGTGCGCGGCGTACACAGCGCGTCGATGGAGCGCGGTGGCTGACCTGGCAGCGGTCTGAGCAGGACCGCCACAGCCACAACCGGACGCAATCTGATCTGATCGGCGCCCACCGCCGACGGGACCCCACGACGCCCCGCATTCGGTTCACAATGTCACCATGACCGAACCCATCGTGCCGGTGAGCGCCGTCGACGCGCTATCGCACCGCCCCGGCGACGGTGGGCCAGGCGAGCGGGCGAGTGATGGCAACCGCCCCGGTGCGGGTGAATCGGCCGGGCCGTCGCTGGCAGGGGCTTCCCGGTCGGCCCGGCTCGCCGGTGACCAGTCGGCAGTCGGGCAGCCAGCGGCCCGCCAGCCAGCGGCCCGCCAGGCTGGGGCACAGCGTGCCATCGTCGAGTCTGACCGCGACTTCTCACTGCCGGCGCTGGTTTCCCAGCTGCACCTCGATGAGCTGCTGCGGGAGGTGCAGGACCGGCTCGAGGACGTGGTGTCCACGCGGGACCGGTTGCACGGGCTGCTGGAAGCAGTCCTCGCGATCGGCTCTGACCTTGAGCTCCGGGTCGTCCTGCGCCGGATCGTCGAGGCCGCCATCGCGCTGGTGGATGCTCGCTACGGTGCGCTGGGGGTAATCAACAGCGACGGCCGGCAGCTTTCGGACTTCATCCACGTGGGCGTGGACAGCGCCACGATCGACGCCATCGGCCACGTGCCGGAGGGCCGCGGCATTCTGGGCTTGCTGATCGCCCACCCGGAGCCGTTGCGCTTGGTGGACATCAGCGGGCATCCGGCGTCCCACGGCTTCCCGGCCAACCATCCGGTGATGCAAACTTTCCTCGGCGTACCGATCCGGGTGCGCGACGAGGTGTTCGGCAACCTCTATCTCACCGAGAAGCGCGGCGGCGGCGCCTTCACGGCCGAGGACGAAGGGATCGTCCTGGCCTTGGCGGCGGCGGCTGGGGTGGCCATCGAGAACGCCCGGCTCTACGACGAGACCCGCCAGCGGGAGCGCTGGCTGGAGGCCACTGCCGAGATCACTACTGCGCTGCTGTCCGGTACCGACCCCGGTGAGGTGCTGTGCCTGATCGCCCAGCGGGCCCGGGAGCTCGCCCGAGCCGACGTGGCGGTGCTCGCGTTGACCAGTGCCGATGGCCGCTCGCTGATCTTCGAGGTCGTCGACGGCAAGCACTCCGACCGGCTGCGCGGCACCGTGGTGTCGACGTCGGACTCCCTGGCCGGGGAGGTCTATACCACCGGCAAGGCGGTGGTCGTGGAGGACGTGACCGCTGATCCCCGGGTGCGGGGGCCGCTCGGCGAAGCCGCCGACCTCGGGCCGGCGATGTATGTCCCGCTGTCCTCCCGGGAGCGGACCATCGGCGTGCTGGCAGTGACCAACTGTGCCGGCGGCCGGTTCTTTCGGGCCCGGGACGTCCGATTGCTCGAGGCGTTCGCCGGTCAGGCCGCGCTGGCGCTGGAGCTGGCAGAGGCGCAGCGGGACTCCGACCGGCTGGCGGTGTTCCAGGACCGAGACCGGATCGCGCGCGATCTGCACGACCTGGTGATCCAGCGCCTGTTCGCCACCGGGATGCTCCTGGAGGGGGCCAGCCGGCTCATCGTGCGGCCGGAGGCGCTGGACCGGGTACGCCGCGCCGTCGATGACCTGGACGAGACCATCCGGGAGATCCGGTCAACGATCTTCGCTCTGCAGGCGCCGCAGCATCCCGACGACGTGGGCGTGCGCTCCCGGATCCTGGCCGTCATCGACGCGGTGACCACCAGCCTGCCGTTTGCTCCCTCGGTGCGCCTAGATGGGGCGATCGACTCACTCGTGCCCGACGATGTGGCCGAGCACCTGCTCGCCACCCTGCGCGAGGTGCTGACCAACGCGGTTCGACACTCGGGCGCCACCACGCTGGACATCGAGGTGGAGGCCGGCCAGGAGGTGTCGCTGACGGTGTGCGACAACGGTGCCGGCATCGGCGACACCACCCGCCGCAGCGGCCTGTGCAACATCGCCCACCGAGCCGAGGAGCTCGGTGGCAAGTGCCTGGTCGACAGCGCACCGGATGCGGGTACCCGGATCACCTGGCGGGTCCCGATGAACTGACGGGTCGGACTGAGCCTGGCGAACCGCCTGCTCGGCGTGCTGCTGGCGCCGCGCCGGCCGGGACCTGGCTGGTCGGCACCGGCGCGATCCGGCGGCCGGAGAGCAGCTCGGGATGAATGCGGATGAAGTGATCTCGCTCGCCCGGCGCCCAGGGGCGCAGCGGCAGGGCACGAAGCTCATCGAGCCGTGCCTGGTCGGTGACCTCGGTCGCTCGTCCTACCAGGGTGACGCTCCAGCCGACCTGGCCGGCGTCATCGATCTGGTCGACCTCGAAGGCGACCACGGCGTTGCGAGCCGCCGCCGCCAGCTTCGTCCCGGTGCTGGTGCGAATGATCACTGCTCCGTCGCACAAGACGAAGTTCACCGGCAGGATCGCCGGTAGCGCGCCCATGGTCAGGACGATGCGCCCGACCGGGACGCGCCCCAGCAAATCGAGACAGTCTGATCTGCTCAAGACCTCGAGCTCGCTGGCGGAACTATCCACCGAGGCATCTTGCGGTGCGCGCAGATCAACACTCCAGGGCCAAAGGTCCCGGCGGGCAGCACCACTCTACCCGGAGGCTTGGGTCAGACTACGGGCGTTGGTGAACTCAGGCCGTGTACCGGTCGTCCTCCCGATAAAGCCGCGCGGCCAAGACCGCTGCCTGCGTGCGCCGTTCCATGCCCAGCTTGGACAGTAGGCTGGAGACGTAGTTCTTCACGGTCTTCTCGGCCAGGAACAGCCGCTCACCGATCTGCCGATTGGTCAGCCCCTCGCCGATCAGCTCGAGCGTGCGCCGCTCCTGGTCGGTGAGGGTGGCGACCGGGTCGTCGCGCCGGGCCTGGGTGCGCAACCGCTCCAGCACTCGGGCGGTCGCCCTGGGGTCCAGCAGGGACTGACCGGAAGCGACCGTCCGAATGGCGCCGATCAGGTCGCCGCCGCGGATCTGCTTGAGCACGTATCCGGCCGCGCCGGCCACGATCGCGTCGAAGAGCGCCTCGTCGTCGGCGAACGAGGTCAACATCAGGCAGTGCACATCCGGGAGCCGGGACCGGAGCTCACGGCAGACGGTTACCCCGTCCCCGTCGGGCAGCCGGACGTCGAGCACGGCCACATCGGGGTGGAGCACCGGGATCCGAGCCAGCGCCTCAGCGGCTGTGCCAGCCTCGCCCACCACCACCAGGTCGGCCTCGAACTCGAGCAACTCGTGTACTCCCCGTCGGACGACTTCGTGATCGTCTACCAGGAAGACCCGGATGGGGTCGGTCATCACGCTCCCCATGTCCCGCCGGCGGTCGCCGACGACGGCGCGGCGCGGCGCGGCGGCTGAGACCGAACTGAGCTTGGTCATCAAGCAAAATGTTAGCCTATAGCATGCACTCAGGCCCAGGAA
>Ga0208587_1000116_pt1 | contig 41833 bp, 31 predicted proteins | sample NGESurdeep092012_7_FD_184472 | JGI IMG/M metagenome (GOLD analysis project Ga0208587, IMG submission 184472) | Arctic peat soil microbial communities from Barrow, Alaska - NGEE Surface sample 210 deep-092012 (SPAdes) | ecosystem: Environmental > Terrestrial > Soil > Wetlands > Peat ...
CGGTCGGCATCCCCTGAGGGCTCGCGAAGACCGTGTCCGGCACGGTGTGATCCGTGGTGTTCTGTCCCAGCGTCCAAGAGACTGCCGCCTGCCCGTTTGAGCCAGTGGTCACCGGTTTCGGCACAGTAAAGCCGTCGGCGTTTGACGGAGCTTGTACGAAGTTCACCGTGACTCCATTCAGTGTGTTTCCGAAGGCGTCACGTACCTCCACAACGAGTTGAGTCGGCAGCGCCTGCGCGGAACGTCCGATCTGGCCGCTGCCACTGATGATTCGAATGGTCGCCGCCGTTCCTCCGACCGTGGTTGCGGTGGCACTGAAGGTGATCGACCCGACGCCGGACACGGCGGCCGTGACGGTTTGAACGCCCACCGTGGAACCGAGCGTCCAGCTCGCTGAATCGACGCCCAGCGCGTTGGTGATCCCCGCGCCCGCGGTCTGCGTGAGGCTTCCGCCGCCGGTCGCGACCGTCCACGTTACTCGCGCGCCAACGACCGCATTGTTGTTCTGGTCTACGACCTTGGCCAAGAGCCGACTGGGGAGCAATGTCCCCGTCGGGCCCGTCTGGTTGTTGCCGCTGTTGACGAGGACGGCACCCGAACTCCCAAGGTTTGCCGTGGCGATGAGCGGCAGCGAGAGCGCTGGAGATGCGACCGACGCCGTAAGCGTCTGCAGTCCGATTTTGCTGCCCAGCAGCCAGATCGTCGAGGCCTGCCCGCTGCCATCGGTGAGTGAAGTGGACGGCGACACGAAACCGCCGGCGTTCCCAGCCGCAATCGTCCAAGTGATCGTCGTGCCACTCACCGGTACTCCGCTGGCGTCGACCACCTTCACCACTACGTTCGAGCCAAGCTGCGCGCCCACATTTCCGGTTTGCCCGTTGCCGCTGACCAATACGATCTGCGCCGGCGTCACACCTCCACCACCGCCGCCACTCGCGGCCGCCCCTGTCGCGACGAATGTGACGGACTTTGCTCCGGATGTGGCCGTCGCCGTCTGTGCGCCGGCAAAGCTTCCGATCGTCCAGTTCGCCGTCGCGCGGCCGCTGGCGTCCGTAGTCGCGATGGCTGGGTTCACCGTGCCTCCGCCCGAGGCGACAGCGAAGATCACGCTGGCGCCGACCTCGGGATTCCCGCTGGCATCGACCACCCGAACAATGAGCGGAGTGCCGAGCGCCGTGGACACCGTGCCGCTCTGGTTGTTACCGGCGACGATGGCGAGCGTGTCCAGGGCACCCGCTGTCGCAGTGGCGCTGAACACCACCAGCGGCAGCGAAGGCACACTGAACGTCGCGAGTTGCGATCCCGTGGGACTGCCGAGAGTCCAGATCGCCGTGGCGCGTCCGCTGGAATCCGTCGTGGCAGACGTTGCGAGGAGCGTGCCGCCGCCCTGATTGATGGCCCACGTTACGGCGGTGCCGGCAACCGGATTCCCGAAGGAGTCGGTGACCCGCACCACGAGTGGAAGGGGCAGGGTCTGACGCACTGTCTGTGTCTGGTTGTTTCCAGTCTCGATCGCTGCGGTCGATGCACCGTTGGCGCGCCCGGTCGCTACGAACGTGACGGGCGCCGTGCCGGAGAGCGCGGCAAGTGAGCTCTGGAGCCCGGCCTGTTGGCCAAGCGTCCACCGGCCCAGCATCCCGCCGAGGCTGTCGGTCACGCTGGCCACCGCCGCGATAGTGCCCTGGTCAGCGCTGAATGTCACAGCTGCCCCGGCGACGCCGTTCCCGTAACTGTCGACGACGCGCACGGAGAGCAGCGTTCCTAGCGCATGACCAACCGTGCCCGTTTGACCCGACCCGGCCACCTGAATCAGCTGCACCGGCGAGCCTGCTGCCGCCGTCGCCCTGAAACCCACCGAGACGCCCGACGCAAGCGCCGCGCTCGCGGTCTGTGGGCCGCCGGTCGTTCCGAGCGTCCACGTCGCAAAGCTGCGTCCGCTGGAGTCCGTGGTCTGCCGAGTGGCGATGATCTGCCCGCCACCTGACGCCACCGTCCAGGTAACCGGCGCGTTGGGCACCGGGTTGCCGCTGAGGTCGGTGACCTTGGCGGACACCAGCGTCCCGAGCGCCGTCCCGACGGTGCCGCGCTGGGCGTTGCCCGCATCGATGATGATTTGCGCTGCCGAACCGTTCGTGGCGGTCGCGGCGAACACCGTGCTATCGAGCACGATCGTGCCGTTGAGGAAAGCGATCAGCTGTTGCGGCCCCATTTGCGGGCCCATCGTCCAGACGGTCGATGCGACGCCTGTCGCGCCGGAAACCGTCGATGAAGTCGAGACCGAACCACCGCCCTGTCGCACGCTGAACGTCACCGTCGCCCCGGTGACCGCAAGACCTCCGTTATCGGTGACCTTGACCGTCACCGGAACGGGCAACGCCTGATTCACGGGTCCTGTCTGGCTGTTTCCGGCCTGTGCCGCGACGTGCGCCGCGAACTCAGCACCAGAAGTGCCACCTGGGCCGGTTATTGTATGCTCAATGCACCCGACAATCGCGATCGCGCCGAGAATCGCGGCAACGGTTAGCGTCGGAACGGTTCTGCGGCCGACCATTGGGGCTCCGTGCTGATGGGTCATCGGGAAGCTCTTCGAAGATCGTGTACCGCCGAACAGGCGGCGGACGGCCTCCGGGCGGAAACCCCGAGGCCTGTTCGTCTGCTCAAACAAGACGTCTCGACCCGTCACGCGGTAACGAACCGGCTCGGGGACCAGCCGGGAACCGCGGGCCGGTGCCCCCGAAACCGGCCCTTTTCGGCCACGCCAAAGCACAAACGGGGGTTGGCCGGGACGCTATAATTAACGGCCATGACGCCCTCCGGCCCCAATTCGGCAACCGCCGCCCGAGCAGGCGTGACCGACGCGAGAATCGCCGCGGCGGAGACGCTCGCCGACCTGCGCGCGGGCACGCTTCTCGACGCCGCGTTCGATCGCCGGGCCGCCGGCTTGGACGCGCGCGACCGCCGCTGGACCCAGGAGCTTCTCTATGGGATGCTGCGCTGCCGGAGCCGGCTCGACGCCCTGCTCGGCGAGCGCGTGCGTGGCGGCCTCGTGCGCCTCGATCCCGACCTGACCGACCTGCTGCGGCTCGGCGCGTACCAGCTGTTCCATATGGGGAGCGTGCCGCCGTATGCGGCCATCGCGCAGACCGTCGAACTCGCGAAGCAGCGCCACGGGATCGGTGCGAGCAAGCTCGCGAACGCCGTGCTGCGCCGGCTCGATCGCGAACGGGACGATCTCAGCCCGGAGACTCCAGCCGATCCCATAGCCGCGCTGGCGCTCAAGTTCTCGCATCCGCGGTGGCTCGTCGCGCGGTGGGTGGCGCGGTGGGGCGCGGAAGAAACCGCCACCCTGCTCGAGGCGAACAATCATCAGGCTCCGCTCGTCGTCCGGCCGTTCGGCGTGGTGCGCGAGCAGCTCGAGGCGATGCTCGAAGCGTCGGGCGTGGTGGTGGAGGATGCGCCGCTCGTGCGCGACAGTCTCGTGATCGGCGGGGGCGTGGGGCTTCGCGAACTCGGGGCGTTCCAGCAGGGACTGTTCTTCGTGCAGGATCCGGCGGCCACGCTCGTCACTCAATACGCGTCGTTCCCAATCGATGCGCGAGTCGCGGACCTGTGCGCGGCCCCCGGCGGCAAGGCCGTCGAGCTCGCGCGGACCGCACGATTCGTCATCGCGGCCGATACGTCCCTCGCGCGCCTGGGCCGTCTGCGCGAGACGATCTCACGGCTCGAGCTCAGCAACGTGCACCCGCTGGTGAGCGACGCGCGCTCGGGCGCCATCGCGCCGCTCGACGCGGTGCTCGTGGACGCGCCATGCACCGGCACCGGCACGTTCCGGCGCCACCCGGACGCACGCTGGCGCCTCACGCCGAACGACATCGCGATCCTCGCCGCGACGCAGCGATCGATCCTGCACGCCGCGGCTTCGACCGTCGCGCCGGGTGGGCTGCTGGTCTACGGCACCTGCTCCCTCGAAACGGAGGAGAACGACGCTCAAGTGGAAACCTTCCTCGCGGGCCATCCGGAGTTCACGCTCGAGCCGCCGCCTGAGGGAGCGGTGCCGGCCGCGGTGCTCGACGCGGGACGCCTTCGCGTCCTGCCCCAGCGCCACGGAACCGACGGCGCGTTCGCCGCGCGCATGCGCCGGAGGACCGACTGATGGTTTCGCGCGCATTCGCGAAGAAAGTACGCATCGCGCCGTCGCTGCTCGCGGCGGACTTCGGGCGCCTCAAGGACCAGATCGCGCAAGTCGAGGAAGGCGGCGCCGACTGGCTGCACGTGGACGTCATGGACGGCGTCTTCGTTCCGAACCTCAGTTTTGGAGCCAAGGTCATCGAGACGTGCCGTTCGATTTCGAAGCTTCCGCTCGACGTGCACCTGATGGTCGTCGAGCCGGAGAAGTACTTCGACGCGTTCGCGAAGGCCGGGGCGAGCGTGATGACGATCCACGTCGAGACGGCGCCGCACCTCCACCGGCAGCTGATGCGCATCAAGGAGCTCGGCTGCGCGGCGGGCGCCGTCATGAATCCGGGCACATCGCTCGATTCGGTCCGCGAGGTCGCGACCGATCTCGACCTGCTCTTGATCATGAGCGTGAACCCGGGATTCGGCGGCCAGGCGTTCATCCCGGAGGCACTCGGCAAGATCCGGCGCGCGCGCGCCCTGCTCGACGCCGTCGGCAGTTCGGCGGCGCTCGAGGTGGACGGCGGCATCAGCCGCGAGACGATCAGCGCGTGTTGGCGCGCCGGGGCCGACACGTTCGTCGCCGGCAACGCGGTGTTCGGCGCGAAGAACCCGGCCGCGGAAGTCCGTGCATTGCGTGCGCTGTGCGCCGAGATGGTATGAAGGTTTCTTGACGTCGAAGGCGCAGTGGGCGATTGCCGCCGGTATCGTCGCGCTGGGCGCCGTCGGCCTGCTCTACGCGACGAACGTCATCGGCGGCGGCATCCCGCCGGTCGAGGCGGGGAGCGCGGCACCGCCTTTCCGCGCCGCGACCACGGTCGCGGGCGCGAACGTCCGGGAGAAATCACTCGCCGACTACAAGGGCCAGGTGGTGCTCCTGAACCTGTGGGCCACGTGGTGCGGACCGTGCCGCTCCGAAATGCCGAGCCTTGAAAGGCTGCAGCAGGAACTCGGCCCGAAAGGACTGAAGATCGTCGCCGTGAGCGTGGACAATCCGGGCATGGAAGACGCGATTCGCGACTTCAGGAAGGAGTTCGGACTCACGTTCGAGATCCTCTACGCGCCCGACGGAAAGATCCGCGACGACTACCAGGCGACCGGATTCCCCGAGACGTTCATCATCGGGCGCGACGGCGTCCTCCGGAAGCGCGTGATCGCGGCCACGGACTGGAGCGCGGAGCCGCAGAAGGCGCTCCTGCGCCAGCTGCTCGCCGAGCCCGGATCGTAGGTGTCGTCAGTGCGCGTCCTCGGCGTCGAGAGCTCGTGCGACGAGACTTCGGCTGCCGTGATCTCGTCGCGAGATGACGACGCCACCCTCGACTCGCTCGTAATCCTCTCGCAGGACGTGCACGCGATCTTCGGTGGCGTGGTGCCCGAGATCGCGTCGCGCGCGCACCTCGCGGCGATCGCACCCGTCGTGCGGCGCGCGCTCGCCGACGCGCGCTGCGCGCTCGGCGAGGTGGACGCCATCGGCGTGACGAACGGGCCGGGGCTCGTCGGGGCGCTGCTGGTGGGCGTGAGCTTCGCGAAGGCGCTCGCCGCGTCGCTCGGCGTGCCCGTGATCGGCGTGAACCATCTCGAAGGGCACCTGTTCGCGACCGCGCTCGAGGACGGTGCCGCGGTCCCGCCATTCACCGCGCTGCTCGCGAGCGGCGGCCACACGATGCTGCTCGACGTGCCGGCGTGGGGCGAATACCGCCTCCTCGGCGCGACGCGCGACGACGCTGCCGGCGAGGCGTTCGACAAGACCGCGAAGCTGCTCGGACTTCCGTATCCCGGCGGCCGGCACATCGAAGCGCTCGCGAAGGAAGGCGACCCGTCGCGGTTCCGCTTTCCGCGCCCGATGCTCCACGGCGGACAGCGAGCCGGCGATGCGGACTACTACGACGTGTCGTTCAGCGGCCTGAAGACCGCGGTGCTGCACGCGGTGCGCGACGCGGAGCGGCGCGGTGCGCTCGACGAGGAGCGACCGCACCTCGCTCGCGCGTTCCAGGATGCATTGGTGGAGACGCTCGCCGCGAAGACCGTGCGCGCCGCGGTGGAAAAGGGACGCACGCGCGTGGTGCTCGGCGGCGGCGTCGCGTGCAACGCGGCGCTCGTGAGCGCCGTGCGCGAACGCGTCCGCGCACAGATCGGCGGGGATGCGGCTGTGTTCGCCCCGAGCCCGCGCCTCGCGACCGACAACGCCGCGATGATCGCGCGCGCGGCGCTCTTTCATCTCGCGCGCGGCGAGCGCTCGGACCTTTCGTTGAACGCGTTTTCGTCGATGCCGCTGGCCTGAGTCCGCGATCAGCGCGGCTTCGTTTCGCTCTCGATCTCCTTCTCCAGCGTTGACACGCGGTCCTGCAGCCGCTGCGCCGTAGCCTGAAGCTCAGCGAGCCGCGCGGCGACCTCGGGCGGCACGGTCTCCTCGGTCTCCGCCTCGTCGTCCGCCGACGGCTTGAAGTGGCTCCAGAGCGCGAACAGGAGCAGCACGATGAGCACGCCCTGCGCCGTGAGCGTCTCGACCGTCGGATAGAGCCCGATGAGGTCGGCGTGCGGGAAGCCCGGGATCATCGTGCGCGGCAGGATGTTCGCCTCCTGAAGCTCCTTGATGCCCGTGCCCGCGAACACCAGCGCCATGTAGTAGAGCAGCGCGCTGGTCACCGCGAAGAACGGACGCAGCGGAATGCGGAGGCCGAACCACCAGAAGAGCGTGAAGATCACCGCGAGGGTCGCACTGCCCGAGAGCAGGCCGAGCGAGACCGGCATGACGATGTCTCCGCCCCGCGTGAACAGCGCCTGATAGAACAGCGCGGTCTCGGCGCCCTCCCGGAATACGGCGAGGAACGCGACGAAGGCGAGCGCGTACATGCCGCCGTGCGAAAGCGCCGCGTTCACCTTGTCGCGGATGAACTTCTGCCACTTCGCCGCCTCGACCTTCGACAGCAGCCAGTAGCTCACCGAGAACAGCACCACCACCGCGATGAGCATCGTGACGCCTTCGATCGTGTCCTGACTGGCCGGCACGTGCTTCAGGATCGTGCTGAGCAGGACGGCGAGGATCGCGCTGGCGCCGATTCCCACGCCGGCTCCCCACCAGATGTCGCGCAGCCGCGCGCGATTCCCCGTCTTCACGAGAAACGCGACGATGGCACCGAGGACGAGGATCGCCTCGAACCCCTCGCGCACGATGATCACGAACGACTCGAGGAACACGCCCCACGTGGTGGAGGTCGGCGTCGACAGTTCGAGGATGGCGGGCATCCCCTGTTCGATCTTCGTGCGCACCGATTCGGCGGCGCCGAGATCTCCGGCCTTCAGCGCGCCCTTGAAGTCGGCGAAGTGCCGCTCCATGTCGGCGACGAGCCCGGGGTTGCGCATCCGTGCCGGACCCTCGAGCGGCTCGAACGCGATGTACGCGTCGAACGCGAGGTCGCCGGCGTCGGCCGGACGCGAGGCGCGGGCAGCGGTCAGTGCGTCGTCCACGAGGCGCACCACGTGACGGGCCGCGTCGCTCGGCGAGAATGCTTCCTCGGCAACCGAGTTCGCCCGGGCCGCGATGACCGGTGCGGCGCGGAGTGCCGCGACCGCCTGCATCGCCTCGGCTGGCGAAAGCCGGCCACCGTCGCGGAAACCGGTCGCGGTGTCGACGGCCGTGATGGCCGCGACGATCTGCGAGTCGCTGCGCTCGGCCTGCCAGGCGAATCGCATCAGGTCCGGCGGTGAACTCGTGGCGCACGGCGCGCAGTGCGCCTTCAGCAGCGCCGCGCCGGCGGCACGGTCGGCGTCGCTGGCGCGCAGCGAGTTCACGTACGTCGCGACCGCCCAGCGATCGTCGGGCGAAAGCATTCCCGCCCACGCCGGCATCAACGTTCCGGCCACGCCCACCGAGATCACGCGATAGATCAGCGCGGGCGACACGCCGTTCATCGTGGCCGCGGTGCCGATCGCCGCCGGCGGCGGCGTGATCTCGTGCGCCCGGGGACCGTCACCGGCGCCGTGCGGGCCGTGGCATTGTACGCAGTCGAGCTCGAAAATCTTTCTGCCGTGGGCGAGGTCGACATTGCGCGTCGGCAGGTCGAGCGCGCCCTCGACACCGAGCACCAGGACGAACTTGCCGTGGATTCGCGCGAGCTCGGACGGCGTGACGCGCCGCTCCGCGGCAGCCATGAGCGAGTCGAGCACCAGTCGAACCGCCGGAGCGTTCGCGGTGGTCAGCCGATTGGCGACGTCTTTCGCGTCCTTGAGGAACCCCGTCACCTCGTCGAGCTCGGACGACGCGATGATCTTCCCGTTCGCATCGACGCCCTTGGCGTACTCCTCGACGGCAACGCCGACGATCGCCGACAGCCGTTTGGCGGGTGGTTCCTGCGCGCCCTGCAACCGGGGCGAAATGAGGGCGGCGGCGAAGAGCCAGCCGTGAAGGGTGCGTCGAAAAAGCATTGTCTACAAAAATACTCGGATTAGGCCGACAGCCGCTACTACGCTCGTTCCAGCACGACCGTGGCGGCTGCCGCCGAGTCCGTGTGGGTCAGGGAGAGCCACACGTGCTCGATGCCCAGTTCGCGGGCACGGGTGTCGGCGCGCCCTCTCAGGATCAGGGTCGGCGAGTGGCCGTCGCGGGAGACCACTTCGACCTCCCGCCATCCGATCAGGCGCGCGTCGTCGGAACCGGCGAGCGCCTTGAAGGCGGCTTCCTTGGCGGCGAGTCGCGCGGCGAGGTGCATGGCGGGTCGCACGCGCGCCATCGCGTACGCGACTTCGTCGGGCGTGAACAGCCGCTCGAGCACGCGCTGGCCCTTGTCGTCGAGCAGGCGCTCCACGCGGGCGATGTCCACGAGATCGATCCCTATGCCGGCGATCATACGATGCCTGCAAGTATTGGCGGTATCACGAACCGTTCCTCACGACGAACAGTTTCAGCCTGAGCGTCCTGGTTCCGCCTCGCGCGATCACGACGTACACGCCATTCGCCACGCGTCCCGCGTTGAGGTCCCACGGCACATTGCCGCCGGCGGTGACGCTCGTTTTCCAGACGAGGCGGCCGCTGAAATCGTACGCCTGAATGTCGCCCGTCGCGGTGCCGAACGGCCAGGGAAAATACACGACGCTGTGATGGACCGGGTTCTCCGACGGACGCAGCACGCCCGTGTTCGATGTCACGGTGCTGGTGACGGCGCCGTGCGAGACCACGGCGATCTCGTCGAGGCTCCACAGCATGCCGTTCGGCACGAAGTCGAAGACGAGGTGCTTTCCTTTCATGCCGCCGATCGTGACCTGCTCCGGATAGAACAGCGGCGCGTAGCCTTCGAGCAGCATCACGCGCTGGAAGGTCGTGCCGCCGTCGATCGAGAGGTTCACGTCACCATGAGGAAGCTCCGAGAATCCGCTCCCGGCGTAGCGCGTCCAGAACACGAGCGAGACGGTGTCGGCGTCGGCGGGCACGGCAATCACCGGCGATTTCAGGTCCCCGCCAGACGACGTGAACCACGAATACTTCCCCGCCATCGCGAACGTGGAGTCGCGAGTGAACTGGTTGGCGGTCCAGCCGGTTTCGGCGAGCTCGGCGCCGTTGATGCCGAGCACGCTGAAGTTGGCGGTCTGCCCGCCGGCGCTGACGCTCAGGCTCGTCGGTCGTGTGACGGGCGCCGCGACGAGGCGCCGCGTGTACTTCCCGGCGGCCAGTGAATCGATGCGGAACGAGAGCGGATTCGGCGCGGAGATGGAAGCGCCCGACGCCATCGCCGCCGGCACGGTGGCCCGAATCGTCGGCGACACGCTTTCGAGCACCACGCGATCGGTGTGATAGAACGTCGTGGGGCTCACGTACGCGAACGGATCGCGCGCACTCTCGATCGCGTCGAGCGCAAACGGCAGGTTGTCGTTGAACAGCTGCTGCAACTGCGTTTCGCTGTCCGCAAACTCGAATCCGTAGTACACGCTGTTCTGGTATCCGCTCGACATCTCGGGCGTGAACGACAGCGTGCCGTACTTCGCCGAGGCCCAGTCGTTGTACTCGCCGTTCGTGGTATAGAGCGTCCACGCCGTGTTCGGCGAATAGAACGAGCGCGCCGAGCCGGGGAGGTTGTCCTTCACGGCGCTGCGCTGGTTCGTTCCCGCGAGCGTGCGGTACACCGGCAGATCGGCGGAGAGCTGGCCGTACACGGCGCTCGGCGAAAAGAGCAGCAGCCCCGAGTACGTGTGATAGCTGATGGAGATCACCGGCGGGTGCGCGGCATGAAACGTCTCGATGTTCCGCGTCTCGATTTCCGACGCCGGCGACGGACCGCGGTAGATGTCGGACGTGGGATCGGACGACGAGCCGACGTCGTCGAGTCCCCAGTTCTGCCGGTGATTGCGGTTCATGTCCACGCCGAACGCGCCGCCGGGCTGCGGCGACCGCGTCTTTCGCCAGAGGCGGTCGTTCGTGAACGTATATTCGTAGCCGTCGGGATTGGCGACGGGCAGGATCCAGATGTCGCGCGCCTGCACGAGCGAATCGACGCGCGGGTTCGTGCCGGGAGCAACCGCAAGGTACTTGATCAAGCGAAGCGCCATCTCGGTAGCCGCCCACTCGCGCGCATGGTACGTGGCCATGAACAGGACGTTCGGGCGCTGCGGGCTGTCGTCCTTCGGGCCGATCTTCACCGCGATCATAGGCCGCCCCTGAAACGACACGCCGATCGTATCCACCGAAACGAGCGGATTGTTCTTCACCATCGAATCGACGAAAGCGCGTACTCCGCGAACCGGGTCGTCGTAGTCGCGATAGATCTGGGTCGACACGATCGTCTGCGCGCCCAGCCTGCTCGCGGCGGGCGCGCTCGGCGCCCTGAGCACGGTGCCGTGCCAGCCGCGCAACTCCATCTTCGCGAGCTGGGCCGGATCGGCCACGACGATCGGCACGCCGCCTTCCGAGCCGACGACGTCGAAACCGCGGGCGCGCAGCGACTCGGCGGCGACCCCTGGCACGCGCACCGTCACGTGCTGCGCCTGCGCGGCGCCGGCGAGCGCGGAGACGCCGATCGCCGCCGCTGCGATCGCGCGCGCCGCCGCGCCGCGCCCCTTCCGTTTGACCGGCGCGCGCGGCCCGAGCTCCGGCTCGATCGTAAACCAGAACCGGTCGGCGGCGTCGAAGAGCGCCTGCACGGCCGCGATCCACGCACTCCAGGAATCCGCATCGGGAGTATCACCCGATGAGCGCACGCGCTCGGCGGCGAGCTCCAGCGCCGGAATTGCGGAGAGCACGGGCCCGGCCTGTTCCGTCAGACGGGCGGTGAGCGCGCGCCGATCGGGCCCGGCCTTCGGAACACGCGCAGCCGCGATCGACTCGACCGACTCGAGCCATGCGCGCTTCAGCCGCGCGGCATCGAACGCGGCGACGCGGGCGCGCACGCTCCCCGCCTGCTCCGCCAGCTTGCGCGCCGCGAGCAGCGGACCGAAGACGCTCGTGTGTTCGACACGGCCCAGCCCGCTCGCGGAGGCGAGCGCACGCGATGCGCGGGTGAACTCGGGCATCGCGTAGTCCGGCGAATCGCCGCGCAGGCGTTCAGGCATTGGCGGCGTAGGGATAGTCGCCCGCGAGTTCGCGGTCGCAGAGTGCGGCGCGCTGGCCGGTGCGCGACTCGAAGCGCATCGCGAAATCCTGGAGCCGTTCCGACGTGAATCCCGCACGGGACAAGCCCGTGCCGGCGATCGCCGCTTCGATCGCGGCGGGCTCGCCCTCGACCTCGACGAGCGCGTCCATCCGGGGATATCGTTCCACGCGTACGCTGGCTCCCCGGAATTCGAATTGCGAAACCTGCCTGTGGATTTCGCGGATCACGATGTAGCCGAGCCCGTCGAGGAGCCGCGCAAGGACGCCCGCGTCGCCGATGCTGGTGCTGAGTTCTTCACGAACCTTGTACCCGTCGGCGTAGGATGTGGGCCCCTTCCAGTCGAGACTCGAGTGAGAGCCGGCACTGCCGACGAACACGCGCAGCCGCAGCACGTGGTCGCGCGCCAGGAGCGCGCGATCCGGCGTGTCGTAGCGCGTGTCGCTGAGCCGCCCCTCGAGGCCGGGCACGGCGCCCGCCGCGCGCAGCACCGCGATGGTGCGGTCCGGATCGGCGACGAGGCTCTTGAGTTCCACCTCACGCATCGACGATCGCCCGCACGATAGCCATGGTGTCCGTGAGGTCGGGAAACACCGCGTGCGGGTTGCATGCCTCGAGCGACGCAACGTCGTAGTGGCCGGTCGCCACGGCGATCGCGCGCGCGCCGATGCCACGGCCGCAGGCGACGTCACTCGGCGTGTCGCCGATGATGACGCACGCGTCGCCGCGCACCGGGCGGCCGATGTGCGCGCTCGCCCGGTCGCGGGCGATCGCGGGGAGGTCATGCCTGTGCTCGCCGTCGCTGCCGAACGCGCCGACCGGAAAGCGCGCAAACTCTATGCCCACGCACCGCAGCTTGCACTCGGCTCCGTGGACCACGTTGCCGGTGAGCAGGCCGAGCACGACGTCGTCCCGTTTCTCCAGCGCGTCGAGCAGCTCGAGCACGCCCGGGAGCAGTTCCACGCCGTGGTCGTCGCGTTCGAGCTCGACCGTCAATTCGGCGACATAGTTCGCCATCACGCGTTCCATGCGCGCATCCACCTCGGCGTCGGCGAACCCTTCGTGGCGCATCGCCTCGCGGACGATCTGCCGGTCGGTCTTGCCGTCGTAGCGGTGGTCGGCCGGTCCGCTCGTGCCGATGTTCGCCGCGAGCGCGCGTTCCATCGCGCGCCGGCCGGCGCCCTTCGTCCAGAGCAGGGTTCCGTCGATGTCGAACAGCGCGACCTTCATTCGCCGTGCGCCGGTTCGGGCGCCGACGGCTGCCGCGTGAGCAGCAGCCCGCCCAGTACCGCGCCCGCACCGAGGCCTTGCACGAGCGTCGGCTTCTCGCCGAGCAGCGGCCACGAGACGGCCAGCGCGACGATCGGCTGCAGGTTCGAGAACATCGCGGTGCGTGTGGACCCGATGACTTTCACGCCGCGGTACCAGAACAGGTACGCGATCCCCATGCTGCCGATGCCGCTGTAGAGAATGGCGCCCCAGGTGAGCGGCACGACCGCGGGCCAGTTCGCCCGCAGCATCGCGGGCGTCGCAAGGACGAGCACCGGTATCGTCCCGCCCACGAGCGCCCACGTCGCGATCTGGATTCCGTCGATGCGATGCGTGTACGGGCGCATGAGATGCGTATAGAACGACCAGCACACGACGGAGGCGAGGATGAGGAGGTTGCCGAGCATGGACGACTGTCCCTCGCCCGAGTCCGCGGAGCTGAGAATCACGAACGCGATGCCCGCGATCGAGAGCGCGATTCCCCACACGGCGCGGACACTCACCTTTTCGACGCCCATCATGCGACCGACGATCGCGATGATCGCCGGACTCGACGCGACCACGAGCGACGCGGTTCCCGCACGCGTCATCGCGAGCCCGTTGATGAAGAACGCCTGGTAGAGTCCGGTGCCGAGGCAACCGAGCAGCATGAGGGCGCGGATGTCGCGCCATGGAAGCAGCGGCATCCGGCGCACGTACAGGATCGCCATCATCACGACGGAACCGATGGCCAGCCGCACGCCGTTGTACGCGAGCGGCTCGAGGACATCCGTGCCGTACTTCATCACGGCGAAGTTCATGCCCCAGATGATGGACATGAGCACCAACAGGCCTTCGGTGATGAGGACGTTGCGGCGCGCGGCGGCTTGCATCAGCTAAACGTAACGACTGATGGAAGATCGAAGATGGAGGATGGAAGGAAAGTGCAATCTGCGATCTTCCATCTGACATCTTCCATCTTCCATCTGTAAGTTTTAATCATGCATGTTTCCTTCGCGCTCTTCGCCGACGCCGCCAATATCTCCCAGGAAGGGAAGCTCAACATCCTGGGCGTGTTCGACGCGCTACAGATCAGCGCCCTTCCCGCGGTGCATCCTCGCGCCACGCTCGTGGTCCGGCTCAAGGCCGGGGAGGGCGACGAGGGAATGCACACGCTCGCATTCGGCTGGGTGGGACCGGGCGGCGAGGAGATCTGGTCGTCGTCGGGCGAGATCGAGGTGGGCACGCCGCCGCCGGGATCGTACGAACTCGACATTCCGGTGATCGCGGCGATCGACCTTCCGCTGCAGCATGCCGGCGCGCACACGATGCGCGTGGAGCTCGACGGCGAGCTGCGGGCGGAGATCTTCCTGCACGTGAGGGTGGGGGCGCCCGTTGCGCCGCTCAGCGGGCTCGTCAGCTGACAGCATAGGGGCGAGTGGCGAGACCAGTGGGGAGTGGCAAGGGTGAGTGGGAAGTGGGGAGAACCGAGTGGCGAGCGGGGAGCGGGGAGACACACGACCGGCTAACCGAGAAATGAGCAGCGGCGAGACATCGAGTCTCGCCGCTTTTTCCGTGTCTCCCACCTCGCGACTGCTTGCCACTTGCCACTCGCCGCTCGGTTCTCCCCACTCCCCACTCACCCTCGCCACTCCCCACTGGTCTCGCCACTCGCCCCTGCTGTTCAGCCGTCAGCGAGCCCCGGCACTCCCTCTCTGCCGCGAGCCATCCGCACCGCCCGCACGATCGCCTCTTCGAGCGCCGACACCGCCGCAACTTCCGCCTGCAGGAGCCGTCCCTGACGGCCTTCCATCGGCGACACCGCGAAGATCACGTCGCCGTCGAAACTCGTTCCCGCGGGTCCGATGCGCCGGTAGCATGCGGCGCCCGCCGCGCGCGCGACCTGCTGCAACTCGAGCTTGCTCAGCGCGATGTTGAGCGCCACGACGGCGAGCGTCGTGTTCGCGCCCGCCTCGAATCCTCCGCTCGACACGCCGGTGATAATCGCGCGTTCGGTGTCCGACGGCACGCCGTTCGCGTTGCGCGGGCCGGCGATGATCGTGCCGTCCGTGTCGCGCACGTGCCCGAACGCGTTCACGGCAACCAACGCCGCCGCCATGACCCCGTTCGGTCCTCCGATTCCGGCGACGCCGACGCCGATCCCCCCCTTCATCGCACGCGCGGCGCCCGCGGCCTTTCCGACCGTGCACCCCGTCCCGGCGCCCACGCTTCCCTCCTCGATCCGGTCGGTCTTCGCGTCGTCGCAGGCGCGGTACGCCATTTCCGGCGTCGGCCGCGCGTCGAACCGGCCGAGCGGCGCGAGATCGAAGAGCACCGCGGCAGCCACGATGGGCACGACGCCGCCCGGCACCGGGTAGCCGCGTCCGCGCTCTTCCATCCAGCGCATCACGCCCGCGGCCGCATCGAGTCCGTACGCGGAGCCGCCCGTGAGCATGATGGCATCGACGCGATCGACGTGCGCCGACGGATCCAGCAGCGCGAGCTCGCGTGAACCGGTGGCGCGTCCCAGCACGTGCGCGGACGCCCTCAGCGGCGCATCGACGCCGCGCACCACCGTGAGGCCCGTTCCGCCGGCGGCATCGGTCGCGTGTCCGACCGCGATGCCGAATCCATAGCTGTCGAGTTGCGCATTCGGATTCACGCGGGAGGCGGATCGGCCGCGAGTCCCTGTGCCGCGCACTCCCTGCAGAACACCACGCCGCGCAGGTTGCAGATCACGCAGATGAACGTGCCGCAGCCGCGGCAGGGATAGCCCTCCGACGCCCGCTCGATGCGGTCGCAGGCCCTGCACTGCATCGCGTCCGTTTCAGTCACTGGCGCCTCCGGTCTGGAGCATCACGAACGTGGCTTGTCGAGAAGGTTGTATTCCTTGATCTTCTTGATGAGCGTCGCACGCGAGATGCCGAGTTCCTTCGCCGCGTGCGTCCTGTTGTGGGCGTTGGCCTTCAGCGTGCGATCGATGTGCGCCTTCTCCACTTCGGCGAGCGAGCGCGGCACGTGGTGCGCGACATCCGCGCCGCTCGCGCCCTGCACCTCGCGCGGGAGGTGGGTCAGCTCGATCGTCGGCTGACCGCGCGCCATCAGCATCGCGCGCTCGAGCACGTTGCGCAGCTCGCGGATGTTTCCCGGCCACGCATAGCGCAGGATCGCGTCGAGCGCGTCGTCGCCGATCATCGTCGGCGCGCCGGACACCGAGGGCGAGAGTTCGTCGAGCAGGTGGGCGGCGAGTTCCACGAGATCCTCGCGCGAGCGCGCCCGGAGCGGCGGCAGGTTGATCGGCATGACCGACAGCCGGTAGTACAGGTCCTCGCGGAACCGCCCCGTGGTCACCTCGTTCACGAGATCCTTGCTCGTGGCTGCGGTCACGCGGACGTTCGGCGTGATCTCGGTCGTGCCGCCGTGGCGGCGGAATCCCTTGCCCTCGAGCACGCGCAGCAGCTTGGGCTGCAGGTGCGAGCCGAGATCGCCGATCTCGTCGAGGAAGAGCGTGCCGCCGTCGGCGATCTCGAAGAGGCCGCGCTTGGTGGGCCCGCCCGTTCCGTCGGTCGACGACTCGACGCCGAACAATTCCGAGTCGAGCGACTCGGCCGTGAGCGCGGCACAGTTCACCTGCACGAACGGCTTCGCCGAGCGCGGGCTCTGCGCGTGCACGAGCTCCGCCACGCGGCCCTTTCCCGATCCGCTCTCGCCGACGATGAGCGCCGTGGTGCGGTCGCTCGCGGCGAGCAGCGAGATCTGCGCGGAAAGCTCGCGCATCGCCGCGGACGACCCGAGAAGCAGGTCCGCTCCGCTGCCACGCCGATCCGAGAGATACCGGTTCATGCGGCGGAGCGACGCCTTCTCGAGCGCGCGCTCGGCGGCCGCGGCCAGGTGGCTCAAGTCCACCGGCTTCGTGAGGAAATTCTCGGCGCCGCGGTGCAGCGCGTCCACGGCCATCGGCACGTCGCCGTACGCCGTGACCATGATGACGACCGGGTTGTCATCGCGAATCTTCGAGAGCACGTCGAAACCCGTCATGTCGGGCAGGCGCACGTCGAGCAGCACCAAGTCGGGCCGCACGCGCTTGTACGCCTCGATCCCTTCCGTCCCCGTATGCGCCTCGGTGACGACGTGCGCGCCGTCGTGGCGGAAGAACATGGCGAACGCCGAGGCGATCGCGACTTCGTCGTCAATGATGAGAATGCTCGCCATCTGCTACTCGCCGCTTTGAGAGGGGGGCGTCATGACCGGCAACATAACTTCGAACGCGGCACCCTTTCCGGCTTCCGATACCAGCTGCAGCGTGCCACCGTGCTCGCGCACGATGCCGAAGCTGATCGAGAGCCCGAGCCCGGTGCCGACGCCCCGGGGCTTCGTCGTGTAGAACGGATTGAAAATGTGTGGCAGATGCTCAGGCGCAATGCCTGGGCCGGTATCGGCGATGGTCGTCACCAGCGACTCGGCGCGCAGCTCGGTGCGAACCGTGATGCGACGCTCCCCCGAACTGGAGGCCAGCGCCTGCTCGGCATTTGACAGAAGGTTGATGAAGACTTGCTGGAGCTGGAACGGATCCGCCCACGTGGCCGGAAGGTCCTCGGCGAATTCTACCACGAGCGCGATCTGTTGCATCTTCAGCGGATAACGCCGCAGTTCAATGGTATCCTGCAGCACCTGGTTCAGCTCGGTGCGCATCTTCTCCGGCGGATTCTGCCGGGCGAAGGTCAGCAGCTTTCCGACGATGCGGGCGGCCCGTTTGGCTTCGCTCACGATGGTGTCCGCGGCCCGCCGCGATTCTTCGCTGGCCGTGGACTCCAGCTGGAGGATCTGGCCGAACGCGAGAATCCCGGTGAGCGGCGAGTTCACCTCGTGCGCCACTCCTCCGACGAGTTCGCCGAGCGCCGCGAGCTTCTCGCTCCGCACGACTTGCTCGAGCAGCATGCGCTCGTCGGTCACATCGCGGAGAATGGCCAACACGGCGCTCACCTGACCGTGTTCATAGATGGGCGCGGTGATGACCGTCGCCACACGCTCGACGCCGTCCGCCCGCGTGAAGTGCATCTCGCGGCGCTCGCGCTGCCCCTCGAGCGAGGCGACGAACATCAGCCAGAGCTCGCCGCGCTCGTCGGCGTGGACCAGCTCCGTGAAGTGCGTGCCGAGCAGCGCCTCGCGATTGCGGCCCATCACGTGTTCGAGCGCGCGATTGACCGAGGTGAAGTTCCCCTCTTCGTCGGCGGTGCAGATCGCGTCTTCGGCGGACTCGACGAGCCGGGTGTAGCGCGCCTCCGCGCGCTCGAGCGCGGCGGCCCGCGCCCGGTCGTCCGTGGCGTCGCGCGCCACGCAGAGCACCCCAATGACGCGCGCACCGCGCTTGATCGGCGTGTTCGAGACGGACACGAGCCGTCGCGTGCCGTCGGGCCGCACCACGTGGCATTCGTAGCGCTGCGACTCGCCGACGAGCGCCGCGGTGAAGAACGCGCGGAGCCCGGCCGTCTCCGCGGGCTCGATGAACGGCACGATGCTCCGCCCCAGCAGCGCATCGCGCGCGATCCCGAGCAGCGTCTCGGTCGCCAGGTTCGCCGCGGTGAAGATGCCCTTGCCGTCGAGCGTGTAGATCGCGTCGGAGGCGACCTCGACGAGATTCCGGTAGCGCGCGTTGGCGGCCGCGGCCTCGTCGCGCGCGCGGGTCTCGTCGCTCACGTCGCGGAGCGACGCGACCAGTCCCGTCACGGGTCCCCCGCCTCGAATCGGCGCAAGGCTCATGGACACGCGCCGCTCCTCGCCGTCGCCCCGCATCACGGAGCCGTTGAAGCGCATGGCTTCGCCGAGGAGGGCCCGCGAAACATGACCCTCGAATTCCTTCATCATCGACGGCGGCACGAACGACGCGAGCGGCACGCCGGCCAGCGCACCCGGAGACGCGAACAGCGCGGCCGCCGCGTCGTTCGCGTATTCGATCGAGCCGTCGCGCGCGGTGATCAGAATCGCGTCCGTCGTGGACTCCACCACGAGGCGGTAGCGTTCGGCGAGCGCGTGGAATCCCGTTACGTCGTCGACCGTCACCACCGCGCCGCCGGCCGGATGCGGCGAGGCGACGATGTCGAACACCTTTCCGGTCCACGGCTGGCGGATGGTGCCGCGGCCCACCTCGCGGCGGATGATCGCGGCCCCGAGCGGATCGTTCTCGTCGATCTCGCGCGCCTCGCGGAGCAGCACGGCGTAGAGCGCGCGACCTGCGCCGCGAGGCGCTCGAGCACGCGGGCATCGTCGTCGGTGAAATCCGCGGCGCGGTTTGCCACGCTCAGCACGCCGATCGGGCCGTCGGGCGTGAGCAGCGGCGCCGCGACGATGTGCAGGAACTCGCCGCGACGCAGCGCGACGACCGCGCCCTCGGCCCCGAGAATCGCGGCCGCGTGCCTGAGCGAGAGGCGAAGGACCTCCGCCGGCTTGAGCGAAAGGCCGAGAGACGCCGCCAGCGCGGCGAGCGCCTCGCTCTGCCGCTTGTCGCGCAGGCTCTCCGCGAAGAGGCTCGCGTTCACCAGCGCCGTGGCGGCCGTCGTGCCCAGGGTACCCAGGAGTTCCTCTTCCTCGCTGCCGAACGCGGACGCCTCGTCGCCGTACACCGCGAGCACGCCGGCGAGCTTGTAGCCCACCCGCAGCGGGACGGCCAGCACCGACGGCGCCGCGCGCGGCCGGCGTCGGGCGTGCGTGCCGGGCGGAGGATTCTCGGGCCCCGTCCGCGCCACGAGGCCGGTGCGCGAAGCTTCGGCGACGTCGTCGCGGTCGAGCGAGCGGGACAGCGCCGCGCTCACCTCCTGGAGTTGCTGCAGCCGCTCGAGGGCGCTGGAGCGCATCGCGTCGCGCATGTTCAGAATCGCCAGACCCGGAACAGGTCCACGCCGAATTGCCGGGGAGTAGGTGCGAAGCCGCGCGCGCTGGCGTCGCGCGTGCAGAGCACCGCGCTGGTGGGCGGTTCGATGCCGCCGGACAGCGTCAGCACAGAGGTGAGCTGGTAATCGACCTTGACACCGATCGCGTCGGCAAACGTGAGCGGATCGCTCGTTCCCGTGCCGCCGCCGACGAGCTGGCCCACCTGACACAAACCGTAGTCGAGACGGACGACCACCTTGTCGCCGAACTGCCGCGCGCAGTTGATTCGCGCACCCGAGAGAATGCCGCCGCTGACATCGCGGATGCGTCCCGAGGGGTCGAATCCGCCCGCGCTGAACTGCGCGTCGTCGCAAAAACCCGTGTTGATCTGAAATCCGGAATTCAGGAAGACGTTGATCGCGGTCGAGGTATAGTCGCCGCTCGCTCCGCCGATCTGATTGCTGGGCTGGCCCGTCGCGAGATAGCTCACGAGGTCCGCGCTCGAGACGCGCTGTGAATCCGGGCTCGAGAGGGAAACGATCGGCGCGTTGAGCGTGCCGCCGAGGTGCACGCGCACACGCACGTCCTGGCGCGCGCCTTGCTGGCTCGACTGCCGCACGGTGTACAGCGCGTTGACGTTGAGTTCGGCGTTGAGGTCCTGGTCGCCAAAGAAGCGCACTTCGCCGTTCTCGACGTTGAACGCACGCGAGACGCCCGGCGCGAGGCTCAGGCGATACGTGCCCCGCACGGTCTGCAGCGTGCCATCGAGCGCGAGCTGCACCCGTCCGGCGGTTCGCCCCGTCTGCGAAACCCGGCTCGTGATCGTCACCTCGCCGCCGAGGTTGATGTTCGCCTCCGAGGATTTCAGAAAGACGGACTTCCCCATCTGGACGGTCAGGTTGTCGACCGTGAGGCTGGTGATGATCGATGCCGGCGGCGCGGGCAACAGGCGGCGGTCCTCGAACGCCGACGTGTCCACGACTTTGTAGAACTCGGGATCGTCGAGCGAGATCAGGTGCTTGCTCTGAAGGTCGGGGATCGAGATGATGCCGCGGTCGACGGTGAGCGCGCCGGTGAGCGTCGCCGCATCGCTGCTCCCCGTGAGGCCCAGGTTTCCGGTGAGATCGAGCGTGGCGAATTTCGCCTTGTCGATCACGTTGAAGCTCTGAGCCGACAGCTTGAGATCGTACGTCGGCTTCTGGATGTCGCGAATCCCCACGGAGCCCGAGAGCTCGCCGGTCGCGGGCTTGGTCTTTCCGCTGTGCGCCGTGACGCGCCCCACGATGCTGTCGCCGTGGAACCCGATGTCGGCCTCGAGCGCCGTGAGGTGCACGGCGCCGAGCGGCTCGACCGAGAGCTCGCCTTCGTGCACGACGAGCGCACCATTGAGGAGCGGATGTTTCCAGGTGCCGGTCACGTCGAGGTCGAGCGCGAGCGATCCGCTCGCTTTCGTCACCGATTTCGAGAGCGCGGCGACGATCGCCATGCCCCCGCTGTCGGTGTGGATGCTGGCGACGATCGGCTCCTCGACCAGCCGCGATCCGGTGGCGCTGAGTGCGAGATTTACGGGAAGCTTGGCGGTGCCGTGTATCGCCGGCAGTCCGAGGCGTGAGTACAGGAGCGATGTCGAGAGGCGCCGGCTGGCGTAGTCTCCGGTCGCGCGGAGCTCGTCGAGCCGAAGGCCGAGCAGCACGCCGTGGCGCAACGTGCCGTCGAACTTCAGCACGGGATTCTCGCGCGTCCCGGAGAGGTCGGCGCTCAGCGATGCCGTTCCCTCGAACGGACTCTCTATCTGCATCATCTCGCCGATGTCGGCCAGCGGGACGGAGTCGGTGCGGATAGCGAGCGACACCGCGGAGTCCGCCGTCGTTTTGCCGCTCAGCGCGATCGAGCCGCCGGTCCGTGAGCTCAGCGCGATCGAGTCCACGACGAGCGCGCCCTTCACGAACTCGATCTGCGACCGGCGCCGCAGGAACCACGAGTCGGTCGACGTCTGTATCGAGAGACTGTCCACGCGAGCGGCGATGGTGTCACCGCGAAAGGAGAGTTCCGCGCTCGCGTGAGCCGAGTCGAGCGCGGACTTCGCGGAGAGCGTCACCCACTGACGGTCGCGCGACATCAGGCTGTCGCTCCCGGACAGACGGGAGTAGGCGAGAGTCCCGACGCGCAGCGTGTCGAACGCGAACGTGAAGACACCGGTCGCAGAGTCTGGAAGCGCGCCGACTCTTGCGGTGAGCGTGGCCTGCCGAGCCGTCAGCGTACCGATGCGCAGCTGCGTGCCCGTCGCCGTGGCCCGCACCGCGAGCTTCGAGAGGCTGCCGGAGACCGTCCCGTTCGCGCTGATCGAACCAGCGAGCGAATCGGCGAGCGCCGTGGCGCCGGTATCAGGGCGGGCCGCCGAATCACCGGCGGCGCGCGCCTTCACGAGATACTGCCGCAGTCCGCCGAGCGAGTCCACGTCGATATGAAAGAGCAACGAGTCGCTTTGCGTCGCGGCGAGCCCGAGGCCGCCGTGCGCCGTGAGCGTGCCGCTCGCCGATTCGACGCGGAGCGTGTCCACCCGCATCGCGCCGCCGACGAATCGCAGCGACGCCAGGCCGTCGTACACGCGCATGCCGCCGATCAGCGACCGGTCGACGAAGAACTGCGCCTCGCCCATCATGTTCGGCAGCGAATCGAATTCCAGCGACGTCACGAAGCGGCCGTTGATGCTCGTCGACGGCGCGCCCGGACTGGCGAGCGCTCGCTGCAGGTCGAGCGCCCCGACAGATCCGCGCGATGATACGCGATATCCGGGCGACGCGGCGTCGAACTGTCCCTCGAGCTGCAGGCGGCCCGCCTCGCCGACGAGGTCCACGGTCGCGCTGAAGTCCGAGATGTCGCCCTGCAGGCGCAGCGGTCCGGTGTACTCGCCGCGGATCGGCAGGCCCGGATACGAGCGCGCGATCGTGCTGAACGAGATCGGCAGCGCCGCGACGGCGACTTCGAATCCGACGTTCGCGCCGCCGGTCGAGAGGCGTCCGTCGCCCTTGAAGTGCGACGGCGGCGTGCTGTCGCCGTCGCGGTGCGTGATGTCGGCATCCCGGAATCGCACGTCGGTCCAGATGGAGTCGAGCGTCGCCTCGCCGGAGATCACTCCGTTGAGGCGCGGAAATCCTTCGCTCAGGAATTGCGCGGTGCGCAGATCGAATCGCGTGAGTTCGAGGCGGAATCCGTGGAAAGTCGCGCTGGCCGGATTGAGGATGTCGAGCTCGCCGCGGCCGGCGAACGCCGAGGTGGCGCCGGCCACGTTGCGGTCCGCGTACGTGAGCCGCAGCTCGTCCACGATGAAATGGTTTACGGGGCCTCCGTGCGCGCGCGCGGTGCCGGTGAACGAGCCGTTCCACGGCTGCGGAAACTTGCCGCCATTCATCGTCTCGATCAGTGCGAAGTCGAACGGCATCGCCTCGACGTCCATGTCCTTCAGGATCAGCACCGGCCCGCCGACGGCGAACGTCATCGCGCCTTTCAGGTGCGAGGCGTTCGTTCGCAGGTCCATCTTCGAGATGACGTAGTTGAGCAGGCGCGGGTCGCGATCCGACCTGATCCGCAGTTCCATCGAGCCGCCACCGGTCTTCGGAATCACCGGTGCGATCCACGACACGTCCCCGAGAGAAACCGAATCGCTCAGGATGTGCAGGTCGAACTGCACGCCGCGCTTACCGGCCCACTCGAGCCACCCCGACCCGCGCGCGACCGAGCCGGGCAGCTCGAGGTGCCGGATGTCCATCCAGAGCGAGTCCCCGCGCAAGAGCACGATTCCGCGCATGTTGCGCACGTCGAACGGCGGCGAATGCTCGTTGACGTCGAAGCGTGCGATGTCGAACTGCATGCCCGGCTTGTCGGGTTCGCGCAACCGGATGCGGTTGAAGGTGAAATTCCCTTCGGTCCAGCGCAACGTGCGCTGGTAGCCGCGCTTCCCCTTTACCACGACGGCACGAATCTCCTGATCCTTCGCGGCGAGATTGCGGACGATCGCGCTGTCGCGCCGCGCACCCTTGAGCGAGTCATCCGGCGCCCACGGCAGGGTCAGCTGAAAATGCAGCCCCCGGATGCGAACGTTCCGGAGCTGCACGATCGCGCCGAATGCGCTGCGCGACGGCGGCGGACTTTTCGGCTGCGCGCCCGTCGGTGGAAAGACCTTGTCGTAATTCCAGACGCCGTCGTTCTCCTTTCGGATGACGAAGAACGGGTGCTGCAGCTCCACCGAGCGCACGATGATCCGCCCGTCGATCAGGTCGCGCGGATCGTACGTGATGTGCGTCGATCCCGTCGCGATGAACACCGAGTCGTCGGGCCCGATGAGCGCGAGCGAGTCGACTTCGAAATCCGTGAGAAACGAACCCGACAGCTTCCCGACGAAGAGCCGCCCGTGCACGCCGCGCGCGACCTGCCGCACCAGCTGCGTGCGGATCCACTCGCGCCCGCCGTCACTCTGCGTGGCCGCCACGAGGGCGCCGATGATTCCCGCGCCGATCAGCATCATCGTGATCGCGCTCAGCAACACGACGAGCCGGCGGCGTCCCATGGCCTAGAACGCCTCGCCGAGCGTAAGGACGAACGTGAGGCGCCGGAACCAGGACGCCTGCAGCGGCGGCTGGTACGAGCCGGGGCAGGCGCCGGCGGCCTGCTGCACGACGTCCACGCCGTTCACCTTCACCGTGGTCACACGCAGCGTATTTCCGGGGCTCACGCAGTAGAGCGCCCCGCCCGCGGCAACGGGCGTGTCGAAGTACGCGGCACCGGACGGGTGCTGATACGGGTTGTACGCCAGATCCATGCGCAGCACGCCGACCTGTGTGCGAATGCGCGCGCCGAATCCCGGCGTCCAGCGCAGCGAGCTCAGGCCGATGCTCTCGCCGGCCGTGCCGGCGTTCCACACCGCTCCGGCGTCGACGAACACCGCCCACGTGAGAATGTCCGGAAAGATCGGACTGCGAATGCGCGCCTCGAGCATTCCCACGGCGAGCGCGTTGCCGCCGGTGGGGATCGTGCGCTGGCCGACCGTGTTGCTCGCGCGGAAGTACACGGTTTGGGTCGGGTCCTTGAGGGCCGCGGAGTCCGCAGGCGCGCCGTTCGCGAGCACCATGTCGAACTTGGTCGGGACGTACACGGCCGGCCCGAGTTCGTTCTGCTGGAATCCGCGCACGGTGGTCTGGCCGCCGGCGAAGAGCCGCTCCTGCTGCGGAATGAACACCGCGGAGTTGGAGAACCCGAAACTCGACCCGAGCACCGCGCCGAATCGCAGGCGTGCGGCAAGCACGATATCGGGTCCGGCAGGCATGTACACGGCGCCGTCCACGAGCACCTTGTTGAAATGCAGCGACGGATCCGATCCCGTGTACGCACCGGCCGTTCGGAACTCGAATCGAGCCACGTATCCGTGCGTGGGATTCACCGGGTTGTCGGTGCCGTCATTCGTGACGGCAAAGCTCGCGACGGCGAGGCGCTGCAGGCGCTGCACCGATTCGCGGTCGGCGGATTCACAGGCGTTGAACACGGCGCACAGGAGCGCGGGCTGCGCCTCCGTGCGTCCGTACTCCACCGAGTATGCGAACGCCTCCGTCATGCGGCCGGCGGGGCGCGACAGCGTCACGTTTCCTCCCACAGGAGTCGTGCGCAGAAACGCGTCGAACTCCGAGCGGCGCTCGCTGTAGAGCGAGAACGACGGTACCACGCCGATGAAGACGGCCGGCCTCGAGACCGTCGCACCGGTGAAGTAATTGAGATTCTTGCTGTACAGATCGCTCCGTGCGACCGGGCAGAGCCACCCGAGGCCCGTGAGCGGCTCGCCGACCCCGATCTTCGAAAGTTTCCCGTGCAGGTCGAGCCGCGTCGCGCCGCCCATGAGGCTGAACAGCGTGTAGTCCGCCGTCGTGCGGAAACAGTCGAGCGTGCCGTAGCCCACGCCCGCATGCAGCTCGTGCATGTATCCCTCGGCGAGCTGCAGCGTCACCGGCAGCGTCGAGCCGCCTTTCGTGCGCGCGGAATCGGGAACAACCGACACGCGCGTGAACGCCTCGGTCTGATACAGCGCACGCTTCGCCCGCTCGAGTTCCTGCTGCGAGTAGAGGTCGCCCTCTTTCAACAACGCCACGTGCCGGATCGCGACATCCGTCACCGCGCGCGACGCGCCCGGCCGCGGATCCACCTTGAGGGAGACCGCGCCGAGGTGCATGCGCGTGCCCGTCGCCACGGTGAACGAGACATTCGCGCGGTGGGTAGCGGGATGCGTGTCGTATCCGGGGAACACTTCCGCGTCGGGATATCCGCCGTTGTGCAAACGCTGCGTCAGGAGGAGGACGGTCGTGTCGTTCGCGTACTTGTCGAACGGTTTCCCCACGCGAGCCGGCAGCGACTTCTCGACCGCTGCGCGCTCGGGCACCGAGTCCAAACCGGTGATCGTCAGCGAGTCGACGATCGTCGGCTCGCCCTCGTGAATCGAGAACCGCACGGCGATCTTGCCCGGCCCGGCCGACGTCACCACCGTGTCCACCGTGACCGACGCGTAGCCGTGATTGCGATACCAGATGATCAGGCGCAGCCGGTCCAGCGGGAACTCCTTCCTGTCGAGACAGTGCCGCGCGCCGATGCGAATCGTGCGACGGAGAAACCCCGACGGAGCCGTCGCGATGCCAGCCGCAAGCACCCCGCTCGCGAACGCGCGGTTCCCCTCGAACGTGAGCTTCATCACCTCCAGGTCGCCGGGGCCGCAGCTCAGATCCTGCGCGCGCGTCGTGCGCGCGGCGACCGCGAGGAGGACCGCCGCCAGCAGGGCCCAGCCACCTCGACGGCTCCGCGGAATCATCAGTCGTCCTTCTGCCCGAAAATCGCGAGGTTCGACGAGTGCCCCGGATTCACCTTCTTGTCGGGGTAGACGTGGTGCACGGCCTGGTTCACCGCGGTCGCGGCCTCGCCGAATCCCGTCGCGATCAGCTTCAGCTTTCCCGGATACGTGGTGATGTCGCCCGCGGCATACACGCCCGGTCGTCCCGTCTCCATCTGCGAGTTCACGACGATCTCATCCTGCTCCACCCGCAGCCCCCACGCGGCGAGCGGCCCGATGTCGCTCACGAATCCCAGCATCGGCAGCACCACGTCGGCCGGAATCCGCCGCGTGGATTTCGCCTTGATGTCCTTGAGGTCGAGCGCGACGATACGGCCGTCCTCGGCGATCACGTCGTGGAGTTCGTGGAACGGATGGAGCGCGGTCTCGCCCGCGGCCGCGGCCGCCTGCACGTAGGCCACCGTCGAGGCGTGCGCGCGATATCGGTCGCTCCGGTGCACCAGCGCGACACTCGCGGCACGACCACGCAACTGGTGCGCCCAGTCGAACGCCGAGTCGCCGCCGCCGATGATCACCACGCGCTGCCCGGCAAACGCCGACGGATCGGAGACCCGGTCGTAGATGCCGCGGCCGTACCACTGGTCGGCGCAGGGCTGTGGAAGACGGCGCGGCTCGAACGCCCCGATGCCCGCCGCGACCACGATCGCTCGCGTCGGGAAACGGTCCGTCGCGGTCACGAGCGTGAAATGGCCGCCCGACTCCTCGAGCGCGACCACGCGCTGGTTGCAGTGCACCGGCGACCCGAACTGCCCCGCTTGCTCCGCGAGCGAGCGGACGAGATCCTTCGCGAGTATCTTGGGGAGTCCGCCCACGTCGAAGATGTATTTCTCGGGGTACAACGCGGTGAGCTGTCCCCCGGGTTCCGGAAGCGCGTCGACGATTTGGGCGGAAGCGCCACGCATGCCTGCGTAGAACAGGGCGAATAGCCCGGCGGGCCCTCCCCCAATTATCGTGATGTCCCGGATCTCGTGCGGCATCGGGGAAAGTTCGCCGCGGTGAGAGGCCGAATCAACCTGTTGGAGGAACGAAAGATGGCGATTCGTGACGCCCTGCTTCCCGAGTTCGACATGGAGATGGCGAGTACCCGCAAGATGCTGGAGCGTGTCCCCGTGGCCAATCTCGACTTCAAGCCGCATGACAAGTCGGGATCGCTCGGCTGGCTCGCGTGGCACGTCGCCGATCTTCCGGCCTGGATCGTCGAGACCGTGAACAAGGACGAGCTCGATTTCGCGCCCGTCGGCCAGCCGCGGCCGGCGCCGCCGAAGATGGCGTCTCGCGAACAGTTGCTCGCCTCGTTCGACAAGAAAGTGGCCGACGCGCGCACCGCCATCGCCGGAGTGAGCGACGAGCGTCTCGCCGGGCCGTGGACGCTGAAGGCGGGCGGGCACATCATCTTCACCATGCCGCGCGCCGCGGTGCTGCGCAGCTTCGTGATGAACCACCTCATCCATCACCGCGCTCAGCTGGGAATGTACCTCCGGCTGAACGACGTGCCCGTGCCCGGAATGTACGGCCCGTCTGCCGACGAAAAGGGGGGCTGAGCGAGTCGAATGGACGACGCCGTTCGCAGCATCGAGTACCACGGCCAGTTCCGCCTGCTTCGCCGCATCGCGAGCGGCGGCATGGCGACCGTGTACGAGGCCGAACAGATGGGCGACCGCGGCTTCACCAAGCGCGTGGCGCTGAAGGTGATCCACGACAAGTACGCCGCGCAGCCCGAGTGGCTCCAGCTCTTCATCGACGAGGCGAAGCTCTCCGCCAACCTCGTGCACGGGAACATCGTGCAGATCTACCAGTTCGAGGAAGTCGACGGGCAGTTCTTCATGGCCATGGAGTACATCCGCGGCGTCACGCTCCGCGCGCTCATCGACCACCACCGCGCGATCGGCGAACCGATGCCCGCGCCTCTCGCCGCCTACATCGTGAGCCGCGTGTGCCGCGCGCTCGACTACGCGCACAACTTCGTGGACGACTCCGGCAACCGGCTGTACATCGTCCACAGAGATGTTTCTCCTGGCAACGTGCTCCTCACCTGGGACGGGCAAGTGAAGCTCGCCGACTTCGGCATCGCGAAGGCGCGCACCATGCGCGATCCCGCCGAAGAGCGCCGCATGACGATCGGCAAGAAGCACTACATGAGCCCGCAGCAGATCGTCGGCGAGAACGTGGACTGGCGCACCGACATCTTCTCGACCGGCGTGGTGCTGTTCGAGCTGCTCGCGCTCCAGCAGCTCTTTCGCGAGCAGGAAACCGAGGCGGCCCTCGACGAGGTCGTCATCGCGCCGTCGCCCGAGCTCCGCGGCCTGCTCCCCGACCTCGACCAGAGCATCACCGGCCTGCTCTCGCTGGCGATCGCGAAGGACGCCATGATGCGGCCGAACGCCGCGATGTTCGGCATGTCGCTCGACGAATGGTGCGCCAAGCAGAAGGCACCGGGTTCGCCCGAGCGGCTGCAGGCGCACCTCGCCAAGCAATTCCCGACGTCGTACCGCCCGCCGAGCAATACGCCGCGCCTCGAGCCGCACCCGCAGCAGCCGCCGCCGCAGAAGGACAAGTCGGTCTGGTCGAAAGTCTTCGGCAGCTGACGGCCGGCGCAACGGATCGGCGTTAGCTTTCGCGCATGGCGACCAAGATCTACACCAAGACTGGCGACGACGGCCGCACGGGACTCTTCGGCGGCGGGCGCGTCGAGAAGGACCACGTCCGCGTCGAGGCGTACGGCGACGTCGACGAACTCAACGCGGTGATCGGCGCGGCGCGCGCCGTGGAGATGATGCCGCGCGTCGACGAGATCCTCGCGCCGGTCCAGCGCGACCTGTTCGCGATCGGAGCGCTGCTCGCCACGCCGCAACCCCAGAAACACCGGGAACAGCTCGAGAAGGCGCGCCTCTCCGACACGCGCATCGCCCAGCTCGAGCAGGCAATCGACGACGGCGAGGAAGAGCTCGAACCCCTGAAGGCGTTCATCCTCCCGGGCGGCACGCCGAAGGCCTCCGCGCTGCACGTCGCGCGCACCGTCTGCCGCCGCGCCGAGCGCTCGATCATTCGCCTCCAGCGTACCGACGAAGTGCCGCAGGTCGTGATCGTCTATCTCAACCGTCTCTCCGATCTGCTGTTCGTCCTCGCCCGCGTCGCCAACCGGCGCGCGGGTGCCGGCGAAGTGACCTGGTAGAATCGTGGCCGCGCTCGAACTGCACGGCTCGCGGATCCTCATCGGCGCCGGGCTGCTCGACCAGTGCGGTGCCCAATTGCACGCGGCGCTTCCCGGCCGCCGCCTCGCGATCATCAGCGACGAAGTGGTCGCCCCCCTCTACGCCGCGCGCGTCGCCGCCGCGCTCGCACCCTCCCCCGTCACAATCCTCACGATCCCGGCCGGCGAGGCGAGCAAGACCCGCAAGAACTGGTCGCGACTCACCGACGAACTGCTCGACGCAGGCTTCGGCCGCGACTCCGCGATCATCGCGCTCGGCGGGGGAGTCGTCGGCGACCTCGCGGGATTCGTCGCGGCGACCTACATGCGCGGCATTCCGTTCGTGCAGATGCCCACGTCGCTGCTCGCGATGATCGACGCCGCGATCGGGGGAAAGACCGGCGTCGACACCCGCGCGGGAAAGAATCTCGTCGGCGCGTTCCATCATCCGGCGCTCGTGATCGTCGATCCGCGCGCACTCTCCACTCTTCCGCTCTCGCACGTTCGAAACGGGCTCGCCGAGGCGATCAAGCACGGCGTCATCGCCAGCCGCGCCGAGTTCGAATGGATCGCATCGAACCTCGCCGCGCTTCTCCGCGAGGGCGGTCCCGCGATCGGGCTCGCCGACCGGCTCGTGCGGAGAAACATCGAGATCAAGGCCGCCATCGTCGCGCGCGACGAGCGCGAGGGCGGCGTGCGGAAGACGCTGAACTTCGGCCACACGATCGGACACGCCGTCGAGTCGCTGAGCGGCTACGCGATGCTGCACGGTGAGTGCATCGCGGTCGGCATGGTGGTCGAGGCACGCATCGCCGCGCTCGTGGGCGTCGCGGATCCGGCACTCGCCGGCACGATCGCGCAGCTCGTTGGCGCGGCCGGCCTCCCGGCTTCCGTACCCGAATCCATGACGGCGGCTGCCGTGCTCGAGGGGACGCGCAGCGACAAGAAGGCCCGTGGGGGGTTCGTCGAATACGCGCTCCCCGCGGCGCTCGGCGAAATGGCCGGCGCCGACCGCGGATACGCGATTCCGGTGCCCGATTTCACCGTTCTCGAGGCAGTTTCGGAGAGTCGCGCAACTTTGTGATGCCTGGGTTCCCCAGGTGCAAACCATTGATTTTCAATGATATCGGATCGCGAACCGCCCCGGACGGCGCACTGGCACACGATTTGGGTGTTGACCGGCGCGTGTACTTCTGCATATCCTGACCGTCCCTGAGACATGTCCGCGAACTGCTCCGGGTCCACAGCGCGATGTCACTTCCCAACGCCGCACCGGGGTGTGTATGCAGCATGCGACTGAGTCGAGATCCAAGGGTTTCTTCCGCTCCTCTCCTTCCACCGCGTTCGACCAGTACCTCCAGGACATTCAAAAGCTTCCCCTGATCACGGACCCGGCCGAGGAACGACGTCTCGCCAGGCTCGCGCAAAAGGGCGACGAAGCCGCCGCCGAGCGGCTCGTCACGGCGAATCTCCGGTTCGTCATCTCGTACGTGAAGAAGTATCAGGGACACGGACTCGATCTCTCCGAGCTCGTCGCGATCGGCAACGAAGGACTGCTCAAGGCGGTCCGGAAATTCGATCCCGATCAGGGTGTGAAGTTCATCTCGTACGCCGTGTGGTGGGTGCGGCAGGCAGTCCTCAAGGCGCTCGCCGAGCAGACCCGCTCGGTTCGAATCCCGCTGAACCAGAACTCACAGCTCATCCGCCTCTCGCGCGCCGAGACCGTCCTGGCGCAGGTCCTGAAGCGCGATCCCACAGACCACGAAATCGGCCGCCTCCTCGAAGAGACCCCCGAGCAGGTCCGCGCCGCGAAACAGATGTCGGCCACCGAGCTCTCGCTCGACGCGCCGATCGATCGCAGTGACCGCGAGGCCTGCACGCTCGGTGAGCGATTCGCCGGCGGCGACGGCGCGGAGATCGAGGAGACCACGGACTTCAATCTGATGCGCGAGTGCATCGACCGCGTCTTCAAGGGCTACCTCACGCCGCGCGAGCGGAAGATCCTCCACCTGTACTACGGGCTGGATGAGGGCGCCGAGGCGATGACGCTCGAGAAGATCGGCGCACTGATGGGCGTGACGCGCGAGCGCATTCGCCAGATTCGCGAGCGCGCGTTCGAGAAGCTGCGCGAGTCGCCGGAAGGCCGTTCGCTCAACGGCTTCTGGTCGGTGACCTAGTCGAAGATCCGACCCAACGGCCGCCCCGGCGCGGCCGTTGTGATTGGAACGAAGGGTCGAATCGAGAAACCGATTCGGCCCTTTGTGCTTTTCTCAACTGGTGAGGAGCGAGGTGTGAGGGGCGATCTGGCGAAGGGCGATCTGGCGAAGAGCGACGGGCAAGGAGTGAGGAGCCGTCCGTCTCCGCCCTCCTCACACGTTGCCCGTCGCCAAGTCGCCCCTCACGCGTCGCCCATCGCCGTTTGTACCGTCGCCCTTCGCCAGATCGCCCCTCGCCTGTCGCCCGTCGCCATTTAGATTGGCATCGTGACCGATCTCCCCACCGAACTCAGCGACATCGTCGGCGCGCGCCACGTGCTCCAGCGCGCGACGGAGCTGCTCGTCTACGAGAACGATGCGCTGCCCGGCTATCACAAGCGTCCGCGCCTCGCCGTGTTTCCCGGCACGCGAGACGAGGTCATCGCCGTCGTGCGCGCGCTCCACCGCGCACGCGTGGCGTTCGTTCCGCGCGGCGCGGGAACGGGACTCTCCGGCGGCGCGCTCGCCGACGACGTCGTGCTCATCGGACTGCAGCGGATGCGGCGGATCATTTCGGTCGATCCCGCGGGCCGCTCGGCCGTCGTCGAGCCGGGCGTCGTGAACTCGTCGCTCACGAAGGCCGCCACGCCGTTCGGGCTGCACTACGCGCCGGATCCGTCGAGCCAGAGCGCGTGCACGATCGGCGGCAACGTCGCGGAGAACGCCGGGGGGCCGCACTGCCTGAAGTACGGCGTCACGCTCAACCACGTGCTCGCCGCGAGCGTCGTGCTTCCCGGCGGCGACGTCGTGCGGCTCGTGCGTCCGGGCGAGGACCGCACGGGCTACGACCTGCTCGGCGCGTACGTGGGATCGGAGGGCTGCTTCGGCGTGACGCTCGACGTGACCGTGCGGCTCACGCCGAACCCCGAGGGGATCCGCACGATGCTCGCCGACTTCACGTCGGTGGACGACGCGGCGCGCGCCGCGAGCGCGATCGTGGCCGCGGGAATCCTCCCGGCCGCGCTCGAGCTGATGGACCACGGCACCATCGAGGCCGTCGAGTCGTCGATCTACGCCGCGGGATATCCGCGCGACGCCGCCGCGGTGCTGCTGATCGAAGTGGACGGCGCGCTCGCGGGACTCGACGACGACGTGAGCGCCGTCCAGCGTATCTGCCGCGAGTGCGGTGCCCGTGAAATACGCACCGCGAGCGACGCCGGCGAGCGCGCGCGGCTCTGGCAGGGCCGGAAGAAGGCGTTCGGCGCGATGGGCCGCGTGGCACCGCATCTCGCGGTGCAGGACGCCGTCGTGCCGCGCACGAAGCTCGCGCCGATACTCGCCCGCATCGCCGAGATCGGCGCGCGACAGCGCATTCACGTCTGCAATGTCTTCCACGCGGGCGATGGCAACCTGCATCCGAACGTCCCCTACAACGGCGACGATCCGGACGAAGCCGCACGCGTGCACGCCGCGATGCGCGAAATAATGGAACTGTGCATCGCCGAGGGAGGGACGATTACCGGTGAGCACGGTGTCGGTCTGGACAAGATCGGCTACATGGAGCGTCTCTTTCCCGGTGAGTCGCTCGACGCGATGTGCAGGCTGCGCGACGCGTTCGATCCGGAACGGCGCGCGAACCCCGGGAAGGTCGTTCCGTCGCATCGGTGCCGCGAGTGGCTGGCCGCGCCCGGGGCGCACACATGACGTCGCGCCCTGCGACCGCGGCGGAACTCGCCGGGATGATTCGGGACGCGCACGATCGCCGCACGAGGCTTCGCGTCATTGCGCGGGGCACGTGGCAGGGATGCACCGCCGCGGTCGCGCCGGATGCCGCCGTGCTCGACGTGTCGGGTCTCTCCGGGATCATCGAATACGTGCCGGGCGACCTGACGCTCACCGCGCGAGCGGGCACGACGGTCGCCGAAGTCGATGCGGCGACGAGCGCTCACGGACAGTGGTGCCCGCTCCTCCCCTGGGGAGGCGACGAGGGCACGCTGGGCGCGACCTTCGCGACCGCCACGCACGGACCGTGCAGCGTGTCGCTCGGTGCGCCGCGCGACCTCGCGATCGGGATGGAGTTCGTCGACGGCACCGGCGCGCTCATTCGTGCCGGCGGGCGCGTGGTGAAGAATGTCGCGGGATTCGACCTCACGAGATTGCTGGTCGGATCCTGGGGAACGCTCGGCGTGATCACGGAGTTGAGCGTGCGCCTGCGCGCGCGGCCGACCGTCGACGAGACGTGGAGCGTCGCGATCGAGGCCGGCGGCGGCGCTCGGGCGCGCCTGGAGGAGTTCCGTCGCGGCCCGCTCGCGCCGCTCGCGATGATGGAATTCGAAGGGCGGACACTCGTGCGTCTCGGCGGCAATGCCGCGTTCGTCGCGGCGTCGCGCGAGATCGTGAAGACCCTCGGTGCCGCCGATCCCTGCGACACCCGCATCTGGATGCGGCTCCGTCAGCGCGATCCCAAGCCGCGGGGACCGCTCGCATCGAGCGCGCTCGGCGATCCTCTTTCGACGCGTGTGAAGAAACAGTTCGACCCCAGGCACATCCTGAACCCGGGCATCATGGGCGAGGCGTACGCGTGACCGCACGATCACCCGCGGCCCAAGCGGCGACGCTGCCGCTCCCCGGCTCCGAGAACTGCGTGCACTGCGGCTTCTGCCTGCAGGCGTGCCCGACCTATCTCACGCTCGAGGACGAGAACGATTCGCCACGCGGGCGCATCGTGCTCATGAAGGCCCTCGCCGACGGCGCGCTATCGCCCGACGACGCCGACGTGCAGCTGCATCTCGATCGCTGCCTCGGATGCCGCGCGTGCGAGAGCGCATGTCCTTCCGGCGTGCCGTACGGCCAGCTCCTCGAGCTGACGCGCGAACGGGGTGCGGCGCGCCGCGCGCTTCCGCTGATCGTGCGGCTGATCCTGTTCGTGTTCTCGAGCGCGCCGCTGCTCGCGATCGCGATGTGGAAGGCGCGCGTGTTTCGCGCCACGCGCATCCCGGCGCTGCTCGCGCGGCTCCCCGGACGTGCCGGGTTCGCGCTGGCGATGCTGGCGTCCACGCGGCGCAGCAAGGAGGAATCGTCACGCACGTATGAGCCGCGCGGCGACGGATCACGCGGCAAGGTCGCCACGCTCGACGGCTGCGTGATGGAGGGCCTGTTTGCCCCCGCGAATCGCGCGACCGAGCGCACGCTCGCCGTGAACGGGTATGCGCTCGTGCGCGCCGCAGGACAGCGCTGCTGCGGCGCACTCCATTTGCACGCCGGCGACGCTTCCACCGCGCGTGAACTCGCGAAGAAGAACATCGCGGCGTTCGAGCGGAGTGCCGCGGAGTTCGTCGCGGTCAACTCCGCCGGATGCGGCGCCATGATGAAGGAGTACACGCACCTGCTCGCTGGCGACGCCGCGTGGAGCGATCGGGCGCGTGCATTCAGCGTGAAGGTACGCGACGTGAGCGAGCTCCTGGCCGCCGCTGGTCCGGCGGCCGGCGGCGCGCTCCCCGTAAAGGTCGTGTATGACGCGCCGTGCCATTTGCTCCATGGCCAGCGCGTGTCGTCGCCGCCGCTCGCGGTGCTCGCCGCGATTCCGGGGCTCGAGCGCGTTCCGCTCACGGACAGCGAGCAGTGCTGCGGAAGCGCGGGGATCTACAACCTCGTCGAGCCGGAGATCTCGAACCTGGTCCTGGCTCCGAAGCTCGCCAATATCGCCGCCTCCGGCGCGCCGGTCGTCGCGACGGGCAATCCCGGCTGCCTGATGCAGATCGGCGCGGGACTGCTGCGGTCGGGGGGAGTGGCGCAGTGCCGTCATCCGGTCGAGCTGCTCGACGCATCGTACGCGCGACGCAGCGCAGCGAACTCACATATATAGAAGCAATGCCGGCGCCCATCATTTTTCTCGACTTCGACGACGTGCTCGCGGAGACGCGCGCTCCGAGACTCGCCGCGCTTCGCGATGCGCTGGCCGCAGATGGCGTCGAGTTTTCGGATGAGACTTTCGAGGACGCGTGCGCGGGGCTCTCGTTCGCGGGCGCCGCACGCGCCGCGATCCGCCGGGCCAATGTCGCCGGACGTTTCGCCGACGAGACGACCATCGAGCTCGCCGCATTGCGCGCCAGCCGCGCATTCGGCGAGTCGGCGGCTCGCGGCCTGCCGCTGGCGCGCGGCGCCGCGGCGTTCGTGCGAGGCGCCGCCGGCATCGCACGGCTCGGCATCGTCACGCGCGCCCCGCGGCGCGACGTCGACCTCGTCCTTTCTTTTTCGGGGCTCGCCGATTCGTTCGAGTGCGTCGTGGCCGCGGAAGACTATACCGGGCCGGAGCCCGCGGGTGATCCGTTCGATGCCGCGATCGGGAGAATGGCGCGCGGCCGCCCGGTCACGATCGGCGAGGGAATCGCGCTCGTAGCGTCGCTGAACGCCGTCGCCGCCGCGCGCGCCGCGCGCCTGCACCCGATCGTCGTGGGTCCGGTGTCGCCGGCGCTCGCGTTCGCCGGCGACGGATACCTGGCGTCGCTCGAAGGAACGACTGTCCGCGACTTGCTGCGACTCGCGGCGGGAGCGGGCGGCCGATGACACTTCCGAACGTCGCGCCGGGGATGGGTGTTCCGCCGGGATTCGAGAACGCCGCGCTGTTCACGTCGGTCGAGGAGGAGTACGCGGCGCTGCGCGGCGGAGCCGGGCTCATCGATCGCAGCGCGCGCCTCCGCATGCTCGTCGGCGGAGCGCAGGCCGCGGAGACGCTGACGGGACTCGTGACCAGCGACGTCGGCGCACTGCGTCCCGGCGCGGGACAGTACGCGGCCGCGCTGACGGCGAAGGGCAAGGTGATCGCCGACCTGCGGATCTTCGCGCGCGCGGATGACCTGCTGCTCGACACGCCCGCGAGCGCTGGTCCGGGGTTCGCCGCGATGATCCGAAAGTACGTGAACCCGCGCCTCGCGCGATCCGCGGACGTGAGCGCGGTGCTGCGGACGCTCGGTGTGTTCGGGCCGCGCGCGCACGGCGCGCTCGCGTCGGTGCTACTGGCGCACGGCGCGCCGGCGGCGGCGGTCGCCGCGCTCCGAGGGCTGGCGGACTATCATCACCTCGGGTTCGACCTCGCCGGAGCACGCGTGTTCGTGGCGCGCGTTCCTGATCTCGGCGGCGAGGGATTCGACTGCTTTGTTCCCGTCGAAGTCGCGGAGCTGCTCTGGTCGCGGCTCCTGCATGCGCGCGCAACGCCGGTCGGGCGGGACGCAACGGAGATCGCGCGCGTCGAAGCCGGGCGGCCGATGTGGGGGCTCGACATGGACGAGAGCACGCTGGCGCAGGAGGCGAACTTCGACGCGCTGGATGGGATCTCGTACACGAAGGGCTGCTACACCGGGCAGGAGACCGTGGCGCGGGTGCATTTCCGCGGGCACGTGAACCGGTGCCTGCGCGGGGTACGGAGTGCGGTGGCGATTCCCGCCGGCGCGGAGCTGTTCGACGGAGAAAAGCCGGCCGGCACGATGAAGAGCAGCGTCGTATCGCCGCGGCTGGGGCCAATCGGGCTCGCGATGCTGCGGCGCGAGGTTGAGACGGGCGTGGAGGTGACGGCGCGCTGGGAAGGCGGGGAGGGGGTGGCTCGAGTGAGAGAGCTACCGTTCGGATAAGGCGCAGATAATAGAAAAAAAACGGGCGCGGCAGGTTGCCGCGCCCGTCTGCTGTCTGAGAACGCCGAGTTTACGGCTTCTTCGCAGGCGCCTTCGACGACGAATCGGCCTTGGTGGTGGTCGTCGTCGTGGTCGTCGTCTTCGTCTTGGTCGAGTCCATCTTCATGGCGGTGTCCGTGACCGGTGCGGCTGCGGCCGGAACGGGCGCGGCTGCAGCCGGCGTCTCATCCTTCTGTGTCGAGCAAGCGGCGAGCACGAGTGCGGCAGCGACGAAAGCAATCTTCTTCATGGTGAATCTCCTTACGAGTACTGGATAGGCACAATCGAGACTGCGCCTTATACGCAGTCCTCGGACAGCGACGTAAGATACGGTTTTTTGGGGGGAGGGTCAAGGCCAGATCGCCCCTTATCCGTCGCTCGTTGCTGAATTGGAGTTAGAATTAGGCTGTCTGTAGAACCTCCCTGCCCTCGAAGACTTGGCGATGGCCGCTCCTGTGATTCCGGCAGTCGATGAACCCGCGCCGTGTGTCATCCGCGGTGCATGTCCCCACGACTGCCCGGATACGTGCGCGACGCTGGTAACCGTGGAACACGGTCGCGCCACGCGCATCCAGGGCGACCCCGGCCATCCCTTTACCCAGGGATTCCTCTGCGCCAAGGTCAACCGGTATCTCGAGCGCACGTATCATCGCGACCGGCTCACCACACCCCTCAGGCGGGTGGGCCCGAAGGGGAGTGGACAGTTCGAGCGCGCCACCTGGGACGAGGCGCTCGACGCGATCGCCGCGAGGCTGAATGCCATCGCGCAATCGAGCGACGGGCCGCAGGCGATCCTTCCCTATTCGTATGCGGGCACGATGGGGCTCGTGCAAGGCGCGTCGATGGACCGGCGCTTCTTCAACCTCCTCGGCGCCTCGCAGCTCGATCGCACGATCTGCTCGATGGCGGGCACCGTCGGCATGAAGATGACCATCGGCGCGAACACCGGCGCCGACGGCGAGGGACTGCCACAGAGCGACCTCGTGCTCCTGTGGGGAACGAACACGCTCACCGCGAACCCGCACCTCTGGCCGTTCGTGCGGAGGGCGCACGAGAACGGCGCGCGAGTCGTCGCGATCGACCCGATTCGCACGCGCACCGCCGACCAGTGCGACGAGTGGATCGGTATCCGTCCGGGAACCGACGCGGCGCTCGCGCTCGGCATGATGCATGTCATCTTCGCTGAGGGGCTCCAGGACGACGACTATCTCGCCCGGTACACGCTCGGCGCGGCGGAACTGCGAGAGCGCGCACGCGAGTACACACCGGCGCGCGTCGCCTCGATCACGGGAATCGCTGAAGACCGCATCATGGATCTGGCCCGGGCGTACGGCCGGGCCAAGGCCGCGTTCGTGCGCATCAACTACGGGCTGCAGCGCCACGCCGGAGGAGGAATGGCCGTTCGCACGATCGCGTGCCTCCCCGCGGTGACAGGGCACTGGCGCCGCGCGGGCGGCGGTGTGCAGCTCTCGACCAGCGCGAACTTCCAGTTCAACAGGAAGGCGCTCGAACGTCCCGAGCTCTCCCCGCCCGGGCGCCTGATCAACATGATCCGCCTCGGCGAGGCGCTCACGCGCAGCGATGCCGGTGTCGGCGGACCACCGGTAAAGGCGCTCGTCGTGTACAACTCGAATCCCGCGGCCGTCGCGCCCGACAGCAACGAAGTGCTGCGGGGGCTCGCGCGCGAGGATCTCTTCACCGTCGTGCTCGAGCACTTCCAGACCGACACCGCCGACTGGGCCGACTGGGTGCTGCCCGCGACGACGCAGCTCGAGCACTGGGACGTGCACTATGCGTACGGCCACCTGTACGTCACGCTGAACAGGCCCGCCATCGCACCGCTGGGAGAGGCAAAGCCGAACAGCGAGATCTTCCGCCTGCTCGCTGCGCGCATGGGCCTGAAACATCCGGCGCTGCAGGATGACGACGTCACGATCATCCGTCAGTCGCTCGACAGCACGCACGAGAAGATGAAGGGCGTCACCTTCGACGCGCTCATGGCGAACGGCTGGGCACGTCTCAACCTGCCCGTGCCGTACGTGCCGTTCGCCGAAGGCGGCTTCCCGACGCCGAGCGGAAAGTGCGAGTTCGTGTCGGAGCGCATGCGGGAGATGGGGCTCGATCCGCTGCCGGCGTTCACGCCACCGTACGAATTCCCGGAGAACGTTCCGGAACTCGCGGCGCGCTTTCCGCTCACGCTGATCTCGTCGCCGCGGCACCAGTTCCTCAACAGCACGTTCGTGAACGTGGAGTCGCTGCGCCGCAACGCGGAGCCGGAGGTGCTCGTGCATCCCCGCGACGCGGCGCGCCGCGGAATCGCCGAAGGGATGCGCGTGGTGGTGGAGAACGACCGCGGCCATTTCACCGGCGTCGCGAAGGTCGGCGACGCCGTGCGCGAGGGCGTGGTGTGGGCTCCGTCGATCTGGTGGATGAAGCTCAGCCCGGATCACGCGAACGCCAACGCCACCACGTCCCAGCGCGAGACGGACATGGGGCACGGGCCGGTGTTCTACGACAATCTCGTGGAAGTCTCACCAGCGGACTGAACACCGCTAGATTCTACACATCTCGCACCGGACCGCACCGTGGCACAGTTCCCGAACACCCTCGGCGCCCTCAAGCGCTCTGCATTTGCCTCCCCCGAGCGCCAGCATCGCTCGGTCAAGGACGAGATTCGCACCAATCTTCTCGCGCGCCTCGCGACGGGCGGCCCGCTGTTCGAGGGCGTCCTCGGCTACGACGAGACGGTGATGCCGCAGATCGTGAACGCGCTGCTCTCGCGGCACAACTTCATCCTGCTCGGGCTTCGCGGCCAGGCGAAGTCGCGCATCCTGCGTTCGCTCACCACGCTGCTCGACGACACGATGCCGATCGTGGCCGGCAGCGAGATCAACGACTCGCCCTTTCGGCCGATTTCGAAATTCGCGCGCGACCTGCTCGCGACGGCCGGCGACGACACGCCGGTCGCGTGGGTGGGCCGCGACCAGCGCTTCGTGGAAAAGCTCGCGACTCCCGACGTGACCGTCGCCGACCTCATCGGCGACCTCGATCCGATCAAGGCCGCACGGGGCGGGCACATCCTCTCCGACGAGCTCACGATCCACTACGGCATGCTCCCGCGCGCCAACCGCGGCATCTTCGCGCTCAACGAGCTGCCGGATCTCGCGGGCAAGGTGCAGGTGGGGCTGTTCAACATCATGCAGGAAGGCGACGTCCAGATCAAAGGATATCCGGTGCGTCTTCAGCTCGACGTGCTGCTCTGCTTCACCGCGAATCCGGAGGACTACACGGCGCGCGGCAAGATCATCACGCCGCTGAAGGACCGCATCGGCAGCGAGATCATCACGCACTACCCCGAGGAAGTGGAGCTCGGCATCGCCATCACGAAGCAGGAGGCGTGGACGGCGCGGGGCCCGAAGCCCGCGCGGATTCCGCCGCTGCTCGCCGAGCTGGTGGAGCGCATCGCTTTCGAGGCGCGCACCGACAAGCGCATCGACCGCCGCTCGGGCGTCTCGCAGCGCCTGCCGATCAGCGTGCTCGAGAACGTGGTCTCGAACGCCGAGCGGCGCGCGTTGCGACTTGGCGAGCGGGATGTCGAGCCGCGGCTCGCCGACGTGTACGCGGCGCTCCCCGCGATCACCGGAAAGATCGAGCTCGAGTACGAGGGCGAGCTGGTCGGCGGAGCCGCGATCGCACGCGATCTCATCCGGCGCGCGGCCGACGCCACGCTGAAGGCGCACGCGCCGCACGCGGACACCGACGACATCGTGATGTGGTTCGACGGCGGCGGCGCGCTGCAGGTGACCGACGAGGCGCTGTCCGGCACGCTGCGCGCGGCGTTCGAGACGGTGCCGGGACTGCTCGCCCTCGTGATCGAGCACGACCTCGCGAGCGAGCGCGACGACGCGCTCGTGGCCGGGGCGTGCGAACTCGTGCTCGAGGCGCTGGTCGCGCGGCGGAAGATCTCGCGCAACGACGCCGGCTCGTACGGACGCGCGGCACGTGACGAGCCGCGCCGCCGGCGCGCC
>Ga0208587_1000118_pt1 | contig 40374 bp, 38 predicted proteins | sample NGESurdeep092012_7_FD_184472 | JGI IMG/M metagenome (GOLD analysis project Ga0208587, IMG submission 184472) | Arctic peat soil microbial communities from Barrow, Alaska - NGEE Surface sample 210 deep-092012 (SPAdes) | ecosystem: Environmental > Terrestrial > Soil > Wetlands > Peat ...
TTGCCGATGCCATGAGCTGTAGCGCGTCTCCCCCCGCCCATGCTTGATCGCTGCACGACCACCCGATCTCGCCTTCAACTTCTTACGGACGGATTACGGGCGGGCTGGGGTTATCGGCTGTAGATTTTTTCCTGCTAAACTGAAGCAGCACTTCTCCAGCTAGGTACCTTGCTAAGAAATGAGCACTCCGATTTATAAACGCATACTCCTGAAAATCTCCGGTGAAGCGCTGGCTGCCGGCCAAGGCTTTGGTGTAGACAACACGCGCGTCCACGAGATCGCGGCCGAAATCGGCGAAGTACATCGCCTGGGAATCGAGATCGCAATCGTGGTCGGCGGCGGCAATTTCTTCCGCGGCGTGGCCGAGCAAGCCAAGCTCATGGACCGGGTCTCCGCCGATCACATGGGCATGCTGGCTACCGTCATCAATGCCCTCGCCCTGCAAGACGCGCTGGAGAAGCAGAACGTTTTCACCCGCGTGATGACCGCCATCGAGATGAACCAGGTGGCCGAGCCTTTCATCCGGCGCCGCGCCATCCGTCACCTGGAGAAAGGCCGCGTCGTGGTGTTCGCCGGCGGCACCGGCAACCCCTACTTTTCGACTGATACCGCCGCCTCTCTGCGCGCCATGGAGATCAAGGCCGACGCCATCCTGAAGGCCACCAAGGTCAACGGTATCTACACCGACGATCCGGTGCTGGTGAAGGACGCCACCATGTTCGACGAGATCAGCTACATGGACGTGCTGCGACTGGGGCTGCGCGTGATGGATGCCACCGCGATCGCCCTCTGCCGCGAGAACAACCTGCCCATCGTCATCTTCAATCTGAACCAGCGGGGCAACATTCAGCGAGTGGTGATGGGAGAGCGCGTCGGCTCGCTGGTCAATCAGGGATGACGCCGTTCGGCGCGACACTGCATCCAATTGTTCCCCAGTAACAGGTCCCAGAGCAGGTCACTGGGTCTTGTGATTCAGCTCACAGACCGGAGCGGGACATGCCAGGAGAATGAACGGACACCGTTTGCCGCGAACCTCATTGCTGCTGTCTGCTGGTAACCGAACGCTGGACGCGGTATTCCCCTCCCGGCACGAGCACCCGGCTCGTGCGATGACCACGTTTTTAAAGAGGAGCAAGGGCCTATGTCTGATGACGCTCGGACACCGCATAAACGCAGAGGCTTCCGCCTTACGGTTGACGGATGGGCGGTAGCTGTCGCCCTGGCGCTCGCACTGCTGGTCCGCCTGGGAATAATTCACCGGGTGCCCTGGTAACGGCGGGTTCGCTTTTAGAGGACCAAGCAAGTGGCACAAGGATCGTTAGCCTTACCGCAAGTTCGAACATTGGGTGCCGGGCCGCAGTTGTTTCGGCTGATTCCGGGAATCCTACTGCTAGTAGCCATCGGCTGGCTCGGCAAGTTCGCCGAGCAATTGCTGGCAACGTATGCCAAGGTTCATCATCTTCACCTTCCCAACATCGAGTATGTGCTGTGGGCAATCGTCTTCGGAATGGTTGTCTCCAACACCGTGGGCATCCCGACCGTCTTTCAGCCAGGAGTCTCGACCTATGAGTTTTGGCTCAAAACTGGGATCGTCCTGCTAGGGTCTCGCTTTTTGCTGGGAGATGTCCTCAGGCTCGGCGGCATCAGCCTGGCTCTCGTCCTTCTGGAACTGGCGATGGCATTCTCTTTCATGACCATGTTGGGCAGATGGTTCCACCTGAAGCCAAAGTTGACCAGCCTTCTGGCTGTGGGGTCGGCGGTTTGTGGGGTCTCAGCCATCATCGCAACCAAGGGAGCAATTGACGCTGACGACGAAGATTCGTCCTACGCTATCGCCGCTATCCTCGCGCTGGGAGCCATTGCCTTATTCACGTTTCCAATGATCGGGCACTGGCTGCACCTTGGCGACCGCGCCTACGGCATGTGGGCCGGTTTGGCGGTGGACAACACGGCTGAGGCGACCGCTGCTGGCGCCTTGTATTCGGATGCCGCAGGCAAGATTGCGGTGCTGGCGAAGACGACCCGAAATGCGATGATCGGATTCGTGGTGCTCGGTTATGCGCTCTATTGGGCCAGCCAAGGACAGGCGCAGCAGGTCGAAGGCAAGGCTTCGTTCTTATGGAACAAGTTCCCCAAGTTCGTGCTTGGGTTCCTGCTGATCTCCATGCTCGCCACCGCGGGCGTGTTCAACAAGCAGCAGATCGGCAGCCTGGCGAACCTGTCACGATGGGCGTTTCTGCTGACATTCGCGGGCGTTGGGTTGCGGACGAACCTCCGGGAGCTGAAGTTGCAAGGGCTTCGCCCGTTCGCCGTGGGGGCAATCGGAGAAGCTGGCATCGCTGCTGTAACGCTGGGAATGGTGTTGGTTGCGGCAAAGCTTTTCCATCTTTAGGGACTGGTTCAGTGAACCACTACGCCATCTGTAAGCCGGCGCGTCAATCGCCGGCTCATCCATATATAATCAGGAGTTTCTGACTTCATTCTGAGGCTAACGAACATGGCTCAAGTTTCGATGGCGGCAATTCCCGCGTTGAAGGACAGCTTTGCTCAACTCAAGACCCGCATGGACAAGGCGGTAGAAGACTTCCGTAAGGAGATGGCTTCAACCCGCACCGGCCGCGCCTCGGTCCACATGCTGGATGGCGTAACCGTGGATGCCTACGGATCGCAGATGCCGCTCAACCAGCTCGCCAATGTCAGCGCGCCGGAGCCGCAGCTCATCACCGTGCAATCCTGGGACGTCAGCTTGATCGGCGCCATCGAGAAGGCCATTCGCAGTGCCGACCTGGGATTGAACCCGATGAATGACGGCAAGCTGATCCGGGTGCCAGTACCGGCGCTCACCGAAGATCGCCGCAAAGAGATGGTGAAGCACCTGCATAAAGTACTGGAGGAGCATCGCACCGCCGTCCGCAACATCCGCCGCGATGGCAACGATCTGATCAAAAAGGCGATGAAGGAAAAGAAGATTACCGAGGACGAGGAGCGCGGCGCGTTGGAACAGATGCAAAAGCTGACCGACGACGAAATCAAGAAGATGGAAGAACTGTCCCAGGGCAAAGAGAAGGAAGTGATGTCGATCTAGCCGGCGTGGCCGGGGGCGATACTTCGATGCTGCTCGACCTTGGCGATCTCCGCGTTCGTCTCTGGCGCAAGGACGATCTCGACGCGCTGCTGCGCTACGCCAACAATCCGAAGATCGCATCCAATCTCCGCGATCAGTTCCCGCATCCCTATACACGGCGCGATGCCAACGACTACTTGAACTTCGTGCGGACCATGGACATCCCAACCTCGTTGGCGGTGGAGTACGGCGGCGAGGCTGTCGGCGGCATTGGATTCAAACTGGGCACGGACATTGCCCGGCTTACCGCGGAGATGGGCTACTGGCTGGGTGAGCCATTCTGGCGACGGGGTCTAATGACCCGCGCGGTACGAGCTGCCTCCGAGTGGGCCTTGGACGAATACAAACTGACGCGAATCTTTGCCATGGTGTTCTCCCACAATGTGGGATCGATACGCGTTCTGGAAAAAGCCGGCTTCGAACGCGAAGGAATCATGCGGCGTAGCGCCAACAAGAACGGTGTCATTCTGGACCAGGTTCTGTATGCAAAGGTGCGGTAAGGCAGTTTCAAGGTTCCAGTTTCGAGTTTCAAGTTTCAAGACAAAGCGGCACGGAACAAAAAGCCGGATACCGGTCGTGCGGCGGGGTCTTTGCGCAAAAAGCTGAAATCGTAATCTCGAAACTTGAAACTCGAAACTTCTTCTTACTTCCTTCCCGCCGCTTCAACCGACGTGGTCGGATCGGCGCCCTCCCACGTCTGGTCCGATGTAGGTCCATAAACCGAAGGCACGGGTTTGTTCAGGAGGCGCAGATAGACCGTGAGTTGCGTGCGGTGATGGGCGCTGTGCAGTACGCGGCGCCAGAATACCCAGATGCGCTGGCGAGTGAGTCCGAAGAAGGGCACGTCTTGCATCCACCAGTCGGCGGTCTGGGCGGCGAAGAACGCGAGTCGCGGCCGCGCCAGTTGCTCCTTGCGCTGCATGTATAAGCTCAGCTCTTGTGTCTTCGGCAGCACATCGGCGGCGGGCGGTTCGGGCGTGCCAACAAATTCGCCGAAAAACCTGCGCTCGGAGAGCAGTTCGTGGTTCAGGATGTCGGCCACGGTTGACGACTTTGGATGGGGCCGGAATCCCATGTCTTCCTGCGAGAAGCTACGCCATACGGAGATGACCTTGTCGGTCTCGCTGGCGTAGGTGTCCAGCAGATGCTGGAAGAGCGGCTCGCTGGCGCGGGGAATATCCTGCGAAGGAATGGCAACGAAGTCGTAGTGCATGATAGGGTCTCTCTAGCCGGCGCGATTACCGCCAACACGACGAAGGGCGCGACTGGCGCGCCCTGGGCAGCAAACCGAACTGACGTCTTAATTCTCCTTGCACTTTTTCTTCTGCACGTACTGCTGCAGCTTGCCTTTTTTCTCCAGCGCGATCAGATTATCGAGCAAAGGATACTTCGCCGTGGGATCGAAGCGCTGGATGGCTCGGTAGGCCCGCAAGGTGCCCGCCAGACCGGCCGCCTGGATGGTCGCCGCATTCTTTTCCTCGGGATGCTGCAACAGGAACGCCGCCTGCGAATAAACCACCTGCATGCGCAACTGGTTGGAGTAGGTATTGTTCACCTTGTCGAGCGACTCCAATTCCTTGCAGCAGGCGCTGACCGTGAAATCCGGGACCTCCACGATCCACTCGGTCAGCCACATTCTTTTTTCCAGGCTATCTTTGGCGAGCGGATTCTCTTCCAGACTGCGCACGTACTCAACCGCGCGCGCCCGTTCTTCTGGCGTGGAAGGGCCGCGCATCTTGGCCGCGCATGGAAGCGATGCCGCGCTGGTGAGGACGATCAGGACTGCCAAAAGTTTGCGTACCATAATGCCTGCTCCCCTTGAAGTGCTCGGGTGGGCCAGATGGGTGTTGGAATCATACTCCGGTTGGGGGTGGCTAACGCAAGCGGGAACTGAATTCGTCAACCAACTCTGCTGCAACTCGTCCCGTTCAACCAGCGGTTTGTCCCAATTGGGCTTGGGGATGACCGCCATAAACCCGTGGAGTGTACTTTTGGGTGGAAGCCCCCGCATTTATGCGGGGGGAGGAGCGCTTCAGCGCTCCGGGAAAAGTTCGGCTTTGATCACGCGCTTTAGCGCGAGGCATCGAGAAATCCCGGGGCTAAAGCCCATTTCAAAATCGACTCCTTTTTTGCTGGACTAAAGTCCAGCTCCCCCTGTTAAAGCAGGGGGCTTCCACCAAAAGCCTCCCACAGAGTTTTTCAGCTAGCAAATTCCACTGGCAAATACCAACTTACTTCTCACACCCGCTCTAATGGCCATGCCGGCATTCGTGACATAATCTCTCAATCGGTTTTTTGCCATGAAACAAGTGGTCCACGCCGCGTGTCCGCACGATTGTCCTGACGCTTGCGCCGTGCTCATCACGGTGGAGGACGGACGCGCCACCAAGATCCAGGGCGATCCCGAGCATCCCATTACCCGCGGTTTCCTCTGTGCGAAAGTTGCAAAATACCTTGACCGTGTGTATTCGCCCGACCGAGTTCTCTATCCCATGCGGAGGACGGCGCCGAAGGGCACTCACGGTGACGGCGCTTTCCGGCGCGTCGGCTGGGACGAAGCCTTCGACCAGATCGTCACGCGTCTGGGCCGCATCAGCGCGGAATTCGGTCCCGAGGCGATCCTGCCGTATTCCTATGGCGGCAATATCGCAGTTCTCAACGGCGCGTCGATGGATATGCGCTTCTTTCATCGCCTGGGAGCGTCGCAGCTTCACCGCAGTATTTGCTCGCAGGCCGGTGGCGACGCCATTATCTCGATCTACGGCCGCAAGATTGGGACGGAGCCTGAACAATTCCGCCACTCCAAGTACATCGTCGCCTGGGCCGCGAACATTCACGGCAACAACGTTCATCTCTGGCCGTTCATCGAAGAGGCGCGGCGCGATGGCGCCAAGCTGGTGGTGATCGATCCCTACCGCACGCGCACCGCTTGCCTTGCCGATTGGCACATCCCCATCAATCCCGGTACCGACGTTGCCCTCGCCCTGGGCCTGATGCACGTCATCGTTCGCGATGGCTTGCAGGATCGCGATTACGTCGCGCGTTACGCCGAGGGCTTCGACGAGTTAGAGAAGCGGCTCCCAGAGTACACACCCGAGCGGGTCGCACAATGGACCGGCGTTTCCCGCGAGGACATTGAGCGCTTGGCGCGCGAGTACGCCACCACGCGCCCCGCGGCGATCCGTCTGAACTATGGCATCCAGCGTTCGCAAAATGGGGGTGCTGCGGTTCGCGCGGTGTGCATGCTGCCGGTGATCACGGGATCGTGGAAGGAAGTCGGCGGCGGCCTGCAACTGTCCACCAGCGGCGGCTTTCAGCTCGACCGCGCCGCCATGGAGCGGCATGACCTGATGCTCAAGAGTCCGCTGGGACGTCCAGCTCGCACGGTCAACATGGTGCAACTCGGCAAGGCATTGACCGAGCTCGACAGTCCTCCAATCAAAGCCTTGGTGGTTTACAACTCGAACCCAGGCGCAGTTTGCCCCGATCAGAACCTGGTCAGGCGCGGGCTGAAGTGCGAGGATCTGTTTACCGTGGTCCACGAGCAGTTCCTCACCGACACGACCGACTTTGCCGATCTGGTTCTGCCGGCCACGACTTTCTTCGAGCACAAAGATCTCGTCCAGGCTTATGGCCACTATTATTTGCAAGTCTCACAACCGGCGATTGAGCCGCTGGGCGAGTGCAAATCCAACGTGGAGCTCTTCCGCGAACTTGCTCTGCGCATGGGATTCGAGGACCAGTGTTTCCGCGACCCAGTTGACACGATGATCGACGCGGCTTTGCAGTCGGGCGTGCCGCAACTGGAGGGAATTACCCGGCAGCGCCTGGAGAGCGACCCTTACGTGCGTTTGAACTTGCACGGAGACGAAAGCGACCGTCCGTGGCTGCCGTTCGCGAACGGATTCGATACGCCCAACCGAAAGGCGCGACTCTTCGATCCAGCATTGATCGCGCACGGCATGGACCCGGTTGCCTCGTTTGTCCCGCCGGAGGAGTCGCGTCACCGGCAGGGAACGGAAAGCTTTCCCCTGGAGCTGCTGGCTCGTAAGGCCGACAATTTTCTGAACTCCACGTTCGTCAATCTGCCCAGCCTGCAGAAGATGGAGCGGCAGCATGAACTGGAGATCAGCCGTGGCGATGCGGAGCGCCGGGGCATAGCGGATGGCGACCGGGTTCGTGTCTACAACCAACGCGGCGAGATTTTCCTACGTGCACGGGTCGATGGGGCAGTTGCAACCGGCGTAGTCGGCGCGCGGTTAGGTTGGGCAAAATTGTCCGACAGCGGCCTCAACATCAATGTGTTGACGTCGGACAGACTCACCGATCTGGGTGGTGGCGCTACATTCTATTCGACCCTGGTTGAGGTCGAGCGCGTTCTCGAAACTTCCTGCCACAGCGAGGGTTAGGATTGCCATCTGTCGCAGACAAACCGGGCAATCGGTTTCCGCAGCGGAGCACCCGTACCGTATAATTGCGCTTTCATTAACCCTGTACTGAGGTTTCGTCATTTCTTGCCATCTTCAGGTAAGACCCGCGGTTCCGTTCGCCCGCGGGACACGCTACTGTGCCACAGCGATCAGTCTTTTTTTCGCTCTCATCCTTCTCGCAGGCACATGCGCGGGGCAGCAGGGCGTGATCGAGCAGATCGTCATCCAAGGCAATCGCCGGATTCCAGCGGAAACCATCCGGGCGCGAATGTTCACCAAGCCCGGTGACGTTTACGACCAGGCGGCCCTGGAGCGCGATTTTAATTCCCTATGGAATACGGGCTACTTCGACGATCTGCGCATCGAGCGGGAGCCATCGGCCAAAGGCTGGATCATCCACGTCTACGTCAAGGAAAAGCCGACCATCCGCGAGATCAAGTACGTTGGCTTGAGTTCGGTCTCCCAGAGCGACGTCCTCGACAAATTCAAGGAACGCAAGGTCGGACTTACCCAGGAAAGCCAATACGATCCGACGAAGGTGAAGCGTGCCGAAGTGGTCATCAAGGAATTGCTGGCGGCACACGGCCATCAGTTCGCAACCGTCCGCTCGGAAGTGCGCCCCATTCCTCCCGCGGCCGTCGCCCTTACCTTCGTGGTGAAGGAAGGTCCCAAGGTAAAGGTGGGAAAGATAATCTTTGAAGGCAACAAGGCAATCAGTTCGCGCGAGCTGCGCAGCGCGATGAAGAACCTGAAGCCCATCGGTATTCCCCGCTCCATTTTCCTGGAAAACCTATTTGCCCGCACTTACGATTCCACCAAGCTGAGCGAGGACGCGGAACGCGTCCGCTACTACTACCAGACCAAGGGCTACTTCAAGGCGCTGGTTGCCGACCCCAAGACGCAGATCCACGACACCAGCGGCGTCCGTTGGTATTGGCCGTTCAAGTCGACGCCCGGCAAAGCCGTGGATATCACTCTGCCGGTCGAAGAAGGCGTACGCTACCGTCTGAAGGAGATCACGTTCAGCGGCAATAAGGCGGTGACCAACACGGCCGGATTGCGCGTGCTCTTCAAAATCAAAGATGGTGACGTCTTCGACACGGAGGCCATCCGCAAAGGTTTGGAGAGCCTGCGGAAGGCCTACGCCGGACTTGGCTACATCAATTTCACGCCTGTCCCCAACACCGAAGCGGACGATGAAAAGAAACTCATCAGCCTGCGCATCGACGTTGACGAGGGCAAGCAATTCTTTGTCCGCCGAATCGAATTCCAGGGGAATACGACCACGCGCGACAAAGTCATTCGCCGCGAACTAGCGCTGGAAGAAGGCCAGGTTTACAACGGCAATTTGTGGGAGATAAGTTTGCTGCGCCTGAACCAGTTACAGTACTTCGAGGCGCTCAAGCCCGAGCAGGATTCCGAGATCAAACAGAACGTGCAGGATTCCACGGTTGACATCACCTTGAAGGTCAAGGAAAAGGGCAAGAACAGCATCGGCCTAACCGGCGGCGTCAGCGGCCTGGCGGGAGGCTTCATCGGCCTCAACTACACCACCAACAATCTGTTCGGCAAAGGCGAGAGCTTGACCCTGGAGTTCCAGATCGGCCAGTACCAGAAAAACGAGAGTCTCTCTTTCACCCAGCCTTACCTGTTTGACAAGCCACTGCAATTCGGCTGGTCGGTGTACCACACCAGCTACAACTATAACCAGGCAGCGCTCACTTCCATCCAGATGAACCAGCAAATCGCGCTGCCGGCAAGTTACCAGGCGCTGCTGCAGAATTTTACCCAGACGAGCACGGGTGCAACCACCTCCTTGAGCTATCCCATCAAGCGCTCGTTCAAACGAGTGGGCATCACCTATTCGTTCGACGATTCCTCGGTGCAAACATTCAGCCAGGCGTCGACAGACTATTTTCAGACCCTGGCGTTCCGCGGCATCTCCGGCCAGAACTCCTTGACCGGGATCCTCACCAGCAAGGTTATCCCCAATTTTTCCTACAACAGGATCGACAACCCACAGCGCCCACATTCGGGGCAGAGCTTGTATGTGGCCACCGAATTTGCGGGTCTCGGCGGTAACGTGAAGTACATCAAGCCGTTGGCCGAATATAAGAAGTTTATCCCCGTGAACAAGGGTCGCAACACCTTTGGATTCCGGGTTTTGGGCTCATGGATCTCGGGATATGGAAGCCAGGTGGCTCCGCCCTTCGACCGCTTCTACATGGGCGGCGATACCGACATTCGCGGCTTCGACGTTCGCGCCGTCTCCCCGGTTGCGTTCTTCCCCAGCGCCGTGGCCATTCCTCTGCAGAATCCCGACGGAAGCTTCGTTCCCCTGGATCCGGCGAATCCGCGGCGTGGGGCTTACAACATCACCATCCCGGTGGAACAGCTCATCTTTCCGGGTGGCGACACCAATCTGGTCAATAATCTCGAGTACCGCGTTCCCATCATTGGACCGGTCACGGTTGCCGCTTTTGTGGATACAGGAATCGACGCCATCTCGCAGCAATCGCAACTGCGGATTGCGGGACCCCAGGTCACTGCCCTGCAAACCACAGTTTTCGGCTGCCCGTCCTTAACGCCCAGTTTCACTTGTGCCGGTGGGTCCACCCTCCCGTTCACGCCGGAACTTAAGCCGGTCTCAGGCACCAACTACCAGCCGCGCATGTCGACCGGACTGGAGTTGCAAGTCATCATGCCGGTGGTGAATGCGCCATTCCGCATCTATTACGCCTACAACCCCTTGCGCATTAACGAAACCGTTAACTCGCCTACGCCCATAACGCGCAGCATGTTCCCCGCGGGCGCCGCCGGCGATTACACTTATGCGCAAGCGGTTTCGATCTATCAGCCGTCCTATTTGCTGCGCGAGCCGCGCAAGACGTTTCGCTTTACCGTCGCGACCACGTTCTAGAGAAATTCTGTACAGCCCTCCGTCGAGAATCATGCACCACCCTTCGGCTTCGCTCAGGGCAGGCTCCGACACAGCGGACACGGAGTTTTGGCTTCCACAGAGTTCTCCGTGGTCTCCGTGCCTCCGTGGTTAATCGTCGTTCCTATGGATGGGCCGCAGGTTACGCAGATGATGACAGCAGAAGGGTGATGTGGTTCTCGTCCCCCACCCTTTCGCGAAAGAGGCGAAAGGATGGGGCCCTCGGGCACCTTGCAAAGTGTCCACTACCACGAACTGCGCCGTCGGTTTGACGCTGAGGAGCAGGGTTCCCTATAATCTAAGCTATCCGCACCGCCGAATCTTCCGGTCGGGGAGTTGGGCGAGTTGCACTTTAAGCAGCGAGCTTGTCTCCGGCTGTCCAGAGCAGAGCGCAGCAGGACCGCGTTCGCCGCTGGTACATCTGAGGAATTCCCGGAGCAGTTCAAGGAGTTACATCAACCTAATGAAGTGTACGCTCGCAGGCACCGCCGTGCTTGCTATTGTTCTGACGATATCGGCACTGGCCCAAACCGGAGCGGCGACTCCGGGTGGCGCCGCCGCTCCCACTCCCGCTGCAACCACGGCCCCATCCGGTGGCGTCAAGGTGGGCATCATCGACATTCAGCAGGCCATCGTAGGCACCAATGAAGGAGCGCGTGATTTCGAAGCCTTACAGAAGAAGTTCGAACCGCGCCGCACCGAGCTGCAGAACCTCAACACTGAGGTAGAGAACCTGAAAAAGCAGCTCAGCACCCAAGGCGACAAGATGAACGATGACGCCCGCGCCACCCTCGTGAAGTCCATCGAGACCAAACAGAAGAGTCTGCAGCGCTCGGCGGAAGACGCCCAGAACGAATTTCAGGCGCAGCAGAACGAGATTGCGCAGCGCATCCTGCAGAAGATGGCGCCCGTGATCGACAAGTACGCGAAATCCAGCGGCTACGCCCTTCTGCTCGATTCCTCGAACCCCTGGCCGCAGGGGCCGCTCCTCTGGGCGACGCAATCGGTGGATCTGACCAAGACCATCGTGGACGCTTACAACGCGCAATCGGGTGTTGCTCCTCCTCCCCCATCTGCGAAGCCTGCCGGAACCGCCGCGAGCAAGCCGCCCGCCACGACTCCGGCCGCAACCAAGCCAGCCGGGACGACACCGGCCGCGACCAAGCCAGTCGCGCCTGCCACCAAGCCGCAGTAGTCTCCCTCGCTTCTAAAGCAAAGGCCGCTCCATACAGAGCGGCCTTTATTAGTGGCATTGTTGTATTGGATCGGGCAGCGCGGACGTTCGAGTTCGGCTAACCCCGGTCGCGCTGCGCCAAAACGGTTTCGCAGGCTGGCGAAAAAGTAGGTTTCAGCCGGTGCTTTGAGGGGGCGCATCTTTGGGTACTGCGCTAAGCTCTTTGTTTATTATCATGAGTGCCACATGGGCCTGTGGCCCACCCATAGGAATGAAAATTAACCACGGAGGCACGGAGATCACGGAGAAAATTCGATAGAAACCGCAAACTCCGTGCCCGCTGTGTCGGAGCCTGCCCTGAGCGAAGCCCAAGGGTGGTAAATGATTTTCGACGGAGCGGCTTCCAGCCCGCGCATGAACGGAGCCGCGCCCCCAGCGACGCTCATCGCATGGCGAGAGCCGCAGAGCGACGACCCCACTTGCAACCCAATGCGTCTTTGCCATCTCGGTACTCTGCTCTGGGTTACGTTCTATAGCCGTTTCTCACTTCACTGCCATCCACGAATTCCTCACACCTGTGGAAAACTTTGTGGAAGACAAGGCAGCGTCGGCCGGAGGCCGTGTTCTTTCAGCTACTTACCCGCTCTGCCCACGTTCTGATGCACATTCAACCAGCAGAAAAATCAAGGGGTTAGCGCATATGTAAATATTCCATGAGTAAATTCCGGAAAAAGGGCTCACTCTTCGAACTGTCAGAGGTTTTGCACAATTTTAGAGGAAGTAATCGGGCGGAAATCACTATTTCGGGAAATCGAACGCTGCTACCGTCCCCGCATTGCCTAGTCTTCCCCAACCCTGAGAACGGCCAGAAAAGCCTCTTGCGGAATGTCGACGCGGCCTATCCGCTTCATGCGCTTCTTGCCTTCTTTCTGCTTTTCCAGCAGTTTGCGCTTTCGGCTGATATCGCCGCCATAACACTTGGCGATCACGTTCTTACGCAAGGCAGCAACCGTCTCGCGAGCGATTACCTTGGCTCCGATAGCTGCCTGGATCGCCACCTCAAACATCTGCCGCGGAATCAACTCCCTCATCTTGGAAACCAGCGCTCGCCCCCGATCATAGGCAAAGTCGCGATGCACGATGATGGAAAGCGCATCCACCGGATCGCCCGAAACCAGGATGTCGAGTTTCACCATCGGCGACTCCCAGCTCCCGGTGACGTGATAATCCAGCGAAGCGTAGCCACGGGAAATGGTCTTCAGCCGATCGTAGAAGTCGAGTACGATCTCGTTCAGCGGCAATTCGTAATTCAACATTACCCGCGTCGAGCTGACGTATTCGAAGCCTTTTTGTTTGCCGCGCTTGTCTTCCACCAGCCTCAAAATACCTCCAACGTATTCCTCGTTGGTCAGGATGGTGGCCAGGATCACGGGCTCTTCGATCTTGGCGATTTCGCTGGGATCGGGCCAACGCGCCGGATTATCCACCTCGACCATGCTGCCGTCCGTGAGCGTAATCTTGTATCGCACGCCGGGAGCGGTGGTGATCAGGTTGAGATTGTATTCGCGCTCCAGTCTTTCCTGGATGATCTCCATGTGCAGCAGCCCCAGGAAGCCGCAGCGAAAGCCAAAGCCCAGCGCCACCGAGCTTTCCGGCTCGAAGAAGAACGACGAATCGTTGAGTCGCAGTTTTTCCAGGGCTTCCCGCAACAGTGTGTGTTCGTGCGCATCCACGGTGTACAGCCCGGCGAAAACCATGGGCTTCAATTCCTCGAAACCCGGCAGCGGCTCGATGGCGGGATGATGATCGTCGGTGATGGTGTCGCCGATCTTGCAATCGGCAACGGTCTTGATCGTAGCGCTTAGGAAACCCACTTCGCCGGCGGTCAACTGCTCCACTTCAATCGGCTTTGGGGTGAGAACACCGAGCGTCTCCACGTCGAAGGTGCGGCCGTTCGACATCAGACGAATGCGCTGGCCCTTATACAGCGTGCCTTGGATGACGCGCGCCAGCACCACCACGCCGCGATAGGAATCGAACCAGGAATCGAAGATGAGCGCCTGCAATTGATTGCTGGCCCGCCCCTTGGGTGGAGGAATGCGCTGCACCACCGCCTCCAGCACCTCGGGCACGCCCACGCCAGTCTTGGCGCTGATGGCCAGCGAGTGCGAGGCATCCAGGCCGACCGCACTCTCGATCATCTCCTTGGTGCGCTCGATGTCAGCACTGGGCAAATCGATCTTGTTGATGACGGGGATGATCTCCAGCCCGTTGTTGATGGCGATGTAGGCGTTCGCCAGGGTTTGCGCTTCCACGCCTTGCGATGCATCCACTACCAGCAAAGCGCCTTCGCAAGAGGCCAGCGAGCGCGACACCTCGTAGCTGAAGTCCACGTGGCCCGGCGTATCGATCAAATTGAGCTGATAAGTATTTCCATCCGCCGCCGGATACATCATGCGGACGGAATGCGCCTTGATGGTAATGCCGCGCTCGCGCTCCAAGTCCATCGCGTCCAGCACCTGCGCCTGCATCTCCCGCGCGGTCAGCGAGCCGGTGAGCTCAAGCAGACGGTCCGCAAGCGTGCTCTTCCCATGATCGATATGGGCAATGATCGCGAAGTTTCGGATGAGTGATGGATCCATGCGAGATAGCTGAGCGCTAGCTTGATTCTACAGGAGAAAACAGCAGCCACGGCGGCGGGCAGAGTACGACACCGATGTTCGATAGTACTATTTTTCCGGAAAATCAGTTGGATGATTCACGATCGTGAAGTCGAACTTATCCCTAAGCGGGGTATTGGTCATGCGACCGCCGGAGCACGGCGAGAGGCGAACACTAAAGCGAATCTCAGCCGCGCGCATGAGGACGTACTTAGGCGGATAGTAACGCGGATTATCTGATGGGTAAGCGATGGAGAACTTCGTGGAATTACGCCTAGGTGGAAGGAATCCGTTCTGATCAATCTCGTCGATCACTTTGAGAAAATCACTCGTTTGTGCTTGATCGGTAAAATCCTTAACAGTCATCGTTTTAGGTGCCATGCCGGACATTGTAAGCACGTAACTCATTAGTCTGTCAACACTGATGTTCCGAGGTGATGTTCCGAGGGATCGCACGCTCACCGAACAACCATCTTCATCCGACCGCAACACTTCGCGCCATCCGTCTCGAACTTCCGGCAATGATCTTCCCCGCTCCAGCGCCGCCTGCACCATGATTTTCGGATTTGTCGCGGGAACCTGCATCGTCAGCACACCGCCCGCATATTGCGCATCCGCCGTTCTTTCCCCATCGGTCACATGCTCCTTGCGCAGTTGCAGCAAGCGCCGATACCACTCCACCATCTCCCGGTTCTCCGGCGCAGTTGCCCATGTCAATTTCGAGCGCCGGAACGTCTCCGGATCTTCGGGATCGGGCACTTCGCGGAAGTCGAAGTCCTTGAACTCGCTGCGCCGTCCTTGGCTGACCGCCTTCCGCAGCTCCGGATCCTCGAAGTCGGCGAAGAACTGAAAGGGGGCCTTCTCGTCATACTCCTCCCCCATAAACAACAGGGGAGTGTGCGGCGCCAACAGCAGCAACGTTGCCGCCAGTTTTCGCGCCCCTCGCGGAAGGAGCGCGCTGAGGCGCTCGCCCTTAGCGCGATTGCCCACCTGATCGTGGTTTTGCAAGCTGATGACATTTGCCGGCAGCGGGACATCCTTCGCGCTGGTACCGCGTGGAGCATTCCAGAAAAGATAATGCTGCCCTTGGAAAACGTATCCTTCGCGTAGTGCGCGAGCGATCTGCTCGGCCTCACCAAAGCCCTGGTAATACCCCTGTCGCTCACCGGTGAAGTATGCATGCACCGCATGATGAAAGTCGTCGCTCCACACCGCGTTCAATCCATAGCCGCCATCTTCCGGCGCTCTCGTGTAGCGGGAATCGTTTTCGTCGGTCTCGGCGATCACGTTGACCGTGCGCCCCAATTCGCGGGCCAGCGCCTGCACCCGCTCCTGGATCTCCGCGAGAATGTGTTTTGGCGAATCGTCTTTGATGGTCTGCACCGCATCCAGCCGCAAGCCGTCGAGGCGATACTCGCGAATCCAGTACAGCGCGTTCTCCACGACGTAGCGACGCACATGCTCGCAGCCTGCCGTGTCGTAGTTCACAGCCTCACCCCATGGCGTGGTGTGGTGCGCTGTGAAGTAGGGCCCGAACTTGCGCAGGTAATTACCTTCTGGCCCGAGATGGTTGTAAACCACGTCGAGAATTACCGCCAGCCCGTGCCGATGAGCGGCATCGATGAATCGCTTAAACCCGTCGGGATCTCCGTAGCCCGCCTGCACGGCATAGGGCGACACGCCGTCGTATCCCCAATCGCGCACGCCTGGGAAAGCCGATACCGGCATCACCTCGACCACCGTAATCCCCAACTGCTTCAGGTATTCGAGCTTCGCGATGGCGGCGTCGAACGTGCCTTCCGGCGTGAAGCTCCCAATGTGCAGTTCATAAATGACGTAATCGCGGAGGGCGAGCCCGCGCCATCCATCGTCGTTCCAGTGGAACGCCGCAGGGTCGACGATCTCGGATGGGCCATGCACACCCTCGGGCAGAAAGCGTGAAACAGGATCGGGAATCGGCAGGCTATCCCCGAGTACATAGGCGTACCGATCGCCAGCAGCCGCCGTAGCGACGGCAACGAAATCTTCACCATCGCGCCGCATCGGAATGTCTTGCGGCTCTGCGCCGACGCGCGTCAGGCGAAGCGTGATCTCGTTTGGGATAGGTGCCCACACGCGAAATTCGGCTTCCTCGCCGCGCCGCGTAGCGCCGTAGGAAAGAGTCTGATTTGCGGTGGTCACGCAATATCAGACGTGCGTAGGTGGCGATGGGATGCTTTCGATCGCGCTCGCTGGATAGAATCAGGATACATGCCTCTAATTCTGGCTTCCGCTTCGCCACGCCGCTCCGAGCTATTGCGGAATGCGGCGATCCCGTTCACGGTTGAGCCAGCCCACGTTTCCGAGCAGCCCGCTGCCCACGAGACGCCCGTGGACTATGCGCAGCGACTGGCCCGCGACAAGGCACGCGCCGTGTTCGCTCGTCATCCTGAAAGTGCGGTGCTGGGCGCTGACACCGTCGTCGTTGTCGACCAACATCTGCTGGAGAAACCCAGCGACCAGGCTGATGCAGCGCGCATGTTGCGTCTGCTTTCCGGACGAACCCATCAGGTGATCACGGGTGTATGCCTGGTGGCGCCCGATTTCGAGCAAACCGAAGCCGAGATCACGCAGGTCGTCTTCAGCCCGCTCTCGGAGCGCGAGATCGCTGCCTACATCGACAGCGGCGAGCCCATGGACAAAGCGGGGGCCTACGCCATCCAGGGTATGGCTTCACGCTGGGTGGAACGCATCGAGGGCTGCTACTTCAACGTGGTGGGACTTCCGATACCGCGGGTGTATCGCATGTTGCGCGCCGCCGAACAGGCTGCGGCAAAAGTCCTCTGAAGGGAAGGTTCGGGTAGTGCGGCGCTTCAGACCAGAGTCCCCGGTACATGTCGCTTTTGCGTGTGCGGGTGTGGCGCCGGGTCAATGAGCCGTAGAGAGAAAGGGCCTTTAGAGCGTGAGAACTCGCCTTGAGTTAGCAGAGTGGAACGATCGCGCAAAAACCAGCGCCATAGGCGCGAAACAGTTTAGCCCAGCACGCAGCCGCAGGCGGAGTGCTGGGTAAAGTGGAAAATGAGATCGAGTCCCGTAGGGACGGTAGAGGTCGTGACGAAGCCGGGCGCTACTCCGATGGACTTTGAGGGAACGAACGGGAGTGCGCGACGGGGGTGATTGAAAAATCCAGAGTTTCGCGCATATCGCGCGGAACCCTGCACAATTTCGTAACTACGACTTCTTCTCTTCCGTCGGGGGCGGGGGCGTCGTTGCCGTTGTCGAGTTATGCTCGCTCATCGACGACTTGAAGTTGCGAATGCCTTCGCCCAAGCCTTTGCCCAGTTCTCCCAGCTTTTTCGGACCGAAGATGAGCAGGGCAATCGCTACAATGACTAACAGCTCGGGCAAGCCAAGCTTTCCACCAAACATAAGTCCTCCGGTCAAACAGCCCTTTTTTGCGCCCAGGCAAATCGATAGCGGGCTTCTGCTCAGATTCTAGGCTTTCGCGCAGGTCGCGTCAAAACATCCCAGTCTGTGGTAGCGGGCTACTTTGAAACTATCAGCTGCCGGATGCCAAGAAACAGTAACAAGAATCCCAGGCCGCCGCCAAACAAGCGTATGTGCCACTTTACTGGAGGTTTGGGATGGCGGAAGCAAGCAGAGAAGAACAACACTGCGCCCATCAGGATGGGCAGGCAGTTGACGAGCGCGTTGCTAACCAGGTAGATAAACCTGTCAATCGGGCCCACGCCGCTCTTTCCGCCCACCGCTCGTATGCTTCCCATAGAGCAACCAAGTCCGCCACATCCGAAATTCTAGCTTAATTGCCAAACCCTGGGTTATACTCGACGACGTTCTGAAGGCAAACGCTGGAGGAAAAAGTATGTTTCACTTAATCTGGTACATTCTCATTGGGCTAATCTCCGGAGTTATCGCGAAATCGGTGATGCACGTGCATATGACGATCTTCTGGACAGTCGTGCTCGGCATCATCGGATCGATCATCGGCGGCGGCGTTACCCACATGTTTTCGCGCCCGACGAACCAACGATATCATCCCGCCGGCCTCATTTTTTCCACACTGGGCGCGATCCTGATTCTCTTCATTTGCTATAAGCTGAAAATTCATTTTCCCCAAGTCAACCCGTTCTAGCTCATCAACGACTAACCTCGTATTCCGATAGGACGGCCACGTCTCGGGCTCATGGAGCTCTATGGCTCCAGAATTCTCAGTCGCTGGCTATTCGATGGCTTCAATCAACCCGGCCAGCAAGGCTGCCCGGCGCGGCAGTTCAGCAGCAACGATCGATTCATGGGTGGCGTGCGCGCCCTCGCCAACCCCGCCTAAGCCGTCGAGGGTTGGAATCCCTATTCCCCCGGTGAAGTTGCCGTCCGAGCCGCCGCCGACCGCAATCTCCGCCAGCGAGAAACCCAACTCGCGGGCAATCTTCCGCGCCAGCTCGTACAGCGCGACCACCTGTTTTGTCCGCTCCATGGGCGGACGATTGATGCCGCCCTCGATCTCGATCCTGCATTTCGGATTGACCGGCCGCAGCCCGCGTACCTTGCGCTCCATCACCGCGCCATCCGCTTTTCGGGCGATGCGAAGGTCCACTCCGGCCGTAGCTTCCGCAGCGATGACGTTGGTGCGCGTACCTCCGCGGACCACCCCAACGTTGAGCGTGACGCCCCGCCTCAGATCGGTCAGGCGCGAGATGGCCTGAATTTGATGCGCGAGCTCAAGAATCGCGCTCTGGCCTTTTTCAAAGTCGAGCCCGGAGTGCGCCGCCTGTCCCGTGATCTTCATGAGGAACGACCCAACACCTTTGCGCGCCGTCTTCAAGGCGCCCCCGGGGCCGGACGGTTCGCAAACCAGGACCGCGGAACATTGGCGCGCAATCTTCTCAGTCAGCGCACGCGAGCTCTCGCTGCCGCCTTCTTCGTCGGAAACCAGCAGCACCGTCACCGGGCGAGGCAAGCCGCCCTGGATTTCGCGCGATGCCCAGAGGGCAAACATCATCTGCGCAATGCCGCTTTTCATGTCGAAAACACCGGGCCCGTAGAGCCGGCCTTTCTCCTCGCGCCACGGCATGGTCTCAAGTGTCCCCATGTCGTACACGGTATCGAAGTGGCCAAGCAGCAGCACTGGCTCGCGGCCTTTGCCGCCGGTGAAAATCACTTGCAGGTGGTCTCCGGCTGAGCGTTGCCGATGAATTCTGACACGGCCACCCAGGCACTCGAACTCTGCTGCCAGGTAGGAGCACAGCGCGTCGCAAGCCTGCTTGTTCTGCGTAGGCGACTCGCGCAGCACCATCTCGCGCACGCTCGCCACCATTTCGCTTTGCCGCGCCGTCAACCACCGCAGTACTTCACTTTGATCCACGTTCGGCTGGCTCTTCGGTTTCGCCATGTTCTTCTGGTGCTCCTATTCGCTGCTCTGCGCTCGCCGCTCCGGACCCGCTGCTCTGGAATGTATAATCGTAATTTTCACGGGACTAAGAATGAGTGAACCGGCCAAACCCGCGCCCGAGGGCGATGACAATCTTACGCTCGACATCCAGGACATACAGGGCATCCTGCCGCACCGCTTTCCGTTGCTGCTGGTTGACCGCATCACCCATATCACGCGCACCAAGCGTATCGTGGCAATCAAGAACGTTACCATCAACGAACCGTTCTTTGCAGGACACTTTCCCGGCCATCCCATCATGCCGGGCGTGCTGGTGGTGGAAGCCATGGCGCAGGCCGGGGCCGTGCTGCTGTTAATCGAGATTCCCAAGCGCGATGACAAGCTGTTGGTGTTCACCGGCATCGAGCGCGCCCGTTTCCGGCGGCCCGTGATACCCGGAGACCAGCTTCGCATCGAGGTGGACGTGCTGGCCTGGCGCGGGACCGCAGGCCGCATGCAAGGCAAGGCCTACGTCGGCGATAAGCTGGCTTGCGAAGCGATCGTAACCTGCCGTCTGCTGAATCGTCCTAAACTAGGGGAAGGCGCCCCAGAGCTCGCGCCCGTAACCGGGCAGTCGTAACTTCCAAATGAACATTCACCCGACGGCCATCGTCGATCGCTCCGCGAAGGTCCCCGCATCGTGCAGCATTGGGCCGTACTGCACGGTGGGTGCCGGCGTCGAGATAGGGGAGAACTGCCAGTTGGTCTCGCACGTGGTGCTGGAAGGCCCGGCTACCTTGGGCAGCGACAACAAGATTTATCCGTTCGCGGTCGTCGGCATGGATCCGCAGGACGTCAGCTTCGGCGGCGAGTTGACGCGGCTGGAGATGGGCGACCACAACGTCATCCGCGAGTACGTCACCATCAATCGCGGGACTGCGAAAGGGGGCGGAGTTACCCGCATTGGCAGCCATGCGTTGATCATGGCCTACACCCACATCGGGCACGATTGCTTCGTCGGCGATCATGCCATGCTGATCAACGCTGCTACACTGGCAGGCCACGTTACGGTCGAAGAGTGGGCCGTGGTGGGCGCGCTATGTCCGGTACACCAGTTCGTTCGAGTCGGTGCGCACGCCTACGTCGGTGGTGGAACCACCATCACGCGAGACGTGCTGCCCTACTCCATGACCAGCGCCGAGCGCGACACGCACGCCTATATGCTGAACAAAGTGGGTCTGCAGCGGCGCGGGTTTTCACGCGAGCGGATCGCCCGGCTGCATCACGCCTTCAAAGTGCTGCTGGCTTCCAGGCTCAATACGTCGCAGGCGTTGGAGAGGCTGCGGTCGGAAGGCGCACAGGGCGACGATGTGGAGTTGCTGTTGCGCTTTATCGAATCGTCGCAGCGCGGAATCATCAAGTGAGGCGGTGCCGTGCCGCCCCTGAAGGGGCTCGGAATTAGACGTGATGCATATACCCAGCGCTTCCGCGCTGGGCTAATTAGTTTCGCCCTCCGGGCTGTCGGCTTACAGGTGACTGATTCTTGCTCAGATCTGACATGACTGATCCTTCTCAAAAAATCGGACTCATCGCAGGCAACGGCAAGTTTCCGCTGCTGGTGCTGGACGCTGCTCGATCCAAGGGCATGCAGGTCGTCGTCGCGGCCATCAAGGAAGAGGCCTCGCCCGAAATCGAGCGGCGCGGCGCGACCGCCGTTTACTGGTTATCGTTAGGCGAGCTGTCGCGGCTAATCGACACCTTCAAACAAGAAGGCGTTACCCGGGCGATCATGGCTGGGCAGGTCAAGCATAAGCAGATCTTCAGCAACATCAAGCCGGACTGGAAGCTCGCCAAGCTTCTGCTTTCGCTGACCACGCGCAACACCGATTCGCTGATCGGGGCGATCGGCAAAGTTCTCGGAGAGGAAGGCATCACCCTGATGAATTCCACGGCGCTGCTTGAACCCATGCTCGCCAGCGAAGGAGTTTTGACCCGCCGCGGGCCGACCGACTCCGAGCAGACAAACATTACCTACGGCCGGGCAGTGGCGCACCATCTCTCGCGCTTCGACATAGGACAAACGGTGGTCATCGCCGAAGCCGCGTGCGTTGCCGTGGAAGCCATGGAGGGTACGGACGCAACCATCCTTCGTGCTGGTGAGATCATGAAATCGCCGTCGCTGGGCAAGGAGCCATCGATATTGAGCCGCGCCCTGACCGTGGTGAAGGTCGCCAAGCCGAACCAGGACATGCGCTTCGATGTGCCGGTCGTCGGCTTGAAGACGATTGCGACCATGAAGCAGGCCGGCGCAACCTGCCTGGCGCTCGACGCCGGCCGATGCCTGTTGCTGGATCGCGAAGCCCTGCTGTCGGCGGCGAATGAGGCGGGAATCTGCGTCGTCGCCGAGACCCCCGTCAGCCACATTCCTCACCACAGCATGTAGAGTTTTGCCTGAGGGCTCGCCGATAGGCGAGAATCCTAATATGCAGAGCACCAGCGACACCCTGCGCGTCGGAGTCGTCGGCGCCGGAGCCTTCGGCCGCAATCACGCGCGCGTCTATCGCGACCTTCAGGCCGACCCGTCGCAGAATGTCGAATTCGCCGGAATCGTGGACACCGACTTCCCGCGCGCACAAACACTCGCCAGCGAGTTCGGCGTCCACGCGTTTCGGTCAATCGACGAATTGATCGCCGCTGGGGTGCAGGCTTGCTCGGTTGCGGTGCCCACCGCTGCCCACCTCGAGGTTGCGCGGCAGTTAATGCAGAACGGCGTCGACGTCCTGATTGAAAAGCCCCTGGCGACTAACGTGGCCGAGGCGGATGAGCTAATTGCGATCGCGGAGCGGCATGGCCGGGTCGCACAAGCCGGCCACCTTGAGCGCTTCAATCCCGCGGTGCGCGCCACTTTCCCGTTGCTCACGCAGCCCATGTTTTTTGAAGTGCACCGCCTCAGCGTTTTCAGTCCGCGCTCGCTCGACGTGGACGTGGTCCTCGACTTAATGATCCACGATCTCGATATCGTGCTCGCGTTCGTGCAATCGCCGGTCAAGGAGGTACGCGCGGTTGGCTTGCCGATTCTCTCGCAGAAAGTGGACATCGCCAACGTGCGCATGGAGTTTGAGTCCGGCTGCGTGGCCAACTTCACCGCCAGCCGCGTCAGCACGGAGCGGGTTCGCAAGCTGCGCTTCTTTCAGCCGCGGCAATACGTCTCGCTCGACTACTCGAGGCAGGATGTACTGGTGCTGACGGTGGATGACTTATCGCCCGATCTGGCCGGCATGGACCCGTTTAATCCCGCGAGCATTGCTGCCAGCGCCCTTCCTGGCATCACACCGTTTAGGCCGGCGATTGAGCAGCGGGAACCGCTGCGGGCGGAGTTGGATAGCTTCCTGCGCGCAGTACGTAATCGCTCGACGCCGGAGGTAACGCTGGAAGATGGCCGTCGAGTCCTCGCCCTGGCAATGCAAGTAGTCGACGCCATTGCGGAACACAGCCGGCGGGTGCATTTAGCGGAATTGACTCGCGCGCCCGGCTAGCCTACGCTTCTCGAATCAGCGATGCCAGATGAACCGGTCACCATTGCGAAGTTTTTGACCCTTGGCGAAGCCAAACTGGCGCAGGGCAAGCTGATCTCCGCCGGGATCTCAGCCTTCGTGTGCGACGAGAACATGCATGCCATGAACTGGCACATGGGCATGGCCCTGGGTGGCATCCGCCTGCAGGTGCCGGACAGCCAGGTAGTGCGCGCGCTGGAAGTCCTTGACGATTTCGAGCCAGAAGAAGCCGACGAAGGGGAAGTAGAAGCGGAAGCCGGCGACGAAGATCTGGAAGAGGTCGCGTGCTGCCCGGAATGTGAATCGCTGGAGATTCGCGAAGTAGCCGGCGCGAATCCGCGTCAGATCGCTCTCTGGTCGGCGGCCATCCCCTTCCCCGAGCCCCCGGCACAGGAGACGCATCGCTGGAAATGCTTGTCCTGCGGCTACCAGTGGCGCGAAGCCGAGGAGTAGGGCAGATTCCTGCCCGTTGCGGGCGATGGGTTACCCAATCCAAGATTATCCTGTTGACAAAAGTTGGGCTGGGGGTGAGAGTTGATCCCTAAGCCGCTGCCATTCATTGTCCCAAAAGCTCCGAGGAATACACAATCCTTTGAGCCGAAACCCAAACAGCGGCCTCCAGAAAGGAAGCGCATGAGTTTGGTTTCGATTTTGTTGGGGGCAAACTGCGGCGTGATGTTGGCTGATTCGCAGGAGACTATATCTGGGTACGCCAAGAAATCAGTGAATAAACTTTCAAGTAAGGGCATCCCTGCCCCAGCACAGGTTCAATATGCTATCGGCGGCGCTGCTGACAGTGGCCCCTATCTGGATAGCTTCAACTGGGCGTTGGAAGTGGCCCTCCATAAACTAGGATCTCCAAATATCTATGAGGCGCAAGAACTAATTGAAAAAGCGGCCTTGACGTTTCACAAGCGGCATATCTGGCCTCAAGGCAACAATCATCCAAGGCTAGAGACGCTGATAATGATGCAGCCGACGACTCCAAATAGCGACGGCAGAGCGCCGATACCAAGAACGATTTACGTTGATCAAACTGCTGTGAATATTATTGAGAGCGGCAACAAGAGCGTAGGGATCGGTAGCTATCTAGCCGATTACTTGGCCGAAACATTGAATATGGCCGGAGGAGATGAATCACAATTGCTGGCGGCTGCCGTCTACATTCTGAAACAGGCCAAACGCCACGTTGACGGTGTCGGGTTAAACGGAAACATTTTACTTTTCGGAAGTGATTTTAGACAGGATGGATACGAACAGGAAGACATCGAACCACTTGAACAGATTATGACTGAATTCGACGCCGTGATGGGACTCACATTTAGCGGCATGATGGAGCGCATAGGAGAAGAACGGCTGGTGTCGATTGTGGGGGAAATGCAAAGTATTAAAGGCCGTTATCAGAAAGCAGTTGCCGAAATGCCGCTAGAACGCAAGCGACGGCTCAATGAATGGATGGAAAGAAAAAGGCGTTTAGGCTAAATACGTAGAACCTCCGTAATGCTATAACGCTGAGCTGGACCGGGTGATAGCTGATGACCATTTGGACATAAGCCGGAGAAAAATGCACGCTTTAATTTATCGCGTAACTCGTCGTAGGATTTTTGGCTTCGATCTTAGAGCATTGTATGGAATTGTATTAGAGATGCGCAGCTTTTCCGCTCGCATTCGGTTTTTACGAGAACGCAAACTGTATCGCTATGGAACGTTCCTTGGCCCAACATGGGAGCGTCTATCCAATCAACGTATTCGGCGGTGTACGCGTACAATTGCCCGCATGAAGGACATGCAATGGTTGGTGTCCATGTATCCGGGGGCCACGCTGGTAGATCGCCACCTATTTTTGGAAGGTTGGAATAAGGGAGAACAATTTCACGCCCAGTTTCTGGACAATCATTGTTGCCGCAGCGAATGCAAGGCTGAATGTACATGGGGGTCTAAGCAACAAGCTCTTGAAACGTCAGAGGGTCAGCAGTAACCATATGACGCAAGGTATCTATAAACAAGTCGGAACGCTTACGTCGGTCGAAGCGGAACGTCATCTCGTCCAAGTAGGCTTGCAGGTGCTTAGCGCTGACTTTATGCCAACTTCCGACTATCCCGCGCTTGAGGAGCGAAAATGCGGATTCTATAGAATTCGAGTGAATATCAGTTCCGAACCTAACGTACTCTTTGGCGCTATGGTTAACGGTCTCATGCTTGAGCCCGCCAACGGCCTTTGGATATGCAGACCATTCGTCCGTCACGAGCACATCAACGTCGGTGCTGATGTTCTCCTGAATGTACCTCGCCAGCGTGCCGCTCTTGGCATCAGCGGCATGGAAAAAGCGCAGATCACCGCCGCGCTGCCGAATACCGATCACAACTTCCTTATGGCACTTTCTCCCTTGCCAGTGGCGCCCCTTTTTCTTGCCGCCGACATAGGTTTCGTCCATCTCAACAGTACCGTCAAGCAAGGGCTGTTCAACCTGTTTCATGGCGCGACGTATGCGATGGCAGAGATACCACGCGGTCTGGTAGGAACCTTTGTCGTTGCCCCACAAGGTGCGCTTAAGCTGCATGGCGCTCATGCCCTTCTTGGCTTCACATATCAACACAGTAGCCACGAACCACTTGAGCAACGGTAGGTGGGAATCATGGAAGATCGTCCCGGCGGTAACGCTGAATTGATAGTCGCACTCTCTGCAATAGAGCAGTTTCGCGGTGAGCCGCGCCAGCTCGCGAGTCTGGCAACGTGGGCACTCCGGGCCAAGAGGCCAGCGAAGCCGCTCCAGCAGTTCCCGGCAACGGTCATCGGAATCAAAATTGGCGACAATATCCAACAGGGTCATAGGAGTCCCCAAGATGGATGAGAAACAGAAGAAAGAGCAACTGAAACGTATCCCGACGCGGAAGCTACTTGCTTCGATAAAGCAGGATATTCGCCGCGTTCTGAGGGCATCTCCTGCGGCGAAACCAAAGAAGGGAAAGTAGCTTGCGTCATCATGGAAATACAATGACATACCCTCTAACTTTTGTCAACAGGATAATCTTGCCCAATCCGTTGTAATTCGCTCCAGATTCGCTCCACCTGCCGCTCAGCGTCTTCGGCGGAACCGGAGTTGTTTACGATGTAATCCCCGCGCCGCGCCTTCTCTTCGTCGGAGAACTGCGCGGCACTGCGGCGTTCGACTTCGGCGCGTGCAACCGGGAGCGGGACATTCGTTCGCCGGGCAAAGCGCTCGACTTTCTGCTCGAAGTCGCAGGTCACGACAATGACTTTGTCGAAGTCCTGGTCAGCCCCCGCCTCGATAAGCAGAGCGGCCTCGACCACTGCAATGCCATGCGGATCGCTCCGCTCGACCTCCGCCATCCAGCTATTCTGGCGCTTCACGACCTCAGGATGCACGATGGCGTTCAGCTCACCAATGCGTCCGGGAAAGACCAGGTCCGCCAGCTTGCTGCGATTGATGGTGCCATCTTCATTGAGGATTTCGCGGCCGAAGCTGCCAACAACTTTGTCATAGGTGACGGTCCCAGGCGCATAAAGCTGATGGGCGAGCCCGTCCGCCTGGAGAAAATGCGCGCCACGTTTCACCAGCATGGCCGCAATGGAGGACTTGCCGCAGGCGATGCCGCCAGTCAGTCCTACGCGCAGCATTGTGCCCCACACATTTGCGGAAAGTGAGAATGCGCCAGAATTTTCCTACCTCGGTCAAGCCTGATGCAGTATATACATTTAGAATTCATCGGCGACACACGACCCCGGCCTGCTGGCCGCATTGAGGTATCCCATGACCGAAGCCATTCAACAATCGGTAGAGTTTCGCGTTGCTCCCGACGTTCTTTACGAGATGTACATGGACTCGAAGAAGCACTCCCAGGCGACCGGCGCGGCGTTCACCGCGTTCGGTGGAGAGTTGCTCGGCAAGAACCTATTGATCCTCCCCAAGAAAATGATCGTGCAGTCCTGGCGGGCGGCGCATTGGAAGAAGAGCGACCCCGACTCCATCCTGGTGCTCACCTTCAGCAAGACGAAGTCGGGCGGGCGCGTCGACTTGGTGCACGTCAATGTTCCCGAGCATGACCACCAGGGCGTCACCCAAGGCTGGGAAACTTATTATTGGAAACCCTGGCGCGCCTATCTTGCGCGTGGGTGAGCCCGGACAGCCGCTGCGGGGACGTCCTTGTCTACCGTGCCGCCACTACACTCACCTGGCGCCCCGGCGCAGCTTGGCCGCTTTCACGGTATTGCTCATCAGCATGGCTATGGTGAGGGGGCCTACGCCGCCCGGTACAGGGGTAATCGCTCCCGCAACCTCGGTAACTTTAGGATGAACATCGCCGATCAGAGTTGAGCCCTTCGCCGCGAAATCCCGTTCCCGCTTCTCATTTCCGGCGAAGAACTGCTTGAACTCGATGGGGTCGGTAACCGTGTTCATGCCGACATCAATCACGGTCGCGCCCGGTTTCACGAAATCAGGCGTAATCATTCCAGCCTTGCCGATGGCAGCCACCAGAATGTCGGCGCGCCGGCAGACCGCCAGCAGGTTCCGCGTCCTGGAATGGCAGACCGTGACCGTGGCATTGCCGTTGAGCAGCAGCATCGCGACTGGCTTGCCGACGATGTCGCTGCGCCCCACTACGACGGCTTCGGCGCCTGCGATGGGAATGCCGCTGCGTTTCAGAAGTTCGACGATGCCGGCGGGCGTACACGGCACCAGTCCCGACCGTTGCGTCGAGAGGTAGCCGACGTTCATGGGATGAAATCCGTCTACGTCCTTCTCCGGCGAGACCGCGAGCAGCACCTTCTTGGCATCCACCTGCGGAGGCAGAGGCAATTGCACCAGGATGCCGTCGATCTCGTCGCGGCGGTTCAGGTCCTCGACCAGCGCTAATAGCTCCTCGGTGGTGACATGGTCTGGCGGGGTGTGCTTCTCGCTGTAGATGCCAAGCTGCTCACAACTCTTCACCTTGTTGCGAACGTAGATTTCCGACGCCGGGTTGTGGCCCGCCAGCACGACCGCCAAACCGGGACGAAGTCCGGCAGCCGTCAGCGCCTTCACCTCTTCGCCAACTTCGCTTTTGATCTGCGCTGCGGTCCGGGTGCCGTCGAGAATAATGGCCGACATTCGCTCCTCCATCTGGTAGAGATTTATCTTATCGCGGGCAGGGCGGAAGCCTGAGCTTACGACGTGTCGGGTAGTGGGTCAGTTTCGTTTTCCACAGGCTCGCTTTAGCATGGCGAACGTGGCATCCTGAGGACATGACAATCGGCAAGGGAAAAAGGCCCCGCGACCCCAACCAACTCGCCAAGTGGATCGTAGATCAGTCAACCTCCGAAGCGCCGCCCTCTGAGTCGGAAACCAGTCTACAGGGTGGCAACGTCCCTACCGACATCTCCGAGTACATGGCCAAGATCGGTCGCAAGGGCGGCCAAATCGGCGGCAAGCGTCGCTTGGATACTATGAGCAAGACGAAACGGCGCAAGATCGCGCAAAAGGCAGCCAACGCTAGATGGGCAAAACAAAAGAAAACTTCCGAGTAGTTCGGGGCTTCTTTCACGTCGCCATCAACGCCACGAAGTATTGAAAGAGCGGCACGAAGTCCCCCTGCCGCATTGCGGCCCTACACGCTTGTGGGTAATCCGCCCCGGACGGTCTATCAATAAAAAATGGCATTCGGAACCCATAACGATCAAAAAAGAAGTTGGCTGTGAATCGCGCCATACGTCCGTTACCGTTCAGGAATGGATGAATCTGAATAATCGTCCCCGCCGCAAGCGCGGCAATCTGAGCAGCGGCTTTAAGTCTAACCTCTGGGCTTTTTTGAGTTTCAACAAAATCATCCGTGTCTGTAGTCACCGATTCCAATGTCATCGAAAATCTCGCCATTCTCGTTGCGACCTCTTGAAAGGGAGCACCAGGTACACCGTCAACCTCATTATCGACGTTAAGGCAGGGATGCCGCGATTCAGCCGACCTGTAGTTGCCAGCATAGTACGGGACGGGCACCACGTCCTTTAGTAGCTTTTGGTGCCACATTTTCAGATGCCCATGGTTAAGCAGCTGCTTCTTTTGGTTCTGTTTTTGTATTGAGGCAAAGATTGCGGCGGCTGCCATTCCAACGGCAGGGAGTTTGTTGCGTGGTTCCTGTTGGTTCGTCCACTCTGGACACGGTAGCCGATGCAAAGTGCATTACGCCTTACGCCGAGTTAGCTTTCGAATTTCGTTTTCGGTCAAACGAGGAGCGTCTTCGGACAGCGTCTCATGCTGCGCAGTATGGATAAAATTGAAGAAGTCTTGCTCGTCCGTCGAAGATGCTGACTTCTTCACCCCTTCGGCCAATAGACCGGCCTCTTTTTCTCGGGTCCACTGGTCGTTAAATCTCCCCCCAAACAGCGCCTCCAACGGCGGACGACTCGCATCGACGTTTCCAGCAGTATGGACAACTGGATGAGATACGGTCAAGACCTTAGCATTGCCGCAGACAGCGACACTGTAGGAGATTGTCGCGACTGCAGCCACTAGCATAACCGTCTTGACCGATGAACTCCGATGTGACCCGGACGCAACTGACCTCTTTTGCGGTGCGGTCGCACGATGCACCGAAAGTACTGGCGTCTCAAACTCGTCGAAGCTACTTAGATTCCATCGCGGCATTGTCGTTCTCCTCAAATTCGATGCCTAGCCGTTCAATCAATTCCTGTGCCACTTTGTCGCATTCGCGCAACAGGCCAAGAACAAATGCTCCCGAGGCGATGACTCGCACTAATGCTTCGATTCCAATAGGCTCATTCTTGGGCGGTCTCAGCCACAACTCTTTTGCTGAAATGTAAAAAAAATCCATCATGCAGTGCCCCGCACTGAGTACCATCAGGACATTGTTCGAGTGGAGCGTCTGCACTTTGTCGGCTTGCGCAGATACAGTACCAGGACCGATTGCTTGCGTATGGCTATGCTCGACATAGCTCTCCAGTGTCTTTTCAAAGTCCCGACTGCCCTTCCATAGCTGACGAACAAACATTTCAGCCGGGAAATAGATCTCAATCTTGTTGCGCAACTTCTCCACATTCGGGTGATCTAATTTTCCAAAGATCAACAAAACAGCCAAGTCTTGAGAAACAACCTGATAAAAGTCGGCAACGTAGTAATTGGCCGGAACTGGGGCTTCCTCGTAGGCGACCGCTAGACTTATGACTGAAGCCTTTCCCTCAATCTCTTGCACGGTGTAGCGGACCGGGCCACTCCGGTTGTAGTTCTGTTCTGCTTTTGCAAGTTGCTGTTTCAAAGAAGAAAACTCCCGTTACCCCTCAAGGCACACACAGGCCTGCCCTCAGTCTACCCGAACTAACATGTACGACAACTTTATTTTGCAAAAACCACTCGACATGCTAAAGCGGCTTTGGTATAAGAGTCAGTATGAAGTGCCGACGGACGGGTATTCTCCGGCGGCAGGTATTCAACATACGGCTGACGGCCAAAGCCGCCCGCTGACGTTGCTTCGTTAGTGGAAGAGGGTCGCGAAGAATGCGCCTACCTTGCTGAGAAAACCGTGCTTCGGCTCTTTGCGGGCAACCCCTGGCGTCCTCCGCTCCGCGTGCATTTTCTTGGGCTCTGGAGGAGGCAGCACCACTGGCTCAAGCTGCATTACCTGGTTGTGCTCCAGCTTCAGGCTGGCCACAATCTCGGCGAGGTCCGGCGCAGGATCGTCCGCGCGGAAGACGAGCGGCGCGCTAACTGCAATGTGGACGTTTTGGTCCACAGGAGCCGGCTTGGGAGCGGGCGGCGTGGGCTTGGGTTCCGCAGGAGGTGGAGGCGGTGCAGCTTTCGCCACCTGCGTCGGCGGAATCGGCTGCGATAACGGGCATCCGCAATTTTGCTTCGTGGCCGCGGCTTCACTGAGATGTCCGCCCTTGAACAACACGGCTTCGTCTGGTTTCACCTGATATGTGGCATCGCCCATGGTCTCGGAAACCACGATAGCGGCCACGTTCCACGGCAATGACTGAACGCAGGTGTCCCCTTGCGGACTTACCTTCACGGCAATGTGTACAGTTCCCGGACCGGGCAGTAGCAGCCGCAAATCGGGGGTCAGGAGCGTATCCGCCGCGGCACCCAGCGGATAATTCATCTCCAGGTTGCCGCTGTTCAAGCTGAACATCAGCTCGCGTCCGTTCTGCGACGCGTTCACGGAAAGGTTCGTCCCCGAACAAACCAGCAGGCTACCGCCCCGCTCCAGCTTCAGGGTGGCGTTTTGCGCTCCAGCGGCTATCGAGGAGCCGCTTAAAACGCTGGTACCGGAGCCAACCAGGACGACGGCTCCTTTGACCCTGGCATCCGTCGCATACAACTCGCCCAAGGTCTGCTGCGCCTCGGCCGTGCAGCACATCCCGAGGACGAGCATAGGTGGCAGGAGCAGAAAGCGATGGAAAGGGAACAGCATGAGTCACTGAGTGTCAGAAAAATAGGGTAATCTTGACCATAGCACCTTGACGGACGATTCAACAATCCGCGCCCGGATCCTTCTTGCAGCGACGAAGGCAGGTTTGCGCACCACGTTTGAAGCCCCGCCCGTGAACATTTACCCTTAAGTCATCCGCATGGCAACCAGCCGCAATAACGCTCGCCCCTATCCGAAACTGGTTTTCGGCGAAACCCTCAGCGTCGCGGTTCAGACCTTTAGCACCAACAAGCTCCGATTCATCTTGACGGCCCTGGGCATGGTCATTGGGACGGCGTCGCTGATCCTGGTGGTCACCGTGGGGCTCACGGGCAAGCAGTACATCATCCAGCAAATCCAGAATATCGGCTCGAACATGATGGCTGCGGAGTACCAGGGGGGCAACGCGTACGGCAGCCAGAGCGCAAGCGACTTGCTGACCCTCGCAGACTTGGATGCGGTGCGTGAGCGGGTGCCGGGCATCAGCGCCTCCTCGCCGATGATCGAGTTTCACGACCGGGTTCCGATCCCAGGCGGCCAGGAACGCGAGATTGTGGCCCTAGGCGTGTCGTGGCAATACCGCTATGTACGGAACCTGAATATTCTGACTGGCCGCTTTTTCGACGATGAAGACACCCGGGCACGCAACAAAGTCGCGCTCATCACCCAGATTCTCGCCAACACTCTGTACGGCTCACAAGATGCGGCCATCGGGGAGCAGATCAAGCTCGGCGGCTTGCCCTTCACCGTGATTGGGACTTTCCGGGAGCGGGTTGACACCTTCGGCGAGTCCGAAATTTCCGATAACACCATCCTGATTCCCTACACGGTGGCGCGGTTCTTTACCGCCAGCGATAAAGTAAAACAGTTGTTCTTTTCGGTGTCGGACTCGGCCGAGGTCCCGCGGGCGACGGCAGAAATTCAGGATGTGCTGCAGTCGCGGCATCGCCCCGAATCGGTGTACAAGGTGTACAACCTGACCCAGCTGCTCTCGGTTGCCGCCAAAACCGCCAACACCTTGACCACCGTGCTGCTGTTCATTTCCGTACTCACGCTGCTGGTCAGCGGAGTGGGCATTATGAACATCATGCTGGCCACCGTGAATTCCCGCATTCGCGAGATTGGCGTGCGCAAGGCCGTGGGGGCCACCAACTCGGAAATTCGCGCGCAATTCTTGACTGAGGCTGTGCTCATTTCGTTGGGGGGCGGATTCCTCGGGACTTTCATCGGCCTGGCGCTGCCCTTCTCGATACGGTTCATCACCAATTACCGTGTGCCAATCTCTGGCTGGTCGGTCATCATTGCGGTGGTGGTTTCAAGCCTGGTAGGGGTAATATTCGGCACTGCGCCCGCGGCGCGGGCCGCCAATTTGGACCCGGTGGAAAGCCTGCGCTACGAATAGGCTCTGCAGCGCTCCGGTTGCGCTCGGTGCGCATCTCCTGTAAGTTTCCGCTAGTGGAACATCCCTGCTATCGCTGCCAGGCCTCGATTGAAGAGGGCACCACGTTTTGTCCGCACTGTGGCGCCCCGCAGATTCGAGTCATCCCTCCTGAAGACAGTTTGCCGCCGCCACCGCCGCTTCCACCCCGCGTACCGCAGGAAGTTACTCCGGCCTATTCCGTGGCTCCCGGACCAGGCTGGATGCAGGGCGGCGCGCCATTCGTGCCCCAGGGAAGCGCCATTCAATGGGACTTGGCGTGGAAAGGTACGCTGCTCGCCGGAGTTGGGGCTGCGATTCTCACCGCTATTCCGTTCGTCTCGATGGGTTGTTGCCTGTGGATGCTGGGCGCGGGCGTGCTCTCGGTTTCGATGTATCGCAAGCACGTGCCGGGAACCTTGATTACTCCGGGGATGGGAATGAAGATTGGCGCGCTGGCCGGCGTGTTCGGGTTCATGGTCAACGCGGTGCTGACCGTGCTGTCGTTCGTGGTGTTTCGTTCCAGCGGCGATTTCCGTCGTGCCATGCAGGAGCAGATGGAAAAACAAATGGCTAACAACCCCGACCCCAAGGCGCAGGCGCTGGTGCAGCACTTCATGGACTGGATGTCGAGTCCGCAAGGCGCCGCAACCTTCGTGGTGCTGATGTTGATCGTGCTGGGCGTGGTGTTCGTCGTAATCACGGCAGCCGGCGGCGCGCTGGGAGCTTCCATGTCCGGCAGCCGACGGGAATTCCGATGATCGCCGAGCCGCCTGCGCGGGATTACAGTGTGCCGGGTAAGGGTTGCTCCTCGGCTTGCGCTTTTCGTATGATGCGAACGGCATGACGAAGGCATCCATCCAGCCCTCTAATCTCCGCGAGAAATCGCAAATCCTGTCTGCATCCGAAATCGAGCGCACCCTGGTTCGGCTGGCGCACGAGATTGTCGAAAAAAACAATGGCGTTGCGAACCTTGGGTTGGTCGGAATCATGCGGCGCGGGGTCCCGCTGGCCCAGCGGCTGGCGAAGATTCTGGGACGCATCGAAAAAACCGCAGTGCCGGTCGGGACCTTGGACATTACGCTCTATCGTGACGATCTCTCGACCGTCGGGCATCGCCCGGAGGTGAAGAAGAGCACCATGGAGTTCGACATTCAGGACAAGAACATCATCCTGGTCGACGATGTGCTCTACACCGGACGGACCACGCGAGCGGCGCTGGATGCATTGTTCGCTCACGGGCGGCCGCGCCGCATTCAACTTTGCGTGCTGATCGACCGCGGCCATCGCGAGTTGCCGATCGAGGCGGGCTTCGTCGGCCGCACCCTCCAGACCACCGACAATGAAATCATTGAATTGAAATTGCAAGAGACGGATGGCTCCGACAAAGTACTGTTGATGGAGCGGGTGGACGAAGGCCAATGAAGCCGCAATTGCGTTCGCTACTGGGCATCGAACAACTTACGACCGCACAGATTGAGTCTATTTTGGCGCTGGCCCGGCGCATGGATCCCAGTCGTCCGTCGCAGTTGTTGCGCGGCAAACGCGTGGCGTTGCTCTTCTACGAATCTTCGACCCGCACCCGCACCTCATTCGAGTTTGCCGCCAAAACCCTGGGTGCCGCGACCACGCTGGTGACTCCGGTCTCTTCCAGCATCGAGAAGGGCGAATCGCTCATTGATACGGGCTGGACGGTGGCGAGCCTGGGCGCGGATGCCATCGTTATGCGGCATGCCAACAGTGGTGCCGCGTACCTGCTGGCGCGTTATGTGCGAGTGCCGATCGTGAATGCCGGCGACGGAATGCATCAGCATCCTTCACAAGCGCTGCTCGACGCCTTGACTATTACGAACCACAAGCGGCGGCTGAAAGGGTTGCGCGTGGTGATCGTGGGCGATGTGTATCACAGCCGGGTAGCGCGATCCAATGCGGAGCTGCTCTCGCGTTTCGGCGCGGACATCGTTTTCAGCGGCCCGCCCGATTTCGTCCCCGAGATCTCCGCCACCATCGCGCCGGGAGTCACCGCCTGCCATGACTTGAATATCGCATTGCAAGGCGCCGACGTGGTCATGGCGTTGCGCGTGCAAAAGGAGCGGCTCGCGGGAAAGCATCTTAGCGTTGAGGACTACATTGCCAACTATCAGGTCACGCCGCAGCGCATGAGGCTGGCAAAGCCGGATGCGATCCTGATGCATCCCGGGCCGGTGATTCGCGGCATGGAGCTGACCAGCGAGGTGGCGGACGGCCCGCAGTCGTGCATTCACGAGCAGGTCCGCAATGGAGTGAAAACGCGCATGGCGATTCTGGCCATGCTGCTCGGGGCGGCGCGCTAGAGGCATTTTGCAGTACTAAATCCGGGTGGAACAGCGCTTTAGCGCTGCATGCTCAGGCCTGATTGTGAGGCCGGCTTTATTGGAAGCGAGCTTTTAGGCACGCATGAGACAGGCTGCGGAAAAGCTCTAGGGAAGGTTTTTGGTGGGAGCCCCTGCTTCAGCAGGAGGGAGCTGGACTTTAGTCCAGCGGAAAAGGAGTCGATTTTGGAATGGGCTTTAGCCCCGGGTTTTTCGATTCCCGGCGCTAAAGCGCATTATCCAAGCCGAACTTTTCCCGGAGCGCTGAAGCGCTCCTTCCCCCGCATAAATGCGGGGGCTCCCACCGTCCTCCACCTGGTGCGGAAACTTTGGAACCGGCATAAATGAAAGACATGGATTCATTGCTCATCGTACGCGGACGCGTCGTCGATCCGGCGAGCGGCGTCGACCAGGAGATGGACGTTCTCCTGCGCGACGGGCGCGTGGCTGCTGTGGCGGCCCCCGGCAAGCTTCGCGGCCAGGCCAAGCGGAGCTTCAACGCGAAGGGTTGCATCGTCGCTCCTGGCTTCATCGATCTGCACGTGCATCTGCGCGAGCCCGGACAGGCCCACAAGGAGACCATCGCCACCGGAACTGCGGCGGCGGCGGCCGGCGGATTCACCTCCGTCTGCGCGATGCCTAACACCGTACCGGTAAACGACTCGGCCGAAATCACTCGCTGGATGCAGGCTCCCGAACGCGGCGCACTGATCAACGTCTTTCCCATCGCCGCGGCGAGCGTCGGCAGCCTGGGAGAAAAGCTCACGGATTTTGCCGCATTGAAGAAAGCTGGAGCGGTCGCCGTGAGCGACGATGGCCAGCCGATCTTGGACGATGGTCTGATGCGCGCCGCGCTGCGCGCTGCCGCCAAGCTCAATGTCCCCGTCGTGCAGCATGCCGAGGACACGCGCATGACCGTCGACTGCTCGATGAACCTGGGCGCAACCTCGTTTCGCCTGGGCTTGCACGGCATGCCGAACGCCGCCGAGGCGAGCATCGTGGAGCGCGACATCGCGCTGGCCCGCGCGACCAGGGGACACGTACACGTGGCGCATCTCTCGACCCGCGAAGCCCTGGAAGCCGTGCGCCGCGGGAAGAAGGCGGGGCTGCGCGTGACCGCCGAGGTTACGCCGCACCATTTCACGCTGGTGGATGAGAACGTTGGCGATTTCAACACGCACTACAAGATGAATCCGCCGCTGCGCTCGGTGGCAGATCGTGCTGCTCTGATCGAAGGCATTGCCGATGGCACCATCGACGCAATCGCGACCGACCACGCGCCACATGCCTTCCACGAGAAGCAAGTGGAGTTCGAGCGCGCCGCCTTCGGCATCACTGGCCTGGAGACAGCGGTGGCCATCTCGGTCACCGTGTTACATCAGCACTTCAATCTGCCACTGTGGCGGATCGTCGAGTTGCTTTCGGCAAATCCCGCCAGGATTTTCCACCTTGCCGGACGCGGCAGCCTGGCGCCGGGCTCGCATGCCGATGTCACCATCTTCGATCCCAAGAAGAAGTGGACCTTCGATGCATCGCAATCGAAATCAAAGTCAAAGAACACGCCGTACGATGGCTGGAGCTTCACGGGAAAGGTCGTCGCGACGATTGTGGATGGCAAGGTCGTCTACGAAGGCTGATCTGGACTGGGTAACCATGGAAGGCGGACGGAAAGAGTTCTCGCACATCCACGCAAGTCCCGGCTTCTGCTAACCAAAAGAAGATCCGCACGAATCCGTGTCCATCCCTGGTTGATTGGTTTTCCGTCCGTCCGGCATCCCGAGATTACCCACATACTTATTCCTTTACTACGACCGTGGTAGTAGTTGGTGTTCGCGGGTTACAATTTCCTTCGCCGTGTCCACGATGGGCCGCCCGGCCCGATATCCGGCTTTAAGGAAGTATCCAAGTGGTGGGTAATGAAAAACCGTCGGAGGGAAGATTCGCCGGAATCCCCTGCCCTGTGTGCGGCGACCTCTACGCCAAGTCGGGACTGCCGAACCATATACGGAGGCACGTGAAATTGGCAGCGGCGAGCTCAAATATGAACGGTACAAATCGGAAGTCAGCAGCGTGGTGGGACGGATGGAAGGAAGGTTACAAAGTGGGTATGCATGATGGCCACATTCCACATCGCCAGAAGGCACCTCCTTCGACGAAAAAGGCCGGGCGCTAGCATCGGCGCGCTTGTGTGCCCGCTTTGTTGGAGAGTAAGCCGCCCGCTGACGAATGAATGGATAATGTGTCAGATGCCGCAATTAAGCTTTGGTCCTTGTGTCACACAACAGTCGATGTAATATGTAATTGTCATCAAACAATAACGAACCATCCGGCCTACGTTTATCTACTACTACAAGTAGCACAGTACGTAATGGCCGGTAAAAATGGCCTTATTGTTATAGTTAATGCTTATTTACTATTCTAGTAGTAGGACGTAAAACATAGTGTCTGTTTGGTATTTGGTGAAAGATGTATAGACTTATCTATGGTCCAGGGGATAGGATGATGTCCTGCGTGAACTTCAATCAAGAACATGGGAAGTGCGATTGACGACTCAGGAAGCTAGCAGGAAGTGCCCTGTCCGGTCCCGAATAGAGATGAGCCTTATGGGTGAATCTCTGAGCAGAAGTAATAGCAAGACGTCGATACTTTTCCGTCCGCTCAGCCCCGAGAGCCGTCACCCTGCAACGGCAATCGCGCTTTTTCGCAGGCGATACAGCGAACCTAAGGAATAAGGAAACTGGAATGAAGAGAATTGTTTTGTTTTCGCTCAGCATGTTAGTTCTTATGGCTGTGGCCTTGGCGGCCCAAGAGCGTGATGGCAGCCATATCTTTGCTTATCCGCCAATTCGCATCACCAGTCCGCAACCCGACAGCAGTACCCCGCACGGTTACTTTCCGGTGCAAATGAGGGCAGCGTACGGGTTCAACAACACCCCCAACCAAGGACAGGGACAGATTATCGGCATCGTGGACGCCTTCGATAATCCGAACGCCGAAGCCGACCTCCAGGTTTACGACGCTCAATTCAACCTGCCAACTTGCACCACCGGCAACGGCTGCTTCACGAAAATCAAAGTCGGCAATCCTCCGGGAGACACCGGTTGGGGACTTGAAATCGCCCTGGACATTCAGCAGGCCCACTCTCTCGCCCCAGCAGCCAAAGTCATACTGGTGGAAGCCAACAGCAACAGCTTTGACGATCTGCTGGCGGCGGTGGACGTTGCTCGCATGAACGGCGCCACCCAAATCTCCATGAGCTGGAGCGGTGGGGAAGACCCCAGCGAGTTGGGATTCAATTCCTTCTTCAACCATCCGGGAGTCACGTTTATGGCTTCCACCGGTGACGGCGGACACGGAGTCGGGTATCCCGCGGCCTCTCCTTATGTGGTGGCCGTGGGTGGCACCACGCTGGCACTGAGCACACCTCTTCCGTTGCCCAATCCACTGCAGTCGAACTATGGAAATGAGACGGCATGGAGTGGCAGCGGCGGCGGAATCAGCTCAATCCAGCCCGGCCAGTCCTATCAGAACGGTATCTTCGCGGGCTGCGGCAGCACCGGAAATCGCTGCGTTCCCGATATTTCTTCCGACGCCAATCCGGGTACTGGCGTTCCCGTCTATGATACCTACGGCTTCCCGCAGTGGGTTGAAGTCGGCGGGACCAGCGTGTCTTCGCCCGACTGGAGTGCGATCTTTGCGGTCGCTAATTCCAGCCGTGCGGCGGCAGGGAAAGGTCCGCTGCAGACGGCTATCGCCGACCTGTACACCTTCTATAATTCGACGCAGTACACCGACTTCCATGACATCACGTCTGGGACCAACGGTGGCTGCGGTGCCCAGTGCACGGCTATTGTCGGCTACGATCTAGTGACTGGAATCGGCAGTCCCAAGGTGGACAAGCTGGTCCGGGCCTTGGTTGCCATCGAGCCATAACTCACTCAAGACGCAAGCGCCAGGCAGACTCTGTATTCAACGCAAAATGAAGTCTGGGTGCCCCGTTCTAGCCGTCTTTTGGCTAGGGCGGGGCAGTTCACTGTTGTCTGCAATGCGATACACTGCTCGCCACTCAATCATGAACAACGAACACGGTTTCACTCCGGCAGAACTGCGCAAGCTGCGCAGTTTGAAAGACCCGTATGGCATACAGCGGTTCCTGGATGACATGCCGTACCACCTGACCGACACTGCGTGGTCGCCGCGGCGAGTGTTGCGCGAAAACACTTCCCATTGCTTCGAAGGGGCAATCTTTGCTGCCGCTGCCCTGCGCGCCAATGGCTATCCGCCGCTGATTCTCGACTTTGAAGCCGAACACGACACTGACCACGTGCTTGCCATTTACCGGGTCAAGGGACATTGGGGCGCGGTGGCCAAGTCGAACTATGTGGGCTGCCGCTATCGCGAGCCGGTGTACCGGTCCCTGCGCGAACTGGCGATGAGCTACTTCAATATCTATTTCAACTTGCGCCGCGAGCGCACGCTCCGCACCTTTTCGCGTCCCGTCAATCTGGCGCGCTTTGACGATCAGGCGTGGATGACAACGGAGAAGCCGATCTGGTTCATCATTTACTACCTGCTGGAAATTCATCATTACAAGCTGCTGACGCCGGGAATGATCAAGCGCCTGCATCGCATCGACGATAGGTTGTTTCGAGCGGAGACGTTGGGGAAGGCGTACAAATCCTCAGGCGATCTCAATAAGTCAGTGTTCGGGTAAACGGGCTGCGGAAAGCCTCTGTGGAAAACCCGGGGAGTGTGCTTCCAGGGGACCCCGGCTACGGCGCTGGATTTTCCGCTAGCAAACTCCACTGGCAAACACCAAGTTTCGTTCTCACACAAGCTCTAGAGCGTTTCCAGCGATAGTGTAGACTGTTGGTGGCGATTCTCCGCTCCACCCGATGGCACGACCCTACGCGAATGATTTGCGGCGAAAGTTTTTG
>Ga0208587_1000119_pt1 | contig 40374 bp, 31 predicted proteins | sample NGESurdeep092012_7_FD_184472 | JGI IMG/M metagenome (GOLD analysis project Ga0208587, IMG submission 184472) | Arctic peat soil microbial communities from Barrow, Alaska - NGEE Surface sample 210 deep-092012 (SPAdes) | ecosystem: Environmental > Terrestrial > Soil > Wetlands > Peat ...
GTTCCAATCCAGCATCAAGAACTTGCCCCAACCTCCGCTTTGCGGAATCCGCCGCTTCACCAGCAATTGGAGAAAGTATTTTCGCAACTCCATCATCCTCACCTATACCATAAACAAGGTCGCCCCCCTCTGCATTCGCAAAAGAGCAAACGTCTTTCAAAAATTCATGCTTGTCTTTGTCGCTAGTTCCAGGAAGGTTGAGCTTGAAGTCTAATGTCCCGGATTCGGGGCAACGCTCTTCGCAAAGCTTTTGTAGCTTTGCCTCGTCTAGTTCTTCAAGTCGCTCTAGCAGCATAACCTACCGACTAATCGGCTTATACCGAATCCGTTTCGGCTTCGCGCCCTCTTCACCCAGCCGCTTGCGCTTGTCCGCTTCGTATTCCTGATAGTTGCCGTCGAAGAAGGTCCAGTGAGAATCGCCTTCTGCCGCGAGGATGTGGGTGGCGACGCGGTCGAGGAACCAGCGGTCGTGCGAGATCACCAGCACGCAGCCGGCGAATTCGAGCAGCGCATCTTCGAGCGCGCGCAGGGTTTCCACGTCCAGATCGTTCGACGGTTCGTCCAGCAATAACACATTGCCGCCGGCGATCAGCGTCTGCGCCAGGTGCAGCCTGCCGCGTTCGCCGCCGGAAAGCTGGCCGACCATCTTGGCCTGGTCGCCGCCCTTGAAGTTGAAGCGGCCGATGTAGGCGCGCGCCGAAGTTTCGTATTTGCCCACGGTGAGGATGTCGTTGCCGCCGGAGATCGCGTCGAACACGGTCTTGTCGTTCTGCAGCGAGTCGCGCGCCTGATCGACGTGCGCGATCTTGACGGTGGAGCCGATCTTCACTTCGCCGGAATCCGGTTTTTCTTTTCCGGTGATCAATTTGAACAGCGTGGATTTACCCGCGCCGTTCGGGCCGATGATGCCGACGATCGCGCCGGGCGGCACCTTGAAGCTGAGGTTGTCGATCAGCAGGCGGTCGCCGTAGGCTTTGGAAACGTTGTTGAACTCGATGACCTCGTTGCCGAGCCGCTCGCCGACCGGGATGAAGATCTCCTGCGTCTCGTTGCGTGTCTGGTGTTCCTGCGAATTGAGTTCCTCGAAGCGGGCGATACGCGCCTTGGATTTCGCCTGGCGTCCTTTCGGATTTTGCCGCACCCATTCCAGTTCCTGCTTCATCGCTTTCGCGTGGGCGTCGAGTTGTTTCTGCTCGGTCTCCAGGCGCGCGCCTTTCTGTTCCAGCCAGCTCGAGTAATTGCCCTTCCACGGGATGCCGTGGCCGCGATCCAGTTCCAGTATCCATTCGGCGGCGTTGTCGAGGAAGTACCGATCGTGCGTGACCGCGACGACGGTGCCGGGGAAGCGCACCAGGAATTGTTCCAGCCATTCCACCGACTCGGCATCGAGGTGGTTGGTCGGTTCGTCGAGCAGCAGCATGTCGGGCTTTTCCAGCAGCAGCTTGCACAGCGCGACGCGGCGCTTCTCACCGCCGGAAAGATTCTTGATCACCGCGTCCCACGGCGGCAGGCGCAGCGCATCGGCGGCGATCTCCATCTGGTGTTCTGAATCTGAACCGCTGGTAGCCAGGATGGCTTCAAGCCGCGCCTGTTCGGCGGCGAGTGCGTCGAAGTCGGCGTTCTCTTCGGCATAGGCGGCATACACTTCATCCAGCTTCTTCTGCGCCTGCATCACTTCGCCGAGCGCAGCTTCCACTTCCTGGCGCACGGTGTTGTCGGGGTTGAGCACGGGTTCCTGTGGCAGGTAGCCGATGTTGATATTGGGCTCGCGCTGCACCTCGCCGTCGTATTCCTTGTCCTCACCCGCCATGATGCGCAGCACGGTGGATTTGCCCGAGCCGTTCAGGCCGAGCAGGCCGATCTTGGCGCCGGGGAAGAAGCTGAGGGAGATGTCCTTGATGATCTGACGCTTCGGGGGAACGATCTTGCTCACGCGGAGCATCGACATTACGTATTGGGCCATTTTTATTCTATGTTTCCAATCCTATTTCATCGGTGAAACTGCGTTAGCTTCCTTGCTCACTCCTGACAAACCAACTAGCCATTCGACTAGGCTATCAAAAGACAATAGCCAAGTCGCTGGTTATCGCCGTGCTATTTGCACTGTCTGTGTCGTTCGCTCGTCGCTGCCTTGTTTGACCTTCGAAATAGGATTGGAATGGGGTTGTTGAAAGGGCGTAGCTTACCGCAAAGCGCGGGTAACTAAAAATGTCTAACTAAAAACAGTTAACTTGAAATGCCGTTCTCTCAATCGGAACCAAATAAAGTAATTTCTGCGATGGTTGGTTTTTTATCTGCTAGAGTATAGCTGCGTTAAGCGCAATTTATTTTTTTGGAGAAAACATGACGAAAGTAGACTTTGGTAGTGCAGAGAATCTGGTCCGTATCGGACTGTTGCTGACATTTGTGGCAATCACGTTTTTGACGGGAACCTCCTCTGCCGAAGCCATGAAGATGTTTTTCTGGATGACGTTGATCGTTCTGTTTCTTGAAACGTTCAAGCTGCCATCGGTATCCACCGAAAATGCCGCCGTCGCGCAAATCATATTGACGGTGACGATGGTCGTCGCGGGTGCCAGGGGATTGTTTTCCTCGCTGGGAAAGACTTTCACCGAGTATCACATCTTCCTGATCGTGTTCATCATCGGCACGTTGATCATGCTCTACGGTTCCTATAAAAAGCTGGGTTCCGTCACCAAGTAGTTCTTTCCGTGCTGCGGCCATGACAGCGTCATGGCCGCAAACTTCAAACCGATATGAGAATCCATCACAGGCACGCCCATTTATTATTTTCGCTGATCATGTCGATGATTGTGGCTTGCATCGTGACTGGCGTGTTGACAGCGGTCAATCACGGCTATCAGAATTTTATTCTGAACTGGGCGCGAAGCTTCGTCATCGCATGGGTGATCGCTTTTCCTGCCGTGTTAATAATCGCGCCGCTGGTGCGCAGACTGGTACATTGGCTGACGGCCAGCGGCCACTCATAGCCTGTGCTTGCGCACCATCGCCTTGCGCAACTCCTCCAGCAGCAACATGCCGGGCATAAAAAGAAGGATGAACGGCCACACGCTGGCATCTAGCGGTGCGGTGCCGAACAGCGCGTTTCCCCACGGCGTGTAGTCGATCAGCACCAGCAGCACCAGCTCGAATATGATCCCGTACCAGATCAGCCGATTGCGGCGATGGCCGCGGCTGAACACGGACATCACGGGATGGCGGCACAGGAACACGTTGACCACCTGCATCGCGATGATCGCCGACAGGCACGCGGTGGTGGCCTGCAGATACAAGTTGGCGTGGTTGCCCAACGCACTTCCATATTGCCAGCCGCTGCCGTGCAGCACGAAGAAGAATGCCGCCATCGCGGCGATGGCTTCCAGCGGCCCGAGGAACAGGTAAGCTCGCATCAGCGATTCCCAGTCGAGCAGCCTTTCGCTGCGCGGCCGCGGTGGCCGCCGCATCGTATCGGGATCGGGTTTTTCCGCGCCGAGCGCGAGCGCGGGCAGCATGTCGGTGCCGAGATCGACCGCGAGCATTTGTATTATCGTCAGCGGCAGCGGGATCCTGAATAACACGAAGGCAAGATACGGCACCAGTTCGGGGATGTTCGAGGTGAGGATGTAGGTGAGGAATTTGCGCAGGTTGTCGAACACCGCGCGGCCTTCCTCGATCGCGGCGACGATGGTCGCGAAGTTGTCGTCGAGCAGGATGATGTCGGCCGCTTCCTTGGCGACATCGGTTCCGGAGATGCCCATCGCGATGCCCACATCGGCGCATTTCAACGCCGGCGCGTCGTTCACCCCGTCGCCGGTCACCGCGACGATCTCGCCCTTGTGCTGCAAGGCCTGCACGATGCGCATCTTCTGGTCGGCGCTGGTGCGCGCAAAGATCAAATCGGGTTCGTCGAGCAACAGTTGCAGATCGGTATCCGACATGTTGCGCAGCTTGTCGCCGGTCACGGCCAGCGGGTTCTGTGCCAGCCCGATCTCGCGCGCCAATGCGCTGGCGGTGTGCGGATGGTCGCCGGTGATAATGATCACGCGGATGCCGGCGGTATGGCAACGGCTCACCGCCTCGGGAACGGCCTCGCGCGGCGGGTCAACCAGCCCGACCAGTCCGGCGAAAATCAGCTCGGTCTCGCGCTGCTCGGCGGCGGTGTGTTCTGGCAAGCTGCGATAAGCGAGCGCGATCACGCGCAAACCCCGCTCTGTCATCTGCTCATGCGCACTCAGCAGACTGGCTCTGCTGGCTTCATCCAGCGGCAGGCGTTTTCCTTGCAGCAGCATTTCGCTGCACAGCGGCAGCACGCTTTCCGGCGCGCCTTTGCAGTACAGCATGTGCCCCTCCGGCGTATCGCAGATCACCGACATGCGCTTGCGCTCGGTGTCGAACGGGATCTCATCCAGGCGCGGCCAGATTTTATCAATGAAAGAACTGTCTTTACCGTCCGGCGGTATGCCTTCCAGCAGCGCCACTTCCATCGGGTCGCCCATCCACACCGCATGCCCGTTTTGCTCGACGCGGCGCAGCTCATGGCAATGGCGCATGATGGCAAACAGCGGCTCGGCCCCGATCAACTCGTCCGGAGTCGTCAACTCGTCAGGCGCGTGCAGTGCGCCCGAATAAAATACCTGCCGGATGCTCATGCGATTTTGCGTCAGCGTGCCGGTCTTGTCGCTGCAGATCACGCTGGCCGCACCCAGCGTTTCCACGGCGGGCAGATGGCGCACCAGTGCGTTCTTCTTCGCCATGCGCTGCGTCGCCATCGCCAGTGACAAAGTAACTTCAGGCAACAATCCTTCCGGCACATTCGCGACGATGATACCGATCGCGAACACCAGGTTTTCCCAGAACGACAAACCGATCACCTGGCCGATCAGGAAGAACACCGCGCCGAGCAAGGTGGAGAACAGCGCAACCAGCCGTGACAGCCGCGCGATCTCTATTTGCAGCGGCGACAGCGGCTCGCGCGCGGTTTGCGTCAGGCGCGCGATGTTGCCGAATTCGGTGTGCATGCCGGTGGCGTACACCATCGCTTTCGCCTCGCCCGAGATCAGCGAGGTGCCGGCATGCAGGATGTCGCGCCGCAACGCGGCCTGCTCCTCGAGTTCAGCGGACGCATCGCGCGCCATCGGTTTTGATTCGCCGGTGAGATTGGCGGTGTTGACGCGCACCCCGGACGCTTCGATCAAGCGGCAATCGGCGGGCACATCGTCACCCGCCGCGAGCAGCACCACATCGCCCGGCACCAGTTCCGGCACCAGTACTTGCACCGCACGGCCGTCGCGCAACGCGTTGGTGTGGTGCGGCAGCAGATTGCGCAACGCGGCCAGCGCTTTTTCGGCGCGGTATTCCTGCCAGAACGAGAACAGCCCGTTGACCAGAATCACGCCGAGCACCGCATAGCCCAGCGTCGCCATGCCCTGCCCGGGACTTTTCCACTCGGCGACGAAAGCCAGCGCGGCGGCCAGCCACAGGATCAGCGCGAAGAAGTGGGTGAATTCCTTGAGCAGCTTGCCGACGAATGACTGTTCGGTGATCTTTTCAAGCTGGTTGGCGCCATACCTTGCCAGGCGCTGCACAGCCTCGGCCTGCGTCAGCCCCTGCGCACTGCTGTGCAGATGCGCATAGAATTCTTCGATCGTGTGACGGTGCGGGTTCATGATGTGCGCTTAGCGAATCCGGGCTTTCTTCAGGCGCGGATGCGTGACATCTTGCTGGTGTGTTCCCGGACGATTGCGCATAAGCCCCTCGCGGAATGAGGAGCTCAGCTTACCGCAAAGTGTGGGTAACTAGAACCTGTTGCGAAACAGGGCGGAGTTTGGGGATGGCCATCCCCGTTTCAGTAGATGTCTAAAAACCTCTGCACAACGTAGCGAACGCCTCAGTTGTGCAGGGGTATTTTTAGTGATACTTGCGGCTGAGTTCGTGCACCGCCTTAACCAATGCCGCCGCATGTTCGGGGTCGGTGTGTTGCGAAATGCCGTGGCCCAGGTTGAACACATGGCCGCTGCCGTAGCCGTAGCTGCCCAGGATGTGCTCCACTTCTTTGTAAATCGCATCGGGCGAGGCGAACAGCACGGCGGGATCCATGTTGCCTTGCAGCGCAACCTTGTTGCCGATGCGCTGGCGCGCGATGCCGATGTCTATGTTCCAGTCCAGACCGACCGCATCACAACCGGTGTTGGCGATGCTTTCCAGCCACAAGCCGCCACCCTTGGTGAACACGATGGACGGGATCTTCAAGCCGTCCTTTTCCTTGATCAAGCCCTCCACGATGCGATGCGTGTAAGCAAGAGAGAATTCATGGAACGCCGCATGGGACAAAACGCCGCCCCATGAGTCGAAGATCATCACGGCCTGAGCGCCGGCTTCGATCTGCGCATTCAGGTAGTTGATCACCGCCTGGGTGGTCACTTCGAGGATGTGGTGCATCAGCTTGGGCTCGTTGTACATCAGGGTCTTTACTTTGGCGTAATCGTCGCTGCCGCCGCCTTCGACCATGTAGCAGGACAACGTGAAAGGACTGCCGGAAAAACCGATCAACGGCACGCTGCCATTCAGTGCCTTGCGGATCTGCGTCACCGCATCGGTGACATAACGCAAGTCTTTACCGATGTCCGGCACGCGCAGTGCCTTGATCGCGGCTGCGTCGCGCAACGGACGCTTGAACTTCGGACCCTCGCCTTCGGAAAAATACAGGCCCAGGCCCATCGCATCCGGCACGGTGAGAATGTCTGAAAACAGGATGGCTGCATCCAGCGGGAAGCGTTCCAACGGTTGCAGCGTGGCTTCAGTCGCGTAGTCCGGGTTCTTGCACAGTCCCAGAAAACTGCCCGCCTGTTTGCGCGTCTCGCGATATTCCGGCAGGTAACGGCCAGCCTGGCGCATCATCCATATCGGCGTGTATTCGGTCGGTTGACGCAGCAGGGCACGCAGAAAGGTGTCGTTTTTTAACTTGAAGTTCATTGTATTTCCTTGATTAAATTTAAACCGCAGATACTGCTATCCCGGTCAATACAAACATTAAAACATGAACCACGGAACACACGGAACACACGGGAAAATGCAAATATCTTCCGTGTGATCCGTGTGTTCCGTGGTCAATTGATTTTTTCGAACAAACCAACCCACACCCAACCGTGAATTAGCGCGGCAGTACCGATGATCCCATCAAAAACTCGTCGACAGAGCGTGCGCATTGGCGTCCCTCGCGTATCGCCCAGACTACCAGCGATTGCCCGCGACGCATGTCGCCTGCGGCGAATACCTTGTCTATGCCGGTACGGTAATTTTCCGTGTCGGCCTTGATATTGCCGCGCGCGTCCTTTTCCACACCGAAAGCATCCAGCACCTTCTGTTCCGGGCTGACGAAGCCCATTGCCAGCAATACCAGATCGGCCTTGAGCTCGAATTCGCTGCCGGCGATCTCGTTCATCTTGCCGTCTTTCCACTCGACGCGAACCGCGCGCAGTTTCTCGACCTTGCCGTTGCTGCCGATGAATCCCTTGGTGACGATAGCCCAGTCGCGTTGCGCGCCTTCCTCATGCGAACTGGAAGTGCGCAGCTTCATCGGCCAGTTCGGCCATACCAGCGGCTTGTTTTCGTGCTCCGGCGGACGCGGCATCACTTCGATCTGGGTGACTGACAACGCGCCGTGGCGGTTCGAGGTGCCCACGCAATCGGAGCCGGTATCGCCGCCGCCGATCACCACCACGTGCTTGCCTTCGGCACGGATAGGGTTGCGCGCGTCGCCCGCCACTTCCTTGTTCTGCGGGATCAGGAACTCCAGCGCGTAGTGCACGCCTTTCAATTCGCGGCCCGGTACCGGCAAGTCACGCGCCGCTTCGGCGCCGCCGGACAGGATCACCGCATCGAATTTTTTCAGGAGTTCGGCGGGGCTGATGGTCTTCTTGGCATCGTTGGCCGTGCTCTTTGCGGGTGCTTCCTTGCCGATGAACACCGAAGTTTGAAAGGTCACGCCCTCGGCTTGCATCTGCGCCATGCGCCAGTCGATCAGGCCTTTGTCGAGCTTGAAGTCGGGGATGCCATAGCGCAGCAATCCGCCGATGCGGCTGTTCTTTTCGAACACCGTAACACTGTGGCCGACGCGCGCCAGCTGCTGCGCGGCTGCCAAACCGGCGGGACCGGAGCCGACCACGGCGACCTTCTTGCCGGTCTTTTTCTCCGGCGGTTGCGGCACGACCCAGCCGTTCTCGCCGCCCTTGTCGATGATCGCGTGCTCGATGGACTTGATGCCCACCGCGTCGTTGTTGATGTTGAGCGTGCAGGCCGCCTCGCACGGCGCGGGGCAGATGCGCCCGGTGAACTCGGGGAAGTTGTTGGTGGAGTGCAACACGTCCAGCGCTTCGCGCCAGTTGCCGCGATACACCAGATCGTTCCAGTCAGGGATGATGTTGTTGACCGGACAGCCCGTGGTGCAGAACGGGATGCCGCAATCCATGCAGCGCGCGCCCTGCGTCTTGGCCTGCTCGTCGTTCAGATGCAGCACGAACTCGTGGTAATTCTTGCGCCGGTCCGCCACGGGCAAGCTGGCTTCGCTGAGGCGCTTGAACTCCATGAATCCGGTTGGCTTGCCCATTATGCGGCCTCCTTCTGCTTGACTTGTTGCGCTGCCATTTCCAGGGCACGCCGATATTCGGTCGGCATCACCTTGGTGAACTTGTGCAGATAGGTCGACCAGTTATCCAGGATGTGCTTGGCGCGCGGACTGTTGGTATAGCGCAAATGTTTTTCGATCTGTTCGCGCAATGCCTGTTCGTCAGTCTGGTTGAGATGGTTGAAATGCACGCGGCCATGACTTTCCGGCACGGCATCTGTGCTGTCCAGCGCGGCCAATTCTTCCGGCACCGGCTCGAGCTGCACCATCGACAAATTGCAGCGTTTCTCAAAGTTGCCGTCTTCATCCAGCACATATGCCACGCCGCCGGACATGCCTGCCGCGAAGTTGCGCCCTGTCTGTCCCAGCACGACCACCATGCCGCCGGTCATGTATTCGCAACCGTGGTCGCCCAGACCTTCCACCACGGCGATCGCACCGGAGTTGCGCACCGCGAAACGTTCGCCGGCCACGCCCGAAAAATAGCATTCGCCGGAAGTCGCGCCATACATCACGGTGTTGCCGACGATGATGTTTTCGTGCGAGACCAGCCTGGAATCGGCTGGCGGCATGATACTGATGCGTCCGCCGCACAAGCCTTTGCCCACGTAATCGTTGCCTTCGCCGCGCAATTCGAACGAGATGCCGTGCGACAGGAATGCACCAAAACTTTGGCCCGCGGTGCCGCTGAATTTCACGCTGATCGTGTCGGTCGGCAAACCGGCCTGACCGTAACGCCTGGCGACTTCGTGCGACAGCATCGTGCCGACGGTGCGGTTGACGTTTCTGATGCTGCTGTCGATGACCACGGCCTGCTTGTTGTTCAAGGCGTTCTGCGCCTGGGCGATCAGCGAGTTGTCCAGTGCCTTTTCCAGCCCGTGATCCTGTGTCTGCGCATGACTTCGCGCCACGCCGGCGGCCACATCCGGCTGATGAAATACCTTGGAGAAGTCCAGCCCTTGCGCCTTCCAGTGCGCGATGCCGTGCTTCACATCGAGCAGATCGCTGCGCCCGATCAGATCGACGAACTTGCGGATGCCCAGTTGCGCCATGTATTCGCGCACTTCTTCGGCGATGAAGAAGAAGTAGTTCACGACGTGTTCCGGCTGTCCGGTGAATTTCTTGCGCAGCTCCGGATCCTGTGTCGCGACGCCGACCGGGCAGGTGTTCAGGTGGCACTTGCGCATCATGATGCAGCCTTCCACCACCAGCGGCGCGGTGGCAAAACCGAATTCATCCGCGCCCAGCAACGCACCGATCAGCACGTCGCGGCCGGTCTTGATCTGGCCGTCCACCTGCAACGCGATGCGGCCGCGCAATTGGTTCAGCACCAGCGTTTGCTGCGCTTCGGCCAAACCCAGTTCCCAGGGTGTTCCGGCGTGCTTGATCGAGGAGATCGGCGATGCGCCGGTGCCGCCGTCATGGCCGGATATCGTGATGTGGTCGGCCTTGGCCTTGGCCACGCCGGCTGCCACCGTTCCCACACCCACTTCGGAAACCAGCTTGACCGAGATCGACGCGGAAGGATTGGAGTTCTTCAGGTCATGGATCAGCTGCGCCAGATCTTCGATCGAATAAATATCGTGATGCGGCGGCGGTGAGATCAGCCCCACACCGGGTACCGAAAAGCGCAATTTGGCGATGTACTCGGACACCTTGTGGCCGGGCAACTGGCCGCCTTCGCCGGGCTTCGCGCCCTGCGCCATCTTGATCTGGATCTGGTCGGCACTGGCCAGGTACTCCGCAGTCACGCCGAAACGGCCCGAGGCCACCTGCTTGATTTTGGAACGCAACGAATCGCCGGCCTTGAGCTCGCAGTCGCTTTCGATGCGGTTCTTGCCGATGATGTCGGAGAGCATTTCGCCGCCCTTCAATATCTTGAAACGCGCCGCGTCTTCGCCGCCCTCGCCGGTGTTGGACTTGCCGCCGATGCGGTTCATCGCGATCGCCAGTGTGGTGTGCGCTTCAGTCGAGATGGAACCCAGCGACATCGCGCCGGTGACGAAACGTTTGACGATGTCCTTGGCGGACTCGACTTCGGCCAACGGCACCTGCGGACCTGCGGGCTTAACCTCAAATAGCCCGCGCAAGGTTTTCAGCTTCGTGCTTTGTTCGTTGATCAGCTTCGCGTATTCCTTGTAGGTCGCGGCATTGTTGGTGCGCGTGGCGTTCTGCAATTTCGCGATCGAATCGGGCGTCCACATGTGTTCTTCGCCGCGCACGCGCCAGGCATATTCGCCGCCTGCTTCGAGTGCGTTGGCCAACACGGGATCGGCACCGAATGCGCTGCGGTGCGTACGGATCGCCTCTTCGGCCACCACGCTCAAACCGATACCTTCGATCTGGGTCGCCGTGCCGGTGAAATACTCTGCAACGAATCCGGCGTTCAGGCCGATCGCTTCAAAGATCTGCGCGCCGCAATAGGATTGGTATGTGGAGATGCCCATCTTGGACATCACCTTCATCAGGCCCTTGTTGATTGCCTTGATGTAACGCTTTTTGGCTTCTTTTGCATCGACTTTCGCGGGCAGATTCATCGCCGCGATGGTTTCATACGCCAGCCACGGACACACCGCTTCCGCGCCGTATCCGGCCAACAAGGCGAAGTGATGCACCTCGCGCACAGAACCGGTGTCCACCACCAGACCGGTGCTGGTGCGCAGGCCGGCATGCACCAGGTGATGATGCACCTTTGAACACGCCACCAGCGCGGGGATCGCCACGCGCTTGGCAGACATCGCTCGATCCGACAGGATCAGCACGTTGTAGCCATCGGCCACGGACTTGTCGGCTGCGGCACACAGCGCCTGTACTGCTATTTCGCAACCCGCCGCGCCCTGCGTGGCGGGATAGGTCATATCCAGCACCAGCGAGCGGTAACGCCCCTGCGTGAGCTGGTCGATGTTGCGCAATTTCGCGATGTCGTCATTCGACAGCACCGGATGATGCACTTCCAGACGCAGCGTCGGATTGGTTTCTTCGATGCCGAACAGGTTTGGTTTCGGGCCGATGAACGAAGTCAGCGACATCACGATCTCTTCGCGGATCGGGTCGATTGGCGGGTTGGTCACTTGCGCGAACAACTGCTGGAAGTAATCGTAAAACGAGCGGTTCTTGTTGGACAACACCGCCAGGGCGGCATCGGTGCCCATTGAACCGGTCGGCTCCTCGCCGGCGCTTACCATCGGCGCCATGATGAATTTCAGGTCTTCCTGCGAATAGCCGAATGCCTGCTGGGTATCCAGCAACGATGCATTCAGTTTTGGCTTGGCCGCCACTTCCGGTAAATCACCGAGGAAATAGCGGGATTTCTCGATCCACTGTCGATAAGGCTTGGCGGTGGCGAGTTGATGTTTCAGTTCGGCATCATCGACGATGCGCCCGGCCTGCATGTCGATCAGGAACATCTTGCCCGGCTGCAAACGCCATTTCTTGACGATCTTGTGCTGCGGAATATCCAGCACGCCCATCTCGGAAGCCATCAGCACCATATCGTCGTCGGTGATCAGGTAGCGCGCCGGACGCAGGCCGTTGCGATCCAGCGTCGCGCCTATCATGCGGCCATCGGTGAAAGCCACGGCGGCGGGACCGTCCCACGGCTCCATCAGCGCGGCATGGTATTCGTAGAAGGCGCGGCGTTCCTCGTCCATCAGCGGATTGCCCGCCCAGGCTTCGGGTATCAGCAGCATCATCGCGTGCGGCAGCGAATAACCGCCCGCCACCAGCAATTCCAGCGCATTGTCGAAACAGGCAGAGTCCGACTGGCCTTCGGTGATCAGCGGCCAGAGTTTATCCAGGTCTTCGCCGAGCAGCTTGGAGGACATCGCCGCATGGCGCGCCGTCATCCAGTTCACGTTGCCGCGCACGGTGTTGATCTCGCCGTTGTGCGCGATCATCCGGAACGGATGCGCGAGATTCCAGGTCGGGAAAGTATTGGTGGAGAAGCGTTGATGCACCAGCGCCAGCGCGCTGACCACCCTTGCGTCCTGCAAATCGAGGTAATACTTGCCGACCTGATCGGCCAGCAACATGCCCTTGTAGACGATGGTGCGCGAAGACAGCGAAGGACAATAGAAGCCTTTACCCTGCGAGTTCTCCAAGCTGCTTACCGCGTGCTCCATGGTCTTGCGTATCACAAACAGCTTGCGCTCGAACATATCGGCATCGGCGCAATTCTTGCCGCGCGCGATGAACACCTGGCGCACGACGGGTTCGACCTTCTTGACGCTCTCGCCCAGACCCGAGCTATCCACCGGCACATCGCGCCAGCCCAGCAACTGCTGGCCTTCGGCGGCGATTTTGGCGGCGACGATCTTCTCGCACGCGTCACGCGCTGCCGCTTCGCGCGGCAGGAACAGCATACCGACACCATACTCGCCGGCGGGTGGCAACTGGATATTGCCCCAACCCATTTCATCACGCAGAAACTGGTCGGGGATCTGCAACAAAATACCCGCGCCGTCACCGGCCAGGGGATCGGCACCCACCGCGCCGCGATGAGTCAGATTTTCCAGAATCTGCAAACCCTGACGTATCATGTCATGGCTTTGCTTGCCCTTGATATGGGCCACAAAGCCCACTCCGCAAGCGTCGCGCTCCTGGCGCGGATCGTACAAACCTTGTTGCATCGGCAAAGAAGAATTGCTCACGTGATCCTCATCCAAATTCATTAAAGCTAAAAAATGGCGACACACGCCGCCACGTCAATATTCAAAAGCGAAAGGGCGGGAATTTTACCTTGTCTGGGGATGATGGGCAACCGCACCGAACGGCACGCTTTATTCCAACTCCATTTCGAAGGTCAAACAAGGCGGCTGCACCCGCAAGGGGTATGCCGTGCGGTGCCCGATGCTTCGCATCGACCGCTACGCAAAGCGAACGACGCAGACAGTGCTAATGGCACGGCTATAACCAGCGACTTGGCTGTCGTCTTTTGACAGACTAGTCGAATGGCTATAACCAACCACTTGGCAACCGTCTTCTGGTTGCTTAGTGGGATGGCTAGTTGTTTCACCAGTAGTTTCATCAGGAAGCCAACGCAGTTTCACCGATGAAATGGAGTTGGAAACTAGACGCCTTCTTCCACCGCGAAAATGCGGCGATGTTCGCGGATGGCATATCGGTCGGTCATCCCGGCGATATAGTCGGCAACCGCGCGTGCCCGGTCATGTTCGGCGAGACTCTGGAATTGCGGCGGCAACAAGCGGCTGTCCGCCATGAATATGCCGAACAAATCGCTGATGATGCGCTGCGCCTTGGCGCTCATGCGCAGCACGCGGTAATGGCGATACAAATGGATGCGCAAGAAATTTTTCAATGCGCGCTGCAGCTCGTTCATCCCCGGGCTGTAGGCGATCAGTGCCGGGGCGCTGCGCACGTCTTCCAGCGTGGCCGGAGCTTGCGAACTGATATTGGATTCGCTCTGCCGGATCAGGTCGGTCACCAGCGTGTTGATCATGCGCCGCACGGTTTCATGCACCACGCGCCGCTCCGGCAGATCGGGATAGGCATGACGCACTTCGCTCAATTGTGCGGCGACCAGCGGCACAGTTTCGAGTTGTTCAAGCGTGATCAGACCGGAACGCAAGCCGTCATCCACATCGTGATTGTTGTAGGCGATCTCGTCGGCAAGATTGGCGACCTGCGCTTCCAGCGAGGGGCGACGATTGTTCAGGAAGCGCTCGCCCACCTCGCCCAGCTTCGCTGCGTTATCCGCAGAGCAATGTTTGAGGATGCCTTCGCGGGTTTCGAAGCACAGGTTCAATCCGTCGAATTCGGCATAGCGCTCTTCCAGCTTGTCCACGACGCGCAGCGATTGCAGGTTGTGCTCGAATCCGCCGTATGCTTTCATGCAGGCGTTCAGCGCGTCCTGCCCGGCGTGGCCGAACGGGGTGTGGCCGAGGTCGTGCGCCAGCGAGATCGCTTCGGCGAGGTCTTCGTTCAGGCGCAGACGCCGTGCGATGGAACGCGCGATCTGCGCGACTTCAATGCTGTGGGTGAGGCGGGTGCGGAACAGGTCGCCTTCGTGATTCACGAACACTTGGGTCTTGTATTCGAGGCGGCGAAACGCGCCGGAATGGATGATGCGGTCGCGGTCGCGCTGGAATTCGCTGCGCCCTTGCGGCGCGACCTCGGCTATTTTCCTGCCGCGCGAATTACTCTCGGTCACGGCATAGGGTGCGAGCTCAGTCATTTCGTTCTGCCTCTATAATCCAAGAAAATCCATTGCAACCCAGAATCCTCGTAGGAGCGCAATTCATTGCGCGATTTTGTAGCTGTCGCGCAATGAATTGCGCTCCTACATCAAGGTTCAGGCTTGGCAATCTCCAGAGTTTGCCGCAGCAACTTTTCCGGCACCTCACCATAAACCACAGCTTGTCCGATAGCTTTGAGCAGCACGAAGCGCATCTTGCCGCCCTCCACTTTCTTGTCCAGCCCCATCAGCTCGAGATATTTTTCCGCGCCCAGATAGGGCGCAACCACCGGCAATCTGGCGCGCTCGAACAGCGTGCGGATGCGTGACACATCCTGCGTGCTGATCCAGCCCAGGCGTTGCGACAAGTCGGCCGCCATGACGGTGCCTGCCGCGACACCTTCACCATGCAGCCAGTTTCCATAGCCCATGCCCGATTCGATCGCGTGACCGAAAGTGTGGCCCAGATTCAACAGGGCGCGCTCGCCGCTTTCGTGCTCGTCCGCCGCGACCACTTCGGCCTTGTTCTGGCAACTGCGCGCGATCGCATATTGCAGCGCGGCGGTATCGCGTGCCAGCAGCCTGTCGATGTTCTGCTCCAGCCATTCGAGGAAGGGCAGGTCGCGGATCAGGCCATACTTGATGACCTCGGCCATGCCTGCCGCCAACTCCTTGTCCGGCAAGGTGTCCAGCGTGGCTGTATCGGCCAGCACCAGTTGCGGCTGGTAGAACGCGCCTATCATGTTCTTGCCGAGCGGATGATTGATACCGGTCTTGCCGCCCACCGAAGAATCCACCTGTGCCAACAGCGTGGTCGGTATCTGGATGAAAGGCACACCGCGCAGGTAAGTCGCGGCCGCATAGCCGGTCATATCGCCGATCACGCCGCCGCCCAAGGCGATCAGTGGCGTACTGCGCTCGCAACGATTCTTGAGCAGCGCGTCATAGATCAAGTTCAGCGTATCGAAATTTTTATACGCTTCTCCATCGGGCAGAATGACAGTCACGCTGCTGACCCCGATGGTCTGCAAAGTGTGTTGGAGTTTCTCAAGATACAGCGGGGCGACCGTGGTATTGGTAACGATGGCTACCCTCTTGCGCGGCACATGCGCTTGCAGCAATTCTGCCTGATCAAGCAGGCCGCTGCCGATGTGTATCGGATAACTGCGTTCTTTTAAACCCACTGTTAATGTTTGCATAATCTTCCGGTTAATTCTGTATGGGTACGTCGTCTTTCCAAGCCGGACGAGCTGGAACCAAATGCAGGCCGGGCTGCACCTGTCCTGATGAAACTACTAGCCATCCGACTAGGCTATCAAAAGACGATAACCAAGTCGGTGGTTATGAGCTTGTAGAATCGGCACGACAGTGTCAATTCCGCTGGGCTTTAGCCCTTAGCGGATTGCGCACCTTTGGTATGGTGGGCATAGCCCTGCGCTCACCCAATCCTACCGCCAGTGTCTGCATAATATTCTGCTCAACCCTCATGACAACTCTTTCTGAATGCATCTATTTCATCCATCAAGCGCAACATCAAGGTGTGCACGCTCTGTTTGCCGCTCTGGACGACGATATCAGACACTTGCTGATATAGCGGATCGCGTTGCTTAAACAATTCGCTTAGCTTGGCATACGGATCTTTGGTCTGTAACAAAGGGCGATTGCGATCATGCCGGGTGCGTTGCCATAGATCATGCACATTCGTTTTAAGGTAGATTACGATCCCGTTCTGTTGCAGCATCGCCCGGTTTTGTTCCGCCAGCACCGCGCCCCCGCCGGTTGCCAGGACCATGTTATCGCGCCCGACCAGATCGCGGATGGCTGCGGTTTCACGCAGACGAAAACCCGATTCACCTTCAATATCGAATATGTGCGGAACCGTCACACCGGTGCGCTTGATGATCTCTTCATCGCTATCCACGAAGATCTTGCCGAGATGTTTGGCCAATGCCCGGCCCATCGTGGTTTTGCCGGAACCCATCATGCCCACCAGGACCAGGTTGCCGGACTGAAGCTTGCGGCTGCCCTCTGGACAGTTTTTTTCTGTGCGGCTGATTTCTTGGTTACTTTGCATGTGTCGCATTGTAAACGATAAAAACAAAAGCCCGGGCTGGCCGGGCTTTTGTTCACAGATTCCCATCGAAGGACAACACCAATGCTGGCTAAGTGTGGAGAACCGTCCTTACCACGAAAAACTCACATGCATATACCGACTGCGTATCGCCGCACACCTATTAAACCTGGTAGGTAGACAGACAGCCCAAACCCCTACAGATAGTTGCCCAGATAAATTACTTCCCAATTTCTCGGAGCCCGCCAGTCTCTAAAAGGGCATGTGTAATTTCAGGTGACTTGCCTTAACGCAAGCTCATCGCGTCCTTGATGATTTTTGGCGTGATAAAAATCAGCAACTCGCTCTTGTTATCAACCTTTGCGGTGCTTCTAAACAAGAAGCCCAGCACCGGAATATCCCCAAGCCATGGCACTTTATTGACGCCGTCACTTATGGTCTGGCTATACACGCCGCCGATTACCACCGTACCGCCGTTTTCCACCAACACCTGGGTTTTTATCGCGTTAGTATCGATGCTTGGAACACCTGCGTACAACGTGCCAACCGAGTCCTTGTTTACCTTGATATCCATGATGACATGGTCATCAGGGGTGATTTGCGGCTTGACTGACAAACTCAAAGCAGCCGTTTTAAAAGCCACGTTCGTCGCCCCGCTGCTGCTGGCTTGTTGATAAGGTATATCGGTACCCGTTGTAATCGTGGCTTCGGTCTGATCCGATGTCACAACTCGCGGACTGGAAATGACTTTCCCTTGGCTGTCAGTTTCAAGCGCGGTCAGTTCAACAGACAGCAACTTGCTCAACGAGCTGTTGAATAAGAGCATGGAGAATACGCCGGCGGTACCCGCGGATGGCAAATTGACATTGGGAAGATTGGCAGGCATTGTCGTCAGAACGGGCGCGCCGCCGACGGCCGCGGGCATCATTGCTTGATTAGCGCCAATGTTGCCAAATAATCTCGAACTGTTACCTACTTGGAATGCGTCTCCGGAGTTATATCCGAGTCTTACGCCCAGGTTCTTGCCAAAATTATCCGACGCCACCACCACACGCGCCTCGATCATCACCTGGCGCACCGGCACGTCGATTTGCTTGATCAATTTACGCGCCTCTTCAAGACGCGAAGGTGTGTCCTGAATGAACAGTGTATTGGTGCGGGCATCAACAACTGCGCTGCCGCGCTTGGAGAGAATACGCTGCTTGTCACTTGACAAGAGCGCAGCCAGCGCATCAGCCTTTTGATAACTTATCTGGAAACTCTCGGTGCGCAGCTCTTCCAATTCGGAGATTTCCTGACGCGAGGTTAAATCCAATTTTTCCTTGGCCGCTATCTCTTCGCGGGGTGCAACCTGGATTACGTTGCCGCTCTTGCGCATATCCAGACCACGACTCTGCAGGATGATGTCAAAGGCCTGATCCCACGGCACGTCTTTCAGGCGCAGGGTAAGATCGCCTTTCACCGTATCGCTGATGACCATATTCGTTTCGGTGAAATCGGCAATCACATTCAAAGCTTCACGAACATCGATCTTTTGAAAATTCAGCGTCAGCTTTTCCCCCGTGTAGCCAATCTTGCCGCCCTTGACCAGCTTGTTGGGATCGTCGGCAACCGGCTTCACTTCGACGATAAATTTGTTGTCGGTTTGATAAGCTGCATGCTCCCACAGCCCGCGCGGCTCTATCACCATACGCACATTGTCACCCTGCACAAAGGTATCCACACCCTGTACCGGTGTGGCAAAATCGACCACGTCCAGTTTACGCTGAAGATTGCGCGGCAGGCTGGTTTTAAGGAAATCAACGATCAGCGCAGTCCCTTGTTGCCGTATGTCGATCCCGACACCGGGATCGGAGAGGTCGACCTGAATGCGCCCCTCGCCATTTTTACCCCGACGAAAATCGATATCAAGCAACTCATGCTTTTGTGTACCCGGTTTTGCCTCGGCAAAGCGAGAAGTAGTGCTGCTAGCCACCGTTTCCGCTGGTTTGCTATGCAAGGTAATCATGAGGTTATTACCCTCAATTTTGGTGTCGTAGATCAACATTTGATTAAGGTTGACCACCAAGCGGGTGCGGCTGCCAGCTTGTACTATATTGGCGCTGCGCAAATCCCCCTCGGTGAAATCCTGGATCGATTTGCCCAAACCGTTTGCGGTGTTAGGAAAATCAAACGCGATACGCGGCGGGGTACTGATGGTAAAACCTGACGGAAGACTGGCCAGTGGTTGCTCCAATCCGACCTTGATGACCGTCACCCCGTTGCCTGCGCTGACACTCAGCGCGGTGATACTGTTCTGCGCATCAGCCTGTGCCTGCCCGCTCAGTATGCCGAATACGATGGATATGCCCAACAATCGAACCGCGCTGCTGACCATGGTATAAAGTTGTCTCATTGTCTACTCCTAATCATTCCATTAATTGCAGGCTACTATCGCGCTCAGTCCAGTCACCGCTGCTGTCTTGCACCAATTCTTTAATAATCACCGACGAATCGGTCACTTCTTTAATCAAGCCAAAGTTCAAACCGAGATGGTTGCCGGCTTTAACTCGATACAGTTTGTTATCGGTAGCGCGTATCACCGCATATCCCACTTTGTTCTGGTAAAGATAGCCAACCATCTTGAGACTTTCGAGCGGGAATTCTTCCAAAGCTTCTTTGGGGCGGTCCAAGTCCGGCTGGTTTATTCCGGGGCTTCCGCCGGTGCGCGCATCTTGTTTGCGCGGCTTGAAAGGGTTGGGCAAATTTGTCTCATTGTTGTATGCAAAGTACTCATATGGCTTCACCTCTGGTGGCGGTTCAATTTTGCCGCGCATGTCCGCACCGGAATTTTTTACGAAATCGCGCAAATCCTGAAATTCTTCACCGCCACACCCAGACAGCAACAACACAACAAGCGCAACATAGATCAATCTCATTTCTTTGCTCCCGCCGGCTTCTTATGCGCGGCCAATTCCGCTTCATCCAGATACCGGAAGGTCTTCGCTGTTGCATCCAAAGTCAGCACACCGCCACTGCCAGCAGGGGTTATTGCTATATCGTTAAGGGTTACGATGCGCGGCAACATTGCAATGTCACTGGAAAATTTGCCGATGTCATCGTAATTTCCCGTCACTTTGATGGTAATGGGCTGTTCGGTGAACGAACCATTCACCGTTTCAGGACCCGGCCTGAACAGATCGAACAGCAGCCCACGCCCCAAACCTGCCTGGTTGATGTCGGTCAACAACGCATCCATTTCTGATTTGCTAGGCAGCTGCTTGAGCAGCGCCCCAAAGGATTCCTGAGTTTCGGTAAGCTGTTTCTTGATCAAGTCCAGGTTGATCGCCTGCCTCTTTTTAACCAGGAAAGTTTCCTTCAACTGGTCTTCTTCCAATTTGCTTTTGCTCAGCTCATCCCATTGGCCTTGCCAGATTAACACCGCACCCGCCACAACCACGCCGACAAACATCACAGCAAAAGCAATAATTTTTGCCGGCCAAGGCCACGCGCCGGGTTTTTTTGGATTTAGATTTTTCAGGTCAGCTAATTTCATCATGACACCTAATTCTGTGCGCCCGCAGGTTTAACAACTGGTTTGGGAGGCGTGCTAACCGCGACCTGTGGCTTGGTCAAGTTGAAGTTCAACGTAAACTCGCTGATCCGGGCTGCGCCCGTACCGGAAGCATGGACTTCTACCAGCGAGGGAGAATCAAGCCAGGGTGAATCCTCAATTGCCCGCATCAATGTGGAAACTCGCGCATTTGATTGGGCATAGCCAACCAGATTGATTCTATTACCTGTCTGCTTGAGCGTCTTGAGGTACACTCCATCCGGCAAAATCCGCAACATTTGATCCAGCAGGTGCACCACATCGGAACGCGTACTTTGCAAAGTTTCCACAACATTCTTGCGCGCCAATAAGGCTTGTGTTTGCTCGCGAAGCTTGTTGATTTCCGCGATCTGCTTGTCCAACACCGCCGTTTCTTGTTTCAGGTATGCATTGCGTCTTTCCTGATACGATATCTCGGTGCTGATCGCAACCTGCACGACCCCCACCAGCATTGCCCCCAGCACCACGGAAATGACGCTGAGCGCGATAAATTGGACTTGGCGAGCCTGGCGCTTTTCAGCCCGATGCGGCAATAAGTTTATGCGTATCATGATGGGTCGAACCTACGCATAGCCAAACCGCAAGCGATGATCAGCGATGGTGCATCGGCTTGCAATTGCCGCGGCTTGATACGACTCGACAACATCATCATGGCAAATGGATTGGCCACCATGGTGCTCACCTGAGTTTTGGTTGCCACCGCATCATCCAATCCAGGCAGCGCTGCACATCCGCCCGAAAGCACAATGTAATCCACCTCATGATATTGGGTCGAAGTGAAGAAGAACTGCAATGCGCGAGCGATTTCCGTCACCACGTTCTCACGGAAAGGCGACAATATATCGGTTTCATAATTATCCGGCAATCCTCCATTGCGCTTGGCTGACTCTGCTTCTTCCGCAGACAAACCAAACACACTTTGAATCTGCTGAGTCAATTGGTCACCGCCCACCTGCTGGTCCCTCGAATATACCGACTCCCCATTACGCAACACATTGACGTTCATCACGCCTGCACCGATATCTATCAGCGCCACACACTTATCGACCGCGCCTTCTGGTAACTGAATACGAATCTGCTCAAAAGCCGTTTCGGCCGCATAGGGTTCAACATCCATGACCACGGTTTTCAGTCCGGCTGATTGTGCAGCCGCAACACGATCCTCGACGTTCGCTTTGCGAGAAGCCGCCAGCAATACCTCCAACTCCTCGGTATTGCTCGGCGCAAGCCCAATCACCTGAAAGTCGAGATTTACTTCTTCCAGCGCAAAAGGAATGTACTGATTGGCTTCCGATTCGACTTGATATTCCAGGTCTTCTTCGCTCAGACCGGCAGGCAAGAGTATCTTCTTGGTGATCACTGCTGCCGCAGGCAGTGCCAAACTTATGTTTTTGATACGAGTACCCATTCGCTTCCAGGCACGTTGCATGCACTCCGAGACCGCATCAAGATTATTGATGTTGCCGTCGGTAATGGCATCTTTAGGCAACAACTCGATTGCGTAACGCTCAATGGTGTAGCCCCCTTTTTTGGGTGACTCACTCAATTCGACCATTTTGACTGATGACGAGCTAATATCCACTCCTATCAGGGGTGGTGTCTTGGCCCACAAAAAATCCAGCGGGATGTCAAAATTTACTTTAGCCATTGACTGGTTAGCGCTCTCTTTGTACAAAGTGGTTTAAATCCTAGCAATAACTATAAATCGTGTAAAGCTATTTTTAGGGGTTATTTATATCCGCGAAGCCGATATAATTCCACACACAGTACCATTGTTACTTATTTTCGGACAACTGCACATGCCTTCCCGTCACTGGCTTTTCCCTGTTCTTGTCACTCTATCCTTACTTTTGCTTCCAGCGATATTATTCGGCGTGGCGGCTTTATTGGCTTATCCGACCTTGCCTTCGCTTGAGGCGCTCACCGACTATCGTCCCAAAATCCCGCTGCGCATTTACAGTGCGGAAGGCACATTGCTCAGTGAATTTGGCGAGGAACGCCGTGCACTGGTACAAATTTCCGAGGTACCCGAAATTATGAAGCAAGCCATTCTTGCCGCTGAAGATGATCGATTCTACGAACATGGCGGCGTGGATTACATGGGGGTGTTACGCGCGGCGATTTCCAACTTTACCTCCGGCACAGCAAAACAGGGGGCCAGCACGATTACTATGCAGGTGGCGCGCAATTTTTTTCTTACCAAGGAAAAAACCATCACTCGCAAGTTCAACGAGGTACTGCTTACCTTTAAAATCGAACACAGCATGAGTAAAGATGAGATTCTGCAGCTTTACATCAACCAGATATATCTTGGTCAACGCGCATATGGCTTTGCTGCCGCATCGCAGGTTTACTTTGGCAAACCTCTCGGCCAGGTCACTATCGCTGAAGCAGCCATGCTCGCCGGGCTGCCCAAGGCCCCTTCCTCCTATAATCCGGTCGTCAATCCAAAGCGTGCAAAGCTCCGCCAACTTTACGTTCTGCGCCGTATGCACGAACTGCATTTTATTAATGATGAACAATTCCAGCTCGCTCAACAGCAACCCATCGTGGCTTTGCGCGGCAACCAGGAGTTTGGAGTCAAGGCAGACTACCTGTCGGAAATGGTCAGGCAGGTTGTTTTTGAAAAGTATAAGGACGATACCTATACACAAGGTTTCAAGGTTTACACCACCATAAGGCAACAAGATCAGCTCGCCGCGTATCAGGCTGTCCGTACAGGCGTGCTGGATTATGACCGTCGCCACGGCTACCGCGGACCGGAAGGCTTTATCGATTTACACGGCGACAGCAGCAATACCGAACTGCTTGATGAAGCCCTGCAGGATGTCGATGACAGCGATGATTTAATCCCCGCCGTGGTTCTGGCAGCATCACCCAAACTGGTTCGTGCCTATGGCAAGGGTGGTGAAATTGTAGAAATCAGCGGCGATGCCTTGCTTTTCGTGCAGCCGGCTTTGACTAAAAAAGTCGCTTTGAACCAGCGTATCAACATCGGCTCGCTGATACGTGTACAAAAGGATGAGAAAGGTATTTGGCAGATAGGTCAGCTTCCACTAGTCGAGGCTGCCTTTGTTTCCGGCAATCCCCATGACGGGGCTATTTATTCGCTGATCGGCGGCTTCGATTTCAATCGCAACCAGTTCAACCATATTACCCAAGCTTGGCGACAACCCGGCTCAAGCTTCAAGCCCTTCGTTTATTCCGCCGCGCTTGAGAAGGGCTTCACCCCAGCCACGGTGATCAATGATGCGCCTCTTATCTTTGATGCCGAACAAACCGGCAATGAGCCCTGGCAACCGAAGAACTACGAAGACAAGTTCGAAGGGCCTATGCGCATGCGTCAGGGTTTGATCAAATCAAAAAATCTGGTTTCGATCCGCATATTGCAGTCCATCACTCCGGAATATGCACACGATTATATTGCCAGATTTGGTTTTGATCCCACCAGGTACCCCGCGTACCTGACTATGGCTCTAGGCGCCGGATCGGTTACACCGCTGCAAATGCTGGCAGGTTATTCGGTGTTCGCAAACGGCGGCTTTTCGGTCACGCCCTACTTCATCCAGCGCGTCGAAGATGCCCATGGCACCATACTTTACAAGGCGACGCCTGAAGTACCAGGAAATGGCGCAAAACAGATCGTTGATGTGCGCAACGCCTACACCATGGTCAGCATGCTGCAAGACGTGGTCAAGCACGGCACTGGCATTCGTGCCATGCAGCTTGGCCGGCAAGACTTGGCCGGCAAGACCGGCACCACCAATGATTCGATTGATGCCTGGTTTTGCGGCTTTCATCCGACCTTGGTCGGCATCTCCTGGATGGGATACGATCAACCGCGCAGCCTGGGTGACCGGGAAACCGGCGGGGGGGCAGCCTTGCCGATCTGGATGAGCTACATGGGAAAAATGCTCAAAGATGTGCCGGAAGCCACTTACACTATGCCTGACAACATGGTTGCGGTGCACATCAATGAGGACGGGTATCGTGATGAAAATAGCCCGCGGGTCGAATATTTTTATAAGGAAAACGTTCCGCCCGAACATGCCATGCACACACCCAGCGAAGAAATAAAACCGGCAGACACCATCAAGGATCAGTTGCTCTGACCACACGCATGACCAAAGAACGCACACCCAGAGAATATGTAAATAGACGCGACTTGATGCGCGAGCAGCTAGCGCATCAAGCCGCCAAGCTGATGGCGGAAGATGGCATCACCGACCACGCTTTTGCCAAACGCAAAGCCGCTCGCCAGCTTGGCGCGGCGGACACGCAACACCTGCCCAGCAATCAGGAAGTGGATGACGCGCTGCACAGTTACCGTGCGCTCTATCAACGCGACAGCCACCCCGGCATCCTGTATCAGGTACGCGAAGAAGCACTCACGGCCATGCACTTGCTGGCTGAGTTTCATCCATACCTGACGGGTTCGGTATTGAGCGGAACGGCTGGCGAGCACTCTGACATCAACCTGATGCTGTTCAGTGACGACACAAAAGCTGTGCTGCTGTTCCTGCTCAAGCACAAGATCGATTTCGAGGATGGCGAATGGAAGGTGCGGGTGGGAGGACATGAAGAGACCGTGCCAAGCTACACCCTGACCGGCGAATCAGGCACGCAGACACACATCATCGTCCTGCCCGAAAATGCCCGCCACAGCGGCAGCCGCCATCCTGAGACCCATGCGGATATCGAGGCGGTAGCCAAGATGATATAGGAGCGAGGAAAACAGGGCTGAGTTGTGAGGACTGAGTAAACAACAACTCAGCGGGTTTTCCTCAGTCCTTATTAAGCCACCTTGCCGCATCCAGCGCGAAGTAAGTCAATATCCCGTCCGCTCCTGCGCGTTTGAAAGCCAGCAGCGCTTCCAGCACGCATGCCTGTTCATTCAGCCAGCCGTTCTGCGCGGCGGCCTTGAGCATCGCGTATTCGCCGCTGACCTGATAGACGAAGGTCGGGGCTTTGAATTCATCCTTCACGCGACGAACGATGTCGAGGTAGGGCATGCCGGGCTTAACCATCACCATGTCCGCGCCTTCCTGCAGGTCGAGGCCGACTTCCCACAAAGCTTCGTCAGAGTTGGCGGGGTCCATCTGGTAAGTGTATTTGTTGCCCGAACCCAGGTTGCCGCTGGAACCAACGGCGTCGCGGAACGGGCCGTAGAAGCTGGAGGCGTACTTGGCCGAGTAAGCCATGATGCGGGTGTGGATGAGCTTGTTGGCATCCAGTGCCGCGCGCACCGCACCGATACGCCCGTCCATCATGTCGGAAGGCGCGACGATGTCGGCCCCGGCAGCGGCGTGGGTCTGCGCCTGTTTGGTCAGCACCGCGACGGTTTCGTCGTTGAGGACATAGCCGCTATCGTCGATCAGGCCGTCCTGCCCGTGACTAGTGTAGGGGTCGAGCGCGATGTCGGTCATCACGCCGAGTTCGGGGAAGTTCTTTTTCAGCGCGGCAACCACGCGCGGCGCCAAACCATTCGGATTGTAGGCTTCGCGCGCATCCAGGCTCTTCAGCGGCGTATCGATCACCGGAAATATCGCCATCACCGGAATGCCCAGCTTGACGCATTGTTCGGCGTCCTTGAGCAGCAGGTCCAATGTTTTACGTTGCACTCCCGGCATGGATTTCACATCCTCGACTTTGTTGCTGCCTTCCAATACGAAAACCGGGTAGATGAAATCCGCCGACGTGAGCACATGCTCACGCATCAAGTCGCGCGAAAAGGAATCGTGACGCATCCGACGCATCCGCTTGTGTGGGTATTGTCCGAGTGTTTGCATGATTTTCCCTACAAAAATTATTTTTTGGAACTATTTTAGAATCTGCTTATCTGATGCTGTGAATGATGAAAGTCATTCCACGTTTCTCCTCCCTGAGCGTGTGTCTTGACTCTGTTAAGACTTTGCCCCCAGCCTACCTCCCCTTGGCTGGGGGCATTTTTTTGCTATTTGCCTTCGAACCAACCGGCAATCACCGCTTCGGCCTCTTCCATACCCAATTTCTTCAAGCTGGAAAACAATTGCACCGAACACTGCGGAAAATGCTCGGCAAGGTGCGATTTTACACGACTCAACGTCAATGTTGCTTGTTGCCTGCTGAGCTTGTCTGACTTGGTGAGCAGGATGTGCACCGGTTTGCCGGTAGGCGCGAACCAGTCCAGCATATTCTCATCCAGTTCGGTCAGCGGATGTCGGGAATCCATGATGACCACCAAGCCGATCAACTCATCGCGCGCTTGCAAATACTCACTGAGCAAACCTTCCCAGTGACGTTTGCTTTCGGGCGGCACTTTGGCATAACCATAACCGGGCAAATCCACCAGGAAATTATCCTTACCCAGCGAAAAATAATTCAGGTGCTGGGTGCGCCCCGGTGTTTTGCTGGTATAGGCCAGACGCACATGATTCGCCAGCGTATTGATCGCGCTCGACTTACCCGCATTGGAACGCCCGACGAACGCCACTTCCCTGCCGCCATGCAGCGGCAGATCCTTGATGTGATTGACGGTAGTAAAAAAGGCCGCTTGCGAAAAAAGTCCCATTACTTCCAGGTCGCGAAAATCTTGTCCGCGGCAGCGATAGTCGCAGCAATGTCCGCCTCCGTGTGAGCGGCGGAAACGAAGCCCGCCTCGAAAGCTGACGGCGCGAGATACACGCCTGCTTCCAGCATGGCGTGGAAAAAACGATTGAACGCTTCCTTGTCGCAACTCATCACCTCGGTATAACTCGTGGGCAATGCCTTGCTGAAATACAAACCGAACATGCCGCCCACCGATTGTGCACAAAACTGGATTCCGTGTTTCTTGGCGCTGGCCGACAAACCCTCGGTCAACTGCTTGGTCAATTTCGACAGATTTTCGTAAAAGCCCTTTGTTTGAATGAGCTTGAGCGTAGCCATTCCGGCGGCCACTGCCACCGGATTGCCGGACAACGTGCCTGCCTGATAAACCGCACCGAGCGGAGCCAGGCATTGCATGATGTCGCGCCGTCCGCCGAATGCCGCAGCAGGCAGGCCGCCGCCCATTACCTTGCCCAGCGTTACCAGATCAGGCTTGATGCCGTAATAACCTTGCGCGCCTTGCAGGCTGACGCGGAAACCGGTCATCACCTCGTCCAGTATCAACACCGCCCCATACTTGGTGCACAGGCTGCGTAATGCATTCAGGAACTCCGGCTTGGGCATGATCAGATTCATATTGCCCGCCACCGGTTCGACGATCACCGCGGCGATCTCCTTGCCCATTTCGGCGAAGGCGCGCTCCAGTCCGGCCGCATCGTTGTAATCCAGCACCGTGGTCAGCGCGGCGATCTCTGCGGGCACACCGGACGAACTAGGCTGGCCGAACGTCAGTGCGCCGGAGCCGGCTTTCACCAGCAAGCCATCGGAATGGCCGTGATAACAGCCCTCGAATTTGATGATGCGGCTGCGTCCGGTAAAGCCCCGCGCCAGGCGTATTGCCGTCATTGTGGCCTCGGTGCCTGAACTCACCAGTCGCACCATTTCCAGACTCGGCAACAGCTTGCACAACAGTTTCGCCATTTCCAGTTCTGCCGCCGTTGGCGCACCGAAACCCAAACCTTGGGCAGCGGCATCCTGCACCGCCTTGACCACGTCAGGATGGCAATGCCCGACGATCATCGGCCCCCATGAGCCCACATAATCAGTGTAGCGTTTGCCATCGGCATCCCACACATATGCGCCTTGTCCGCGCTGTAAAAACAGCGGTGTGCCGCCCACCGAACGGAAAGCGCGCACCGGTGAATTCACTCCCCCCGGAATGAGTTTTTGGGATTCATCGAATAGCTGTTGATTGTGCGAAGTCATATTGATTCTTTCTGTCCTAGGTAATTTTAGGAATTGTTAATTTTGAAAACTGCCGTGCTGCATCCTGAATATCCGCCAAGCCGAACAACGCCGAAATCACCGCCAGCGCATCTGCACCTGCTTCCAGCAACTGTGCGCCGTTGTGTACCGTGATGCCGCCAATCGCAACCAACGGAACCGCAATCTCGCGGTGTGCCTGTCGCAATAATTCAGTCGAGGCCGCCACCGCACCCGGCTTCACTGCCGAGGCAAAAAAGCTGCCGAATGCCACGTAATCCGCACCCTGCCGAACTGCCTCATGCGCCAGTTCCAGGCGATTATAGCAAGATACCCCGATGAGCTTACCGCTGCCCAATACTGCGCGCGCCCCAGCCACACTGCCATCTTCGCCACCCAAATGCACGCCGTCGGCATCCACTTTCCGCGCCAACATCGCGTCGTCATTGATGATCAACGGCACAGAAAACTCCTGAGTCACTACGCGCAATGCCCGGGCTTGTTCCAGACGCAATGCTGCATCAGCGGCCTTGTTGCGATACTGCAAAACCCGCGCACCACCCAGTAAAGCCAGCCGCACTTTGCGCAACAATTCCGCCGTGTCTGTTTCGTCCGGCGTGATTGCGTACAATCCCTTAATTAGGCCGTCCCGATTGGGGTTCATCGTCCTCGTCACCGCGCGCCCAAAACAAACGATCCGGAATATGCTGCCCCATGCCGGGACGGAAACCTGCATTCAAGGTTTGCCAGGTATATTCCTGCGCTTCTTTGACCGCCTCCGGCACATCCACGCCCTGCGCCAACAATGCGGCAATCGCGGCAGACAAGGTGCAACCCGAGCCGTGATAGATCCCCGGCAAGCGCGCCCAGCTATCGCTGCTGATTACCCCGCGCTCGCTGTACAAGGTATTGATGACCTTGGGCGTTTGTTCATGCGTGCCGGTGATCAGCACATACTCGCAACCCATGCGCAATATACGTTTGGCGCATTCCTCCAGCGTTGGATCATCCTCTTCATTATCCTCGTTCATCGCGAGGCGGCGCGCCTCAATGCTGTTCGGCGTAAGAATGGTTGCCTGCGGAATCAACAACTCGCGCATCGCGTCCAGCATGTCGTCATTCGCCAATTCGTCGCCGCGTCCGGAAGCCAGCACCGGATCCAGCACCAAGGGAATATCGGGATAATCCGCCAATACTTCGGCAATCGCCGCAATGTTTTCCACACTGCCGAGCAGCCCGATCTTGAATGCTGCCACCGGCACATCTTCCAGCATCGCGCGCGCCTGATCCACCACCCATTCCGGGTCTATCGGCAACACATCGTCCACCCCGCTGGTGTCCTGCACGGTGATGGCCGTCACCACCGACAACGGGTGGCAACCCATACTGGAAATGGTCAACAGATCAGCCTGCAAACCCGCACCCCCGCTGGGATCGGTTGCGGCAAAACTCATTACTAACGGAAACGGTTCGGTCATGGTGTGGGTAATGGTAAAATGCGTGACGTGTTGGCATTTTACCCCATCTTGCTGAGACTACCGAACACAAAGACAATTTCAATATGGAGGAAATCTGATGCGCATTCTTCACACCATGCTGCGCGTGGTCGATTTGGAAAAATCGCTTGCCTTTTATACCGGCGTACTCGGCATGAAATTGCTGCGCCGCACCGACTACCCGGATGGCAAATTCACGCTGGCTTTTGTCGGCTACACCGACGAAGCCAGCGGCGCGGTGATCGAACTCACCCACAACTGGGGCGTGGAAAAATATGAGCTCGGCAATGCCTATGGCCACATCGCCATTGAAGTGGAAGATGCCCACATCGCCTGTGAAAAAATCAAGCAACGCGGAGGAAAAATAGTGCGCGAAGCCGGTGCCATGAAACATGGCAACACAGTAATCGCTTTTGTCGAAGACCCGGATGGATACAGGATTGAGTTGATCCAGAAGAAAACTGGTTAAGGCAACTTCGCCGGGGCTAGCCCGGCGAAGTTGCCTTAACCCGCGTAAGCTGAAAAAATTCTACTTCTTCTCATCAAGGTAATTCGCCACCTTGATAAAGTCTGCCACCGCCAGATTTTCGGCGCGCAATTGAGGATTGATCCCCAGCTTTTCAAAAGCTATCTCATCCAAATATCCGCGCAGTGTATTGCGCAATGTCTTGCGGCGTTGCCCGAAAGCTGTTCTGACAATCGCGACAAACAATTTTTCGTTGCGCACTGCGATTTCACTGGCGGGCAGCGGAAGCATGCGCACGATGGCGGAGTTTACCTTGGGTGCTGGTCGGAAGGATTCGGGCGGAACGTCGAGCAGCTTTTCCATAAAAAAACGATACTGCAGCATGACCGACAACCGCCCGTATTCTGGCGTGGAAGGCTCGGCGACCATGCGTTCGACCACTTCGTTTTGCAGCATGAAATGCATATCGGTGATGCGTTCGGCGTACGCTGCGAAATGAAACAATAAAGGTGACGAGATATTGTAAGGGAGGTTCCCGACGATGCGCAACGGCGCTGCGAGTGTCGAAAAATCGAACTCCAGCGCATCTCCGGCATGGATGGTCAATTTCGATTTCGGACTATCCTGCGGGTAGTCGTTTTCCAACCGCGCAATGATATCGCGGTCGATCTCAACCACATGCAGATGATTCAATTTCTTCAACAGCGGACGGGTCAACGCGCCCAGACCCGGACCGATCTCGACCATATTGTCTTCCGGCTCGGGGCGGATCGCCGCAATGATGTCGGCGATAATCTGCTCATCGACAAGGAAGTTCTGGCCGAACTTTTTCTTGGCTTTATGCACGCTCATATTGCGCCATCTGCGAGGCCAACCTGATCGCCTCGATCATGCTGCCGCTGTCGGCCTTGCCGGTTCCAGCCAGATCCAGAGCCGTGCCGTGATCCACCGAGGTGCGGATGATGGGCAGACCGAGCGTTACGTTCACGCCTTGCCCGAAACTGGCGTGCTTCAGCACTGGCAGACCCTGATCGTGATACATGCTCAGCACACAGTCGCATTGCGCCAGCATTTGCGGTGTGAACAATGTATCGGCAGGCAGCGGCGCGCTGACATTCATACCCTCGGCGCGCAATTTGTCGAGAGCCGGGATCATCACCTCGATTTCCTCGCGCCCCAGATAACCCCCCTCGCCCGCATGAGGATTCAATCCGGCAACCAGAATACGCGGCTGTGTGATGCCAAAGCGACGTTGCAGGTCGCGCTGGATGATGCGCAGCACGTTTTCCAGCAAAGATGAGGTGATCGCCGCAGGTACGTCTTTCAAGGCAAGGTGCGTTGTAGCCAATGCCACGCGCATCCCGCCACCGACCAGCATCATCACCACCCGCTTCGTGCCGGTTTGTTCGGCAAGAAATTCGGTGTGTCCGGTAAAGGGGATGCCCGCATCGTTGATGATGGCCTTGTGCACCGGGGCCGTCACCATGCCGGAGAACTCGCCCGCTTGGCAGCCTTGCACGGCGCGGTGCAACATCGACAACACATATCCGCTATTGGCCGCATTCAGTACACCGGGATGACATTCCGCAGCAAGCGGCACATGAATTACTGATAAAACAGGTGAAAGGTGAAAGGTGAAAGGTGAAAGGTGTTGCCCCTTGCTCCTTGTCTTTTGTGAAACAAAATCTTGCACCTGCAAATCAATGCCGAGTTGCGCGGCACGCTGTAGCAGCAGATTTTTATCGGCGATGACGACGAAGGGAATATTGGGCGGTGCAACGGCAAGCTGCACGCATAGATCGGGGCCTATGCCTGCCGGTTCGCCAGATGTAATGACCAAGGGTGCGGAAAGCACAGCAGCATTCACCGGCTACTTTTTCTCTTCAAGACGATACTCAACGAACGCGCGGTCACGCAACTGGCGCAGCCAGTCCTGAAACTGTTCATCCGACTTGAATGTGCCTATCGCGACACGCGCCTGCTGGCGCTTCTGTTGCTCGCTGACGTCGGTATTGCGCCGCTCCAGCACCTGGATCAGATGCCAGCCGAATTGCGATTGCACCGCTGCCATTTGTCCGGGCTTCAGCTTGTTCATAGCCTCTTCGAATTCCGGCACGGTCTGTCCCGGGGAAAGCCAATCCAAATCACCGCCTTGTTGCGCGCTGCCATCCTGTGAATACCGCTTGGCCTGATCGGCAAAATCGGCACCGCCTTCGATGCGCTGCTTGATCTCCATCAAACGGCTCTTGGCTTCGCTTTCCGAAACGATCTCGCTGGTCTTGATCAAGATATGACGCGCGTGCGTTTGGGTGATCACGACTGGCGCATTACCACTGCGCTTTTCCACCAGCTTGAGAATATGAAAACCGCTCGGGCTGCGCAACACGGCAGTCGTTTGGCCGGGCTTCAGGTTTTGCAATTCGTTCGCAAATAACGGAGGTATACGATCTCCCGGCAGCCAACCCAGATCACCGCCCTTCAGCGCGTCTTTGGCATCGGAACTGCCTGCCGCCACTTGCGCAAAATCTGTGCCGCTCTTCAATTGGCTCAATGCCTGCTCGGCGCGTTCGCGCGCGGCCTGGATTTTCTCCGCGCTGGCCTGTTCCGGCACCACCACCAGTATGTGCGCGAGATGGAACTCCTCTCCCGCATTGCCCATCTTGGCTTTATTGGCAAGATAATTGTCCACCTCTCCATCGCTGATGACGAGCTTGCTCTCGATTTCGCGCTCGCGCAGCCGCGTGGAAATGATCTCACCGCGGATCTCTTCACGGAACTTCATGAAATCCACACCATCCGCCTCAAGCTTGGCGCGAAACTCAGCCAATGACGGGAAATTATTTTGCTGGGCGATACGTGTAATCGCCTGATTCAACTGGACATCGTCCACACGCACGCCGGTTTCCTTGGCGTATTGCGCCAGCAGTATATCGTTGATCATGCGTTCGAGAATTTGTTTTTCCAGCACATCCGCAGCGGGCAGAGGCGTATCTTGTTTCTGCAACTGGCGCACCACTTCGCGCACACGATCATCCAGCTCGTGGCGGGTAATCACATCATCATTGACCACCGCAACTACTGAATCGATCACCGCGACTTGTGGTAGTGGATCGGACCGTTGTGAATCAGGCAATACGGTTTTTGTCGGCGGCATAGCTTTGGCGTCCTTAACGGGCGGCGTACCGGCACCATACGCAGTTTGCAGCATGATTAATCCACAGCACATCAGCAGGGTCTTTGTTCGCATTCTCTTCTTTCAATAATCAGTGCAAAACCTGCCCGGATTTACTGGCAGGCATTTCGTTCAATTGGGTATAGCCGGGCACACTTTGCTTGAGCATAGTCAAAGGATCCGGACCCACTTTGATAAAGTCATTCAACTCAAGCTGCAAGAATAAACCGGTATTGGTTTGTAACGTGGCGGTGACAAAATGTTGCGCAACGAGACGCATCGTCCAGCAGCTTTGATTATACTCAAGCCCGGCAGTCGCCTCCAGAGTTCGTGAATCCTGCAGCGAATAATTCCAGCGTCCCACCATATCCCAACGTCTGAACAGCGGCCATTGCGTGGAAAAATCGACTTGGCGCAGCGTGTCGCGCTGAAAGCGATATCCCAGATTGAGCACCTTGCCCGCTTCGGGACGGTAATGTGCCGCGACGTTGTAGAGTTGCGCATGGGCTTGATTGGGATCGAACTGCAACTCGCTGTCCAACGAAGTTGCTCTCGACACTTGCCCTGAAGCCGCCAATAAAATATCAGACCTTCCGATATTTGCAGCAGGTGTTGTTGTAGTAGTAGGTGTCGTAGTAGATGTTGTGGTGGCAGGTATCGGCAGATTCACCTGGGGCGTTATCAGGCTAAAACGCTCTCCCAACATGAATTTCAATCGTTCGGCACCGCTCTTCTGATCCAGCAATCGCGATGTGGCTGCCAAGGTGATTTGATCGGCATCGCCGATCCGGTCACTGCCAGAAAAACGATTTTCGGTGAATATCTGGGTAAAATTAAAATCCGCTTGTGCGGAATCAAAATTTGGCAATGCCGATTGATTCCGGTAAGGCACATAAACATAAAAAGCGCGCGGCTCAAAAGTTTGCAGATAATCACCGCCGAACATATTCGACTCACGCTCGAAAAAAACTCCGCTATCCACACTCAAAATAGGCAATGTACGCGAGGCATTCGGCAATGCCCCGACGTTATTCGCGCCCATCGCATAGTACGTGCTGTGCAACGCCACTTTTGGTGTGATGTAAAAAGCGGAATCGCTTACCAACGGATAACTAGCGCTGGGGTTGAGTACGGTCCGCGATCCGTTCACCTCAGTAGGATGACTGAAATCCACATATTCACCGGCGAAGGCAAGATTCACGCCGGAATGATTTTGTTGCGTTCCGATAGTCAATTGCGGCAAACGCGCATAAGGCTCAACGATAGGTGCGGCGGGATCTTGCAGGGTCTGGTAGCGTTGTACGCGCAGCGTAGACGTCCACTCGCCTGCTGCAAAGTTAAGCCCGCCCTCTTGCAACAAGTTGACCTGTGAAGTGGCATTCACCGCTTCGCCCAAATCGCGGAAATAGCTATTGTCCCCAACACGGGTGAAATTCACATAGCCATTCAAATGGTTCGCCAGTGTCTGATCATGTTTTAACGAGAAAAGCTTACGACTATGATTCGCTAGTGCGTCGTTGGGAAGCACATCCACATTCAACTCACCGCGATAACCGGGCTCCAGATAACGAAACTCGTTGCTAAGCATCAAGCCGCGCTTGGTCATCTCGCTCGGTGTAATCGTCGCATCAAGATTCGGTGCGATATTCCAGTAATATGGCAGCGTCACCTGGTAACCACTACTGACCGTTCCGCCAAAAATCGGGGCCAGGAATCCGGACTTGTTCTGGTTATTGAGAGGGAAGTCCATCCACGGCGAATACAAGATCGGAACACCTTTAAACTCGACTGATGCGCCCCAGGCTGTACCGATCTGCCGGGTACGGTCAATCTCCAGTGTACCCATTTTCAAAAACCAATCCTGATTCCCCGCCGGACAAGTAGTGTAAGTGGCATTATCCAGTGTGTAATGCTGGCGATCCTGAATGTGCAGCAGGTCCGCCGAACCGCGAGCACCATTTTCCTTCAAATAGAATTGCGGTTGCTCCATCTTGCCAACACTGTTATCCAGATTGAATTGCAGGTGTGGCCCGCTCATCGTATTGCCGTCTTGTTCCAACACGACCGAGCCCTGCGCATCCACTTCGCGCGAGCTCTGCTGATAAAGCATATGGTCCGCGCGAATCGACTGGCCGCCCTGGCGTATCGTCGCATCGCCAGTCGCCTCGATCTGGTTTTCCTTTTGACCCACCAGGCTGTCTGCCTCGATAACGGCTGGCGCTTCAGGATTGGCAGCGGTCGTGGCCGGCGGATTCTGATCCGTGCGCAACTCGGGCAAGTTCTCGCCCGCGCAAGAATATTGCGCGAAGAAACACAGCAGCAGTATGGCGAGGAATTTATGGCGAAACCGCATAACGCGCAGCAATATAGTAAGGTGATAAACTCTCGGCAGTTTAACATCAAGTGCATTTAAGAGCCCAACATGCAACGCCAGGAACAACTTACCGAATGGCTGCACAGCCTTTTCCCCAACGAAAAATTTGCCATCGCTCCCGCTTCGGCCGATGCCAGCTTCCGCCGCTACTTCCGCGCCACCTTCGATAACCGCACGTTGATCGTGATGGATGCCCCGCCACAGCACGAGGACTGCCGCCCCTTCCTGCACGTGGCAAAATTATTTGAGGATGCCGGAACGCACGTGCCGCATGTGTATGCACAAGATTTGTCGCAGGGATTCCTGCTGCTTTCCGATCTCGGCAATACCACTTATTTGCAAGTATTGAACCACGACACGGCACGCGGCCTGTATGGCGCAGCCACCGACGCGTTGATCAAGATCCAGCTTGCTTCGCGCGAAAACGAATTGCCGCCCTATGACGAAGCCATGCTGCTGCGCGAGATGCGCCTGTTTCCGGAGTGGTACATCGGCAAACATCTCAACGTCACCCTCAGCAACGCGCAGAACGCCAAACTGGAAACGGTGTTCTCGCGCATCATCGCCAACAACCTGGCCCAGCCGCACGTCTATGTGCACCGCGACTACCACTCGCGCAACCTGATGGTAATCGATCCTCCCGCAAACGGCCCGCTTCGCGTGGAACGTATCGTGGCCGTGCAACCCAATCCAGGCATCATCGACTTTCAGGATGCCGTGTATGGCCCGATCACCTACGATCTCGCGTCGCTGTTCAAGGATGCTTACATCCGCTGGGAGGAAGCTGAAATCATTGACTGGCTGATACGCTATTGGGAAAAGGCGCGCAAGGCCGGTCTGCCGGTGCATGAGGACTTTTCCGTGTTCTACCGCGATTATGAATGGATGGCCGTGCAGCGCCATCTCAAGGTACTGGGCATCTTCGCGCGCCTGTATCACCGCGACGGCAAGCAAGGCTACCTGAAAGACCTGCCGCTGGTCATGGCGTATTTGCGCGCTGCTTGCTCACGTTACATCGATCTCAAGCCGTTGCTGAATCTGCTCGACACATTAGAACCACAAGGCAGCAAAGAAGGTTATACATTTTGAAAAAATCCCACTTAAGCTGCTTGTGCAAGATTTTTTGTGCGGGTGCAACAAAATGAGAGCCATGCTGCTTGCTGCAGGCCGCGGCGAACGCATGCGTCCGCTCACCGACCACACCCCCAAACCGCTGCTGGAAGTCGCCGGCAAACCGCTGATCGTCTGGCACATCGAGAATCTGGTTCGCGCAGGTATATGCGATCTGGTGATCAACCACGCGCATCTCGGCGGACAGATAGAACAAGCTCTGGGCGACGGCAGCCGGTTCGGCGCGCACATTCAGTATTCTCCCGAAGTCAAAGCACTGGAAACCGCGGGTGGCATCGCCAACGCCTTGCCGCTGCTGCTCCCTTTCCCCATTGGCGGAAAAGGGACTGAAAGAGAAGATGAGCCCTTCGCCGTGATCAACGGCGATATTTTCTGCGACTATAATTTTGCTAGCCTGCACGAACGGGTTGCCGGGCTGAAAACCAACGGCGATGCCGCGCATCTGGTGCTGGTGAACAATCCGGTACAGCATCCCAACGGCGACTTCGGTTTACAGCAACAGCGCGTCACTGACAGTACACCCAAGCTCACCTTCAGCGGCATCGGCCTCTATCAACCCGGCTTGTTCGCCGGCATTCCGCGCGGCAGCATCGCGCCGCTGGCTCCGCTGTTGCGCGAACAGATCGCATTCGGCATGGTCAGCGGCGAACATCACCAGGGCTTGTGGGTGGACGTCGGCACACCGCAACGCCTGGTGGAACTCGACAGACAGGTACGTTCGGCATTGCATAGCCATTCCACTAAGCAATCCAAAAACGATTGCTAAGTGGCTGGTTACCGTACAATACGCCATGACCTTTGACCCCGCCATTTACGCCCAACGCCGCGCCCGTTTGCTGACGCAAATGCAGCGCGGCATCGCCATCATTCCCACCGCGCCGGAAGTGGCGCGCAATGCCGACACGCATTATGGATACCGCCACGACAGCAACTTTTATTACCTGAGCGGTTTCATTGAGCCGGAAGCGGTGCTGGTACTGGTTGCCGGCCAGAATGAAGATGGTCAACCGCGATCCATATTGTTCTGCCGCGAAAAGAATCTGGAACGCGAGATTTGGGATGGTCACCGTTTTGGTCCCGATGCTGCCCGTGAACAATTCGGTTTCGACGCGGCTTATCCCATCGAGCAACTGGATGAAAAACTGACCGGGTTGATCGGCAACCAGCCCGCGCTTTTTTATCCCTTGGGTGGCGATCCTGCATGGGATCAGCGCATCCTCAAGTTGCGCAGCGCAGTACAGGAAAAAATCCGCAGCGGCATCCGCGCGCCGGACGAAATTCGCGACGTGTGCGCGCTGCTCAATGAGATGCGCCTGTTCAAGGATGATCACGAGCTGGACATCATGCGCCGCGCCGCGGCGATTTCCACTCAGGCACATCGTCGCGCGATGCAATTCACCCGCCCCGATCGATTCGAATATCAGGTAGAAGCGGAACTGCTGCATGAATTCTGCAGCCATGGCGCGCGCCATCCCGCTTACACTTCCATCGTCGCGGGCGGCGCGAATGCCTGCGTGCTGCACTATGTGGGGAACAACGCCCGGCTCCGCGACGGCGATCTGCTGCTGATCGACGCGGGCTGCGAACTGGACGGCTACGCCTCCGACATCACGCGCACCTTCCCCGTCAACGGGAAATTCAGCGCCGCGCAAAAGGATGTGTACGAGATCGTGCTGGCCGCGCAAGCCGCGGCGATTGCCGCCGCAATACCGAAACAGACCTGGGACGCCCCGCACAATGCCGCGCTGCGGGTATTGGCGCAAGGTTTCATCGACCTCAAGCTGTGCCGCGGCAGCGTGGATGAAGTGCTGGAAAGCGAAAGCTACAAGAAATTCTACATGCACCGCACCGGCCACTGGCTGGGCATGGATGTGCACGATGTCGGCGATTACAAGATCGGCGACAACTGGCGCGCGCTGCAACCCGGCATGGTGCTGACCATTGAGCCCGGCTGCTACATCCGCCCCGCCGATGATGTGCCTCTCGCGCTGTGGAACACCGGCATCCGCATCGAGGACGATGTGGTGATCACCGCGAAGGGCAATGAAGTGTTGACCGATGCCGCACCGAAAACGGTGGCTGATATCGAAGAGTTGATGAGAAAATCGTGAACGCTGAATACGACATCGCCATCATCGGCGGCGGCCCGGTCGGGGCCGCACTGGCACTGGCCTTGCGCGGCAGCCAGCTGAAGGTCTGCGTGCTGGAAGCGCGTCCGGCGCATACTGCCAGCAGCGACGCCCGCGCGCTGGCTTTGTCCTACGGCAGCCGCCTGTTGCTGGATCGTCTCGGCGTATGGGACGCACTGCACGATGTATCGGCCATACGAACTATCCATATTTCGCAAAAGCAAAGCTTCGGCCGCGCCGTGTTGCATGCCGCCGAGTTGAACGTGCCGGAACTCGGCTATGTGCTGCCCTACCCGGCGCTGCAAGACGCGTTGACCCATGCGCTGCAACATAGCGATGTTGCAACCATCTACGGCGCGAGCGTCACCCGGTTGAGCAACTCAGCCGACCAGGCCGTGATCGGCTATCAACAGGAAGGCGAGGAATACACCCTGCACGCACGTCTCGCCGTGGTCGCCGACGGCGGCAAACTGCTGGCACAACAATATCCGCCGGAAGTCCGCGACTACGGGCAGAGCGCGCTGATCACCCACATCACCTGTTCCGCACCTCAGGTTAATACCGCGTTCGAACGCTTCACCCCGCAGGGCCCGCTGGCGCTGCTGCCGTTCAAGGAAGGTTACGAGCTGGTATGGACTGCGTCGCATCAAGCCGCGCAGGAAATGCTGGCATGGGACGACGCTCGCTTCATGCGCGAACTGCATCAACACTTCGGTGACCGGGTCGGAGAATTTCTGACTGTAAGCAAACGCACCTGCTTCCCGCTCGGCCTGAGACGCGCCCCGCAACAAACTCCGATGCCGCACACCGTGCTGCTCGGCAACGCTGCGCAAACGTTGCATCCGGTGGCCGGACAGGGTTTCAACATGGGACTGCGCGACGCGTGGGAACTGGCTCAGGAAATTCTGGATGCCGCACCGGCTTCGTTAGGAACCGAGGCGATGCTCGCCGCCTACCGCAGCCAGCGCCGCACCGACCGCGAAGCGGGGATACGCTTTACGGACGGACTGGTGCGGCTGTTCTCCAACGACCTGCCACTAATCAGCGCAGGCCGCGCCGCCGCGCTCACCGCGCTGGACTGTTTGCCATTTGTGAAAAAATTTGTCGCGAAGAGGATGATGTTTGGGGAGAATGGTTGAAGCAGCACTTGTGCTGCATTTAGCGACATAAAATCAAAATCAACACCGCCGGGGGTAGCCCGGCAACTATAACCAATGACTTACCCAGCGTCGTTTGCTGGGTTAGTCAGATGGCTAGTAGTTCTATCAGTCACTTTTCTTGTCTTGCCAAGAAAAGT
>Ga0208587_1000121_pt1 | contig 40073 bp, 31 predicted proteins | sample NGESurdeep092012_7_FD_184472 | JGI IMG/M metagenome (GOLD analysis project Ga0208587, IMG submission 184472) | Arctic peat soil microbial communities from Barrow, Alaska - NGEE Surface sample 210 deep-092012 (SPAdes) | ecosystem: Environmental > Terrestrial > Soil > Wetlands > Peat ...
AACACCCCGCGCAGCGCGGACGTGATCGTGCGCGAGTTCTGCTTCTCGACGCCGCGCATCATCATGCACAGATGATCCGCTTCGATCACCACGCCGACGCCCAGCGGCGCCAGCACTGATTCGACGGCGGCGGCAACCTGCTCCGTGAGTCGCTCCTGCATCTGCAGCCGGCGCGCGAAGTGGTCCACGATGCGCGGCAGCTTCGAGAGCCCCACGATTCGCCCGTTCGGGATGTAGGCGACGTGTGCCTTGCCGAAGAAGGGAAGCAGATGATGCTCGCACAGCGAATATAGCTCGATGTCGCGGACCATCACCATGTTGTGGCGATCTTCATTGAAGATCGCGCCGCCGACGATGTCGGACAGGCGCTCCGAATAGCCTCGCGTGAGAAAGGCCATCGCCTGCTCGACGCGCGACGGCGTCTTGAGAAGCCCCTCGCGCGCCGGATCCTCGCCGAGGAGGGCCAACTGTTCACGGACGAGCGCCGCGTAGCGCCCAGGGGTGTCGTCGCCGTCCTCGTCGTGCATGCGTTCTCTCGCCACGGAGCCTCCAGTAGTCGAGTAATCATACGGAGTCCGTGTACGCTGCGTCCATCTTTGCCCGCTTGCCGCGTCGGCTCGCGGTCCCTACCTTGCCGATCTAACGGTTTCCCGAACGTCACGTCCATGCTTCTCGCAGGTCTCACCGGAAACATCGGCAGCGGAAAGTCCACGGTCGCGCAGCTTCTGAGCGAGCGCGGCGCGACAATTATCGACGCCGACGTGCTGGCGCGTCGCGCCGTCGAGTCCGGTACGCCGGCCCACGGCGCCATCGTGGAGCGCTGGGGCACGTCCATCCTCGGCGCCGACGGCGGGCTAGACCGTGGCGCGCTGCGGCGCATCGTCTTCAGCGAGCAGACCGAGCTCGAGCAGCTCAACGCCATCGTGCACCCTGAAGTCGAGCGCATGCGAGCGGCTCTCGTCGAGCAGGCGCGCGTTCGCGGGGACCGCCTCGTCGTCTGCGACATTCCGCTCCTCTTCGAGCGCCGCATGACCGACGACTTCGATCGCATCGTCCTCGTGGATGCCCCGCGCCCGGTGCGGCTCGAGCGCCTCGTGCGCGAACGCGGCCTGCGCGAGACGGAAGCGATGGACATGATCGTCGCGCAGATGCCGGCCGAGCTCAAGCGTGCCCGTGCCGATCATGTGATCGACAACGCGGGAACGCTGACGCAGCTCGATGCGCGGGTGGCCGAGGTGTGGGCGGCGCTGCTGGCCGAGGCCGGAGAGCTCGGAGCTGACAGCGGGACGACTTTTCACGCGGCGCACAGCTGAATATGTGTCGTTCGGCCGTTAGCTTGAGCTTTGGGCTGCGATAGCGTCCGCGCTGCTTGCCCACGCCTCGTCCGCCCGATATCCTCCCCCCCCCGTTCACCTCTGACCAGTTGGAGCTCCCCGTGTCCGATATTCCGCAGGATCTGCTGTATACGGAGGACCACGAGTACCTCAAGCCCTCCGGCGAGCCGGGCGTCGTGTACATCGGCGTGACCGACTACGCGCAGGGCGAGCTTGGCGACATCGTTTTCGTCGAGCTCCCCAAGGTTGGCGCGAAGTTCAAGAAGCACGACGTCTTCGGCACCATCGAGGCGGTGAAGGCCGTTTCCGAGCTTTACTCCCCAGTGAGCGGCGAAATTCTCGAGATCAACGGCCGCCTCGACGCGGAGCCAGCGCTGGTGAACAGCAGCCCGTACGGCGATGGATGGATGGTGAAGGTCCGGATGTCGGACGCGGGAGAGAGGTCCGCGCTGATGGATGCGGCGGCCTATGGGAATAAGCTCGGCTGACAGTCTGGCACTGAACAGGGTGGCCGCTCCGCGAGCGACCACCCTGTGTAGTTCATGATCGTCTTGCCGATCGATCCGCTGTCCGATTGTCAGACTGTCTGACTGTCCGACTCCACATATGCGTCCGCCGGCAGACACGAACACACGAGGTGTCTGTCCCCGTACGCGCTCTCCACCCGCTCCACCGTCGGCCAGAACTTCCGTTCGCGCGTCCACTCCGTCGGGAACGCCGCGAGCTCGCGACCGTACTTGTGATCCCAGGCGTCGCTCACCACCGCACGCATGGTGTGCGGCGCGTGCTTGAGCGGATTGTCGTCGCGGTCGAGCGTTCCCATCTCGATGGCGCGCACTTCCTCACGAATCGCGATGAGCGCGTCACAGAACCTGTCGAGCTCCGCCTTCGGCTCGCTCTCGGTGGGCTCGATCATCATGGTGCCGTGCACCGGGAAGCTCACCGTTGGCGCATGGAAGCCGTAGTCCATCAAGCGTTTGGTGATGTCTTCGACTTCGATGCCGGCGCTCGCCTTGCACGCGTGCGGATCGACAATGCACTCGTGCGCCACTCGGCCGTTCGCTCCCTTGTAGAGCACGGGGTAATGGGGATCGAGCCGCGCCGCGATGTAGTTCGCATTCAGAATCGCGATCTTCGTCGCGTAGGCTAGCCCCGCCGCGCCCATCATGTCGATGTACATCATCGAGATGGGCAGAATGCTCGCGCTGCCCCAGGGAGCCGCGCTCACCGAGCCGGCCGACTGCTTGCCACCTGTCTTGATCACCGGATTGCCAGGGAGGAAGGGCGCGAGCTGCTTCGCCACGCCGATCGGTCCCACGCCGGGGCCACCGCCGCCATGCGGGATGGCGAAGGTCTTGTGCAGATTGAGATGGCAGACGTCGGCCCCGATGTCGCCCGGCCGGCACAGCCCCACCATCGCGTTCATGTTGGCGCCGTCCATGTAGACCTGGCCACCATTCGCGTGAACGATCTCGCAGAGTTCGCGGATCGATTCCTCGAACACGCCGTGCGTGCTCGGGTAGGTCACCATCAGCGCCGCCAGATTGTCCTTGTTCGCCTCGGCCTTCGCCTTCAGGTCGGCGACGTCGATGTTGCCCTTGGCATCGGTCTTCGTGACGATCACACGCATGCCGGCCATCACCGCGCTCGCGGGGTTCGTTCCGTGCGCCGATTGCGGGATGAGGCAGACCGTCCGGTGTGCATCTCCGCGTGAGCGATGATAGGCGGCGATGGTCAGCAGTCCGGTGTACTCGCCCTGCGAACCAGCGTTGGGCTGCAGAGACACCGCCGCGAACCCAGTGATCTCCACCAATGCCGCTTCCAGGTTCTTGAACAGCTCCTGATATCCCTGCGCCTGCTTCACCGGCGCGAACGGATGAATCTTCCCGAATTCGGGCCACGTGACCGGAAGCATCTCCGCCGTGGCGTTGAGCTTCATCGTGCAGCTACCGAGTGGGATCATGCTGTGCGTGAGCGACAGATCGCGAGACTCGAGCATGCGCACATAGCGCAGCATCTCGGTCTCGGAGTGGTGCGAGTTGAACACGGGATGCGTCAGGAAATCGCTCGTCCGCGCGAACCGCTCGTCGAAGCGGTCGTCGAGTTCCTCGGCCAGTCCCTCTGTTTCGGGCGCCGGCTTGCCCCCCGCAAAAACGGTGAGCAGCGTCTGCACATCCTCATCGGTCACCGTTTCGTCGAGCGCGACGATGACGCGCCGATCATCAACGCGTCTCAGATTGATCTCGCGCTTCGCGGCCGCGGCGATGACGTCACTCGCTGACGAGCCCGCAAGTTCGACGCAGAGCGTATCGAAGAAGACATCGCTCTCGAGAGTATACCCGAGCTGCTGCAGCCCCACCGCGAGCAACGCGGTGCGGCGATGGATGCGTCGCGCGATCGTCTTCAGCCCCTCGGGACCGTGCCACACGGCGTACATGCTCGCCAACACCGCGAGCAGCACCTGCGCCGTGCACACGTTCGACGTCGCCTTCTCGCGCCGGATGTGCTGCTCGCGCGTCTGGAGAGCCATGCGCAGCGCGGGACGTCCGCTCGCATCCCGGCTCACGCCAATGATGCGGCCCGGGAGCATGCGCTTGAACTCGTCCTTCGTCGCGAAAAACGCCGCATGCGGCCCACCGTAGCCGAGCGGCACGCCGAACCGCTGCGTGTTGCCGACGCAGACGTCCGCGCCCCACTCGCCGGGCGGCGTGAGCAGCACGAGGCTCATGAGATCCGCGGCCACAATGACGAGCGCATTCGCGGCATGGGCCTTCGTGCACGTATCCCGATAGTCGAGCACGGCGCCGTCCGTCGTCGGATACTGGAGGAGCACGCCGAAGATGTTCGCGCCAAAGGTCGCGGTTGCCGCGTCACCGACCGTCGTCTCCATCCCGCGCGCACGGGCGCGCGTCTGCACGACGGCAATCGTCTGCGGATGACAGCGCGCGTCGATGAAGAACGTGTGCTTCGTCTCGCTGCCGCGTGCCTGATACGCCAGGAACATCGCCTCCGCCGCCGCCGTGCTCTCGTCGAGCAGCGACGCGTTGGGGATCTCCAGGCCCGTGAGATCCATGATCATCGTCTGGAAGTTGAGCAGCGCCTCGAGACGACCCTGCGAGATCTCGGCCTGATAGGGCGTGTACGCGGTGTACCAGCCTGGATTCTCCAGAATGTTTCGCTGGATCACCGGTGGCGTGAGCGTATCGTGGTAGCCGTAGCCGAGATACGAGCGGAAAATCCGGTTCTTCACGGCCATGGCGCGGAGGGCGGCGAGCGCTTCATGCTCGCTACGGCCGGCGTGAATCGCGAGCGGCCGCCGGAGGCGAATCGCTTCGGGGATCGTCGCGTCGATCAGCGCGTCGAGCGTTGGGTAGCCAAGCGTGCCGAGCATGGAAGCAACGTCAGCCTCGCTCGGACCGACGTGCCGTGGAACGAACGAGTCGGCGGTCGTCAGCGGCGCGGAACGGGTGGTCGTCGTCATGGGAGCCTCAGACGCGCGCGAACGCGTCGGTAGATGCGTGGGGAATGTGGAGAGCTGTCCACAAAGTTATGTTCGAAGTCAAGCGCAGGGCGCTTTCACCTCAATAATAGCGATTTGACTCGTGCGTTGGCGCCTGCTGCACTCCCCGCCCCTCGATGGGCCCGCCAACATGGCGCTCGACCATGTGCTCATGGCTCGCGCGCGACAGTCCGGTGAGGCGGTGCTGCGAGTCTACGAGTGGGCCTCGCCGGTCCTCTCGCTGGGGCGCAACCAGCGCGCATGCGGCGTCTACCTCGACGCCGAACTCGCACGCCGCGCAATTACCGTCGTGCGCCGGCCAACCGGCGGACGGGCTCTTCTGCATCATCACGAAATCACCTACAGCGTCACGGCTCCCGCCCTCGCGAGCGAGGGTCTGACGGCGGTGTATCATCGCGTCAACGCATTGCTCCTGGACGCCTTCGCCGCGCTTGGCGTTCCCGCCATGCTGGCGCGTCCCGTTTCGCGCTCGCGCCCCCCGACGGCGCTGCCCTGCTTCGCCGAGCCGGCTTCTGGTGAGATCGTCGTCGGCGACCGCAAGCTCGTCGGCAGCGCGCAGTGGCGCGACGATGGTGCGTTGCTCCAGCACGGGTCCATCCTGATCGACGACGATCAGGCGATCATTCCACAGTTGATGCGTGAGTCCGCCGACGTGCCGCCACCACCTGCTACCCTTCAAGAGGTGCTGGGCCGCGCGCCAGCCGCGCCGGAAATGGCCGACGCGCTCTTCGCGGCCGTTCGTCGCATGGAGGACGCTTTGGCGACGCCTCTGACGAGCGAGGAGCTCGAACAACTCGACACATCAACATTCGCCGAACATTACCGCGACCCGGGGTGGACCTGGCGGCGGTGACGTCGAATAGAAGCGAAAGTCATTCTTGACCGCACCTTGCCGGTCGTTCATCGTTCACGCTACCATCTTCCTTCCGCCGACGCCCATGCATCGCTCCTTCCGCGTTTCATCTCGACCGCTCCGCCTCGCCGCACCCCTTCTCCTTGCGTTGCTCGCGGTCGCTGGGTGCAAGGGCTTGGAGGACTCGAAGAGCGCGGGCCCGGCGGACATCGGGGGCACGCTCGTCATCACGACGGCGGCCGATGCGGGGACGCTCCTACCGCCGCTCATCGCGAGCATTACGGATCGTCAGGCGACCGACCTGCTCTACGATCGGCTCGCCGACATCGGCGACGATCTCAATTCAGTGGGTGACAAGGGCTTCAAGCCGCAGCTCGCCGAGCGATGGGACTGGGCGCCGGACTCGCTCTCGATCGCCTTTCACATCAATCCGCACGCGCGCTGGCACGATGGCTTTCCGGTGCGCGCAAGCGACGTGCGCTACAGCGTGAGTCTCATCAAGGATCCGGCGCTCGGCTCTACTGCCGCTCCGCTCGTCACGAACGTCGATTCGGTGTCCGTACGCGATTCGTTGACCGCGGTCGCCTGGTTCAAGAGGCACACGCCGGAGCAGTTCTACGATCTGGTCTATCAGATCGTGATTTTGCCGGAGCACGTTCTCGGGAACACCCCCGCCGCGAAGTTGAAGGACGCCGAAGTCGGGCGGCGTGGAATCGGATCGGGACGCTTTCGTCTCGCCAAATGGGAGCCCGGCGCGAAGATCGAGCTCGTCGCCGACACCGCGAACTATCGCGGCCGCCCGAAGCTCGACCGCGTCATCTTCGCCATCGCGCCGGATTTCAACGGCGCCGCCACCCGTTTCTTTGCCGGCGACGCGGACCTCTTCGAGAACATTCGGCCCGAGCAGGTCGCGCGCTTCGTCAACGACACAGCACATCGCCTGCAGCGCTATCCAACGCTGGCGTACGCGATCCTCGGTATGAACCTGAGGGACCCCAAGTCACCGGGACAGGCGCATCCGATCTTTGGCGATCGCGCCGTCCGCCGCGCGCTCACCATGGCGACCGATCGGCGCGCGATGCTGAAGAACGCGTTCGACACGATCGGACAGGCCCTCTACGGGCCGTTCCCGCACGCGGTGTCCGTCGCCGACACGACGCTGCCGCAGATTCCATACGATACCACCAAAGCAAAGGCACTCCTTGATTCCGCGGGCTGGCTGGTCGGGGCGGACGGCGTGCGCGCGAAGAATGGGCGGCGTCTCGAGTTCGCGCTCAGCGTGCCCAATTCGAGTGCGTCTCGGAAACAGTACGCCGTGCTTCTGCAAGACGCCTTCCGCCGCGTCGGCGCGGCAGCGACAGTCGATCAGACGGACTTCGCGACCTACAGCGCGAAGCTGGCCGCGCACACCTTCGATGCGCAGATTGGCAACTACGTCACGGATCCGGGGGTGTCGGGATTCAAGCAGAGCTGGTCTACCGCCGGCATCGGAAAGGACGGCGGGAACCCTGGCTCCTACTCGAACCCTTTCGTTGACGCGATGCTCGATAGCGCCACGACGACTTTCGATCCTGCGCGCACGAAAGCCTACGCGCGGCGCGCCTTCGAGACGATCATCGAGGATGCACCAGGCATCTGGCTCTACGAAACGCCGGCGGTGATGGGTCTGCACAAGCGCATCCACACCACCACCATGCGTGCCGACGGCTACTGGTCCGGCTTGGCCGACTGGTGGATCCCGGTGAGCCAGCGCAACGCGCGCGACCGGATCGGTCTTCGGCCCACGCCATAACCGGTGCGGCGGTACCTCGCTGCACGGCTGCTCCAGGCGATCGGCGTCGTCGCGTTCGTCACGACGTTCGCGTTTGTCGTCGTCCATCTCGCGCCGGGCGATCCCATCGCCTCGGCGCTGGCGCGGCCGAACATCACCGAAGCGGTACGCGAACAGTGGCGCGTCGCGTACGGCCTCGACCGGCCGGTCAGCGAGCAGTACGTGCGGTGGGTGGTGAACGCGGCTCGAGGTAACCTGGGCTACTCCTTCTCGCACCGCCGCCCAGTGCGCGACGTCTTTGCCGATGCGATGCCGAACACGCTGCTTCTTTCGGGACTCGGGCTCGTTCTCAGCTTCGCGATCGGAATCATGGTCGGCCTTCTGCAGGCAGAGCGGCCGGGCGGCAGGCGCGATCGCTGGCTCGGACGCATCCTCCTGGTGCTCTACTCCGTCCCTGATTTCTGGCTCGCTCTCGTCGTGCTGATTCTCTTTGCGTACCGGCTCCCTCTCTTTCCGCCCGGAGGAATGACCGATTCGGTGATGTACGAGTATCTATCTCCAGGCGCCAAGTTTCTCGACCGGATCAAGCATCTCGTCCTGCCCGTTCTCACACTCGCCGTGCTCACCGCGGCGGGCATCGCGCGATTTCAACGCGGCGCGCTGTTGGCCGTGCTGCCTAGCGACTGGATGCGGACCGCGCTGGCGAAGGGATTGAGCTGGCAAGCGGCAGTGCGGCACCATGCCTTTCGGAATGCGCTCCTGCCGACGATCACGCTGTTCGGACTCTCCATTCCCGCCTTCGCCACTGGTGCAATCTTCGTCGAGAAGGTGTTCTCGTGGCCCGGAATGGGATTGATCGTCGTGAATGGCATTGCGGCACGGGACTATCCACTCGTCACGGCCGGCGTCATGGTCATGAGCGTCCTCGTCGCCGGCTGCGCCCTCGTTGCGGATATTGCCGTGGCCGCCGCGGATCCGCGCATCAGGCTGGGCTGACGTGACCTCCAAGTCGCCCGCCGGCGCGGGCATCGCCGCCCCGACAGTTCGCCGGCGACTGCGAGGTGACAGGCGCGTCTGGATCGCGCTCGGCGTGCTCGCGGCGATCGTCCTCACCGCCGTCTTCGCGCCACTCCTCGCGCCGTACGATCCGCGCGCTCAGCTCGACATCGCGCATCTGCAAAGCCAGCCACCCTCGCTCGCGCATCCGCTCGGTACCGACACCTTCAGCCGCGACGTGCTCTCACGTCTCATCTATGGCACTCGCGTCTCCCTCGCCGTCGCGCTGGTCGCCGTCTCCATTTCGATTACGTTCGGCACACTGCTTGGCGCGGTCGCCGGCTATGTCGGCGGCGCGATTGATGCCGTGCTGATGCGCTTCGTCGACGCGGCGTTCTCCATTCCCACCCTGTTACTTCTCATCGTGGTGATCGCACTCTGGGGGGACATCAGCGTCGTCTCGCTTACGCTCCTGATCGCCGGCGTCGGCTGGTTCACCGTCAGCAGGCTTGTGCGCGCCGAGACGCTCGCGGTGCGTGACGCGGACTACGTGGTGGCGGCGCGCGCGCTCGGCGTTCCGGGATGGCGCATTCTCGGATGGCACGTACTGCCGAATGCGATCGGACCCGCGATTGTCTCCGCGACGCTCGCGGTGGGCAACGTCATTCTGCTCGAGGCCGGTCTTTCCTATCTCGGCATCGGCGTCCGGCCCCCCACACCCAGTTGGGGCAACATCATCGAGGAGGGGGCGACTCGCGTCTCCGATGTCTGGTGGCTCACGCTGTTTCCGGGTCTCGCCATTCTCGTGACGGTCTTCGCGTGCAATGCGCTCGGCGACGCCTTGCGGGATGCGCTCGACCCTCGGCAGCTTCTTCCGGCGCACGACGACGCACCTTTCGCATAGAGGCATGACCGCACCGCTCCTCGAGATCGAGAATCTTCGCACCTGGTTCTACACCGACTCCGGCGTCGCGCGATCGGTGGACGGCGTGTCTCTGCATGTCGATCACGGCGAGACGCTTGGCGTCGTTGGAGAGAGCGGATGCGGCAAGAGCGTGACGGCCCTCTCTATTCTTCGCTTGATCCGTGCACCAGGCCGCATCGAGGCGGGGAGCGCGATCCGCTTCGAGGGGAAGGATCTGCTCACGCTTGCTGAGCGCGACATTCAGCATGTGCGCGGCAATCGGATCGCGATGGTGTTCCAGGAGCCGATGACCGCGTTGAATCCGGTCTTCACCGTCGGCGATCAGATCGCCGAAGTCGCGCGCATCCACGCCGGGATGTCCCGGCGCGACGCGTGGGAGAAGGCGGTCGAGATGTTGCGGCTCGTTGGTATCCCCGCCCCCGAGCAACGCGCGCACGAGTATCCGCATCAGCTCTCCGGCGGCATGCGCCAGCGCGTCGTCATCGCGATGGCGCTCGTGATGAATCCGGCGCTCGTCATTGCCGATGAGCCCACCACCGCGCTCGACGTCACCATCCAGGCGCAGATCCTCGAGCTCCTCGCGGATCTCACGAAGCGGTTCGGCACCTCCATTCTTCTCATCACGCACGACCTCGGAGTGGTCGCCGAGAACTGTGCGCGGGTCATCGTGATGTACGCGGGCCAAGTCGTGGAGGAAGCGACGACGGCCGAGCTCTTTTCTCATCCACACCATCCGTACACGGAGGGCTTGCTCGGCGCGATGCCGCGGGTCGGTGGGAATGCCGAGCGACTCGCCACGATTCCGGGAACCGTCCCGTCGCCAACGGCCTGGCCGGACGGCTGTCGCTTTCGCGAGCGCTGCATGTACGCCTGGGAGCGCTGCGCGAAGGAGCATCCTCCGCTGTATCAGATCGGCGCGGGCCATGTCTCGCGATGTCATCTCGCCGTCGAGCCCGAGCGGCGCTCGCAGCCACACCTGCCCGTCGCTGCGCAACAGGGAGTCACCGCCGCATGACGCTGCTCTCCGTTCGCGATCTCACCAAGCACTTCCCGATCAAACGCGGCGTCTTCGGACAGGTCAGCGGACAGGTGCGCGCCGTGGATGGCGTGTCGTTCGACATCGCCGCCGGCGAGACGCTCGCGCTCGTCGGTGAATCGGGGTGCGGCAAGTCCACGACCGGCCGCGTCGTCCTTCGCCTCATCGAGCCCACCTCCGGCTCGGTGCAGTTCGACGGGAACGACGTTTTTGCCCTCGGCGCGGGCGATCTGCGTCGTCTGCGACGGAAGATGCAGATCGTCTTTCAGGATCCCTTCTCGTCGCTCAATCCGCGCATGTCCATCGGCGCGATCGTGCGAGAGGGACTCACGATTCACAAGCTCGCGGAGGGCGCCGCCGCCGACGCGCGCGTCCGTGAACTCCTGGAAGAAGTCGGACTGCGCCCCGAGTATGCGAGCCGCTACCCGCACGAGTTTTCCGGCGGACAGCGGCAGCGCGTCGGGATCGCTCGCGCGCTGTCCGTCGAGCCCACGTTCATCGTGTGCGACGAACCGGTCAGCGCGCTCGACGTCAGCGTGCAGGCACAGGTCGTGAACCTGCTGCAGGATCTGCAGCGCGATCGCGGGCTCGCCTATCTATTCATCGCCCACGATCTCTCGGTCGTCGAGCACATCGCGAACCGCGTGGCCGTGATGTACCTCGGCCACATCGTCGAGCTCGCGGCGGTGAACGATCTTTACGGCACGCCCATCATGCCGTACACGCAGGCGCTACTCTCCGCGGTGCCCGCGCCGGATCCGGGCGTCAAGCGCGAGCGCATCCTTCTCGCCGGCGACGTCCCATCTCCGGCGAATCCGCCGTCGGGCTGCGTCTTCCATCCACGCTGCCAGCATCCGGCGCGCGACGCGGCTTGTGCCGCAATCGTCCCACCACTGGAGGAGAAGGCACCGGGCCACTGGGCCGCGTGTATCAAGCAGCCTCCCACGGCGGCATCCTGGGAGGCGCAGAAGGCTGCCGGCGGCACCAACTCTCCAGAATTCTTCCTTCCACGCGCCGCGCTGCATCGCAGCGTCGATTCGACCTCCGCGCACCAATCACTCCCGGCGTAAGCCGTCCGTAAGCGATGACAGACAAGTCCGTATTCCAGCAGCCGCAGGCCGCCGCGCTCACGCACGACGAGCCGGCAGCAGCGTTGAGCCGCATCACCAGCGATCGGAGCTTCTTCGGTCAGCCGCGCGGACTCTCCACGCTGTTCTTCACGGAGATGTGGGAGCGGTTCTCGTACTACGGCATCCGCCCGCTGCTCGTGCTCTTCATGAGCGCAGCGATGGCGAACGGAGGCTTCGGCTTCACCCGCGAGGCCGCGTCCGCGATCGTCGGCATCTATGCGTCGTCGGTGTATCTGGCGTCACTTCCGGGCGGCTGGATCGCGGATCGCTGGCTCGGCCTGCGACGCTCGATCTGGTGGGGCGGCGTGCTCATCGCGCTCGGGCATCTGGCCATCGCACTGTCCGCGCTGTTCGCGCGCCAGTCGTTCTTCATCGGCCTCATCCTGATCGTGATGGGCACGGGGCTGCTCAAGCCGAACATCTCCGCTATCGTCGGCGACCTGTATCCCGAAGGCGGCGCTCGTCGCGACGGCGGATTCTCGATCTTCTACATGGGCATCAACCTGGGCGCGTTCCTCGCGCCGTTTCTCACCGGCGCCCTCGGGGAGCGAGTGGGCTGGCATTGGGGCTTCGGCGTGGCCGGCGCGGGTATGCTGGTCGGTCTCCTCACCTTCCGCGCCCGGGCCGACGAGACTCTTGGTCCCATCGGCACCGCTCCGTCGAGCGACGTGGCGCAGCAACGACGTGTTCGCAACATCACGATCGGCGCGCTCGTGGTCGTCGCCGTGCTGGTGGTGCTCGCCATGACGGGCATCCTTCCGGTGAACCCAGTATCGATCGCGCAGAAGATGACGCTGGTCATCGGCGGACTGGCGCTGGCGTACTTCGCGTACCTCTTCTTCTTCGCCGGCCTCTCGCGCGACGAGTTGAAGCGCACTGCCGTGATCGTGGTGCTCTTCATCTTTTCGGCGACGTTCTGGGCGGCGTACGAGCAGGCGCCCACGTCGCTCAATCTCTTCGCGCGCGATTTCACGAACCGTCACGTGTTCGGATGGGAAGTGCCCACGCTATGGCTGCAGTCGGCCACGCCCTTCTTCGTCATCACGCTGTCCCCGGTGTTTGCCGCGGTCTGGATGGGGCTAGCCAAACGCAAGATCGATCTCTCGAGTCCCACCAAGTTCGCCTTCGCGCTGTTCGCGGCGGGTCTCTCCTTCCTGATCATGGTGTCAGCCACCAACCATGTCATCGCCGGAGGCGGGGCGGCCGTCCGCGTCTCCATCCTGTGGCTCCTCGCGACCTACCTGCTCCAGGTCATCGGAGAGCTGGCGCTGAGTCCCGTCGGCCTCAGCTCGGTCACGAAGCTCGCTCCGCAGCGCTTCGTCGGGCAGATGATGGGCGTCTGGTTCATGTCGATCTCCCTCGGCAACCTGGTCGCGGGATTGATCGGCGGAAACGTCGATCCGGAAAAGCTCAATGAGATGCCGGCCCTCTTTCAGCGCACGGCGACGACACTCTTCGTCGCGGCGGCCATCCTCTTCGCGCTGGTGATTCCCATCCGCAACATGATGAAGAAGCGCGACTGATCACTGGGGTCGTTGTTCCTGTCAGACAGTCAGACCGTCAGACTGTCTGACCTGCTCCTATGGCCACGCAAAAATCGACGACGGCACCGTCATTTCGCGACCCAATTCCACGTCGCGAGCTTCGCGAAACACCAACTGCGTGCGGTCGGCATTCGTGAACTTGATCGTCCACCGCGCGTTCGCGCCGCTGTTCAGCGGGAACGCAACGTCGGCACGCAACAGCCGAGCCGACCGCGGCGGTACCGTCGCCAGGATGCTGAAGCCGATCGACGTCTTTACCGGCGTGTTGACGCCGAAGGGCACATCGCCCGCCCACTGACGCCCCGCGTCGGCGAACAGCGCCACGCCGCCATCGGCGACCCCGAACACCTTGCCCAGCACGTAGCGCTCCTCGAGCCGCGCGACGATCCGCTGCCCGCCCGCGAGCGACGACTCCTCGTAGCCGCGCACGCCGCCGTCCGGAACACCGAGCACGAGTTGGAATGGCGTGCGCTGACGATAACCCGCGCTCCACTCCACGATCGCCTGGTTCAGGTGCTGGGGAGAGAACTTGAGATAGTGCGTGATACGCCCCGTGGTGAGCACACCGTCCCATTGCGCGCTACCCGATCCTCGACGCCCCTCGCCCTGCGCCTGAATGCGCAGCGTCGCGATGCCGGAGGCCGCGCCGATGTACAGATCGCCGGCCATGAAGATGTCGTCTTCCCGTGCGCCAAGCAGGGCGAGACTGTGTCCGAACTGGGTGCCCAACTGGAAGCCGAGCGGCACGTCTTGCGTCGCGGTCAGCGCGTCGAGCCCTTCGCGGCGAACGAAGGTGATGTTGCGCACGCCCCAGAGCATGTTCGCCCGCGCAATTCGGTGCGGAGGGTATTCGCGGGGCGTTGGCCCGACGTCGCGCAACACGCCGTTGTCGGGGAGAAGCAGCCTGTCGCCCGTTCGCTCGTCGTCGCCGGTGAGTGAGACACCGAAGAGACTCAGGCGCCCGGGCGGTCCCAAGCGCACGATGCCGCCCACGTCGAAGTACGATCGCTCGCTGGCCAGTGTGGGTATGTCGCCGTTCGGCTGGCGCAGCTCGACGTATCCCTTCTTCATCCCGCCGAGCACACGCCACGCGACGTGCTGCAGGTCGGTGAGAAAGGGTTGGGTGCCCTCCACGCGCCACGAGCCGCCGAGCGTCGCGCGCTCTGCTTCGACGCCCAACACCCAGGGATGACCGAGAAATTGATTGTCGATGCCGCGGAAGGTGAACGCGTCGCGCAGACCGTCGCCATCGCGCCACGCGCCCGAGACGAAGACGCCCTGCCCCGCGAGGTTCGCGTTGCCGAGCAGCAGAAACGAGACATTCGGCGAGCGCGCGCGCACGCCTCCGCCGATCACGATGGAAACTTCGTCGCTCGTGCGTACCTCGAGATCCACCCCGCCATGATCGTTGGGGATCACGAAGACGCTCGCATCCGCGATGAATGGCTGCGCGCGCAGGATGCGTTCCGATTCGGCTCGGCGGAGCTCGGTGCACGCCTGTCCTTCGTCGAGTAGCAGAAAGCGGCGGATCAGCTCCGCTTTCGTAGTCGCGTGCAGGGTGCGCGCGAGCCGCGCGAGCACCGGAACGCGCTGCAGATTCGCGATCGACGGTGCCTCGGAGTACACGACGATGTCGTCGATCCGCTGGCCCATGCAGTCGGCCGTCGGACGACCGGACGGCGCGAGCAGCGGCCTGACAGGCATCTCGGAGTGCTGGGCGCTCAGCGACGCGAACGGGAGTACGGCGAGCATCATCGCTCGCGGTGGAAGGCGCTTCAGCACCGTCCGCTACTTGCCCATGCGTCGCTTGAGCTCGGCGAGCTTCTGTTCCGCTTCGGCTTCTCGAGCCGACCGCTTGCCTGCGCGGCTGAGCGCGTCGATCTCCTCAGCCACACCGGCGCCCTCATCGAGGACCACGTCGGCCTCGGCGCGTGCGTCGTCGGTGATCGTGCCCGCTGCGCTCCCGGCACCCATGATCGCCTGCTTGAGCTCAGCCGTCATCTCGGAGACTTCACGCTCCACCATCACGAGCTCGGCCTCCTGCGCCTCGAGCTTTCGACGCAGCACGTCGGTTCGCTCGGCGTGCACCGCTTCGTGCTTCTCGGCGAGCGCGACCGTCTCGGCATCGTTGATCGCTGTCGCGGCACTCTTCCGGCGCCGCATCGTCTCCAGCTCGCGCACCTCCACCTCGAGCCGTTGCCGCGTGATCGCCACTCCTCCGCGCAGGTCATCAAGCCCCATTCGTGCCTGCACGAGGGTCTGCTTCATGCGCGTCAGGACGGCGCGACGCTCCTCGGGAGGAGTGGCGCGGTCCATCAGGTCGTTGAGCGATTGACGGAACGACTCGAACATGCTTGGTCTCGGAGCACAGCGGTTGGCGGGCGCATACGGCGCTGGAGCGGCCGAACGCGAACGCTTAGGATACAGAAGTCACTCTCGCCCTCGCAACCCAAACCCCAAGTGACGAGTCTTCCCGCTGTCGCCGTCACCGCCACGACGGAATCGATCCGCGGCGTGCTGCGCGTACGAGTCAATGCATCGTACACCGATTCGCTGCGTTCGGCACGCCTGCGACCGTTCATCCTCCCTCTCCTCGATCCGGGCGACGCCGGCGCGATGCTCGACGGGATGGATGGGCTGGTGCTCACCGGCGGCGAGGACATCGATCCGCGGCACTACGGCCTCCGCGCGCATCCGGCGCTGGGAGACGTCCATGCCGGACGCGACAGCTTCGAGCTCGCGCTGGTGCGGGCGGCAATGGCACGCCGGCTACCGACCCTGGCCATCTGCCGCGGCATCCAGATCGCCAACGTCGCCCTCGGCGGCACCCTCGTGCAGGATCTGCCCAGCGAATGGCCCGGCGCGCTCCAGCACGAGGGCACCTGGCCGCGCGACCAGCGGGTACACGGCGTACGCGTGGAGGCTCGCTCGCGTCTCGCGAAGTCGCTCGGCGCGGAGAAGCTGACCGTGAACTCGTTCCATCATCAGGCCGTCGCCTCACTCGCGCCCGGACTTACCGCCGTTGCCCATGCGCCGGATGGCGTCATCGAGGGCGTGGAGTGGACCGGCGACGATTGGTGGATGCTCGGCGTGCAGTGGCATCCGGAGGAGTTGACGGGCACGACGGAATCCTGGGACCGAGACCTCTTCCTGGCCTTCGCGGCGGCAGTGAGATAGTTGAGGGTGGGGGAGCTTTTCCGTAGTTATTGGTTGAAGTTGACTCAGTTACGCGTTGGTCGCAGGCTGCCGTGGCGAAAAGCCCCTCTCTGACTGGGCCATTGGGAAACAGAACGGCGGAAGTGAGGGTTGCCCTCAGTTCCGCCGTGTCGTATCGAACGTGTGCCCTGGCTGGATGGCGTTACTCCATTGGGATCCACGACCAACGCTCAACTCGACAACTTCAACTATTCACTGCTGGAGAACTCCCCCACTCAATACTCAAAACTCAGAAGGGTCGAGAGTGCAGCGACCCCTCTTCAGTTCATCCGCCGCCATCGAGCCTCGTTCGTCACCTGCCGCATGAGCCGATGGGTGACCCACGACGGAACCCCAGAGTTCGGCTTTGGATAGCTTTCTACGCCGAGGGCACGTCGCGCGCGAAGGCTATCCGGTGCGCAAACAGGTGGCAAGCGCGCTGCGGGCGAACGCAGGATCGCTTTCAGGGTATCATTCGTTCTTCCCATCGGCTTGCTGCAGGGTGGCGATTGTCGCACGGACTCGCCTACCTTTCTTCGGCGCCAATGTCTCGCGTATTGAGGATCACGTGCTCTACTTCTGCATTCCCGCATACAACGAAGCTCCGACCATCGGGTTGTTGCTCTGGCGCCTTCGCAAGGTGTTCCAGGAGCAGCCGCGCGAGTACGAAGTGCTCGTGTATGACGACGGAAGCACCGACGCGACCACCGAGACGCTCGCGCCGTATCACAAGGTCATGCCGCTCACCGTTCTCAGTGGCAAGAGAGCGGGCTACGCCGCCGCGGTCGACACCCTGTGCCGCGAGGCCTCTCGGCGAACGCGCTATCCTCGTCGCGACGCAATCGTGATTCTGCAGGCAGACTTTACCGATCAGCCCGAGCATCTCCCGGAGTTGATCAAGCGCTTCGATGGCGGCGCCGACGTCGTCGTCGCGGAACGGCCGACGGATGCGCTCACGGTGCCGAAGCAGGTGCGCACCCTTCGGCGCATGGCGCCCTGGGTCGTGCGCCCCTTCGTATCGGTCGCCGGCGTGCACGATCCATTCGGTTCGCTGCGACTCTTTCGCGTCTCCGTCATTCGCGATCTGATCAAGGAGCGCGGCGATGCGCCTCTTCTCGCCGGCGAGGGCTGGAGCGCGAACGTCGACCTGCTCCTTCGTGCCGCGCCGCACGCTCGGCGAATCGAGACGGTGGAGCTCGCGCCGCGCTACGACGTGCGCGCCCGCGAGACTCGCGTTCGCGCCTGGAGCGACGCGATGAGCCTCTTCCGATTCGCCCGCAGCGCCCGCGGTCGGAGCGTCCGCGCCAGTCGCGCATGACGATCCCGCTTCGCCCACTTGTACGTCGCGCGGTCGCACTCACTCTGCTCCTCGTTGCAACTGCACGAGCGCAGGATGGAGGGCAGCTTCGCGTGCCTTTCGGCGTCGGAGAGCGACTCGAGTACGACGTGAAGTTCGGCAAGCTCGAGGTCGGCTCCGCGTCGATGGAAGTGGCCGACGTGCAGGACGTGCGAGGTCGCGACACCTGGCACACGGTCTTTCAGGTCCATGGCGGACTGAAATTCGTCTATCGCGTTGACGATACATTCGAGAGTTGGATCGATAGACGCTCCGGTAACTCGTTACGCTTCCGAAAGGATCAGAACGAAGGCCACCGCGACGTCGAGCATATCTACGACATTTTTCCTGAACGCGGCGTCTTCATCCATGGCAGCGACACCGCGATGGCGAGCGTGACAAATCCGCTCGACGACGGATCGTTCCTCTACTTCATTCGCAGCATTCCACTCGTCGTCGGCCAGACGTACAGCTTCGATCGCTACTTCAAGCCTGATCGCAATCCGGTCACGATCAAGGTCGTGCGCAAGGAGCGTATCAGCGTCCCGGCCGGTGAGTTCGATGCGATCGTCGTCCAGCCCATCATCAAGACACCGGGCATATTCTCCGAGAACGGGCACGCCGAGGTCTGGCTTTCGGACGACAAGAAGCGCATCATGCTGCAGATGAAGTCTGGTCTTTCGTTCGGGTCCATCAACCTCTATCTCACATCGTACCGTCCAGCTCCGGCGGCAACGACCGCCCCGACGCCATAGCATCCTCGGGCGAGACGTACGGGGAGGCAGATCTCGCCTCCGTGCGCACCATCCCCGTCGCCGTCCGTCCGAACAAGGTGAGCGCGAGCGACTTCGCGCATCCACCCGGCGACGACCGCTCCTTCCGAGCCTTTCTCGACGCGCTCCCCGACGTCCTCGTCGCGCGCGACTTCCGCGCCGTCGTCTCCGCCATCGCCGCCGCCGCTCGACGCGAGCGCGGCGTCGTCATCATGCTCGGCGGCCACGTCGTAAAGACCGGCCTCGCACCGGTCCTCGTCGAGCTCATGCGCCGCCGCATCGTCACGCACGTGGCGATGAACGGCTCCGCAGCCATTCACGATTACGAGATTGCCCGCTTCGGCGCGACGTCGGAAGACGTCGCCGCTGGTCTCGTGGACGGCACCTTCGGCATGGCCGAAGAGACCGGGCGCGAAATGAACGAGGCGTTCGTGCGCGGCCTGCGCGAAGAGCGAGGCATGGGCGAGGTCCTCGGCGTGACGCTCGACGAGGCACCCTCGCTCGCGAACCCTGAGCTGTCGCTACTGCTCAGCGCGCGGCGACTCGGCATTCCGCTCACCGTGCACGCCGCGCTCGGCGCCGAGATCATCCATCAGCATCCGGCCGCAAGCGGCGCCGCCATCGGCGATACGAGCCACCGAGACTTCCGCCGCCTCGCGCACTCGCTCATTCAGATCGACGACGGTGGCGTCGTGCTCAATCTCGGCAGCGCGGTGATCATGCCCGAGGTATTCCTCAAGGCGCTCACCATCGCCCGCAATCTCGGCGCCGGAAAACCGCAGAACTTCACGACGGTCGACCTCGACATGCAGCGGCATTACCGGCCGCGGGTGAACGTGGTGCAACGGCCGACGGCGAGAAACGGCAAGGGTTACGAAATCACGGGACACCATGAGATCATGGTTCCGTTGTTGGTCTGGGCCGTGGTGGAGGAGCTAGCGCGCTAGCGCGAACAACTGGGACGCTAGCGCTGCGCACTGCTCTCGGGTCGTTACGCGCCGGCTGCTTCGCAGCGGCGCTTCACTCTCTGGGCGAGGCGCGGAGCGCCGAGCACCCAGAGAGCGAGCGCAGCGAGCGCCCGTCAGTATTCAGTAAGCAGTCCCCGAAAACTTCTCCCTCAGCCGCCGCGCAGTCTCCGGGCTGAAGATCCTGATCACAAGATAAATCACAGCGCCGAAAATCAGGGCCTTGATGGCAAAGCCGATCAGCCAGCCCAGCAATCCGAAACCGAGGCCGAATACGAGCTTGAACAGGAACAGTCCCGCAAGCGCGAACAGGCCGATCATGAAAATGGTGGCGAGCATGGGGCGGTCTCCCGTACGAGTCTGACCTCCTTACGCGCGGCGCGTTCGCGAGGTTTCACACGGCGGCGAGGCACCGCCTCTGGAACGGGCGACGCCACGCGATGAGATTGCCTCCATGACCTCACTCTCCGCAAGATGCCCCCCCCGAGCGGATGGTCCCGTGACCCGCTCGGCCGACCTCCTCCTCCTCGTGGGTGGAGGCATCGCTGGACTCTCTACAGCGCTCGCGGCCGCTGAGCGCCATCCTCGCGCCCTGGTCGGAAACCCGCTTACTCGACTCCTTTCCGACGACCTGCCGGGCGATTCGCTCACACCCTTCTCATCGGCGCGCTTCGGCATCCCGCAATAACCATCAATGGCTATTAAGATGGTTAAAGTCCCCTTACTTCAGAGGTTACGCCTCGCTATTGTACGCTGCATCAGCAGCCTGTCTGCCTTCGCTGCGGCCGAACATCGCCGTGCTTCTTGTTGGCCTGTCGGAGGTTGCGCTGTCCGACTGTCCGACTGTCCGACTGTCCGACTTCAGGAATGTCCGAAGCTCTCTACCAAATCATGGGCCGGCACCAGACCCCGTCGCTTCCCGAGCGGAAACCGTCGTGGCTGAAAGTGAAGGCGCCGGGCGGACCGAACTACCTCCGCCTCAAGCAGCTCATGCGCGACCTTGACCTGCGCACGGTCTGCGAGGAAGCGCACTGCCCCGACGTGGGCGAGTGCTGGGAGCACGGCACCGCGACGTTCATGATCCTCGGTGACGTCTGCACACGAAATTGTGCTTACTGCGCCGTCGCGCACGGCCGGCCGCCGAAGTTCGATCCCTCGGAGCCCGAGCGCGTCGCTGAAGCAGCGACGGTGATGAAGCTCCAGCACGTCGTGCTCACCTCCGTGGATCGCGATGACCTTCCCGACTTCGGCGCATGGGCGTTCGCCGAAACGATTCGCCAGATCAAGCTCCGCAGTCCGTCGACGTCGGTCGAAGTGCTCGTGCCGGACTTCCAGGGCAAGGAAGATTCGATTCGCGCCGTTCTCGAGGCCGAGCCGGACATCTATAATCACAACACCGAGACCGTCCCGCGCCTGTACAAGAAGTGCCGCCCCGGCGGACGCTACGAGCGCGTGATGAACATCTTCACGACCGCGAAGCGTCTCGCGCCGCATGTCCCGACCAAGACCGGAATGATCCTTGGCATGGGCGAGACGAACGAGGAAATCGTCGAGGTGCTGAAGGATCTCCGCGCCGTCGACGTGGACATCCTCACGCTGGGCCAGTACCTGCGCCCGTCCGACGATCACGTCGCCCTCGACCGCTACGTCACCCCTGAAGATTTCCGCCGCTTCTACGAGATCGGCATGGAGATGGGCTTCCGTCACGTCGAGAGCGGACCGCTGGTACGGTCGAGCTATCACGCGTGGGAGCAAGTGCAGGCGGCGGGCGTCTGATCGGGAATGAGCTGGCTCACGACTGTCAGCTGACAGCTCGCAGCCGTCGGCCCTGGTTCAAGCTGACAACCACTCTTTGAAGCCTCTTATGGCCGCCAGGAAAAAGTCCGACACTGAAACAAAGTCCGCCGACGCCGCCCGCGACATGGAGCTCCTCCACTCCATGCTCCTCCAGCGCCGCTTCGAGGAGCGCACTGCCGAAGCCTATGCCCTGGGCAAGGTCGGCGGATTCTGTCACTTGTACATCGGCCAGGAAGCGGTGAGCACCGGCACGCTCAGCATGCTCCGCCCCGACGACTACGTCATCACCACCTACCGCGATCACGGCCAGGCGCTCGCGCGCGGCATCACTCCGCGCAGCGTGATGGCCGAGTTGTTCGGACGCCAGGATGGATGCGCACGCGGCAAGGGTGGCTCGATGCACATGTTCGACGCCAACACGAATTTTCTCGGCGGACACGGCATCGTCGGCGCACATGTGCCGCTCGCGGCCGGTGTCGGCTTCGCGATCAAGTATCGCGGCGGCGATCAGGTGATCGTGTGCTTCATGGGCGAGTCCGTCGTGAACACCGGTGCCTTCCACGAAGCGCTGAACATGGCCGCGCTCTGGAAGCTGCCCTGCGTGTTCATCATCGAAAACAATCGTTACGGCATGGGCACCTCGCTCGAGCGGGCGTCGGCCATTCACGACATCTTCGAGCGCGGCGCCGCCTACAACATGGCGCGCCGCCAGTGCGACGGGCAGGACGTCTTCGCCGTCCGCGAGGCCGTCGGTGAAGCCATCGAACGCGCACGCAAGGAACAGCACCCCACGCTGGTCGAAGTGCGCACCTATCGGTTCATGGGACATTCCATGTCCGACGCGGTGAGCGGCACCTATCGCACGAAGGCCGAGCTCGAGGAGTACATGAAGCGCGATCCCATTTCGCTCCTGCGCACGCGCATGGAGGACAACGGCTCGCTCACCGAAGAGCAGCTCCAGAAGATGGACACGGAGATCAAGGCGGTCGTGCAGGACGCGTGGGACTTTGCGGACGCCTCCCCGGAACTGCCTTTGGAAGCACTGTACGAGGATGTGTACGTGGATACCACAACTTGAGACGTTGATCGGTTGATCGGTGCATTGGTTGATCGGCGGGTATTTCAGTCGATCAACTGCGAATGGCAACGACAGGCCTGGAAGCATCGCAATGGAGGCTCCACGCCGGTATTCGCCCGAGCCTTGGATATACCGATCGACCCGCCGACCAACCAATCAACCGACTAACCGATCAACCGGTTTTCAGAGATGCCCGTTATCACATACAGAGACGCCCTCGGCGCCGCGATCCGCGAAGAGATGCAGCGCGACGACCGTGTCTTCCTCATGGGCGAGGAAGTCGCCGTCTATCAGGGCGCGTACAAGGTCTCCAAGGGGTTCCTTCAGGAGTTCGGTGAGATGCGCGTCGTCGACACGCCGATCACCGAGCTTGGCTTCGCCGGCGTCGGCGTCGGTGCGGCGATGGTTGGGCTGCGCCCGGTCATCGAGTTCATGACCTGGAACTTCGCGCTGCTCGCCCTCGATCAGGTCGTCAACGCCGCTGCCAAGATCCATTACATGTCGGGCGGCCAGTTCAAGATCCCGATCGTCTTCCGCGGCCCGAACGGCGCCGCGCTGCAGCTCTCCGCGCAGCACTCGCAGGCGTGGGAGTCGTGGCTCGCGCACATCCCGGGACTCAAGGTCATCGCGCCCGGCACGCCCTACGACGCGAAGGGTTTGCTCAAGAGCGCCATTCGCGACGACAATCCGGTCTGTTTCCTCGAGGGCGAGATGCTGTACAACACGAAAGGCGAGGTGCCCGTCGAGGAGTATGTCATCCCCATCGGCAAGGCCGACCTCAAGCGTGAGGGTGATCACTGCTCGATCATCACGCACGGCAAGATGGTGCTCGTCGCCATGCAGGCAGCCGACCAGCTCGCGAAAGAAGGCATTCGCCTCGACGTCGTCGATCTGCGCACGATTCGCCCGATGGACGTCGAAGCGATTACCGCGTCGGTGAACAAGACGAATCGCGCCGTGGTGCTCGAGGAAGGCTGGGAAGTCTGCGGAGTTGGAGCCCAGGTCGTTGATTACATCCAACGTGAATGCTTCGACAATCTCGACGCGCCGGTGGTTCGCGTGCACCAGGCCGACACGCCGATGCCCTACGCGAAGGGCCTGGAGAAGGCCGCCAAGCCGGATCTGCCAAAGACGATCGCCGCTGTTCGCAAAGTCATGTATCTCGACTGACCCGAGTCACACCTATGGCAACCAAAGTCTTCATGGAGGCGCTCTCTCCCACGATGGAGGAGGGACGCCTCGTCAAGTGGCTCAAGAACGAAGGCGACGCCATCAAGACCGGCGACGTGATCGGCGAAGTGGAAACGGACAAAGCGATCATGGAGCTCGTCGCGCGCGGCGACGGCGTGCTTCGCAAGCGTCTGATCAATGAGGGCGACGCCGTTCCCGTCGGCACGCTCGTCGGCGTCATCGCCGCCGCGGACGAAAACATCGATGCGCTGATTGCTGGCGCGGCTTCACCGGCGCCTGCGGCTACCCCTGCGGCTACCCCTGCGGCTACCCCTGCGGCTACCCCTGCGGCTACCCCTGTTGCTGCTCCACCCACGGCTTCACCTACCGCCCACCCGGTTCCACCCCCAGGACCTGCAGTTCCCTCTGCACCCGCTCCTGCGCCGGCACCAGCGGCACGAGCGGCGTCTCAGGGCCCCACTCGCTCTTCTCCCCTAGCCCGCCGCCTCGCCAGCGAGCGCGGCCTCGATCTCGGCGCCGTTCAGGGCTCCGGCCCCAACGGCCGCATCATCAAGCGCGACATTGAAGCCGCCGCCGCGAACGCCGTCCCGACAGGCGCCGAAGGCGCCGCCCCGAGAGCTGGCGCAGCCAGCGCCCCGAGAGCCGGCGAAGCCGGCGCCCCGGCGTTTCGCGACGAACCTCTCTCCACCATAAGAAAGATCATCGCGAAACGCCTCGCTGAATCCATCGGCCCCATCCCGACCTTCTACCTCACCGCAGAGCTCGATCTCACCCGCGTCATGGAGATGCGCGCCGCGATGGCGGAGCTCGGCCCCGAGTTCAAGGTGTCGGTGAACGACGTCCTGCTGAAGGCGATCGCCGTCGCACTGTCGCAGCATCCTGAGGTCAACGCGCACTGGGGCGGCGATCATATTCGCTACCACAATCGCGTCCACCTTGGCATGGCCGTCGCCACCGACGACGGGCTCATCGTCCCCGTGATCTGGGACGCCGACAGAAAGCGCATGAGCGAGATCTCGAAGGAAGCGAAGGAGCTCGCCACACGCGCCCGTGAGCGGAAGCTCACGCCCGAAGAGTTCACGGGCTCGACCTTCTCCGTGAGCAACCTCGGCATGTTCGGCATCGATCAGTTCACCGCGATCATCAATCCGCCCGAAGCGGCGATCATCGCCATCGGCACGAGTGAAGACAAGCTCGTCGTCATCCATGGAGAGCCGGTCGTACGCCAACGCGTGCGCCTCACCATGAGCTGCGATCACCGCATCATCGACGGCGCCATCGGTGCAAAGTTCCTTCAGACGCTGCGGCGGTTGGTCGAGAATCCGCTGATGCTCGTGTACTGATGATCCATCCCTGCGCTTCCTCTACCACGCCCTACTCGCTCTGAGACTTCCATGGCTTCCTTCGACGTGATCTTCATCGGCGGCGGTCCCGCCGGTTATGTCGGCGCTATCCGTAGCGCCCAACTCGGTCTCTCCGTCGCCGTCGTCGAGCGCGAGGGACTCGGCGGCACCTGCGTCCTCTGGGGGTGCATCCCCGCGAAGGCATTGCTGGAGGCTGCCTCGTACGCGGAAAAAATGAAGAAGGCCGCCGACTTCGGCGTCACGGCGGGCGCGGTGAAGCTGGACTTCGGTGTCGCGATGAAGCGCTCTCGTGGCGTGAGCACGCAGAACTCCAAGGGCGTCGAGTTCCTCTTCAAGAAGAACAAGATCACCTGGATCAAGGGCACGGCGAAGCTCGCCGGCAAGAACGCCGTCTCCGTCAAGACTGCCGACGGAAAGGAAGAGAAGCACGACGCGAAGAAAGCCGTCGTCATCTCCACGGGCTCACGCGTGAAGGGGCTGCCGCAGATCGGCCTCGAGCTCAACAAGAAGACCGTCATCTCGTCGGACGAAGCGCTCATCCTCGAGAAGACGCCAAAAACCATCGTGATCGTCGGAGCGGGCGCCGTCGGGTGCGAGTTCGCCGACGTCTTCAGCGCGTTCGGCTCGCAGGTCACGCTCGTCGAGGTGATGCCCAACATTCTTCCCGTGGAAGACGCCGATTGCTCCAAGGAAGTCGAGCGCGCCTTCAAGAAGCGCAAGATCGAGGTATTGACTGGCGCGAAGATCTCCGGCGTGAAGGTGGGCAAGGACTCGGTCTCCATGACCGTCGAAGCAGGAGGCGAGAAGAAGGAGCTCAAGGCCGACGTCGTGCTCGTCGCGGCCGGCCGCGCCCCGAACATCGAAGAGATCGGGCTCGAGGAGGCGGGCGTTCAGCTCACCGATCGCGGCTTCGTCAAAATCAATGAGATGATGGCGACGTCAGTCGCCAACATCTATGCCATCGGCGACGTCGCCGGCCCACCGATGCTCGCGCACAAGGGCGAGCGCGAGGGCATCATCCTCGCCGACGTTCTCGCCGGTCATCATGCGCAGGTGCTGGACTACTCGAACATTCCCGGAGCGACCTACTGCCATCCCGAAGTCGCGTCGGTCGGGCTGACGGAACAGCAGTGCAAGGATCAGAAGCTCGAGTACAAGGTGGGCAAGTTCCCCTTCTCCGCGAACGGCAGAGCGCGCACGTCCGGAGAGACGGATGGCTTCGTCAAGATCATTCGCGGCGCGAAATACGGCGAAATTCTCGGCGCGCACATCGTCGGCGCGCACGCCACCGAGTTGATCCACGAACTCGTCGTCGCTCGCACGAATGAGTACACCGTGGAAGAGGTGGAACTGGCGGTCCACGCGCACCCGACGCTGTCCGAGGCGATCGCCGAGGCGGCGCTGGATTCGATGGGGAAGATGATTCACGCATAACCAGGAGTGAACGGTGAACCGTGAACGGGACCTGCGTTTCCCGGATTGGATTTGTCCTTCTCCGACGTTCAACGCCTTTCTTCACGGTTCACGTCTATCGGGCTCATGAAGCTCCTCGTCACCGACCTCGGCATGCTCCCATACACTGAAGCGCTCACCCTTCAGCGTGCCGTCGCTCGGGCGCGGATCTCGGGTGCGTTCGACGAGGATGTCCTCCTGCTTGTCGAGCATCCGCCTGTGGTGACGCTCGGAAGATCGTCGAAGGTTCAGCATCTCCTCGCTTCGCCCGCGCTCCTCGCGGCACGTGGCGTGGAGCTGCATGAGGTGGAGCGGGGAGGCGACGTGACCTTTCATGGTCCCGGGCAGCTCGTGGGCTACCCCATCATCGACCTCAAGCGTCACAAGCAGGATCTGCACTGGTACCTCCGGCAGGTCGAGGCGGCCCTCATCCGGGCGCTCGCTCCATTCGGCATCGTGGGCGAACGCAGCCCCGGCTTCACGGGTGTCTGGACCGGCGGGCGGAAGCTCGCCTCCATTGGCGTGCATGCGCGGGACTGGGTGACGTGGCATGGCTTCGCCCTGAACGTCACGACCGACCTCTCGTTCTTCGACCTCATCGTCCCCTGCGGAATCAGCGCCGTCGAGATGACCTCGCTTGCTCGCGAGTTGGGGCGTGCGAGCGCGCGGGGCGAGGCGGCGAACAACGGCGCTGGACTCGGCCCTGCACCCGGTACATTCGAGACGTCAGCGGGCAACCTGGCGCGATTGGCGCGGTCGCGTGTCGTGGACGGTTTCGCCGAGGTATTCGCGCTCGAGGCCGCTGCTCTGGACCCGAGCGATCTCGAGCGGGTAGCAGCGACCACCTTCCCCGCCTAGAGTTAACAGGGAGGGCGGTTCGGCAGACTTTCGGGTCCGCTCATATATTAGCCTCCATGGCCGACGAGCCTCGCCTCTACCGCCCGCGCGAGCGGGACTTGCCCCGCCCCGACGAGCAGAAGCTCACGGCGACGCTCAACCCCGATCAGGCTCGCGCCGTCACATTCGGCGACGCGCCACTGCTCGTGATCGCCGGGGCGGGAACTGGCAAGACCCGGACCCTCATCCACCGGGTGGCGGCCCTCGTCGAGCGCGGAATCGCCCCTGAGCGCATCCTCCTGCTCACCTTCACTCGCCGAGCCGCCGCCGAGATGCTCTCGCGAGCCGAACGGCTGGTGGGATCGGCAGGCGCACGCGTGCATGGCGGCACCTTCCACTCCGTCGGACATCGTCTGCTGCGCCAGTTCGGCCCCTCGGCGGGGCTGCCGGCGGACTTCACCATCATGGATCAGAGCGACGCGGAAGACCTGATGCAGCTCGCCCGCGGCGCAATGGGCTTCGCCAAAACGGCCAAGCGCTTTCCGAAGAAAGAGACGCTGCACTGGCTCTATTCCCGTCACATCAACACCGAGCTCCCGCTCGACGAGCTGCTGCACCGCGACGCGCCGCAGTTCCTCGAGTACGAAGCGCAGATCACGAGCCTGTTCGCGGACTACACGCTGCGCAAGCAGGAACGGAATCTCGTGGACTACGACGATCTGCTGCTGTTCTGGGCGATCATGCTCGAGGCGTCCACCGAGCTGCAGGGCCGCATCGCGGGCTTGTACGAACACGTCCTGGTGGACGAATACCAGGACACGAACCTGCTGCAGGCACGCGTGCTTCGCGGCATGTGCGCGGGCCATCGCAGGCTCACCGTCGTCGGCGACGACGCGCAGAGCATCTACGCTTTTCGCGGCGCACACTTTCGCAACATCCTCGACTTTCCGCGCCAGTTTCCCGGCGCGACGATGGTCACGCTCGCGCAGAACTATCGCTCGACGCAGCCGATCCTCGACCTGTCGAACATGGTCATCTCGCGCGCCGAGGAGCGTTTCACGAAGGATCTGTACACCAGCCGCGAAGGTGGCGAGAAGCCCTGGCTCGTGACGGCGAAGGACGAGGCGCAGCAGACGCGATTCGTCGTCGACCGCGTGCTGCAGCTCCTTGAAGGAGGGACGCCGCTGCGCGAGATGGCGGTGCTGTTCCGTGCCGGCTACATGTCGGCCGATCTCGAGATCGAGCTCGCGAACCGGAAGATCCCCTTCGAGAAGTGGGGCGGCCTCAAGTTTCTCGAGGCGGCGCATGTGAAGGACGTCCTCGCCTTTCTGCGCGTGTCGGAGAATCCGCGCGACGAGGTGAGCTGGTATCGCATCCTCATGCTCATGCCCGGAATTGGCGACACGACCGCGCGCGACATGATGGCCACGATGCAGGAGCGGTCGTGGGATCCCGACGCGTTCACGCATCTCATCGCGCCACCGCGCGCACGGGAGGCGCATCGCTCGCTCGCGGTGCTGCTGCGCCAGCTCAGGGGTGTGACGAATCGCGAGGGTGAGGGGGCCGGCGCCAAGGTGGCGAGCGACATCGCCGCGGTGCGCTCGCTCTACGACGCCGTGCTCAAGGCAAAGTACGATCGTCCTGAGGCGCGTCTCGCCGATCTCGACCAACTTCGCACCATTGCCGCGGGATATCCGTCTCGCGCGAACTTTCTGGCGGCGCTCGCGCTCGATCCGCCATCGAATACACAGGATCTGGCCGGCGGATCGGAGTCGGAATCGGACGCGCTCGTGCTCAGCACCGTACACAGCGCGAAGGGCAAGGAGTGGAAGGCCGTGTTCGTGATCTGGGCGGTGGACGGATGGTTTCCGTCGTCGCGCGCCGTCGAAGACCCCGACGAGCTCGAGGAAGAGCGCCGCCTCATGTACGTCGCACTCACGCGCGCCAAGGACGAGCTGGCGGTGATCTATCCGATGCAGGTGTACGGCTCGCGCCGCGGCGCCGAGTACTCGTTCGACCAGCTCTCGCGCTTTCTCGATCGCGGCGTTCGCGCCACCATGCAGCGCGTCGTGGTCGAGGAGCCTGGCGATACGCCAATGGCTCCTGCGGTCGCGTCGCCGGAGATCGATCTTCGGGCGCTGATGCGAGGGCGGTTCGGGGCGAAGTAGCCGCGCTACTCGGACCGAGCGTGAACTTGAATTATGTGAATTGACGGAATCGCTATGTCTCGCGGAGAGAGCGTTCCGATCGATTCAAACATGTGTCTGTTTTGGACGAGGGGCTCCCATCCGCGCTTGGGATGCAGCCCCTCGTTTGAACAATTCCATCAATTCACATGATTCGAGTTCAGCCTTTGGCTGAGCGATTGTGGAAGAACCGCGCCTTCTGCGCCTGTCACTTTGTTTGTAAGACGCTCGCGAGATTCCGCACCGCGTCGAACGGCTTCGCCTTGTTCGACTTCGCTGCCCCGATGATCTCCTGAATCGTGCGTCGCAAGTTGCCGCCATTTCGCGCCAGCACGGCGTCGAACGCATCGAGCCCGGTGAGATATACCCGTCGAGACATCAGGATGGCATTGTCGAGACGAACGCGCTCGATGGCGCGCAGGCTGATCGTGCGGAGCTGCGGCCCGATCTCGTGCAGCAGCTGCAGGCGCGCCTCGGCGTAGAGGGAGTCGCGCACCGCAATTCGCTCGGCCACGTGCACCGGTTCGTCGCCGGGGTGGGCCTTGAAGGCGGAATCCACGCGGTCGTAGAGCTCGGCCCAGAATCGGCCGAGCACCTTCTCGTCGTTCCAGTGCGCCGCCACTTCGGCTGCCGCCCTGGCTTGCCCACGCGCCCGGAAGAACCGCTCCGCCCCCCTCGCCCCCACGAAGTTGGCGAAGCTTTCGTTGAAGACCGCGCCGCCCGGCGCGTAGTAGGTGTTGTGCGTCAGCTCGTGGATCACGGTGTTGGAGAGCGTGAGTGAGTCGCCGCGCAGCGTGGTCGGGAGCACCGGGTCGTTGAACCAGCCGAGCGTACTGAAGGCGGACGCGCCGCCGAGTCGGGCGTCGAAACCCCGGGCGGTGAGCGCGCGCTCCTGGCGGTGCGCCTCGTCGAAGTCGAAGTAGCCCTTGTACGGCACGCGTCCCACGATGGGAAACCACCACGTGTACGCCTCGAGCTTGTCGCGATAGGCGCCGGAGAGCACGAGGACGAGCGTGTCACGGTCGAGAGCGCTGAACGTCGTGAAGCTCATGCCGGTCTCGAGGCCGAGCGAGTCATGCGCGAACGCACGCGCCGCGAGAACGAGCGCGAGCTTTGACCGGAGCGCCGCCGTAGTCGATGAATCGGCCGCGAGCACGGTGATGGGCTGACGTCGCGCGAGGATCTTCCCCTCCTCCCAGCCGGCGCGCAGGAGGTAGCGGCCGGCGGGAAACAGAATGAGACACGCGACGACGACCAGCGCGAACGCGGCCAGCAAGCGGAGCGCTGGCCGGATCCACCTAAGTCGTTTATTTGCAGTCACTTCCACACTCTATGCATCATACGGTGGCCTTTGACGCCGGGGGTCGCGGTCGCTATTCTTTCCAAGATGTCCTTCGTTCATCTCCACTGCCACTCGGAGTACTCCCTCCTCGATGGTGCGAACCGCATCGAGGATCTGATTGCGCGGGCGCTCGAGTTCGAGCAGCCGGCGCTGGCGATCACGGATCATGGTAATCTCCATGCTGCGTGGGAGTTCCAGGAGAAGGCAAAGAAGGCCGGGCTGAAGCCCATCATCGGCATGGAGGCATACGTCGCCCCCGGTGACCGGCGGACGAGAGGGCGGCCCGCGCCGGGCGTGAAGCCCTACTACCACCTGATTCTGCTTGCTCGCGACATGCAGGGCTACAAGAACCTGGTGAAGCTTTCCTCCCTGGCATACACCGAAGGGTTCTATTCGAAGCCTCGCGTGGACCGGGAGCTGCTCGCCAAGTACAGCGAGGGGCTGATCGTGAGTTCGGCGTGCCTCGCAGGGGAGATCGCGTCGGCCTACAAGGCGGGAAATCCCGATGCGGCGAGAGAGGCGGCCCGATGGTATGCCGACGTCTTCAAAGATCGGTACTATCTCGAGGTGCAGGCGCACGACTCCGAAGGGCAGGCGACGCTCAACGAGCAGATCTTCGGATTGTCCAGCGAGTTGAACATTCCGGTCATCGCCACGAACGACACGCATTTCCTGACCGCGGACGACCATGATGCGCACGACGTCCTGCTGTGCATCGGGCTCGGCAAGGATTACAGCGATCAGAACCGGATGCACTACGACCGGGGGCTGTACTTCAAGAGCGCTCCGGAGATGGCGTCGCGCTTTCCCGATCGGAAGGACGTGCTCGAGAACACGCTGAAGATCGCCGACGAAGCGGGCTTCGCGTTCGAGAAGAAGTACTACGTGCCATCGTTCCCGCTGCCGCCAGGTGTCGAGACGGAGAACGAGCTGCTCGTGCGGCTCGCGACCGAGGGTGCGCGTGCGCGATACGGCGACGTTCTACCTGCTACAGTGCAAGAACGACTCGACTACGAGCTCGGCGTCATCACGAAGACGGGCTATGCGGGCTACTTCCTCATCGTCTACGACTTCATCAAGGCGGCGCGCGATCGCGACATTCCGGTGGGGCCGGGCCGAGGGTCGGCGGCGGGCTCCATTGTCGCCTACTCGCTGAAGATCACGGACATCTGCCCGCTGAAGTACGATCTGCTGTTCGAGCGCTTCCTGAATCCGGAGCGTGTCTCGATGCCCGATATCGACGTCGACTTCTGCTTCGAGCGGCGCGGCGAGGTCATCGAGTACGTGCGGCAGAAGTACGGCAAGGAATCCGTCGGACAGATCGTCACGTTCGGAACGATGAAGTCCCGGGCTGCCATCAAGGACGTGGGCAGAACGCTCGGATTCACGCCGGCGGAGACCGACGCGCTGGCGAAGTTGATTCCGAACGGGCCGGCCTTCTCGCTCATGGTGAAGGACGCCATCCGTGAGGTGCCTGAAATCAAGAAGCTGTACGGGAGCGACGAACGCTACAAGACGCTGCTCGACTACGCGATCTCACTCGAGGGACTCTCGCGGCACACGGGCGTGCACGCGGCGGGCGTCGTCATCGCGCCAGGCCCCCTCGACGACTACGTCCCGATCCTCACGGTGAACAGCAAGGGCGCCGGCGCGGGAACGGACGAGACGGTGATCGTGACGCAGTACGACATGAACTGCCTCGAGCATGCGGGCATGCTCAAGATGGACTTCCTCGGGCTCACGACGCTCACGGTGATCCGCGACGCGCTGGACAACATCCAGGCGCGAACGGGCACGCGTCCCGATCTCGATAAGGTGGACATGGAAGATCCCGAGGTCTACCGCATGCTGCGGGCGGGGCGGACGACCGGCGTCTTCCAGTTTGAGTCCGCGCTCGCGACGGACATGCTGCGCTCGATGCGCTGCGACCGCTTCGACGATCTCGTGGCGAGCAACGCGCTGATGCGCCCCGGTCCGCTCGATGCCGGGATGCACAAGGTGTATCAGCGGCGCAAGCGGGGCGAAGAGCCGGTGTCGTACGCGCTGCCCGAGCTCGAGCCGATCCTCAAGCCGACATACGGCGTCATCACCTATCAGGAGCAGGTGATGCGTCTCGCGCAGACGCTCGCCGGCATCTCGCTCGCCGAAGCAGATGTGTTGCGAAAGGCGGTGGGAAAGAAGGACGCCGAGCTCATCAAGCAGGAGCTCGGCAAGTTCATCGAGAAGTCGGTCGCGCGCGGCTACGACCGCAAGATCATCGAGGAGCTCGCAGGCCAGATCGAAACGTTCGGGCGCTATGGCTTCAATAAGTCGCACTCGGTCGCGTACTCCGTCGTCTCGTTTCACACGGCGTGGCTCAAGGCGCACTTCCCCGCCGACTTCATGGCGGCGATTCTCTCGTCGGCGATCGGCGACACGGATTCGGTGGTGAAGTTCATCAACGAGGCGCGTGAGCTGGGCATCGAAGTGCTGCCGCCGGACGTGAACGAATCGAATTACAAGTTCACCGTGCTCGACGAGAAGCGCATTCGTTTCGGCCTCGGCGCGGTGCGCAACGTCGGCCGCGGTGCGATCGACTCGGTGTTGAGCGCGAAGCGCGAGAAACCATTCGAGAGCTTCTTCGACTTCACGGACCGCGTCGATTTGCGCGCATGCAACAAGCGTGTGTTCGAGGCGCTCATCGCGGCCGGAGCACTCGACGGACTGGGCGGGCACCGCGCGCAGTACTGGTCCGCGCTCGACGCGGCAATGCAGGAGTCGTCGCTCAAGCAGCAGGAAAAGGCGATGGGGCAGGTGTCACTCTTTGGTGGCCCTGCCGATGACTCCGCCACGCAGCATGCCCCGCGCACGCTTCCGAACGTTGCGCCGATGGCCGAGTCGGAGCGACTGACGCGCGAGAAGGAGATCCTCGGGTTCTACATCAGCGGGCATCCGCTCGAGCCCTATCGCGTGGAGTGCGAGCTGTTCGCGACACACACGGTCAGCCAGCTCGGGAAGTGGACGGCGGAGCCGATGTCGCTCGGCGTGGTGGTCACCTCGATCAAGCGTCAGACGAGCAAGCGGTCCGGCGCCGAGTTCGCCCGGTTGACAGTTGAGGATTTTTCGGGATCTTCCGAAGTACTTGTTTTCCCTGAGAGCTGGGGGCTGCTCGCAGATAGGGTTCGCGCCGACGTGCCTGTCCTGATGAAGGGTGGCTACTCCAAGCGCGACCAGGATGCGGACAGCCCGACGTACATCGTGGAGTCGGTAACGCCGTTCGCGGAGCTGCGGCTCAACGGGAGCGTCTCGATTTCGATCGAGCTTGCTATGGGCGACTCGCTCTCTCCGGATGCGATCTCCGATGTACGCGCAGTGATCGACGCCCACGCGACTTCGCATTCGGGTGCGCCGCCGCTCGAGCTGAGATGGAGTGACGGAACTGGGACGCGGTCGCGGCTGAAATCGCGTTCGCTGAGACTCGCGGCCACCCAGGCTGCGCTAACGGACTTGCGGGCGCTCCTCGGCAACGAGCGCGTCCGCCTCGTGCGCGGGAGCTGACACGGATGGCGACTGCGACATTGGAGTTCGAGAAGCCGCTCTACGAACTCGAGAGACAGATCGACGAGCTGAAGAAGATGGCGGGCGAGCAGTCGCTCAACGTGACCGACGAGATCGCGCCGCTGGAGAAGAAGCTCGCCGACCTTCGTGACGAGATCTACCGCAGCCTGACGCCGCTGCAGCGCGTGCAGGTGGCGCGCAGCAACAAGCGCCCGCTCACCGACGACTACTTGCGACTCTGCTTCACCGACTTCATCGAGCTGCATGGGGACCGCGCCTTTCGCGACGATGCGGCGATCATGGGCGGTTGGGCACGACTCGATGGCGAGACGGTGATGGTGATTGGCCATCAACGCGGCAGGGACACGAAGGAGAATCTCAAGCGCAATTTTGGAATGGCCCATCCGGAAGGCTACCGGAAGGCACTGCGTCTCATGAAGCTCGCCGAGAAATTCCACGTGCCGGTGATCACGTTCATCGACACGCCGGGCGCGTGGGCCGGATTGGGCGCCGAAGAGCGCGGCCAGAGCGAGGCGATCGCGCGCAACCTGTTCGAGATGAGCCGGCTGGAGACACCGATCATCGCGACGATCATCGGCGAGGGTGGCTCGGGTGGCGCGCTCGCGCTCGGCGTCGCCGATCGCGTGAACATGCTCGAGAACTCCGTGTACTCGGTAATCACCGTGGAAGGCTGCGCGGCAATCTTGTGGAAGGACGGCAAGAGCCCGGCGATGCGCGAGAAGGCAGCGTCGGCGCTGCGCATCACGGCGCCCGACCTGTTCGAGCTTCGCGTGATCGACGAGATCATTCCCGAGCCCGCTGGTGGCGCACATGCCGACCATGCGGCAACCGCGGCCGCGGTCCAGGAAGCGCTGATGCGTCAGCTGGACGACCTTCGCCGCCTCAAGCCCGATAAACTCGTGCGTCGTCGGCGTGAGAAGTTCATGCGGATGGGGCAGTACCTGGAGTAGCCGTGCCCCATCTGATCGAGATCGCGTTCAAGGGAAACCGAAAGGAGTTCTTCCTCTGGGAGTCGGATGATCCACCGCCGCGCGCCGCGGCAGTGATCGTCGACGCCGACCGCGGGGAAGACCTTGGCCGCGTGCACGCCGTTGGTGCAGAAGCCGAGCAGCGCTCAGCCAAGGTACCGCACGGGCTCTTCGGCGCCCCGCCTTCACGCGTCGTCAAGCGTCTCGCGACCGGCGAGGAGCTGCGCCGGCACGAGGATGTCCGCGCCAGCGATGATGACGCGCGCCGCAAGGCGACGGAGCGCGTGAAGGCGAACGCGCTCGTCATGAAGATGACTGACGCCGAGTGGCAGTGGGATCGCAAGAAGCTGACGTTCTACTTTACCGCGGAGAAGCGCGTCGACTTCCGCACGCTGGTGCGCGAACTGGCGACGATGTTCCGCACGCGGATCGAGCTCAAGCAGATCGGGGTGCGAGACGAAGCGAAGCGGCTCGACGGAATCGGCCGCTGCGGACGGCAGTATTGCTCCGCGTCCTGGCTACCCGAGCTTCGCCCGGTGAATCTCGGCGTCGCGAAGGACCAGCGGCTCTCGCTCAATCCGTCGCAGATCTCCGGCGCGTGCGGACGGCTGATGTGCTGTTTGCGCTACGAGCACGACTTCTACGTGCAAAGCCGGCGGAAGTATCCAAAGGAACTGAAGACGATTCGGACGTCGCGCGGAGAGGAGAAGGTCGTCGCGAACGACATCTTCCGCGAGCGCGTCACCCTGCGCGGCATCGATGGCGAGGTGCGTTCCGTTCCCCTCGCCGAGCTCCGCGACGAGATGAGCGCGGCAGGTGATCCACTCGTCGCGTCGCTCGTCGCGGCGGCGCAGGATCTTCCCTCCTCACGAGTCGCAGTGAAGCACGCCGAGGCCGATGATCTCTCGGAGAGCGACGTCGCGCTCGCCGACGAGCCGGTGACGGCGCCCGAGCCCGCCCCCGCACCTACACCCGACGCCGCTGAGGCGACAAGTGGCGAACAGACTCCGGCGGAGACGGAAGCCGAGGGAGAGCATCGGGCGCAGCGTCGTCGCGGACGGCGCGGCGGACGGCGCAATCGCCCAAGCGGCGGCAACACTACGAGCGACGGCACCAGCAATGGGGGCAGCGCCCCCAGCGGAGCGTAATTGAGTCGGTACTTCCTCACGACGGCGATCGACTACGCGAACGGCGAGCCACACATCGGGCACGCCTACGAGAAGATCGGAGCCGACGCGATCGCGCGCTACCGGCGGATGCTCGGCGACGACGTCCATTTTCTCATTGGCATGGATGAGCATGGACAGAAGGTGGAGCAGACCGCAGCACAGCAGGGAATCGAGCCGCAAGCGCTGGTCGACACGCTCGCGGAGACATTCTCCGCGATGTGGCGCCGCCTCGACATCTCGTACGACCAGTTCATCCGCACGACGGACGCGATGCATCGCGCGGGAGTGCAGGCGCTGATCGAGCGCATCATCGAGCGCAATCCGGACGACTTCTACGAGAAGGCGTACGAGGGCTGGTACTGCGTGGGATGCGAGGCGTTCAAGCAGGATGCAGAGATCATCGACGGCAAGTGTGTGCTGCATCCGACGCGCATGCTGGAGTGGGTGGAGGAGCGCAACTGGTTCTTCCGGCTCAGCAAGTACACGCCGTTTCTCAGGACGCTGCTCACCGAGCGCGCCGAGTTCCTCCAGCCGGAGAGCCGCCGCAACGAGATGCTCGCCCTGATCGACCGCGGGCTCGAGGACATCTCGGCGAGCCGCTCGCGATTGGCGTGGGGGATTCCCTTCCCCAAGCCATTGAGCTCGGGCGAGCGTCAGACAACCTATGTCTGGTTCGATGCGCTGCCGAACTATCTCACGGCAACGGGATTCCCCGGTCAGTCCGGGCACGCGCACTGGCCGGCGCAGCTGCACGTCGTGGGAAAGGACATCACGCGCTTCCACACGATCATCTGGCCCGCGATGCTTCAGGCCGCGGAGCTGCCGCTGCCAGAGCGCGTGTGGGGACATGGTTTCGTGTTCTTCGGCGGCGAGCGATTCAGCAAGTCGGCCGGTGTGCGGCTCGACGTGGACGAAGCGATCTCGCGCCATGGCGCCGATGCGTTCCGCTATTTCCTGCTGCGCGAAGTACCGTTCGACGGAGACGGCAGCTTCACATGGGAGCGGTTCGACGACCGGTACAACGCCGATCTCGCGAACTCGTGGGGCAACCTGGCGAGCCGAGTGATCGCGATGGTGGAGAAGTATCGCGAGCGCATCGTGCCGGCTGGCGAGCGCGACAAGTCCGACGTCTCCGATGCGCGGGACATCGAGGCGTATCACACCGTGATGAATGGCTCGCGCGGCTTTCTCCTGCACGAGGCGCTACAGTACGCGATGTCGTGCGTCGGCCGCGGAAACGAGTTCGTGCAGGCCTCGAAGCCGTGGACGCTCGCGAAGGGCACCGATGACGATTCGCGCCGCGCGCTCGACAACGTGCTGTCGTCGCTGGTGCGACAACTCGCGCGTCAGGCGGTGCTGCTCGCGCCCTTCATGCCCACCAAGGCACAGACGGTGTGGACGCAGATCGGCGGACGAGGAGCGGTGAGCGAGCAGCGATTCGCTCAGCTCGCGTCGCTCGACGCCGCCGGATGGAAGGTGACGAAGGGCGCGTCGCTCTTCCCGAAAGACGCGCCGCAAACGCCGACGATGTGACAACAAGGGGGCGGCCATCGCTGGCCGCCCCCTTCTGCCGTCCATGCTGCGCGCTACGGCTTCCCCGGCGTCCCGAAATCGACCTTCGGTACCTCGCGCGACTCCGGACTGGTCGCCGTGAAATACTTTCGTTCCTTCGCGCCCGTCATCTTCGCCGTCAGCACAGCGGGGAAGCGACGGATGTAGGCGTTGTACTGCTGCACGGCGCCGTTGTAATCGGTGCGCGCGACGGCAACGCGATTCTCTGTGCCCGCAAGCTCGTCCTGCAGCTTGAGGAATGCCGCGTCGCTCTTGAGCTGCGGATATGCCTCGGACACGGCGAGCAGCCGGCCGAGTGCGCCGGTCATTGCCTGATTCGCATTCGCCATCTGCTCCGGATCCTTGCTCTGGACGGCGCCGAGCAAGCCGCCGCGCGCACGCGCAACCTCGCCGAACACCGCGAGCTCCTGATTCGCGAGGCCCTTCACCGTGGCGACGAGACTCGGCACGAGATCGGCGCGGCGCTGGAGCTGCACTTCGATCTGTCCCTGCGCAGCACTCGCCTGTTCGTCGTACGACTGGATGGTGTTGTACCCGCACGCAGTGAGCAGGAGCGGGAGCAGTAGCGCAAGCCGGCGACGTTTCATAGGGGCCGTTCCTGGGTAGTGAAAGTGTCGAGATAGGCGTCGAGTCGCTCGACACCGGAAAGATACTGAACGAGCACGGCGCCCGCGTCACCGGCGTCGATCTTCTGCTCTCTGCGCTGGTGACGCACGGCGCGTGTGAACGGCGCAGCGTCGAATCCGGCAAGCGTCGCTACGCGCTCCGCAATCGCGGCATTGTCGCCCGGTGGCTGCTCGCCCTTGAGCCGCAGCACGGCGCGGAAGAGCACCATGATCGTGCTCAGGCTCGCCGAGATGAGCTCCAGTTGCCGCTTGCCGTCCGTTCCGGCGAGCAGCGCGCCCTGCCGAAGCTGGAGGAGCTTGCCCATCACCTGCTGCTCGAGCTGCAGGCGGAGATGATCGAGCGAGACCGTGATCCCGTCGAAGGGCGCCGTGCCGTGCAGGACGCGATGCCGCTCGAGAATGTCGGCGTACTCCATGGGAAAGACGTCGGCCGAGTGTCGCCATTCGTCTACAGTCATCGTCATCGGCGGCGGATTGCCGGCATCGCGCCACGCGCGCGCCATGGCCGACGCAGCCGCGAGCGCGCCCGCATCGATCCGGCCGAGCAGCACGAGCACGTTATAGTCGGACTTTCGTGGAATGTGCTCGCCCGCCGCAGCGGAGCCGTAGAGCACCACGCTGGCGAGCTGCGCGCCGTATGCGGAGCGCAGCTGCGTCACGAGTTCGTCGAGTGTCATCGCCATGATCGCTTACCAGTCGGAGCCGCCGCCACCACCACTGAACCCGCCTCCACCGCCAAATCCGCCGAACCCTCCGCCGCCACCACCGCCGAATCCGCCCCCGCTCCATCCACCGCCACCACCACCGAATCCGCCCATAAACGGCAGCCACCAGGGGAAACAGCCACGACGTCCCCCGCGTCCACCGAAGATGTTGAGGACGATGAAGAGGATGACGAGGAGAAAGAACGGACTGATGCCCCGCGAACGCTGGCTCGCCGGCACCCGAACGACCGGCGTCTGGAACGCCGTGTCGAGCGACACGTTGAACTCCTGCGCGAACCGCTGCGCCACGCGCAGCGTGATGAGCTCCAGCGCGGAACCGTAGTCACGCCGTTGGAACAGTGGCGTCGCCTCGCGGCAGATCTCGCCCGCCGTCGCGTCGGTGATGAAACCCTCGGCGCCCTGCCCCGTCTCGATGCGGCAGCGTCCGGCTCCGTCGGATGCCGTCTCCTTGGGCACCACGAGAATGACGACGCCGGCATTGCGCGACCGGTCGCCGATGTCCGCCAGGTTGCCGACCTTCCACTCGCGGCCGATGCGCAGTGCGACCTCGCTCTTGTCGCGGCCGCCAAGGTCGCTGAGAGTGACGATCGCCATCTCGCCACGCGTCTTGTCGCGCACGTCCTGGGCGATGCGCTCGAGACGCGCCGCGGTCTCCGCCGGAATGACGCCGGCGAAGTCGTTCACGAGTCCGCGCGGCGGCGGAATCTGGGGACCGCTCTGGAGAAGCGCGGCGACGGCGACGAGAGCCGCGCGTCCCGCGAGAGTGAGGGAAATCACAACAGGTAATATGGCAGACGGCGGGCCATCCTGCGCGGCTCGCCCGGCCCGCT
>Ga0208587_1000123_pt1 | contig 39685 bp, 36 predicted proteins | sample NGESurdeep092012_7_FD_184472 | JGI IMG/M metagenome (GOLD analysis project Ga0208587, IMG submission 184472) | Arctic peat soil microbial communities from Barrow, Alaska - NGEE Surface sample 210 deep-092012 (SPAdes) | ecosystem: Environmental > Terrestrial > Soil > Wetlands > Peat ...
AGGATGGTGAAGCCCGACGTCGTGGACGTGGCGTCGGGAGTGGAGTCCGCGCCGGGAATCAAGGATCGGGCGAAAATCGCCGCGTTCGTGAGGGAGGTCCGTGGTGTCTGAAGCGACTGGATCCAAATTTCGCCCGCCCGAGGCGGACGCTCAGGGGCGCTTCGGGGCGTTCGGGGGGCGCTTCGTCCCGGAGACGCTCATGGCGCCCCTCGAGGAGCTGACGCGCGCCTACAAGGACGCTCGCCGCGATCCCGCTTTCCGGCGCGAGCTGGATGGACTCCTGAAGACATACGCGGGCCGGCCGACGCCCCTCACGTATGCGAAGCGCCTGTCCGAGAGTCTGGGCGGCGCGAGGATCTTTCTGAAGCGCGAGGACCTCCTCCACACGGGAGCGCACAAGATCAACAACGCGCTCGGGCAGGCCCTCCTCACGAAGAGGATGGGTAAGACGCGCGTCATCGCGGAGACCGGCGCCGGACAGCACGGCGTGGCCGCGGCGACGGCGTGCGCCCTCCTCGGCCTCGAGTGCGTCGTCTACATGGGAGCCGTCGACATGGAGCGGCAGGCGCTGAACGTCTACCGGATGAAGCTGCTCGGCGCGACGGTCGTGCCCGTGACGGGCGGCACGCGCACGCTCAAGGACGCGATCAACGAGGCCATGCGCGACTGGGTCGCGACGACCGCGACGACGCACTACATTCTCGGGTCGGTTCTCGGGCCGCATCCGTTTCCGACCATGGTGCGCGATTTCCATTCCGTGATCGGGCGGGAGGCCCTCGCGCAGAGCCGCAAAGCCCTCGGAAAGCTACCCGACCTCCTCGTCGCGTGCGTGGGGGGGGGCTCGAACGCGATCGGCCTCTTCCGGGAATTCCTGCCGTTCCCGGGCGTCGAGATGGTCGGCGTCGAGGCCGGGGGGCGCAGCCTCGCGCCCGGCGAGCACGCGGCCCGTTTCGGGCCGGGTTCCGTCGGCGTCCTCCATGGCACGCGCACTCTCATCCTGCAGGACGCGGACGGACAGGTGCTCCCGACGCATTCCGTGTCCGCGGGTCTCGACTATCCGGCCGTGGGACCCGAGCATGCGCGCCTCGCCGAGCTCGGACGGACCCACTACGTCTCCGTGAGCGACGAGGCGGCGCTCGCGGCGTTCCACCGCCTCGCCGAGACGGAAGGGATCATCCCGGCCCTCGAGACGGCGCACGCCGTGGCCTGGGCCATCGAGGAGGCGCGCCGCCGCCCGAAGAGCGCCACGATTCTCGTGAATCTCTCCGGCCGCGGCGACAAGGACGTCGTCTCGGTGGCGCGGCGCGAGGGCGTGGAACTTTGAATCCTGTGAATCGAATTGGGCGGGCCTTCGCGAAGGCTCGGGCCTCCGGACGGGCGGCGCTGATCGTCTTCGTCGAGGCGGGCGATCCCGATCTCGGCACGACCCGCCGGCTTCTTCCGGAGCTCGCGGAGGCGGGGGCCGACGTGATCGAGCTCGGGATCCCGTTCAGCGATCCGCTCGCGGACGGGCCCGTGATCCAGCGCGCGAGCGAACGCGCGCTCGCCGCGGGAACGACGCTTGGAGGCGCGCTCGGCGTCCTCGCCGAGCTGCGCGCCGCGCGCTTCGCGACGCCCGTCGTGATCTTCAGCTATGCGAATCCGATCCTCGCGATGGGGGAGGCCGAGTTCGCGAACCGGGCGGCGGAGGCGGGCGCGGACGGCGTTCTCGTGACCGACCTCCCGCCGGAAGAGGGCCGCCCCTTCGCGTCGGTTCTGAAGAGCGCGAAGCTCGATCCCGTCTACCTCGTCGCGCCCACGTCGCCGGACGAGCGCATCCGCAGGGCCGGGTCGCTCTCGCGCGGCTTTCTCTACGTCGTATCGCGGGCGGGCATAACGGGCGCGCGCGCGGCCCTGCCCGAGGGGCTCCTTGCTCTCGTGTCTCGCGTGCGGCAGCAGGTGCCGCGTCTCCCGGTCGCGGTGGGCTTCGGCGTCTCGACGCCGGAGCAGGTCGGAGAGGTCGCCTCACTTGCGGACGGCGTCGTCGTGGGGAGCGCGGTCGTGGCCGCGATGGAAGCGGCCCGCGCGGCCGGCCGGGATCCCGTCGAAGCGGCGGCCGCCTTCGTCCGCGCCCTCGCGGCGGCCACGCCGAAAGGCTGACGTGTCCGGGGACGACCCGGGGCGGTCTTCCCGGATCTCGAGGGCCGGCCGCAAGGCCCTCGCGGCGCACCCCCTCACGCCGCGGCATGCGGCGCTGCGATGCCTCGAGGATCTCCTGTGGCGCGACCTGCTGGACGTCGGCCGCGAGGCGCGCACGCCTCCGCCCGTGCGGGCCGCGGCGAACCGCAAGCTCGAAGAGGCGCTCCGGTTTCTCGCCATCGGCGAGAAGATCGCGGTGGCCCGGTTCACGTCGTCCGCGCTCTTTCCGGCTCTCCTCGACGAGCCGGACATCCGCGTTCTCGAGGCGGTCCTCGCGAACTCGAGGCTCACGACCGAGGACCTTCAGCGCTGGCTCGCCACGGGGCATCCTCGACCGGAAGCGCTCGCTTTTCTCGCGCGCGACCCGCGCTGGGCGAGCCGGCCCGCGATCCGGATCGCGCTTCTGACGCATCGCGCGACGCCCCGCTCAGCGGCGCTTTCGCTCCTGACGTCGGCCTCGCGCGGCGAGTGGCGGCGGCTCGCGGAAGACCCGAACGTCGACGCTCTGCTCTCCGCCTGTGCGCGAGATTTGCTCGAAAACGGCCCCTAGTCCGTTGACAGGAGCGGTAAGTCATCTTAAGCTAACACGTTACGGGGATTCGGGTGACTGCGGAGACTGCTCAGGAATTCGGCGAAGAACTTCGCCGCGAACGCGAGCTTCGAGACGTGAGCCGGGAACAACTCTCGGCCGCAACGAAGGTTTCGATGCGGCACATCGCCGCGCTCGAGTCCGGCCGTTACGAGCAGCTTCCGGCCGGCGTCTTCTCGAAAGGCTTCGTGAAGGTGATCGCGCTGCATCTCGGTCTCGATGCCGAGCGCGCCGTCGCCGCCTTCCGGCACGTGCACGCGGGCTGGGAAGAGGACTGGGCGAAGCGTCAGCGCCAGGCGCCGACGAGCACGGCCGGTCTTCGCCTCTCGACGCCCCGGCGGGCAGTGTCGTCCTCGACGACGCTCCGCGGGATCGCCATCGCGCTGGTCCTCGCCGCCGTGACGGGCGCCGCGGCGTTCCTCAGGTCGCGCGGCGTTGAGCGCCGCGGTCCTGCCGCCTCGGCGGCCCCGGTCGCGCGCACCGAGAGCGGCCCGGCATCCCTGGCGCTTCCGCCCATGGTTGCGGCCGCGACGGTGGCCCTGCCGGCGGGCACCTCTCTGCCGAGCGCCTTCTCCTCCGCGGCCCCGTCGCCTGGGAGAACGCTTTCCCTCACCTTTCGTGACGAGTGCTGGGCCGAAGTCCTCGTGGACGGAAAGCTCGTCGTGCGCGGGCTCTTCCCGAAGGGTTCGCGCCGCGAGTTCTCGAATGGCGGTACGTTCACGCTCACGCTCGGAAACGCCGGCGCGGTCGACGTCGTCGTGGACGGTCGTTCCCTCGGCGTGCTGGGCGGCGACCACGAGATCGTCAAGAACTACGTCATCGACGCGGCCCGGAAGGGTTGACCCGGGCGGAGCGCCGAAGGACCGGGCGTAAGCTCGACCCGTGACCGACGCCGCCCCCGAAAGTGACCTCCTCGACCAGATCGAGCGGGGCGAAGCCGCGGCGCAAATTCTCGATTTCGCGGCGCGGGGGATGGTCCCCCTGCCCCCCGAAGAGCTGGTCCGCGCGATCGCCAGCATCATGGCGTCGGGCGACGTCCGCCTGGCCGCCATCGCGGCGGAGTCCTTCAAAAAATTCGACGCAGGGTCGCTGAAGAGCGCTGTTCTGAGCCCGGGGGTTCGGGCCGAGCAGCTCGCCGCCGTGGCGCAGCACACGGAGGACGCGTCTGTGTTGGAACCCCTCATACGGCACAAAGCCGTTTCGAACGAGACTCTGGCCTGGCTCGCCGAACGCGTGGACGCTCCGCTCCAGGACATCATCGTCACGAACCAGACGCGGCTGCTCGCGGCTCCGGTCATCGTCGAACGACTCTTCGAGAACCCGAAGCTCTCGCCCGAGATCCGGCGCCGGGCGGACGAGTTTCTCGAGGAGTTCTTCCTCAAGCAGGAGCGCGAGCGGGACGCCGCCGGGGAAACGGAGGAAGCGGTCGAGGCGGAAGGCCCGGCGGCGCCGGGCCCGGCAGCGGAAGTGGACGAGGCGGGGCTCACCGAGGCCGCCAAGCGGAGCCTCTTCGCGCGGGTCGCGACGATGACCGTCGTCCAGAGGATTCACCTCGCCTACCGCGGCAACAAGGAGGAGCGGATGTTCCTCGTGCAGGACCGCAACCGGCTCGTCTCGGCCGCGGTCCTGAAGTCTCCGAGGACCCGGGATGGCGACGCCGAAACCGTCGCGAACATGAAAAGCGTCTCGGAGGACGTTCTCCGGGGCATCACGTTCCGGCGCGACTGGATGCGCCACTACGGGATCATGCGGAACATCGTGAAGAACCCGAGATCGCCGATCGACGTCACGCTTGCGCTCGTCATTCGCCTCAATGCGAAGGACCAGAAGACTCTCGCGGGCGACCGAAACGTCCCCGAGGCCGTCCGGGCCTTCGCGCGCCGCGAGGTCTCCCGCCGGGAGACGTGATCCGGCTCACGGATTGTTTGAAATGGGGCCCCCGGTGTGAGAATCTGAAGCGTGCCGATAATGATCGTGCGGGCGGGGCGCCCCTCGAGGTTTCGTTGACGAGTTACTACGACGTGCTCGGGATTCCTCGCGACTCTTCCGAGTCGGAAGTCCGCGTGAAGTTTCGGCTCCTGGCCCGCGAGGGCCACCCCGACCGTTTCCGGGACATTGCCGAAAAGAAGGCCGCCGAGGAGCGCTTCCAGCTTCTGACGGAGGCGATGAACGTCCTCACGAATCCGGCGCGGCGCAAGGCCCACGACCTCGAGCTCGAGAAGAACCGCCCCCTGTCCCAGGATCCGGCGGCGCTCGCGCGCCTCTATCTCGCGAAGGGGGTCAAGGCCTATCGCGAGGGCAATTTTCCGAATGCCATCACGCAGTTCGACCTCGCCGTCAAGCATTACGACAAGGACGCAAAGGCGTTCCACTATCTCGCGCTCGCCTGTATGAAGGTCGTCGGACAGGTGCGCCGGGGCGTCGATGCCATCGAGGCGGCGATCAGGCTCGACGGCAACAACGCCCTCTTCCATCGCGACGCCGGCAAGCTCTTCATCCTGGCCGGACTGAATTCGAAAGCCGAGCGTCACCTCGAGCAGGCCCTCTCGTGGCTTCCCGAGGACGCCGAGACCCTGAAGCTTCTTCAGGACGTGCGCCCGAAAAAGGGGCCTAGTGGGGAACGCAAGACTCCGAGCGGCATCTTCGGGCGGAAGGGATAATCGCGGCGTGAGCGTCTCTGCATTCGGACTCACCGACGTCGGCCATAAGAGGCGACACAACGAGGATGCGTACCTCCTCGACGCCGAGCGCGGCCTTTTCGTCGTCGCCGACGGCATGGGGGGCCACGCGGCCGGCGAGGTCGCCTCGCGGATCACCGTCGAGGCGATCCAGGAGTACATCGCCGCCACCGAGGAGGAGCACGAGAGCTCGTGGCCCTTCGGCTTCAACAGCCGGGTGTCCGTCGAGGGAAACCGGCTGACGACGGCGGTCGAAAAGGCGAACGAGAAGGTCATGCGCGCCGTGCAGAACAAGCCCGAGCTGAAGGGTATGGGCACGACGGTCGTGGCGGCGCTCTTCGACGCCGATCGCGCCACGCTCGTCCACGTCGGCGACAGCCGCGCCTATCTTTTTCGCGACGGGGAGCTGCGGCGCCTGACGGACGATCATTCCTGGGTTCAGGAGCAGGTCAACGCCGGCATCCTCAGCGAGGACGAGGCGAAGAGCCACCCGCTCAAGAACGTCGTGACGCGCGCGCTCGGCGGCGCGGCACACGTCTCGATCGATCTCATCGAGGTTCCCGTGCGTCCGGGCGACCGGTTCCTGCTCTGCTCCGACGGCCTGACGGGCATGGTTCCCGACGAGGATCTCTTCGCCCACTTCCGCTCCGACGGGCTCATCGAGAAGACGGTGCGTCAACTGATCGACACGGCGAACGACCGCGGGGGCGTGGACAACATCACGGCGATCGTCGTCGAGGTCCTGGGCGACGCCGCGGGCAAGGACGAAGGCTCCGCCGGCACCGAGTCGATCCGGCGGCCCACCCCCACGTCCGGGGAGAGCACGGCCGTCAATCTCGAGCCGCCGGGAATGCCGCCCCACGATTTCGGCTCCGAGCCGAAGAGCTGATGCCCGTCTCCGGGCGCTGATCGCTCGCGTCGTCGCCGTTCCGCACGGGAAGCTCGCCGGTCTTCACACGAGCGAAGAATTCCTTCGTGGCCTGGCCGATCTCGATGCAGGCGAGCTCGCTGGGGTCGTCGAGGTACCAGTCGGCCGGCAGGTAGCGGCTGTAGGGCTCCTGGAGGAAACGGCGGCAGGCCAGGACGACGACGCCGGTATCGGTCCCGGACCGGATGAGGCGTCCCGCGCTCTGGACGACGCGCGTCATGCCGGGAATGACGTAGGCGTACTCGAACCCGCGCTCGAACCGTTCCTCGAAGTAGCGGCGCATGCGCTCCTGCTCGAAACGGACCATCGGCAGGGCGGGCGAGACCACGACGACGGCCTGGAGCATTTCGCCGGGATAGTCCACGCCCTCGGCGAAGGCTCCTCCGGAGACGGCGAAGACGAGCACGGGGGCGCCGCCGTCGCGCATGGCCGCGAGAACCGAATTCCGCTCCAGCTCGGTCGAGCGGTCGGAGGGACGAAGCACGCGGCGGCCCGGGAGCGCGGGCAGGTGGGCGCGCACCTCGTCGAGAAACCGGTACGACGGAAACAGGGCGAGCACGTTGCCTGGGCACGCCCGCGCCACGTCCGCGACGAGCGCCGCGAGGCGCGGGGCGCCGCGCCCGCGCGCCGCGTACGTCGTATCGATGTCCGGGGCGATGAAGACGGAACGGTTCTCCCGCGGGAAGGGCGAGGGCAGGCGGAGCACCGTCGTGCGGTCGGGATCCAGCCCGAGGAGGTCGCGGTAGAACTCCGGCGGGGAGAGCGTCGCCGACATCGAGACCGTCGCGGCGGCCGCGTTCAGCGTCTCGCCGAGGAGCTTCGACGGGTCCTTGCAGAGGATCGCGAGGCGCGCGCCGCTCCTTCCGCGCGCCGCGAGGACGTCGAAGGCGGGATCGGGCCGCCCCTCCGCGGGCTGCGCCCGCTTGCTCACGTCGTGGAAGCGCGCGAACGTGAAGTAGAGGTCGAGGACGGGATCGTCGGGCACCCGTTCGCCTCCGGCGCGCAGGTCCGCGAGGTGGCGCACGAGAAGCGACTCGAAGTCGAGCCGCAGGTCGTCGAGGCGTGCCTCGTCCAGCGTCACGAGGTCCACGGGCTCACTCTCCTCGTCCGAGAGGCCGGCGGCGGCGTCGGCGACGAGCCTGCGCAGGCGGCGCGCGGCCTCGCCCGCGTCCCACGCGGTCTTCGCGTTCGAGACGCCGATCCGCTTCTCGAGCGCCTGAAGCGCGGCGTCGGAAAGTTCGGGCGAGTAGTACCCGCGTCCGCGTTCCACGAGGTTGTGCGCCTCGTCCACGAGGAGGAACGATTGCGAAAGAACCGACGGGTCGCGCGCCCCCGCGAGCGCGACGACCGGGTCGAAAACGTAGTTGTAGTCGCCGATGACTACGTCCGCCTCTTCCGCGAGCTCGAGTGAGACCTCGAAGGGGCAGACGACTTCGTTGCGCGCCTCTTCGAAGATCGTGTCCGGGTCGAGGTGACGGTGGCTCTCGAGGAGCCGCTCGCGGAGGCCCGAGGCCTCCATCTTGGCGCCATAGTCCTTCGCGTACGCGCAGTGGTTCTCGTGGCAGAGGACGACGTCGTTCGCGCACATGCGCTCTTTCGCGCGGAGGCGCACGGAGCGGAACGACTCGCCGTCGATGGCCGCGAGCGTCTTCATGTAGATGTCCTGCTGCGTCGTCTTGGCCGTCAGGACGAAGAGGCGACGGTGGGATTCGAGAGCGCCGACGAGGAGGGGAAAGAGGGCGGCGGCGGTCTTTCCGATCCCGGTCGGGGCCTGGGCGAGAAGGTGTTCGCCCTGCGCGGCCGCGCGGGCGGCGGCAGCGGCCATCTCCCGCTGCCCAGGCCGGAACTGCGCGTGCGGGAAGACGAGCGTCGCGGCCTCGGCGGCCTTCGCCTCGGCGAGAGCTTGCTCTTCGAGGAACGCCTCGAGGAGGATCCGCGTGCGTCGCACGAGGTCGTCGAGCGTCTTCTCGGGCTCGTGAGGCACGTCGAGGAGCTTCGTCGCGCCCGTCTCGATGTCCGCCAGAACGAGGCGGCCGTGCACGGGGCGGCCCTCGGCCGCCGCGACCGCCTGCATGTACCAGCGGAGCTGGAGGTGGAAGCGTTCGAGGCGCGGGGATCCCGGCAGCTTCGCGAGGTCCTCGGCGAAATGCAGCGACTTGACCTCGTCCACGACGACGCGCCCGTCCTCCTCGAAGCGGCCGTCGAGGCGGCCCTCGAGCACGGCCGTGAAGTCGTCCACGGCGTACGTCAGGCGAATGGATTTCTCCACCGCGTAACCAGGGACATTCGCGAGGTGCTCGCCGAGCACGCGGCGGTGCACCGCCTGTCCGATCCAGAGCCGCTCGAATCCCTCGCCCCGGTCGAAGCCGGCCCGCCGCGCGACGCCGCCGAGGAGCGCCCCGGGAGAAAGTGCGATCGTTTTCTTTTCGAGATCAACCGTGAGCGCCACAACCGATTGTAGGGTCGCCCCCGGTATCCAAGAACGCGTTGTTCAGCTAAAATGCACCGATGTCACGGGTTCCTCGGCTTCTGGGTGGCGCGGCCGTCGCCTTCGTCCTCTCATGCGCGATGGCCGCTCAAGTCGCGCATGCGGCGAAGAAGTCCGCGAAGCCTGCGCCGCCCCAGACCCTCGAGCAGCGTCTGAACGCCTTGCTGCGCAAGGGCCCCGTCCGGCGCTCCGAGATCGGCGTCGTCGTCACCCGGATCGGCGAGGCGACGCCCCTCGTCTCCTTGAACCCCGCCCGGCCGCTCATCCTCGCCTCCACGACGAAGCTCTTCACGACCGCCGCCGCGCTCGATCGTCTCGGGCCCGACTACAAATTCAGGACGCGCCTCTATCGCGACGCGAACATCGGGGAGAACGGCGTCCTGCCCGGGCATCTCGTTGTCATGGGAGGCGGTGACCCGGGAATCTCCGGCCGCTGGTACGACGACGATCCGCTCGCCGTCTTCCGGCCGTGGGCGGCCTCACTCGCGAAAAAGGGCCTCCGCAGTGTCCGGGACGGGCTGCTTCTGGACGTGTCGTTTTTCGACGACGTCCAGTCTCATCCCGATTGGCCCAGCGAGCAGGAGCAGCGGTGGTACCAGGCGCCCGTTTCGGCGCTGTCCTACAACGACAACATCGTGCTCGTGCGCGCCTCGGGAGGCCTTCGGCCCGGAAGCCCGGCGCTGCTCGGCTTCGACCCGCTCGGGCCGCCCCTCCTGAACCTCATCTCGAACGTCGTCACCGCCGCGCAAAGGACGTGGGTCGGAGTGCGCCGCGAGGCCGGCAGCCACACGGTCGTGGCGGCGGGACGCGTGGGCCGGAACCGGACGTGGGTCGGCGACGTGACCGTGCCCGACCCGCCCCTTTATTTCGCGGCGGCCCTTTCGCAGGTCCTGCGCGAAGGCGGCATTCGCGTCGATGCCCCGCCGACCGTGAAGACCGAGCCCGCGGCCGTGCCTCCTGCGTTTTCGGGGCGCGTGCTCCTGCACACACACGAGACGCCCCTCCTGTCCGCGCTCACCGTGTGCAACAAGCGCTCGCAGTCCTTCTTCGCCGAGGAGATCCTGAAGACGCTCGGCGCCGAGAAGCGCGGCCGCGGCACGTGGGAGAACGGGAGGGCCGAGGTCGCCGCGTTCCTCTCCTCGCTCGGGCTCGACGCCTCGCGCTATCAGCTCGTTGACGGATCGGGGCGCGCCCGCACGAATCGCGCCTCCGCGGCGGCATACGTGGATTTCCTCACGGCGCTCGCCACGCGCTGGAAGCACTTCGAGGCCTTCAAGGGGACGCTCGCCGTTGCCGCGGAACCCGACGGAACGCTTCGCCACCGCCTGCAGGGGGACGCCACGGCCGGGAAGGTATGGGCGAAGACGGGCTACGTCGACGGCGTCGTGACCCTGTGCGGGTACGTGCAGGCGCAGAGCGGGCAAACCTATGCCTTCAGCATCCTCCTGAACGGCGGCTGCGAGGATTCGCGCGGCCATGCCTTCCAGGACCGCTTCGTGAACGAACTGGCGAGGTTCGGTTAACCGGGATTCAGCCGGTTACACTGGGCCGATGGACTATCGCCTCCTCCTGAAGAACGTCGAGAAGACCCTCGAAGCCATCGAGGGTGGCGAGGACGTGCTCGTCACGATCGTGAGCGTGGGAGAGGCGATCGTCCGGAACTTCCGGAGCGAGCTCGGGATCCTGGGCGGGCGGCTCTATGTGCGGCGGGAGAACCAGTACGTCCTCGAGCGGGGCTTCGGCCGTTCGCGCCGCGTCCAGACCGGCATCTCCGTTTCCGCCGAGTACGGCCCCATCCGGCGGGCGGAAGAGGACGGGATGGCGCTCGCCGATCTCGACGATCCGTCCGTGGACCGGGAGCTCGAGAAGAGCCTCGGCGTTTCGCGCTTCGCCGCGGTCTCCTTCGGCGAGGAACGCTATCTCCTCTCCTTCGACGTCCATCCGAAGGCCCGTGAAGAGGACCTCCTCCTCGCGCTCGGCATCATCCGGACCGTCGTCGACTCGAAGGTGCGCACGGAGCGCCTCGAGGGCCTTCTGCAGGACGCCCGGCGCATCCAGCAGTCGATCCTTCCGCGCGCGATTCCGCAGGTGGGCGACTTCGAGCTCTACGGGCTGTCGGTTCCGGCCGAGGCGGTCGGCGGGGACTTCTACGATTTCATCCCGCTCGGCGACCTCAGCTTTGGCGCGGCCATTGCGGATGCGTCGGGCCACGGACTTCTCGCGGCGCTCCTCGTGCGCGATATCTACGTCGGCCTCCGGATGGGGATCGGAAACGACTTCAAGATCGCCCGCACGATCGAGCGGCTGAACCGCATCCTGAACAAGAGCCGCCTCACGACGAAGTTCGTCTCCCTCTTCTATGGCGAGTTCGAGACGAACGGCGACGTCGTCTACGTGAACGCCGGGCACCCGTCACCGCTTCACCTGCATGCCGCGACGGGCGCGTTCAGCGAGCTCGCGTCGACGGGAATGGTCCTCGGCCCCGCGCCCGACGCCGTCTACAGCCGGCGGGCGGCGCACATGGAGCCGGGCGACCTGATGCTCCTCTACACGGACGGCGTCGTCGAGGCGCACGATTCGAAGGACCGCGAGTTCGGGATGCCGCGGCTGAAGCGTTTGCTCGTCGAGGCGCGGCGCGAATCGGCGCGCGAGGTCGTGCAGCGCGTGGTCAACGCGGCGCGCTCCTGGTCGCACGGAGCCCCCGTGGAGGACGACATGACGGCCGTCGCGATCCGGCGCGTGCCGCAGCGCGCCGGCGCACCTTCGCGCGTCAGGCCCGAGACGATGCCTCACGGAACCAAGCCGCGGTCCGGCTGAGGCCGTCCGGAAGCGGTACGAGGCCGGTCAGGCCGAGGACGGTGCGGCTCTTCGTCACGTCGAGAACGCTTCGCCTCTGCTCGCCGGGCTTCGCCGGCCCGCGCACCGCGGGCTGGGACGCCCCGCACGCGGCGGCGACGAGCTCGTAGAGACGGTTCACGGACGTCTCGACGCCGTTCCCGATGTTGACGACGCCGCCCAACCGGCGCGACACGGCGGCGAGATTGGCGCGCACGACGTCGCCCACGAAGACGAAGTCACGGGACTGCGTGCCGTCGCCGTTGATGAGGCATTCCTCGCCCGCGAGAAGCTTCTTCATCCAGATGCCGATGACGCCGGCCTCGCCCCGCCCGTCCTGGCGCGGGCCGTAGACATTCGCGTAGCGGAGGGCCGTCACGAGAAGGGGGGTGCCGTGCGCGAGACCGAAGAGGTACTTCTCGCCGGCCAGCTTCGCGACGCCATAGGGGGACACCGGATTCGTCGCGTGGCTCTCGTCGGCGGCGAAGCCCTCGGGGTCGCCGTAAATCGCACCGCCGCTGGACGCGAAGACGATCTGCCTCACACCCGCCTCGAGCGCGGCCTTTGCGATGCGGATCGTGCCGAGGACGTTTACCTCCGCGTCGAAGACGGGATTCTCGACCGACTTGCGCACGTCGATCTGCGCGGCATGGTGGACGATCGTGTCGATTTTCTCGGCCTTGAGGAGTGCCGCGACGTCGAAGTTCCGGATGTCGCCTTCCACGAATCGGGCACGGCCGGGGAGACGCGACGCGTGGCCCGTCGAGAGGTCGTCGAGGATGACGACCCGTTTGCCGTCGGCCAGGAAGGCGTCGGCGAGATGGGAGCCGATGAAACCGGCCCCGCCGGTGACGAGAACGGAACGCGTCTCGGGCATCATGCCTCGAGAGGATAGCGTGCCCTGCCGCCGACCGCTCCCCGCCTCCTTCTATCGCCGCGACACCGAAGTCGTCGCGCGCGATTTGCTGGGCTGCCGGCTCACCCGGCGGCTGCCGGACGGGAGCACGCGGTCCGTGATCCTGGTCGAGACGGAGGCCTACCTCGGCGTGAAGGACCGCGCGGCGCACACGTGGAACGGCCGCCGCACCGCCCGCGTCGAGCCCATGTGGGGGGAAGGCGGCTACGCCTACGTCTACTTCGTCTACGGGATGCACTTCTGCCTGAACGTCGTGACACGGCGGGCGGGCGTGCCGGAGGCCGTGCTGCTCAGGGCGGGGGTTCCCGAGGAGCTGTGGAGCGAATCGCGCCGGGCCCCCTCTTTACCTTCTAAGAAAATTCCCGGTTTTCTCCTCGCTGCCGGCCCCGCGAAGCTCTGCGAGTACCTTCATGTCACGAAGGAGCTGACCGGAATTTCTCTTTCCGGCCCGGAGCTCATTCTGTCCCGCGGTCCGCGCGCGCGATTCGACGTGCTTACCGGGTCGCGCGTCGGCGTGGACTACGCGGGAGAGACCGCGGCCTGGCCGCTGCGCTTTGCGGTGGCGGACTGTCCGGCGGTGACGTGGCGCCGCCGGTTGCTTATTCCTACAGCGTCTTGAGGTCGGCGATCGCGGACGCGGTCACGAGGCAGTTCTTGCCGCTGCGTTTCGCCTGGTAAAGGGCCTGGTCGGCGCGCTCGATGAGGAGGCGCTTCGTGCCCGCATCTTCCGGGAAGCACGAAAGACCGACTGAAATCGTCACGCCGAGAGCGTGATCGAGGTCCGGAGTGACGAAGAGACGCCCGGCCACGCGATTGCGAAGGCGGTCGGCGACGACCCAGGCCTTCGCGGGCGTCGTTTCGGGAAAGATGAGCGCGAATTCCTCTCCGCCGTACCGGGCGACCGTGTCCATCTCACGGACGCCCTTCGTCAGCTCCTCGACGAGGCCGCGCAGCACGAGGTCTCCGACCGGGTGTCCCCAGCGGTCGTTGATCTTCTTGAAGTCGTCGATGTCGAGCATGACGAGGGCGAGCGGCTGCCCGCTGCGCTCGTGGCGGGCGAGCTCGCGCGAGAGCGTCTCCTGGAAATAGCGGTGGTTGAACGCCTCGGTCAGGGAGTCGCGCACCGACATCTGCCGGGTCGTCTCGTAGGCGCGCGCCGACTGGATCGCCGTCACGGCCTGGTTCGAGAAGATCTCGAGGGCCTGGACGTCCTCGAGGCGTGGGACGAGTCCGCTCCGAGGCTGGTCGACCTGAAGGGCTCCGACGAGCTGGTCGCCGGCCGTGAGCGGAACGAAGAGAAGGTCGTCCGGGTGCCAGGCGCCCGCAGCCGTACTGCGCCGGCGGCGTTCGATGCGGCCGGAGTCGTCGACCGCGCTCACGTCCTTGCGGTCGAGGTAGCTCACGAAGTACGACTTCGAGATCCGGTAGCGCTCGCCGAACCACCGCGCGATTTCCTCGCGCGCGACCTTCCGCGGCGGGACGCCCGGAGACGTGTCGTCGAGCCCCACCTGCGCGCGGCGCTCGAAGACGTTCTCGGCGGGATCGAAGAGAGAGAGTACGACCACGCGGTAGCCGAGGCTGTGATGGACGGCCTGCACGATGCTCTGCACGAGGTGCTCGAGGGTCAGGTGCGTCTTCAGCTCGTTGGAGACTTCGAGGATGCGCTGGAGCATCTCGGCGCGCCCCTGGAGACGCTCGTTCACGGTCTGCATCTGCCGCCTCAGGTTGCGGTCCTGCAGGGCGAGGGCCACGTGATCCGACACGACCGAGAGCTCCTGCAGCGTCTGCGGCGTTACGAGCGACGGGTCGTCGGATTCGGCGATCAGGACGCCCGCGATCAGGGCGGGAGTCTGGAGCGGCAGGAACACCTGATGGGAGAAACGCGGATTGAGGACGAGATCGCGGTCGGGACCGCTTGCGACGCGCGGAGTGGGCGAGGCCGGAAGGAACGGTGACTCGAGGTCTTTCTGCGCGGCGAGCCAGTCGAGGAAGGGCCGCCGTTCGAGAGTCACGTCGCCGCCGAACGACACGAGCGCCTGCCCGTCCGGGTCCTCCTCGTACGACACGGCGGCCAGCGCGCGGATAGGCAGCGCCTGACGCAGCGCCTCGAAGAGTCGCGCGAAGATCTCTTCTCCGGCCGCGACGCTCGAGACGATCGCGGTGAGCTCGCGGAGCGTCGCGAGCTCGCGGTTCTTCCGCGAGAGCTCGGCGGCGCGGGATCGGGCTTGCCCGAGTTTTCGCGTCACGACGATGACGGTGACGAGGAGGCCGATCGCGACAAACGCGACCAGGGCGGGCCGGAGATCGAGGCTCCACATCACTTGAAGGTAATGACGCCGCTCTTGTGGAGCTTGTGGAAGATGCGGGTCACCTCGGCCTCGGGGAAGGGCGAGATGCGGCCGATCGAACGCACGTCCCAGGTCCCGTTGATACGCGACACGATGAAGGCCTCGGAGGGCGTGAACGGGAAGTCCATGAGCTGTTCCATGGGCTTGCCGAGGACGGGGATCGACCCGGGAGGGATTCGGGGCAGGGGCTCGGAAAGGGGTGCCTGGGAAAAAGCCGCTTCGACGGTTTCAGCGGCCTGAGCCGCGGGCGGCGCCTTGACGGCGGGCCCCGGCGCGGGAGGCGCCTCGGTCCGAACGGCCTTCTCGGTCTTGTCGGTTTTCACGTTGGGCAGCGTGTTCGCGCTGTCGGCGAGCCGCGGAGCCGGACGCCTCGACAGGGTGGCCCCGGAATCGCGTTTGAGGAACTGGTTGAAGTCGGTCGGGACGAGCGTGCGCGACCCGGGAGGAGCGAGCCGGAACTCTTCCCCCTGCGCGGCGAAAAGGGCGCTCTCGGGGATCGTGTGCAGATCGCCCGACATCAACGGGTCGAACGAGGACGAATCTTCCTCGATCGGCTCGACCTCGGCGAACACGGGCTCGGCGGTCGTCTCCTCCCGTTCGCCCACGAGCATCACGTGGCCCGTGAGCATGAGGTCGTAGATCAGCTTGGCGACGTGGAAGTCCGGATTGTGGGTCTCGAGGGCGATCTGGTCGATCGCGCGCCGGCCGTTCGTCGCGCCGAGGATCATCTTGTCGCGCTCGGGCAGCTCTTCCTCGACGGGCATGACCACCGCGGGAATGGCCCGCATGGTGGGGATGCGCGTCTTGATGCGTTGCCACTCGTCGTAGCGGCGCAGGCCCTCCATCACGATGCCCGTGACTTCGGAGGAGATCGGGACCATCGGAAGGCTCGGGATCTCGCCGTCGATGAACGCGAAGGAGCCTTCGGTCCACAGGAACATGTCGTAGATCGTCTCGGCGGCCTTCACCCGGACGAGGTTCGCGAGCTCCTCTTCCTTGATGGCGCCGATCATCACGAGAATCTTGCCGAGGAGGATGCGGGACTCCTGCTGGACTTCCAGCGCGCGGATGAGCTCTTCCTCGGTGATGAACCCGAAACCCACGAGAAAACGGCCGAGGTGCTCGCGCTCGAGAGTGGACGAGGACGACGTGACTCGGCCGTTGTCGAAGTAGATTCGCTTCTCGCCGGGTGCGCCACGCACGACGAGCGTGCCGGTCTTGAGGCCCGCCGAGAGCCACTGGAGCAGCTCCGACAACTGCATCGTGCGCAGATTTCCTGCGATGGCCATGCAATGCAATTGTAACTCGTAAGAGCCTGACGGGAGCGGATTTACTCCATTGGCGGGTTGTAGGAGGGAATCCCCGTTACGGCCTGGCCGAGCACGAGCGTGTGGATGTCGTGCGTGCCTTCATACGTGAAGACCGACTCGATGTTCGCGAGATGCCGGAAGACGGGATACTCGCCGACGATCCCGTTCGCGCCGAGGATCTCGCGGGCCAGCTTCGCGCACTCGCGCGCGACCCACACGTTGTTTCGCTTCACCATCGAGACGTGCTCGGGCTTCATCGTGCCGGCGTCCTTCATCCGGCCCAGGCGCAGGGCGAGGAGCTGACCCTTCGTGATCTCGGTGATCATGAACGCAAACTTCGCCTGCACCAGCTGGTGCGACGCAATTGGCCGGTCCTTGAACTGCTTGCGGCTCTTCGCGTAGTCGAGCGCGCACGTGTACGTGGCCATCGCCGAGCCCAGGGCGCCCCAGGAGATGCCGTACCGCGCCTGCGTCAGGCACGAGAGGGGGCCCTTGAGGCCCAGGGCGCCCGGCAGGACGCTGGCGGCCGGCACGCGAACGTCCTCGAAGGCGAGTTGCGACGTGACCGAGGCTCGGAGGGACATCTTCATCCGGTGCTCGGGCGCGAAGAAACCCTTCATGCCCTTTTCGACGAGGAAGCCGCGCACGGGGCCGTTCACGTCGCCGACCTTCGCCCAGACGACGGCCACGTCGGCGATCGAGCCGTTCGTGATCCATGCCTTGGCGCCGTTCAGTATCCAGTCGCTCCCGTCCTTCTTCGCGACGGTGCGCATGCCCCCGGGGTTCGAGCCGAAGTCCGGCTCCGTCAGGCCGAAGCAGCCGATCTTCTCGCCCTTCGCGAGGGCCGGAATCCAGCGGTCCTTCTGCTCCTTCGAGCCGTACGTGAAGATCGGGTACATCACGAGCGACGACTGGACGGACACGAACGAACGCAGGCCGGAATCGCCGCGCTCGAGCTCTTCCGTGATGAGCCCGTAGGCGACGTTGTTCAGTCCGGGCAGGCCGTACTCCGAGATCGTGGACCCGAAGAGGTTCATCGCGGCCATCTTCGGGATGAGCTCCTTCGGGAACCGCCCCTCGTAGGCGCACTGTTCGATGATGGGAAGGACGTCTTCGTCCACGAAGCCGCGGACGAGGTCGCGCACGGCCCGTTCGTCCTCGGACAGCATGTCTTCTATCCCCAGAAAATCGACTCCGGAAAAGCCCACAAGTCCTCCCGCGGCCGAAGAGTACCGTCTCCCGGTGCTAATGTCTCCGCATGGCAAATCCCGCATGGAAGGTGGCGGCGGACGTGGCGGACGGTTACGTCTCGCTCAACCCGGTGGTCCTCAAGAAGTACGAGAAGCACGAGGTGGACGCGCTTCTCAAGGAGCTCGAGAAGCTCACGCGGGACACGCGCTCACAGGTCGTTCCGCAGGACGACTCCGAGGCGAGCGCGACCCGGAGCCGCAGGCTCCTCCGCCTCTCGCAGGCGAACGTCGTCCTGCAGAGCTGGAGAATGAGGATGCTGAGGTGATGATTTCCGAGCTGCCCGGCCACGTGGGCGCGACCGTCAGTCTCAAGGGATGGCTCTACCACTGGAGAAAGGGCGGGAAGATCTGGTTCCTCGTGCTGCGCGACGGCACCGGGTATCTCCAGGCCGTCGTCTCGAAGGCCGACGTGCCCGAGGCCGTGTGGGAGGCGGCGACGGGCGCGACGCAAGAGTCCACGCTCGAGGTGACCGGTCTCGTGAAGGCCGACCCGCGCTCGCCGGGCGGCGTCGAGCTCGGCGTCACGGACGTGAAGATCCTCGACCTCTGCCACGACTGGCCCATCACGCCGAAGGAGCACGGCGTCGACTTCCTCATGTCGCAACGCCACCTCTGGCTGCGCTCGTCCAGGCAGGTCGCCGTCCTCAAGGTGCGGAGCGAAGTCGAGAGCGCGATCCACGATTTCTTTTACACCCGCGACTACACCCGCCTCGATTCCCCCATCCTGACGCCGGCGGCGTGCGAGGGCACGTCGAGTCTTTTCGAGACACAGTACACCGAGGACGAGAAGGCCTACCTCTCGCAGTCCGGCCAGCTCTATCTCGAGCCCGCGGCCGCGGCGCTCGGCAAAGTCTACTGCTTCGGCCCCACGTTTCGCGCCGAGAAATCCAAGACGCGGCGGCACCTGCGCGAGTTCTGGATGGTCGAGCCGGAGGTCGCGTTCCTCGAGATCGACGGCCTGATGGACCTCGCCGAGGAGTTCGTGAAGGAGCTCACCGCCCGGGTTCTCGACCGCCGCAAGGAGGACCTCAAGCGGCTCGAGCGCGACGTCGCGAAGCTCGACCCCGTCGCTTCCAAGCCGTTCCCGCGCATCTCCTACCGCGAGGCCGTCGAAATCCTCCAGAAGAAAGGCTTCCCGGTGAAGTTCGGCGACGACCTCGGTGGAGACGAGGAGACCGCGCTCACGGAGGGCTTCGACACGCCCGTCATGGTCACGCGCTACCCGTCGTCGATCAAGGCGTTCTACATGCAGCCCGACCCGCAGAACCCGGACGTCGCCCTCTGCCTCGACATGCTCGCGCCCGAAGGCTATGGCGAGATCATCGGCGGGTCGCAGCGCATCCACGACCACGACCTCCTGCTCTCGCGCATCCAGCAGCACAACCTGCCGCTCGAGGCCTTCCAGTGGTACCTCGACGTGAGGAAATACGGCACATTCCCGCACTCGGGCTTCGGCATGGGCCTCGAGCGCTTCGTCGCCTGGATGTGCGGCGTGCCGCACCTGCGCGAGTGCATCCCGTATCCGCGGATGCTCTATCGGATTTATCCCTAGTCTGGGCGTAACATTTGGACGTGGGCGAAAAGGCACCAAGTCCCGACACGGTCCCGCTGACGGCAGTCGGGCGTGCGCGCGCTTTTGGCGTCGACATCGGCCTTCTCGTGGAAAACCTCCGCTTGACGCCGAAAGAGCGCCTGGAAAGGGCTCAAGAGGCAGCCCGCTCCCTGGCAGCGCTTCAAACCGAAGCCGAGAAGAGTCGGAAGGGGACTCTGAAGGCTGAATGATCGCGGCCAACTTCGAGGCGATCCTCGAGAGGCTTGCGAAGAACGAAGTGGACTTCATCGTGATCGGAGGGCTGGCGGCGGCGCTTCACGGCTCGGCGTACGTGACGAAGGACATCGACGTCTGCTACAGCCGATCCCAATCGAGCATCGAGCATCTCTGTCGAGCGCTCGCCGACCTCCATCCGACACTTAGAGGGGCGCCGGAAGGCCTCCCGTTCCGCTTCGATCCCGCCACTGTGAAGGCCGGCCTGAACTTCACACTCTCGACGGATCTCGGTCCCTTGGACGTCCTCGGCGAGGTCACTCCATTTGGTGAGTTCGAGAAGTTGAAACCTCACGCGGTCGCGATGAGTCTGGGCGGTCATTCCGTGCTCGTTCTCTCGCTCCCGGCCCTCATCCGCTCGAAGCGATCCGCGGGGCGTCCGAAAGACATGCTCGTCGTGCCGGAGCTGGAAGCTCTCCTGGAGATGTCGAAGAAGCGTTGATTTCGAACCGGACTCAGGCCGCGAAAGAAACCGGCCTGCGCCGGTGCCAGTCCGTCTCCTTCTGATACGCCTTCGCGGCGGCGAGGCAGAGCGACTCGTTTCCGGCGGCCGCCATGAACGTGATGCCCAGCGGGAGCCCGGTCGCGTCGAAGCCGCAGGGCACGCTCACCGCGGGCAGGCCGCACAGGTTGCCCGGCGCGCCGAGCGGATCCGTGGGGAGCGCGTACCACGTCTCGAGGTTCGCTTCGATCGGGCTCGCGGAGCTTGGAAAGCTCGGTCCCGCGACGACATCGACCTTCGTGAAAAGCTCTGCCATCGCGCGGATCGCGAGCGAACGGCGCCGAAGCGCGTTCACGTAGTCGGCAGCGGGAATGGTGGTCCCTGCGAGAAGGCCAATTTTCGAGAGCGGGTCGACGAGCTCGAGATGGCGTCCGCTCGAGATGAGCGGCTCGAAGGTCGCCGACGCCTCCGACGCGAGGATCGTGCCGAGCACCGCGTCGAAGGGAAAGTTCGGGAGTGTGACAGGCACGAGCCGGTGTCCCTTTGCCTCGAGCGTCTTCAAGGCTGCCGCCCCGAGCGTCACAGCTTCTTTCTGAGATCCGTCCCAGGTCTTGTCTGGAAGGATTCCGATCCGAAGCCTTTCGGGAGCGGGAGAGCCCTTCCACGCGCCGCGCAGCGTCGAGGGATCGGCTGGATCCTCGCCGGCGATCGCGTCGAGCACGGTTTCAAGGTCTTCGGCCGTGCGCGCGAGAGGGCCGATCTTGTCGAGCGTGAAGCAGAGCGGCATCGCGCCGTGCCGGCTGACGCGCCCGTACGTGGGCCGGAGCCCCGAGATGCCGCAGTAGCTGGACGGGCACGCGATCGAGCCCCACGTCTCCGAGCCGAGCGCGAAGGGCACGAGGCCGGCCCCCACGGCGGCACCCGAGCCGCTGGAAGAGCCGCCCGTCCAGTGTTTCGGGTTCCAGGGGTTTTTCCCGGGCCCCTGCGCCGAGGCGGACGCGAACCGGTAGCCCGCGCCCCCGGCCAGCTCGACCATCGCGAGCTTGCCGACGAGGATGGCGCCGGCCTCGGCGAGCCGGGAGATCGCGGTCGCGTCGGCCGACGGAACGCGGTCTTTGAAGAGCGGAGAGCCCCACGTCGTCGGCACGCCCTTTGTGTCGAGGAGGTCCTTGGCGGCATACGGGATCCCGTGCAGCGGCTGGCGCGGGATGCCCGACTTCCGCTCCGCGTCCGCGCGCCGCGCGGCGGCGAGCGCGCCGTCTCGCATGAGCGTCGCGACGGCGTTCAGTTTCCGGCCCGGCCCGTCGAGGCGCGCGAGGCATTCTTCCGTGAGTGCGACGGACGTCGTCTTGCCCGAGGCGAGGGCCGCGGCCAACTCGGGGATCGTGGCGAAGGCGAAGTCGCTCACGGCTTCGCCTGAAAGACGGTCGCAGGATCGACGCCGTAGCCGAGGCCGACCTTCCGGACGTCGAAAAGCGCCTTCTGCGTGTCGCGCACGGCGTGCCTCACCTCGAGGCGCTGCTCGGGGGTGAGGCGGGCGGGCGTCGCGGAGAGCGCCGCTTCGATGAGCGCTTCGGTACGAGCATCCGCGATTTCCCGGGAGGACGCCGCGGACGGGTCAGCGGCGTCGGTACGCCTTGGGAGCCAAACCGCGGCTGCGGCGCCTCCGAGGGTCTTCGCGAGCGCGCGGCGGGAGATTCCGGTGGGCTTCGAGGTGCCGGATTCGTTCATGGAGGGAATCCTATTCGATATAGAATCCATTGTTCGCCGCCGCGCATGGGCCGCCCGCGCGCGAGGTTGGACCCCTCTTCACTTTCAATGAAACACCCTCTTCCTCTTTCCCTTCCCTCCGTGGGCATCGTGTCGCTCGGATGCCCCAAGAACCTCGTAGACACCGAGGTGATGCTGGGGCATCTGCAGCGCGAAGGATTGACCCTGACGGATCCGGAGAGATCGCGCGTCGTCATCGTGAACACCTGCGGCTTCATCGACTCGGCGAAGGAGGAGTCCGTCAGCGCGATTCTCCGCGAGGTCGCGCGCAAGGAGGCGGGGGAGATCGATCGCGTGATCGTGGCGGGCTGCATGGTGCAGAAGTACGGGAGAGAGCTCGCCGCCGAGATCCCCGAGGTCGATCACTTCATCGGCCTCGACGAGCTGGAGAAGGCGCCGGCCGCCGCGCTCGGCCTCCCGTCGCTGCCGCGCTTCAGCGACAAGCCGCTTGCGACCCGGCTCTACGACGACCTCGCGCCGCGCGTCCTCACGCACCGCAAGGGCTACGCGTATCTGAAGGTGGCCGAGGGCTGCAACAACCCGTGCACGTTCTGCACGATTCCCCAGATGCGCGGCCTCATGCGCTCGCGCACGATTGCGTCGCTCGTGAAAGAAGCGCAGAGCCTCGAGGAGAGGGGCGTGAAGGAGCTCGTCCTCATTTCGCAGGACACGACCCGCTACGGCGAGGACCTCGGGCTTGGCCGGACCGGGCTCACGGCGCTCGTGACGGCCCTCCTCGCCGAGACGTCGTTCCCGTGGGTCCGCTTCCTCTACGCGTACCCGAAGACGCTTCACGCCTCGGTGTTCGAGCTGATGTCGAAGTCGCCCCGATTCGTCCCCTACGTCGACATGCCGCTCCAGCACGTCTCGAAGAAGATCCTCACGGCGATGAAGCGCGGCGGCGACCCGGCGAGCTACCTCAAGCAGTTCGCCCGGATCCGTGAGGTCGTCCCGGACATCGCTCTTCGCTCGACGTTCATCGTGGGCTTCCCCGGGGAGAAAGACGAAGATTTCTTGGAAGTGAAAGAGTTCCTCGAGGCCGTGCGCTTCGACAACGCGGGCGTCTTCACATACTCACCGGAACCGGGCTCGGGAGCCGAGCCGCTCGGGGACCCAGTTCCTTTCGAAGAAAAATCTTCGCGCCGCGTGGCCCTCATGGAGCTCCAGCAGAAGATTTCCCTTTCGAAGAATCGCGCGAAGCGCGGCAAATCGTTCGACGCCCTCCTCGAAGGGCCCTGTGAGGAGACCGAGATGCTCCTCGAGGCCCGCCTCGGGAGCCAGGCCCCGGAGATCGACGGGCGCGTCCTCATCAACGAAGTGCCCGAGGGCTGGACGCCGCGCGTCGGGGAGATCGTGCGCGTGAAGATCACCGAGGCGCACGCCTACGATCTCGTTGGACGGGTCATCGCCCCGGTCGCTTAAGATCCGTCCGCTTGCAGGTCGTCAAGGATCCCTTTCGCCCCGTCGACCTTCCGCGAGGTGGCGTCGTCACCGTCGGTAACTTCGACGGCGTGCATCGTGGTCATCAGGCGATGCTGAAGGCCGTCTCGACCCGTGCCCGGGAGCTCGGCGCGCCGAGCGTCGTCGTGAGCTTCGATCCGCATCCTCTCAAGGTCCTGCACCCCGAGCGCGCCCCGAAGATGATCCAGACGCTCCGCCAGCGCGAGGAGGCGATCGAGGCCTCGGGCATCGATGCTCTCGTCCTCGTGCCTTTCACGCGGGACTTCTCGCTCACGCCGGCCGAAGTCTTCATCAAGGAGCTTCTCGTGAAGCGGCTCGCGGTGCGGGAAGTGCTCGTGGGTGCACGTTTCATTTTCGGAAGAGACCGTCTCGGAACGCTGGACCTCCTCCGCGCGGCCGGTGAGGCCGCGGGATTTCGCGTGAGTGGTCTCGGGGACGTGAGTGACGCCGGCGGTGCCATTTCGTCGACGCGCATCCGAAACGCCCTCCACGATGGAGACGCCGTCACGGCGCGGGAGCTGCTGGGGCGACCTTACGCGATGGACGGGATCATCGCGAAGGGCGACCGGATGGGGCGCAAGATCGGATTCCCGACGATGAACCTCATGGCCGACAACGAGCTGTTTCCGAAGGATGGCGTCTACTTCACGTCCGTTCGGATCGACTCGTTCGAGCGTACCTTCCCCTGCGTGACGAACATAGGGTGCCGGCCCACCGTGTACGAGGAGTACGCGACGACCATCGAGTCGTACATCCTCGATTTTTCGTCGGACGTTTACGGCGAGCGCGTGCGCCTGTCGTTCTACGGCCGGGTGCGCGACGAGCAGACCTTCCCGTCCATGCTGGACCTCACGGCCCAGATCCGACGGGACGTGGAGGCGACGCGCCTCTATTTCCTCAGGAATCCGTTGCCATGACCGCGGAGGTCGTCCTTCGGGCCACGGCCGTCGTGCTCGCTCTCCTTTTCGCGAGAGGGACGGGGAATCGGGCCGCGGCCTTCGCCATGGGCGTCCTTGTGGGATTCGCGGTCTTCGGAGCGCGTGTCGCGTCGATGCCTCTCGCCGGCGAGACGGCGTTCCTCGCGGCGTGCCTCGTGGCTCTCATCGCGATCGGCGCCGCGCGCGCCTGGCCCCCCATCACCGGCGACGGCCTGTCGGCGGGCACGCTGGCCGCGACGGGCGCCGCCTGCGCCGCGGCCGTTTCGGGGCGCCACCTGCCGGGCTGGCAGGAGCCCGCGCTCGTCGCGATCGTTCTGGTCGCCGTTTCGGCCTTCGCCGCGGAGGCCACGCGCGCGAGCGCGGAGGCCGGCTGGCGCGAGTGGATCGCCTGGACCTCCGCCCTACTCTTGCCTGTCTTACTTGCCGCCGCCCTCGCGGGACTCTTTTCCGGCATGCCCCGCCGGTTCCAGCCCCTCGCCGTCGCGGGGATGCTCGTCGTCGCCGTGCTCGTCTGGGCGCCCGCGGTGCTCGCCGAGCGCGCGCGGGCCTCGCGCGAGCTCGCCGAGGAAGTGACGCTCGGGCTCCTTCCGGAGGAGGACGCCGTTGCGCTGCGCCTCCCCTGGACGCGCGGCTTCGAGAAGAGATTCGGCCGGCCGGACGAGCGCCGTGAATACGTGAGGAGCGCGCTTCTCCTCGCGGTCGCGCGTCACCAGCAACGGCACCGCACGGGAGAGGCCGAGCGGCTGAGGCAACTCGAGGTCCTGACGTTTCGGACGCGGCTTCGAAGGATGCAGGATGCGCGGGCCTCCCGGTTCGACAGGCGGGAGCCGGGCGAATTCGCGGAGGCGCCGGCGCCGGAGAGCCCGGGTTCGCTTTAAGGCGGGAGGGGCGCCGCGCCCGTCACGATCGCGGGCCGTCCGCATCCCAGAGCGTCGTTTCCCCGAACGACTCCAGGACGGGCCGGATCAGTTTCGCGTCGCCGACGGCGGCCAGTATCCCGGTCGCCGGGTCGAAGAATTCCTGGGCGGTCAGGAACGCCTCTTCTCGCGACACGTCGTTGACGCGGTCCCGCCACGTGGCCCACTCGTCTTCGGGCAGTCCGTGGAGGAGCCTCGTGATCTCGTCCTGGGCAACGCCGCCCGGGGTCTCGCGCGGAATGGGAAAGCTGCCCAGAAGATATTTCCGCGAGCGGTCGTGTTCCTCGGCCGTCGGCCCCTCCGAGGCATAGGCGCGGATCAGGTCGAAGAGTCCGGCACAAGCCTCGCGCGTCACCTCGGTCCGGCAGTCGATCGAGGCCCCGAACTGCCCTCCCGCGACGCGCGCCGAAACGGAAGAGTAGGCGCCGTAGGTGAGGCTGCGCTCTTCCCGAAGGACGTGGAAGAGGCGCGAGGACGCGCCCCCTCCGAGCGATTGGTTAGCGACGAGAGCCGTCGTGAAGCGCGGGTGCCGGCGGGCGAGCGCGGGCCTCGCGAAGAGCAGATTCGTCTGCACCGAGCCGGGCCGGTTCACGAGGTGAATCGAGAAACCGGGGATGGCCGGCGGGGGAGGAACGGCGGCGGGCGGCGAGAGGATCCCGGCGGGAAGGCCCCCGAAGGCGCGCTCGGCCGCGTAGAGGAGCGCGTCGGGATCCGCGGCGCCCGCGAGGATCAGCGTGGCGTTCGCGAGGGAGAAGCGCGAGGCCGCGAAGGCGGCGATGTCGCCCTGGCTGAGCGACGCGAGGCCTTTTTCCGTCGACGTGAGGCGCCCGTACGGGTGGCCGGGGTAGAGCCGGTCGAGGAGGCGCTCGCGCGCGAGGAAGTCGGGCTCGGAGCGCTGCTCGGCCAGCACGTCGATCTGGCGCCGGCGGTTCTTCTCGAATTCGTCCTCGGGGAACGTGGATTCCGTGAGGACCTCGGCCAGGAGGGCGAGCCCTTCGTCGAGATCCTTCTCGAGCACGAAGAGGCGCGCGACGGACGAATCGCTCCCGGTGGAGACCTCGAGGATCGCGGCGAGGTCGTCGAGCGCTTCCCCGAGCTCGCGCGCGTTGCGCCGGCGCGTTCCGCCGAGAAACGTGTCGCCGGTGATCTCGGCCATGCCCTCGCGCGCGGGCGGATCGGCCGCGCTGCCCGCTCCGGGAAAGAGCACGGCGACGGCCACCGTGGGACGGCGGCCCCAGCGGGCCGCACGCACGGCGACGCCGTTCGCCAATCGCGTGCCGGTGAACGTGGGCAGAGAGAAGGGGAGCGGGGCCCTAGGCGGCGGGGGCAGGCGCCTCGCGCTCATGCGGCCTCCCGGGACTCTTGCGGCACGACGGTGACGACCGACCGGCGGGCGGCCACGAGGAGGCGCGCCGCGGCTTCCCGGACGGTGGCCGCATCCAGCGCGAGGACGGCTTCAACGTCGCGGGGAAACAGGCCGGGATCCCCGTCGTAGAGGCCGTACTCGGACAGCAGGAAGGCGATGGCATGCGTCGTCTGCGTGGCGCGCACGGCACTCGCGAGGATCATGCGCCGGATCCGCTCCATTTCGCGCGGCGTGGGGCCGTCGGCGGCGAAGCGTTCGAGGTCGAGAAGGATTTCCGCCTCGAGGCGCTCGAGCGTGACGCCGGGCCGCGCGAGCGCGAAGACGCGGAAGAGCGAGGGACCGCGGCGCTCGTCGAGTGACACCGACAGCGACAGGGCGAGCGATTCGTCCTTCACGAGACGGCGCCAGAGCCGGCCCGATTCGCCCGCTCCAAGGATGCGCTCCACGACCGCGAGCGCGAAGAAGTCGGGGTGGCGGCGCTCTTTCACCTTGAAGTTGACGTGCAGGGCCGGCATCGCCGCATGCTTGTCCGTAACCTCCAGGCGCCTCTCACCGGTGGGGGCCGGCTCTTCGAACGCGAAGTGCGGCGGTGTCTCCCGCGCGGGAACCTCCTCGAACGCGATCTTCACGCGGCGGAAAGCGTCGCCGGGGTCGACGTCGCCGACCACGGCGAGAAGCGCGTTTCCGGGAGCGTAGTAGCGGCGGTAGAAGTCCCGCGCGTCGTCGAGAGAGGCCGCGCCGAGGTCGTCCATCGACCCGATGACGGGGTGCTTGTATGGAAACGCGTCGTACGCGAGGTCGTCCGCGGCCTCGAACGACGCGGCATAGGGCTGGTTGTCCACGCGCATCCGCTTCTCTTCCTTCACGGCCTCCCTTTGGTTGTCGAGCTTCTCCTGCGTGAGGACGAGAGCCCGCATCCGGTCGGATTCGAGGAAGAGCCCGAGGTCGAGACATTCGGCCGGAAGCGTCTCGAAATAGTTCGTCCGGTCCTCGGACGTCGTTCCGTTCATCGAGCCGCCCGCCTCGGCCACGAGCCGGAAGTGCTCGCCCTTGCCGATGTTCTCCGAGCCCTCGAACATGAGGTGCTCGAAGAGGTGCGCGAATCCAGTCTTTCCGGCCGGTTCGACCCGGCTTCCGACGTCGTAGGTCACGTCCACCGTCACGAGAGGGATTCCACGCTGCGGAGACACGACGACCGTGAGCCCGTTCGCGAGGCGCTCGACGTGAAACGGAATTTCGAGATCGAGGGAAGAACTGATGGGAACCCCCTGCGGTGAAACCCCTCGCGGGACTCGTTCGTAATATAACGATTGTGTTGAGGTGCCGTGCTCTCGCGCTTTCCGCGCTCCTCGCCGTGAGCATCTTCCCCGCCGCGCGGGGACAGGAAGCGAGCGTGAAAACGGATTCGGACCTCCCGAAATTCCGCGTCGAAGCGGTCCTCCTCGATTACGAACCGGTCCTGGAAAGGCACGAAAGATTCGCGGAGTTCTTCTATGGCGCACTTTCGGCGGAATGGGCCCGCGGCGATTTCGCCGCGAAGGCCGAGGTGCGCGGCCATGGGGGGCGATTCCGCCCGTTTTACGACGGGTCCGTGTGGCTGGAAGAGGGTTGGGCTTCTCTCGCGACACCGATCGGCGCCGTGAGGGTCGGAAAGCTCGAGCGGGACTTCGGACTCCAGGACGAGTCCTTCCTCGGCACCCTCTTCACCGTGAACGGCGTCACGCGCAACCCCGACTGGGGCGCGGGTCTCGCGGGCGAGAAGCGGCTCGGGTTCGACACGCTCGGGTGGAGCGCCCGCTACTACGGCCAGAACGACCACGTCTCGTGGGAAGACGACGGCCGCGGCGTGGAGTCGGACCCGCTGCGCGTCCTCAGGGACGGCCTGGAGGCACGGGTCTTCTATCTCGTGAACAAGGGCCTCTGGTCGCTCAAGCCGGCGGTCTCCGTCGCGTCCGCCGCGCTCGATCAGAGGGACGGCCCGGCCTCCTTCCGAAGGACGGACGGCGCCCTCGACGTCACCGCGACCTTCGGGCCGATCGCACTCCTCCTGGAGGGCTTCACGAGGTCGGGAGAACGCTGCGTCGCGGGAGCGCCCTGTCGCCTAAGCTACGACGACGCGACGGCCGGCCTCGTCGGGTTTCGCGCCGAGTTCCCGACCGTCACCTATCGCTATCTCTATTCGGTCTGGCGCTATCGCGGAGCCGAAGCCACTGAGCAGCTTCATCTGCCGGGTGTCGTCTGGACGCCGCGGAAGGGTCTGGCGGCCACGATCGAGTACAGTGCCCGGTCGATGAAGACGCTTTCGGGCACGGCGGTCGTGAAGGCCTTCCAGCTCGGCCTGTCGGTGGTTTTTTGAGGATTTCTGCGTCTCACGCACTCTCGAGGAGCTCATGAAGAAAAGGGTCCTGATCATCGGAATCGTCGTGGCGGTCGCCGCTCTCGTCGGCGCTTTCTTTTACACGCGCCGCGGTTCGGCCGAGCCGAAGTTCCGCAAGGGGAAGATCGACAAGGGCGACGTGGTCGCGACGGTGACCGCCACGGGGACGCTGTCGGCGGTCACGACGGTCAAAGTGGGCAGTCAGGTCTCGGGCATCATCGCGAAGCTCTACGTCGACTTCAATGCAGTCGTGAAGAAGGGGCAGCTCCTCACCGAGCTCGATCCGACGCCGTTCCAGCAGACGGTCGACCAGCGTCGCGCGGATCTCGAAAAGGCGAAGGTCGAGCTTCGCAACGCCGAGATCTCACTCACCCGCTCGAAGAATCTCGCGAAGCAGCAGCTGCTCGCCCAGTCCGATCTGGACGGCGCGCAGACGGCGCGGGATTCGGCCGCGGCCGCCGTCGCGCAGTCGCAGGCGGCGCTCAAGCAAGCCGAAACGAACCTCTCCTACACGCGGATCACGTCCCCCATCGACGGCGTCGTCGTCGACCGGCAGTACGACGTCGGCCAGACCGTGGCGGCGTCCTTCCAGGCGCCCGTCATCTTCACGATCGCGCAGGACCTCACGAAGATGCAGGTCCTCACGAACATCGACGAGGCAGACGTCGGCCGCGTCAAGGTCGGTCAGGAAGCGTCCTTTTCGGTCGACGCCTTTTCCGACCAGCCTTTCAAGGGAGCCGTCTCGCAGATTCGCCTCTCGCCGCAGACCGTGCAGAACGTCGTGACCTATCCCGTCGTGCTCGACGTCGCGAACCTCGACCTCAAGCTGAAGCCCGGCATGACCGCGAACGTGCAGGTTCCCGTCGACGTGCGCAAGGACGCCCTGCGCGTCGCGAATTCGGCGCTGCGTTTCCGGCCGGACAACTCGGATCTCGTGGCCGAGGTCCGCAAGGTCAAGTCGACAGACGCGGGGAAGGGCGGGACGGCCTCGTCCGCGCCGCCGGCGCCCGGATCTGCGGCGGGCGCGCCGGCGACTTCCGAGCGAACCGGTCCTCCCAGATCGGGCGCGCCCGGCGCGACGGGCGGACGGCCCGGCGCCGGCGGCGCACGCCCCTCGGGCGGGACGGGCACCCTCTATGTCGAGGTCCCGAATACGGGCGGCAAGCTGAAGCCCGTCACGGTGCGGACGCTGATCACCGACGGAAACCTTACGGCCATCCGCACGGACGAGCTGAAGGAGGGCGACGAGGTCATCGTGGGTCTCGCAACGGCCCGGGCCGGCGCGCCGAGCAGCGGCGGCCAGGCCGCTCCCGGCGGCGGACGCCGCCCGTTCTGAAGGCCGAACACGTGACACGCCCCGTCATCGAGATCGAGAACCTCACGCGTGTCTACCAGATGGGCGAGACGGAGGTGCGCGCGCTCGACGGCATTTCACTCACCGTCGAACCGGGCGAATTCCTCGCGGTCATGGGCCCGTCCGGATCGGGCAAGTCCACGTTCATGAACATCGTCGGATGCCTCGACCGCCCGACCGCGGGACGCTACGTGCTCGAAGGCGTCGACGTGTCGGGTCTCGACCGCGACCAACGCGCGAGCATCCGGAACGACAAGATCGGTTTCGTCTTCCAGAGCTTCAATCTGCTCTCACGGACGAACGCGCTCGAGAACGTCGAGCTGCCGCTCCTCTATTCCACGAAGTCGAAGATCACCGAAGAGCAGGTCCGCGCGCAGGCGATGAAATGCCTGGAGCGCGTGGGTCTCGGCCCCCGATGGGACCACACGTCCGCCCAGCTCTCGGGCGGGCAGCAGCAGCGCGTCGCCATCGCGCGGAGCCTCGTGAACGACCCCGCGATCGTCCTCGCCGACGAGCCGACGGGCAACCTCGACTCGAAGACTTCCGTGGAAGTCATGGCAATCTTCCAGGAGCTGAACGACGGGGGAAAGACCGTCGTGCTCATCACGCACGAGCCCGACATCTCCGAGCACGCCAAACGCGTCGTGATGTTTCGTGACGGGAAAATCCTCTCGGACGTTCCCGTGACGAAGAGGCGCGTCGCCGCGCGGGCGGTGGGCACGGGTGGCGCTCCATGACGAAGACCGGCAACATCCTGAAGGTCGCGTTTCGCGCGCTCTCGCGCAACAAGCTGCGCTCGCTCCTGACGGCTCTCGGCATCATCATCGGCGTCGCGTGCGTCGTCGCGACGATCGGGATCGGGGAAGGGGCGCGCCTGCAGGCGGAGAACCAGCTCAAGTCGCTCGGGACGAACTTCCTCATGATCTTCCCGGGCACGACGACGTCCTCCGGCGCGAGGACGGGCTGGGGCGGCAGCTCGCGCCTCTCGGGCGATGACGTCGAGGCGCTCAAGCGCGAGGTCTCGACGGTCGCGTACGTCTCCGCGACGATCCGCACGGTCGCGCAGGTCATCTACGGCAACCAGAACTGGTCGACGTCCATTCAGGGCGGCGAGGTCGACTGGCCGCTCATCCGGTCGTGGAACCTCTCGGGCGGCCAGTTCTTCACGGATCAGGACAATCGCTCGGCGAGCAAGGTGTGCGTACTCGGGCAGACGGTGAAAACGAACCTGTTCGGCGACGAGGACCCGATCGGCAAGACGATCCGCATCAAGAACATCCCGTTCAAGGTCGTGGGTGTCCTCGAGTCCAAGGGCGGCTCCACGATGGGGCAGGACCAGGACGACATCGTCATCGCCCCCTACGAGACCGTGCGCAAGAAGATCATGGGGACGACGGCGGTGGGCGCGATCCTCGCGTCGGCGTCCTCGAACGAGCTCGTCGGACGCGCCCAGGAGGAAATTACGGCCCTCCTCCGCCAGCGGCACCGCATCAACAAGGCGACCGGCCAGGACGACGACTTCATGATCCGCTCGCAGACCGAGATGCTGGAGCAAGCCAAAGAGCAGAGCCGCACGATGAGCGCGCTCCTCTGGTCGATCGCGGGCGTGTCGCTGCTCGTGGGCGGCATTGGAATCATGAACATCATGCTCGTCTCGGTGACCGAGAGGACGCGTGAGATCGGCGTTCGCATGGCGATCGGCGCCAAGGGCGGAGACATCCGCGCGCAGTTCCTCGTCGAGGCCGTCGTCCTCGCGGTCACGGGCGGCGCCGTGGGGATCGGGCTCGGGATCGGGATCCAGCGCACCGTGGCCCGCTTCGCGGGATGGCCCGTCTCCGTGCAGCCGAGCGCCATCTGGCTCGCGTTCGTGTTCTCGGCTCTCGTCGGAATCGCTTTCGGCTTTTATCCGGCCCTGAAGGCCAGCCGGCTCGATCCCATCGAGGCCCTGCGATACGAGTGAGCCCAAACCGCGCTAACCTTTCCGGGTGAATCCGGACATCTCGGACATCTCGGACCCGAGCGCCGCCGTCTCCGGCCTAATCCGCTCGGGCGAGACGCAGGCCGTTCGGGATGCCGGAGCGTGGAACCCCCGCCGGTCTCTCGTGGCGCGGCTTCTCTGGTACGTCGTTCCGGTCGCGCTCGTTCCGGCAGCCGTCTACTGGCTTTCCGTGGACCGGATCGGCCGCGAGCAGCAGCAGAGCATTCGTGCCACGCTCCTCCGCGAAGCGAGCCAACACGAGGAGCAGGCGCTTTCCGAGGAGGCGGCCGATCGGATCCGGCAGATCGCCGACGCCACGCGCGACATCGTCGCGATCACTCACCGCGCGGCCGAGCACGCGCGGAGCGCGCTCGAGGACGGTCCGGACCCGAAGCTTCCGGCGGAGCCGCTCGTGGAAGACGCGGGCGGGTTGCTCCACACGACGGGGCACGGGGTCAGTGCCGCGATCGTGAGCCGGGCGACGGGACTGGGGACTCAGGCGCGCCGCGACCTCGCCGCGACCCGGCGCCTCGAGGCGCCGTTCGTCGTCCTCGGTCTCGGCCCGATTGATCTGTCCGCGCTCTCGATCCGGACGGCCTCGGGCATCCTCAGGGTCGTACCCGGCCTCGACCTGAGTCCGGGCGGGAAGCCCGTCGTCGATCCGGCCTTCCGTTTTCCGAGCGCCTCGGCGCGGCCGCTCGTGGACGGGACCGGGGTGGTGGACCGGTCAGACGTCATCTGGTCCGACGTCTATGACGACTCCTATGCCGGAAACGGCAACATCGTTTCGGCTGTCGCCCTCGTGAAGGGGAAAGACGGCCGGCTTCTCGGCGAGGTCGCCGCCGACTGGGTTTTTCCGCGGTTGTTCCAGGGGTCGGAGGATCCCAAGCTGCCGGACGACGTCGAGTTCGTGTTCACGGCGGACGGCAAGGCGGTCGTCTCGGCGCCCGCGAGGCGGACGACCCCCGAACAGGTCCACGAGGTCGGCGCGGTCGTGGCGAAGCGGGGCGACGGCGTTCTCGCGACGGAGATCGGGGGCCGGGCGTTTCTTCTCGTCGTGCGCCGCGTGCCGGATCTCCGGTGGACGTACGTGAGGATGACGCCGAGAGCGGCGCTCGAAAAGAAGATCGCCGCCCAGATCGATCCCATTTTCGCAGTGGCCGAGCGCAAACGAAACGAATTGCGACTGCTCTATCTCGCCCTCGTCGGGGTCTTCGCCGCCGCCGTCGTCGTCGCCATGCGCCGGGCCCTCATGCCCCTGCGCCGCGTCGCCCGCGTCGCCGACGCCATCGCGTTCGGGCGGCCGACGCCGCGCCTCCCCGAGGGGGATCGTCTCGACGAGGTGGGCCGGCTCTATCGCGCCATGACGAACCTCGACCGGCGCGTGCGGTGGCGCATCGCCTCGATGGAGGGAGTCCACCGGCTCGCGCAGACGGCCGCCCTCATGACGCGCCCGGAGGAGACCTTCGCGCAGATCACGCGCCAGATCGCGGCTCTCGTCGGCGCCACGAAGGCCTGGATCTGCCTCTGGGAGCCCGAGACCCGTTCTCTCGTGCTGACGCCTCCCGGGTTCGGCGTGTCCGACGACGCGCTTCGCGGCCGCCGCCTCGGGCTGAACGATGAGAGCCTGGCGATTTTCTGTTACCGGACGGGGGAGACGTGCCTCAGGAACGACGTGCCTTTGGACCCAAGGCTGTCGGAGGCCCTCGTGGGCGCACTCGGCATCGAGAAGAACGTCGTCTTCGCGCCGCTCAAGGCGGAGGTCGGGATCCTTGGAGTCCTCGCGGTGGCCGACAAGCCCGGCGGCTTCGACGCCGAGGATCAGTCCGCGATCGACGGATACGCCGGCGAAGCGGCCCTTCTGCTCCGGAACGCGCGCCTCTACGAGGAGCTGCAGCGCAGCTACGAGAGGCTGCGGGACGCGCAGCGGAACCGCAATTACTTTCTCCAGAACATCAACCACGAGCTGCGCACGCCGCTCACGGCCATCCTCGGATGGAGCGAGGTTCTCGCGGAGGACCGGCCCGACAAGGAGACGGTGAAGATCGCGGTCGACCAGATCAACCGCTCCGCGCAGTTTCTCCTCGCCCTCATCGGCGACCTTCTCGACCTGTCCCGGTTCGAGGAGGGGCGCACGCGTCTCGAACCCGAAGTCGTGGATCTCGGCCTCCTCGTCTCGGACTCCGTCGAGCCCGTCTTTGTCATGGCCGAGGCCAAGGGAATCCGGATGTCGCTCGTGGTTCCGACCCAAAAGACGCCAGTCCGGCTCGATCCGCTGCGCATCCGGCAGGTCCTCTGGAACCTCGTTCACAACGCGGTGAAATTCACCCAGAAGGGGGGCGAGATCCGCGTGGAGGCCGAAGCCGACGATCGCGAGATCTCCTTCTCGATCGCCGACAACGGCGTCGGCATCGACGCGAAGGACCTTCCTCTGATTTTCGAGCGCTTCCGCCAGATCGACGGGTCGGCGACGCGCGCCTATCGCGGCATGGGGATCGGCCTCGCGCTCGCGAAGGCGTTTGTCGAGCTCCACGGCGGCACGATCCAGGTCGACAGCCAACCGGGTCGGGGCACCACGTTCCGCGTCCGGCTGCCGCGCATCGCGTCCGGCCCCGAGGCGCCGCCGGAGAAATCAGGAACGTGATCGCGCTCTTGTGCTTCGGCGCCGTGTTTCTCGCGCTCTGGGGGACGACGCACGCGTTCTTTCCACCACTGATGCGGAGCGTCCGATCCGGTGTCGGCCGGCTCGCCCGATGGCTTCGCGGCCACTCCCGGCTCGGACCGCTGTTCGGGCGTCTCGAGACGTGGCGCTCGTATCTCCCGCTCGTCATCGCTCTCGCGATCGGAACGCTCATCATCGTGTGGACGGCCGATGCGTTTACCGATATCGCGGCCGCGCTCAAGGAGAAGAGCCCGACCGTCCAGCGAATCGACGCGGCTGTCTATGAATGGTTCGGTTCCCGGAGGACGCCCTTCACGAGCGCGCTCTTCGTGGCCATCACGACGGTGGGGGGAACCGTGGGAATGGGAGCGCTCGTCGCCACCGTGCTCGCCGTCCTGATGGCGCGCCGCCGATTTCGCTGGGCGGCATATCTCGCGATCACGTCGGTGGGCGGCGCTCTTCTCAATCAATTGCTGAAGTTTCATTACCTGAGGCAGCGTCCCGACCTGAAGGCGGCCGTTCTCGGCGCGATGGGTTATTCGTTCCCCAGCGGACACGCCATGAGCGGCACGATCATCCTCGGCGCGCTCGCCTATCTCGCGGCCCGTTCGATACGGGAGTGGAAGAACAAGTCCGCCGCGCTCGCCGCCCTCGCGACCTTTGCCCTCGCCATCGGGATCTCCCGTGTTTACCTCGGAGTCCACTGGACCTCCGACGTCGGCGCCGGCTTTGCGGCCGGATTGCTCTGGGTGACGGCGACGACGACGGGTTACGAGCTCTTCCGGCAGTACCGCCTCGGCCAGGCGGACATGGCGCAGCGTCGGGCGGCGGCCACGGCGTGAGCGGAGGGGTGGGGTGCGCTCCGCCTGACGTAGAATCCCGGCCCGTGACGTTTTTCACAAGTGTCAGGGGTGCGCAATGAAGACTCCTCCGCCTCAGCCCCCGCTTGGTCCCGGAATGCCTTCGACGTCGGGCGCGGACTTCCTGACCACGAAACTCGACGTCGCCGTCCAGTGGGCGCAGTCGAATTCGCTCTGGCCGATGCCCTTCGGAACGGCCTGCTGCGCGATCGAGTTCATGTCCGTCGTCTCGTCCCACTACGACCTGGCGCGTTTCGGCGCCGAGGTCGTGCGGTTCTCGCCGCGCCAGGCGGACCTCCTGATCGTGGCCGGCACCGTGGTCGACAAGCTCGCGCCGGTCCTCAAGAAGATCTACGACCAGATGTCCGAGCCGAAGTGGGTCATTTCCATGGGTGTCTGTGCCTCGACCGGCGGCTTCTACCGCGCGTACCACGTCGTGCAGGGGATCGACGAGATCGTCCCCGTCGACGTCTACGTCGCGGGCTGCCCGCCGACGCCCGAGAACCTCATCCACGGAATCATGGAGCTCCAGAAGAAGATCCAGTCCGGCGAGCTGGCCCGCCACCGCGCGTCGAAGACATTCGTCCCGATCCGCGTCGGCACGGACCCGGACCTCTCGATCCCCGCCTACTCCGACGCCGTCATGGCGCATATGACGGGAAAGAAAGAGCTGCCCCAGATCGGTGAAACGGCCGAGTCCGAGCTCAGCGCGAAGGCCAGGGGCCAGGCGGGAGAGGGGCACCGATGAGCGCGACCCTGACGCGCCCTTCCCTCTCGTTCGGACCCTTGCTCGAGCAGAAGCTCGAGGGCCGCGTCACCGTCGAAGAGCGCCCGGCATCCGACATCGCGACGCTCGTCACGGACGCCGCGACGCTGAAAGAGGCGGCCCTCTTCCTGCGCGACGACCCGGCCGCCGCGTTCGACCTCTTCCTCGACCTCGTATCCGTCGACCGGTCGAAACTGCCGGGCAACCTCGCGCCCGGGAAAGACGGCCGCTTCCAGGCGAACTACATCCTGTACTCCACGAAACGGAACGAGCACCTGAGGCTCCGCGTCAACCTGCCCGAGGAGGCCCCGGCCGTCCCGTCGCTCACCGGCGTCTGGCCGGCGGCGAACTGGTTCGAGCGCGAGGCATGGGACCTCATGGGGATCCGTTTCGAAGGCCACCCGAACCTCCAGCGGCTGCTCACGCACAACGGCTTCGTCGGCCATGCGCTGCGCAAGGACTACGACAAGGGCCAGCGCTGGCTGTGCACCGAGGAAGACCTGCTCCAGACCGAGCTCGCCGCGAAGACGGACGACCCTGCGGACATGTTCGAGACGATGACGCTGAACTTCGGCCCCTCCCATCCCACGACGCACGGCACGCTGCGCGTCGTGATGCGCGTGGACGGGGAGAGGATCGTCGCGGCCGAGTCCGAGTGCGGCTACCTCCATCGGTGCTTCGAGAAGATGTCCGAGAGCCACACGTGGGTGCAGGTCATCCCGTACACGGACCGGCTGAACTACTGCTCGCCCATGATCAACGGCAACGGTTACGCCCTGGCGGTCGAAAAGATGCTCGGCATCGACGTGCCGCCGCGCGCGAAAGCCGCGCGCACCGTCCTGAACGAGTTCAGCCGCATCATGGATCACCTCGTGTGCATCGCGGCGAACCTCGTCGACATCGGGGCGCTCACGAACTTCTGGTACGCGTTCCAGCCTCGCGAGGAGATTTACGGCCTCCTCGAAGCCTGCTGTGGCGCGCGCCTCACGTCTTCATACGCGCGCATCGGCGGTCTCGCGAAGGACGTCCCGGACAACTTCGTGGAGTGGTCCCGGTCGCTTCTCCCGGGAATCCGCGACCGGGTCGCCGACGTCGACGGCCTCATCACGAAGAACAAGATCGCCTGGAACCGCCTGCGCGGAACCGGCGTCGTAACGAAGGAGCAGGCCTTGGCCTGGGGCTTCACGGGCCCGTGCCTACGTGCCTCCGGCGTCCCTTACGACGTTCGCAAGGACAAGCCCTACGAGATGTACGGCGAGGTCGACTTCGACGTCCCCATCGCGACCGACGGCGACAATTTCGCGCGGTACATCGTGCGCGTCGAAGAGATCCGCCAGTCGATGAGGATCATCGAGCAGATCCTCGCGCGGTTCCCGAAGGGGCCCGTCAACACGGACGACTATCGGGTCATCCTGCCCCCGAAGGAGATGGTCTACAACGAGATGGAAGGGCTCATCTACCACTTCAAGCTCGTATTCGAGGGCGTGAAGGTGCCGGCGGGGGAGATCTACTCCTTCACCGAAGGCGCGAACGGAGAGCTCGGTTACTCGCTCGTGTCGGACGGCAGCGGTTTCCCATATCGCGTCAAGGTGCGGCCCCCGTGCTTCCCGCTCTTCGCCGCGTACGAAAACATCATCAAGGGCGGCATGGTGTCCGACGCCGTCGCCACGCTCGGCTTGCTGAACATCATCGCCGGCGAGCTGGACCGTTAGGCAGGAAAAGGAAAATGGCCGCACGCGTCGTCACGCTCACGAGACCCGAACCCACGATTCTCGAGCGCCTGTATCTTCCCGAGATCTTCAAGGGCCTCGCGCGGACGTTCGGCCACCTGATGAAGAACCTCGGGAACATGAAGGGTCTTCCGACCATCCAGTTTCCCGAGATGCGCAGGAAATACTCGGAACGGTTCCGCGGGCGCCACATCCTCAAGACCCGCGAGGACGGCTCGCTCCGGTGCGTCGCCTGCTACATGTGCGAGACCGCCTGTCCGGCCGACTGCATCAAGATCGAGGCGGGGGAGCACCCCGTCCTCGCCTACGAGAAGTATCCGACCCTCTTCGAGATCGACCTGCTTCGCTGCGTGATGTGCGGCTACTGCGTCGACGCGTGCCCGAAGGACGCAATCTGGATGACGAAAGACTATGAAATGGCGTTCTTCGACAGGAAGAGCGCGATCCTCGGCATCCCCGAGCTCACCGAGAAGCCCTCCGACACGGACGCGTCGGGCCCCGGCTACGGTTACCGGCCGTACGAGGGCGAGAGCCCGATGAGGAAGGCCGGGCAGTTCGAGCCCTCGGGCATTCCGCTGCTTCCGGCGCTCCTGGCGCGCGGGCTCGCGATCAACCGCATGCCGCCCCCTCCTCCGCCGAAGCCGGCGGCAACGCCTCCGGCGGCGAAGGCGGGCTGAGGGATGGAATTTTCGGGCAGGGATACCCACGCGGATTCGGTCATCCCTGCTCGATTGCGTGGAAAATCGAATAGAGATGACCGATTTCGATGACGTCTAATACTAGTTAGGTGCGCCTTGGGAGGTGGTCGTTGATGAAAGAGCCCACTACTGCCAGCCGGCTTCAGACGTCGCGGATCGTGCTTGCCTTCCTGCTCGGCCTCGCAATCGCCGGGCCGCTTCTGTTAAGCAATGCCAGTTCTGCAGGCGTGCCTGAATGGGTAGGCGGCGTCATCGGTGTCGCCGCATTGCTAGGCGCGCTATCAGTGTTTTGGCGCGAGGGCGCGCTCCGAGGCAGCTTCGTGGTGCTCTTTTTCGTCGCAATCGCCTCCGCGGCCGTCCTGGGCTGGTTCCTACGCGGGCACACCTAACAACTCGTTCCAGCGGACGTCTGGGCTTGCGCCCAGCCGCCGCTGAACTCCGAGTCGTTAGCCCGCACAAAATGAAGATCGTGGCGTTTCCGTCGCCTGATGACCATATCGAGGCCGCACTCGACGGGCATCGTGTTCGGAACGAGGCGCTCATCGCCCGGCTGCGTGAATTCCATGTCGTGCTAAATCAACCTCGCGAAATTGACCTGCATTTCTTTGCGCCCAGCCAGCCGGCCGCTCGGTCGATCGCAGCCGCGCTCAAGGCGCGAGGGCTTCCCGAGCCCGCGGTCAGCACATCCGACTCGGATGGCATGGTCAGTGTCGAGGCCACCGTCATGCTTCCTGTCACCGTCGTCGTCACCCGCGCCTTTATCGAGCCTCTCGTTCGCATCGCCTTTGAGTTCGGAGGGGTACATGACGGCTGGGGTACTTCAATCGAGGAGGCTGGGACGAGTGCGGACTAACAGCGCGCTGCAGCGGACTTCCATGAGAAGGCCGGTTGTTGTCAAGAGAGGGTGGTGATCTTCGGTGGGAATCCCCGGGGTCGAGTGGGTCGCCGAGCTTCCATTCGCACTCGTGTGGGCCGTGTCTTATCGGCCTGGTGCATGAGGGGGTCCAATCCGAAAGGGCGC
>Ga0208587_1000124_pt1 | contig 39640 bp, 30 predicted proteins | sample NGESurdeep092012_7_FD_184472 | JGI IMG/M metagenome (GOLD analysis project Ga0208587, IMG submission 184472) | Arctic peat soil microbial communities from Barrow, Alaska - NGEE Surface sample 210 deep-092012 (SPAdes) | ecosystem: Environmental > Terrestrial > Soil > Wetlands > Peat ...
TCATGAGGATCTCAAAGCTACCGAAACAGATGAATAATCCAGATGAAGCGCCGCTCTATCCGAACTCGCCGGACTACACCAATTCTGAAACCGCTCTAGCCGACGCAACGGGTTTATTCAGGCCTCCGTTCTCCTGCGGCCATCACACTACGATTCCCCGATCCACGCCGCGAGTGCGCGCGACACAACTTTTACGCCAATCCAACGGTTCCGGCATTTGCAATCCTTTCTCTGAATTTGCGCTACAATGGGGAAAGCATTCTTCGGCGATTATCGCGTCCCACTTGCAAAACACTGAACCCATCTTGTTATAATCACTCGCTTGGGTGATGCACGTCACACCAAACTGAGACGCGCACTTCGCAGTACCGCACTAACCTGGGTGCCGAAGGGGTAATCGGCTCCCGAAACCCGCAAAACTGGAAAGCTTCATATAAATGGGCCAAGTCTTCCATCGTAGTGCGAACACAATTGCACGGGCGTCGATCATCGGGGTGGTGGTGGTCGTGTCGGTGCTGCTCTGGGCGGCCCTGGAGGTGCAGCGCTCGCCATACGCCACCTATCAGGACGTGGCGCAGGCGCAGCCTGTGCCGTTCAGCCACCAGCATCACGCGGGCGGCGACCGTATCGACTGCCGCTACTGTCACACTTCGGTTGAGAGCTCAAGTTTCGCGGGGATTCCTCCCACCAAGACTTGCATGAATTGTCACTCGCAGATCTGGGCCAACGCGCCCATGCTGGAACCGGTGCGCGAAAGCTATCGGACGGGCAAGTCGCTGGTGTGGACGAGGGTAGACGACCTTCCTGACTTCGTTTATTTCGATCACAGCATTCATATCGATAAAGGCGTTGGCTGTGCGAGTTGCCACGGGCCGGTGGACAAGATGCCACTGATGTATGCGGCCAACTCGCTGCAGATGGAATGGTGTTTGAACTGTCATCGCGCGCCGGAAAAGTTCCTTCGTCCGCGCGATCAGGTGTTTAACATGGGCTACGAACAGCCCAGCTCGCAGAATCCCGTGAAGCTGGCGGATGGCAGCGTCTTCACCGACCAGATTGCCTTGGGTACGGAGTTGAAGCACCGTTACAACATTCGCAGCGTGCAAGGCATTACCAGTTGCAGTACCTGTCACCGCTAGTCTGGTTGGAGTGGACTACGGCCGGTAGTTTGACGAACGAACCTTTCCGAAACCTACGAGAAGATGGAAAAAGAGAGTCCGAACAAGTCTGAGGCGGTCTGTCCCAGCAAATTGGAGCTTGTCCAGATTCAAGACAAGCTCGCGCGCGCCAAAAGTGGCCCACAGTATTGGCGCTGCCTGGAGGAGTTGGCCCAGACCGACGGCTTCTACGAGATGTTGCACCGGGAGTTCCCGCGGCAGGCATCGGTCTGGCCTGAGGGTGCTTCGCGCCGCGACTTCATGAAGCTGATGAGCGCCTCGCTGGCGTTGGCGGGATTGTCGGCGTGCGTGAAGCAGCCGCTGGAGCCCATCGTCCCCTATGTGCGGCAGCCGCAAGAAATCGTCTTGGGCGAGCCGCTCTTTTTCGCCAGTGCCATGCCGTTCGGCGCCTACGCGACGCCCGTGTTGGTGGAGAGCCACGAAGGCCGTCCGACGAAGGTGGACGGAAATCCCGAGCATCCGGCAGGCCTGGGCGGAAGCGATGTTTTCGTACAGGCTTCCATCCTCGACATGTACGATCCCGACCGCTCGCAGACCATAACCTACCTGGGCGAAATGAACACCTGGAGCGGATTCAACCTCGCTCTCAAGGGACCTCTGAATTCACAAAAGGCGGTTAAGGGAGGCGGGCTGCGGATTCTCAGCCACACCGTCGGCTCTCCAACCATGGCTTCGCTCATGGATCAGGTGCAGGCAGCCTATCCCGAGGCGAAGTGGGTGCAGTATGAGCCGCTGAACCGTGACAACGTTCGGGCCGGGGCGAAGTTGGCGTTCGGGCAGTATGTGGAAACGCGTTACAACCTGGAAAAGGCCGACATCATTCTGACCCTCGATGGCGATTTTCTTTCCAGCGGGTTCCCTGGATTCCTTTACTACGCCCGCTCTTTTGCGGCCAGACGCAATCCCGATTTGAAAGAAAAGATGGCGCGCTTCTATGCGATTGAGAGCACGCCGACCAATACCGCCGGCAAAGCCGATCATCGGCTGCCCGTGCGCGCTTCGGAAGTGGAGCAGTTGGCGCGGGCCATTGCCGCGGGATTGGGCATTGGCAGTGGAGCTTCGGCGAAACCCGAGCATCGGAAGTTCGTCGCCGCGTTGGTTAAAGATCTCCAGGCGCATCGGGGCGCCGCGGTGGTGATTCCCGGAGACAACCAACCGCCGACGGTGCATGCACTGGCGCACGCCATGAATCAGGCGCTGGGCGCAACCGGCAATACCGTGATCTACACCGATCCGGTAGAAGCCAAGCCGCAGGAGCAGACGGCCGCATTGAAAGAACTGGTCGGCGAAATGAACGCCGGCAAGGTGGACCTGTTGCTCATCGTGGGCGCGAATCCGGTCTATGACGCCCCTGCGGATTTCGATTTCGCAGCAGCCATGAACAAGGTCCCGCTGCGCGTGCAGCACAGCCTCTACCAGGACGAAACCAGCGATCACGTTCACTGGCACATTAACGGCACCCATTATCTGGAAGAGTGGGGAGACGGCCGGGCCTTCGACGGAACTTATAGCATCATGCAGCCACTCATTGCCCCGCTTTACAACGGCAAGAGCGAGTACGAATTCATCTTCTCCCTGGTTGGTTCCTCAGAGACCGCGGGCTACGACATCGTTCGCAAGTACTGGCAGGCCAAGATGCAGGGCGGTGACTTCGATGCTCAGTGGCGCAAGGCGCTGAACGATGGTTTCGTAGCCAACACCGCGTCGCCTGCGAAGGGCCTCTCCGCCCGGGGCGGCAACATCCCAGAGACGAACAACGGTGGCAATAGCGAAGCGATGGAGGTCATGTTCCGTCGCGACCCGCTGATCTACGACGGCAGCAAAGCCAACAACGGCTGGCTACAGGAGACCCCTAAGCCGATCACCAATCTCTGTTGGGACAATGCCGTCTTAATCAGCCCGAACACGGCCAAGAAGCAGGGGCTGGTCACTGGCGACATCGTTGAGATCGACATCAATGGACGCAAGCAGAAGGGCCCGATCTGGCCGCAGCCCGGACATCCTGACAATTCCATCACCGTTTTTCTCGGGTACGGACGCACTAAAGCAGGTCGTGTCGGTAATGGTGTCGGATTCGACTTCTATCAAGTTCGCACCAGCGATGCGGCGTGGATGGCGAATGGCAAAATCAACAAAGTCGGCGCCGGCTACGGTTTTGCCCACCCGCAAGGTTTTCAGTACATCGACTATTCCGACCTTCCCAAAGGCACCGAGCCGCTCAGCAACCGTCACATTATTCGCAAAGCGACCTTGCAGGATTTCATCAAGAACCCCAACTTCGCGCACGAAGGAATTGAGTCGCCCGGGCCGGAGATGACGCTCTACACCAATTATCAGTACACCGAGCTGAAGTGGGGCATGACGATCGACATGAACTCGTGCATTGGCTGCAAAACCTGCATCGTAGCTTGCCAGGCGGAGAACAATATTCCCGTCGTAGGCAAGGAGCAGACGACGCGTGGCCGGCAGATGCAATGGTTGCGTGTGGATGTGTACTACGAGGGTGGCACCGAGAATCCATCGGTTTACTACCAGCCGGTTCCGTGCCAACAGTGCGAGAACGCTCCTTGCGAGGTGGTTTGCCCGGTCGGCGCCACGGTGCATAGCACTGAGGGCCTGAACGACATGGTGTACAACCGCTGCGTCGGCACGCGGTATTGCTCCAACAACTGTCCGTACAAGGTGCGCCGCTTCAACTTCCTGCTCTTCCAGGACTTTGAAACTCCGCAGTTCAAGATGATGCGCAATCCCGAAGTCAGCGTGCGCAGCCGCGGCGTCATGGAGAAGTGTACGTACTGCGTGCAGCGCATCACGCACGGCCGCATCACCGCGGAGAAGGAAAACCGCAAGGTCCGCGATGGCGAAGTGATCACCGCCTGCCAGCAGGCTTGCCCGGCGGGCGCCATTGTTTTTGGCGATTTGAACGATCCCAACAGCCGCGTGGCCAAGCTCAAAGCCCAGCAGCGCAATTACAACCTGCTGGAAGACCTGAACACGCGTCCTCGCACCTCGTACATGGCGGTGGTGCAGAACCCGAACCCTGAACTTGACCAGTCGGAGCCCAGTTAGCGATGCAGCAGGGACCAGAGGGAAAAACGGTTTTGATGGACGTGCCCTGGCCGGATGAGCCAGCGGTATTAGGGCCCGGGCAAACCTTCGGTTCGATGACCGATACGATTGCCGACGCCGTGCTGACCCGGCCGATCGGCTTGGGCTGGTTGGTGGGCTTGGCCATCGGCATGGGCTTGGTGGCGCTCCTGATGGCGGCGGTTACTTACCTGTTCCTGATTGGCGTCGGCATCTGGGGTATCAACATCCCCATAGGCTGGGGCTTCGCCATCATCAACTTCGTGTGGTGGATCGGTATCGGTCACGCCGGTACCCTGATCTCGGCCATTCTGCTGCTGTTGAAGCAAACCTGGCGCAATTCCATCAACCGTTTCGCCGAAGCCATGACGTTGTTTGCGGTCGCCTGCGCGGGCATGTTCCCGCTGCTGCACATGGGCCGTCCCTGGCTGGCTTACTGGATGTTCCCTTACCCCAGCAGCATGGGCGTGTGGCCGCAGTTCCGCAGCCCGCTGGTCTGGGACGTCTTCGCGGTTTCGACCTACGCCACCATCTCCGCGGTGTTTTGGTACGTCGGGCTAGTGCCGGACTTTGCGACTATGCGCGAAAAGGCCAGCCATCCGCTGACCAAAAAGGTTTACGGAATTCTGGGTCTGGGCTGGCGTGGCTCGGCCCGCCATTGGAAGCGTTACGAGGCGTTGTATATTCTGCTGGCCGGCATTGCGACGCCGTTGGTGCTCTCGGTTCACACCGTGGTCAGCTTCGATTTTGCGATCGCCATTGTTCCTGGCTGGCATACCACCATCTTCCCGCCCTACTTTGTTGCAGGCGCGATCTATTCGGGCTTTGCCATGGTGCTGGTGCTGGCGATACCTATCCGGCACTTCTATCATCTCGAGTCCATGATCACCATGCGCCATCTGCAGAACTCGGCCAAGATCATGCTGGCTACCGGGTTGATCGTCGGCTACGGATATTTCTTCGAGGCCTTCGTCGCGTTCTACAGCGGTTCGACCTACGAGCGCTTCATGATGCAGAACCGCTGGTTCGGTCCTTATGCAGTGTTTTACTGGACGCTGATTCTCTTCAACCTGGTGATACCGCAGGTCCTTTGGATGCCGAAGATTCGCGCCAACACCGGTTGGTTGTTCCTGATCTCATTGGTGGTCCTGGTAGGCATGTGGCTGGAACGTTTCATCATCATCGTCACCAGCCTCAGCCGCGACTACCTGCCCTCGTCGTGGGGCCATTACGTGGCCACGCGTTGGGACTACGCGATCTTTTTCGGCACCATCGGCTTCTTCGCTACGGCGATCTTTATCTTCATTCGCATCATGCCTTCCATTTCGATCTTTGAAATGCGCACCCTGCTGCCTGAGTCGGAGGTGAAAGCAAAGTGAGTCACGCACAGCTCTCACCGGCAATCTACGGCATTCTTGCCGAGTTCGATTCGTCCACCGATCTGGTCTATGCGGCCAAGGCCGCCTATGCCGCCGGTTACCGCAAGATGGACGCTTACAGCCCGTTTCCCATCGAAGAGGCCAGCGAAGCCATCGGCTTCCACACCAGCCGCGTGCCGCTTATCGTGTTGCTGGGCGGACTGCTGGGTGGTCTTTCGGGCTACGGCCTGCAGTACTGGATCAACGTGATTTCCTATCCGCTAAACATCGGGGGAAAGCCATATAACGCCTGGCCGGCGTTTATTGTTCCGACTTTCGAAATGACCATCCTGTTCGCCGGACTTGCGGGCGTCCTCGGGATGTTTGCCTTGAACGGTCTGCCCATGCCGTATCACCCGCTGTTCAACGTGGATCGCTTTTCCGCCGTCACCCGCGACAAGTTTTTCCTGTGCGTGGAAGCCGCCGATCCCAAGTTCGATGTGGTGGACACGCAGCGATTCATGGAGAGTCTGAAGCCGGTGTCGATTTCGGAGGTGCCCCATTAATTGGTTAGCGAAATTCGACACTCGGGCATCGACGTCGACGCACCGCTCTGGAAACGGCGAATATCCGGTACGCAAAGCAGGGGTTTACATCCTGCTGGCGTCGGCGTTGCTCTTGCTCTCGGGCTGCCGCGAAGATATGCAGAACCAGCCGTACTACCGCCCGCTGCGCGAAAGCGATTTCTACGCCGATAAGCGTTCGGAGCGGCCCATTATCGCGGGGACCGTGGCGCGCGGGCATTTGGATGCCGACGCCTACTTCTACACCGGCAAAATAGGCAGCAACGATGGCGATTATATGCCCTTTCCGGTGACGGCCGAGGTAATGGCGCGCGGACAACAGCGCTTCAACATCTACTGTGCGCCCTGCCACTCGGAACTCGGCGACGGCAACGGCATGATCGTGCAGCGTGGTTATAAGCGCCCGCCTTCGTACAACGCGGACCGTCTGCGCAAGGCCCCGCTCGGCTATTTCTTTGACGTTATGACCAATGGCTTTGGCGCCATGCCCGACTATGCCGGACAGGTTCCGGCGCAGGACCGCTGGGCGATCGCCGCCTACATTCGCGCTTTGCAGTTGAGCCAGCACGCCACCGAGGCGGATGTTCCACCCGGTCAGCAGATTGCCCAACAGCCGCCACCCGGCGTGGTCATCGTGCCGCCCTATGACACTCAGGGAGCCACAACTGCCGCGTCCACTCCTCCCAAGCCGAATGCGGCCCCGGCCAAGGGAGGCGAAGCAAAACCATGAGCAGAGAGATTCCACAGGTTGGACAGGCCGAGTACGCTGTTCCCGCCGAGGCGGCGCAGTGGCAGAAGCGCTCGCTGATTGTAGCTGTGGCCGGCGCCATCCTGTGCGTCATCGGCGCGGTGACCTCGCTGGACCAGTTCCTGCGCGGCTACCTGATCGCCTATATTTTGTTGCTGGGACTCAGCCTCGGCTGCCTGGCTTTGCTGATGGTGCAGCATCTTTCCGGCGGACTGTGGGGCTTGGTGATCCGCCGCGTACTGGAAGCCGCCAGCAAGTGTCTTCCGCTGATGTTCGTGTTGTTTCTGCCGATCCTGTTCGGGCGGCAACACCTGTACGCGTGGATGACCGACCCGTCGCTGACCGTGCGGAATAGTTGGTACTTGCACACGTCGGGCTTAACCGGCTGGATTGCCCGCTGGATCCTCTACTTCGCGATTTGGGGATGGTTGGCCTTCACGCTGATCAGCCGTGGCGACAAACAGGACCGCCCTCTGGCGGCGGGCGCCGCCTGGCCGCGCTTTCAGGGACTAAGCGGTCTGGGACTGGTGCTGTATTCCTTGACCGTGTCTTTCGCGGTGGTGGACTGGGTGATGTCGCTCGATCCCCAATGGGGCTCGACGATCTATGGGCTCATCTTCATCGCTGGGCAAGGCTTATCGGCGCTGGCGTTTAGCGTCGTGATGCTGACGCTCTTTACGCGCTACAGCCCCTATCGCGAAATCGTCAAGCCGATGCAGTTTCACGATATCGGCAAATTGATGCTGGCGTTCGTGATGCTGTTCGCCTACTTCTCGTTCTCGCAGTGGCTCATCATCTGGGCGGGCAATCTGCCGGAGGAAATCGGCTGGTATCTGCACCGCATACGTGGCGGATGGGGCGTGGTGGCGCTCATCATCATCCTGTTCCACTTCATGCTGCCGTTTGCGCTGCTGTTGTCGCGGGAACTCAAGCGCGCCGGCAGTCGCCTTATTGGCCTGGCAATTTTTCTCATCTTCATGCGGCTGGTGGACATCTATTGGTATGTAATACCGAACTTTGCCCACGAACGCGGACACTTCTACCTCAGCCCCTGGTACATCGTGGCGCCCATTGCGGTGGGCGGATTGTGGCTAACCTATTTCTTCTACAACCTGCGGCAGCGGCCACTATTGCCGCTCTACGAGCCGCAGATACCAAGCCTGCTGCACCAGAGGACCGATGGCCACTGAGAATTCCAAATACGATCCCTTGCGGAATCCGGAGGTCGATTACGAACGCGCGGACCTGAGCGCGAAAGGAATCCTGTTTTTCCTGCTGGGACTTCTGGTGGCCGGTGTTTTCATCGAACTGGTTCTTTGGGGAATGTTCCGCTTCATGGCGAAGAGCGATGTCTTGTTTCCACAACCCCCGCCCAACCCGATGATGAGCGCGCGAAAGCTTGCGCCGGCGCCTGTTCCCAGGTCCGTGCTGCAGAACAATCCGCCGGAGGACATCATGGTTTTTCCGGAGCCGCGCCTGCAAACGGGCGATACCTCTGACATGAACAAGTTCCTGTATTCGGAGCAGAGGACCCTGAATCCGGACCAGCCGTTCATGGACCAGAGCGGGGCGGTTCACATCCCGATCTCGCAAGCGATGAAGCTCATCGAGGAGCGAGGCCTGCCGGTGCGTCCGAACGCGCCGCCGGCCGAGTTGGCCACGCACACCGAAACCCAAACCCAAACCGTCAGCGCCAAAGAGCGTGGAACGATTAAATGGTTCAATAGCGCGAAGGGCTATGGTTTTATCAGCCGGCAGAATGGCGAAGACGTGTTTGTTTCTGCGATCCAGACAAATGGCTCCCGCAGCTTGCAGGTAGGCCAGGCTGTCCAGTTCAACGTAGTCAAAGGGTCAAAGGGCTGGCAGGCGGAGAACGTCACGGTCTCGGGTGACGCGCCATAGCCGTGCGTGTGTGAACGGAACTTGGTATTTGCCGGGGGAATTTGCTAGCTGAAAATTCAGCGCCGTAGGCGGGGTTCCCAGTTCGCACCGTTCTTGCGCGAACTGGGGTGGAGGTAGGCGCAAAATAGTTTAGCCCAGCACGGAGCCGCAGGCGGAGTGCTGGGTAAAGTGGGAAATGGAACCGAGTCCCGTAGACAACGGCACAGGTTCTCAAGCGGTTTCGTAACATGCGCTCGGGCGCAGGAATTGGATTTAACGCAGTGAAACATTTTTGGTTCGAAATCGCGAAAGGGTTGGCAATTCTGGTGACAACCGGTGCCTTCGCCGTTGCCCAGCCGCCTTCTTCTTTTCAGGACAAGAGCTCGAGTTCCGCTTCCCAGGTCAGTCCAGCCGACCTGTCGAACATCGGCATCGAGCAGCGGCTTGACCAGCAGGTCCCGCTCGATCTGCAGTTCAAGGATGAGACCGGAAAGACAGTGCAGCTCGGCGACTACTTCAAGTCAGGCCGGCCTGTTCTTTTGAACCTCGTGTACTACACCTGCCCCATGTTGTGTGGCGAGGAATTAGCGGGCGAGGCGAGCGCGCTCGGCGTGCTGCGATTTACCCCGGGTAATGAGTACGAAGTGGTATCGGTGAGCTTCAATCCGGATGAAACTCCAAAAGATGCGGCGGAGAAAAAACAGGTTTACATCGCGCGCATGAATGAGCATCTGAAGCACAAGACCAACGGCGATGGCTGGCATTTCCTTACTGGCCAGCAGTCCGAGATCAAACAACTGGCCGATGCGGTGGGCTTCCACTACCGCCGCGACCCGCGGACCGGACAGTTCATTCACGCTGCCGGGATCATGATTGTGACCCCGGCCGGCAAGATCGCCCAGTATTACTACGGTGTGGAATTCTCTCCGAAAGACATTCGTCTTGGCTTGATCGAAGCTTCGCGCGACAACATTGGTACGCTGGTCGACCAGGTGACGCTGTACTGCTATCACTACGATCCCAATACCGGGCGATATGGCGCCGTGGTCACCAATATTATGCGGCTGGCTGGGGCCGCGACCATGCTGATGCTCGGCGGTTTTCTCATCGTGATGTTTAAGCGTGAGTCTCACGGCAGCAAGAATGGAACAGGACGGGCCCGATAGATATGTGGAAGAACTTCCCACTCTTTCCGGAGCGTGCCTCGGCACTGGCATGGCAGGTGGACGGACTTTATTTTCTGCTGATCGCGGTATCGGCGTTTTTCACGCTGCTGATTATTGCGTTGATCCTCCTCTTCGCGGTCAAGTATCGCCGCTCGGTCCATCCTCATGCGGTGCAGATTGAAGGCTCGCTGCCCCTGGAACTGGCGTGGACGCTGATTCCCCTGGGAATCTGCATGATCTTCTTCGCCTGGGGCTCGCTGATCTATTTCCAGGAGGCCCGCCCGCCGAAGGGCGCGATGGAGGTTTACGTCGTAGCCAAGCAGTGGATGTGGAAGTTCGAATATGAGGGGGGCCAGCGAGACATTAACCAGCTTCACGTGCCGGTGGACCGTGACGTCAAGATGATCATGAGTTCACAGGACACGATCCACAGCTTCTATGTCCCGGCATTCCGCATCAAGGCTGACGTGCTGCCTGGCCGCTACACGACCACGTGGTTTCATCCCATCAAGGCCGGAACGTATCACTTGTTCTGTGCCGAATATTGCGGCACGGAACACTCCGGCATGATCGGCGAGGTCGTCGTGATGGAGCCTGCCGCCTACCAGGCGTGGATGAGCGGGGGTGGCTCCTCGGGTACGCTGGCGTCCAACGGGCAGCAGCTTTTCCAGCAACTGGGATGCGCGACCTGCCATCGGTTCGATACCCAGGGACGCGGTCCCAACCTGACTGGCGTCTTCAGTAAGCCGGTGCTGCTGGAGGACGGACGCACCGTAGTGGCAGACGAGAACTACGTTCGCGAATCGATTCTCAATCCGGGCGCCAAGGTTGTTTCGGGTTTCAAGCCCATCATGCCCACCTTCCAGGGACAAGTTTCGGAAGAGAACTTGATGGCGCTTGTGGCCTACGTCAAATCGCTGGCGCAAACGCAACAAAAGGGAGCGGCGAGCGATAACTCGTCCGCTCCGGATACGCCGAACGTGCAATGAGGATTCGACCCTAAAGGTGTGACATGGCAACCGCTGTACAGACCGTCGAGCGCGAGAACTACCTGAATTCGAACTACGGCATTAAGTCGTGGCTGCTGACCACCGATCATAAGCGGATCGCGATCCTGTATCTCATCTCGATCACCGCCATGTTCTGGCTCGGCGGGTTTTTCGCCATGATGATCCGCTTGGAACTGCTGACGCCCGCCGGCGATCTGGTATCGTCCGACACCTACAACAAGCTGTTCACCATGCACGGGATCATTATGGTTTTCTTCTTTCTGATCCCGTCGGTGCCGGCCGTGCTCGGTAACTTTCTGATACCCCTGATGGTCGGCGCCAAGGACCTGGCGTTCCCGCGCGTGAACCTGTTGACTTGGTATCTCTATATGGCGGGTGGTACTACGGCCCTGGTCGCCATGGTCACCGGCGGCGTGGATACCGGTTGGACCTTTTACACGCCCTTCAGCACCACGTACTCCAACACCCACGTGATTGGAGCGGCGATCGGTATCTTCATCGCAGGATTCTCCTCCATCCTCACCGGGCTGAATTTCATCGTCACCATTCATCGGATGCGCGCGCCGGGCATGACGTGGCGCCGGCTGCCGCTGTTCTGCTGGGCGAATTACGCAGCCGCCCTCATCATGGTGCTGGGAACTCCGGTCATCGCCATCACGCTGCTACTGGTGGCGCTGGAACGCGCTTTTCACATCGGTGTATTCAACCCGCAACTAGGCGGCGATCCACTTCTGTTCCAGCACTTGTTCTGGTTCTATTCGCATCCCGCCGTGTACATCATGATTCTTCCCGGCATGGGCGTCATCAGCGAGATCGTCACCTGCTTCTCGCGCAAGCGCGTCTTCGGTTATGAGTTCATAGCCCTGGCCTCGATCGCGATTGCCGTCCTCGGCTTTCTGGTGTGGGCCCACCACATGTTCGTCGCCGGAATCTCGGTTTATGCCGCATTGGTGTTCTCGCTGTTGAGCTACCTGGTGGCCATCCCGTCCGCGGTCAAGGTCTTCAACTGGACGGCGACCATGTACAAGGGGTCGATCACCTACAACACGCCGATGCTCTATGCCTTCGGTTTCATCGGCTTGTTCACCGTCGGTGGCCTGACCGGAGTATTTCTAGCATCGCTTGGCGTCGACGTGCATGTCACCGATACCTACTTCGTGGTGGCGCACTTCCATTACGTGATGGTGGGCGGCATGGTGATGGCCTACATGGCGGGACTGCACTTCTGGTGGCCCAAAATGACCGGCAAAATGTATCCCGAGGGCTGGGCCAAGTTGTCGGCGTTGCTGGTTTTCGTCGGCTTTAACACGACGTTCTTTCCGCAGTTCATTCTTGGCTACATGGGTTCGCCGCGCCGCTACCATGCGTATCCGCCGGAATTCCAGGTGCTGAATGTGCTCTCGACGGCAGGCGCCTCGATCCTGGCCGTGGGTTTTGTCTTACCGATGATCTATTTCGTGTGGTCGCTGCGCTACGGAAAGGAAGCTGGCCCCAATCCCTGGAACGCGGTAGGACTGGAGTGGATGATCCCTTCGCCTCCGCCGACCCACAACTTCGACGAGACCCCGGTTGTGACTTGGGAGGCTTACGACTACGAACATCAGCCGCAAGAGGAGGTCACCCTTGGCCATTAGCGATATTGGCGATATTCAAGTCGCTGAGCGAGCGCTGCAACACCACTTCGCCGACATGGACCAGCAGCGGGACACCTCTTCCTTTGGGATGTGGATGTTCCTGCTGACCGAAATCATGTTCTTCGGCGGGTTGTTCTGTGCCTATCTGGTGTATCGCGCCTCGTACTACCAGGCTTTCGTCGAGGGCAGCCAGAAGATGAATATCGTTCTGGGGGCGACCAACACGGCGGTTCTCATTTGCAGTTCACTGACCATGGCGCTCGGGGTACGGGCCGCGCAGATGGGCAAGCCCAAGCTCATGGTTATCCTGCTCCTGATCACCATCGTCCTCGGTTTTGGCTTTCTTGGGATCAAGGCGGTGGAGTACCACGAGCACTGGGAGAACCACGAATTTCCCGGACCGAACTTCCATTTCGAGACTGGTAACCCGGCGCATCCGGCGACCGATCCTCAGCACACTCAGATCTACTTCTCCCTGTACTGGGCGATGACTGGATTGCACGCATTGCACATGGTGATCGGGATAGGTCTGGTGGCGTGGCTGGTGATTGCGGGCTTGATGGGCGCTTACACGCCTCACTACTCCAACCCGGTTGAAAACGTCGGATTGTACTGGCATTTTGTTGACTTGGTCTGGATTTATCTTTTCCCGATGCTCTACCTGATCAGCAAGAAACACGGCGGCTAACGAGGATGCACATGCAGGGAACCACGGAATCAGTAGGACACATCATACCGGCAAAGCTCTACGTGGCGATTTGGGCCATCTTGATGGCGATGACGCTCACCACGGTTCTGGTTTCGTTTGTAGACATCGGGCCGTTCAACATAGTGGTGGCGCTGGTCATCGCGACCATCAAAGCAACCCTGGTGGTCCTGTTTTTCATGCATCTTCGTTACAGCCCGAAGTTGACCATGGCGACCGTCGTGGCTGCGATGTTCTTTCTCTTCCTGCTACTTGGGCTCACTATGACCGACTACCTGACCCGCGCGTGGCTTACTAACCCGGGCTATTGAACGATTCAGATTTCGAAGGGCGTTCCGCCTCGGCATCGTTTCTTATTTGCCAGAGGTTGAAGAATCGCCTGCGATCAGGCCGGTATTTTCAACTGTTTCACGCCGGGCGGCGGGTCGTGCGCCCTTGGCCCTTGCCAATGCAGATACGGTCCAGAATTGGCTGCCTCGGGTTTCATCATCCTGTAACACAGGTATGTGTACTGTATTCCTGTGATACCCACACATGACAGTCCATCGCCCAGCCTCGGCTACAATACAGCCGTGAAGCAAACCATCTTTGCCGTGGAAGACGACACGGATATTTCGCGGTTGGTCCGTCACCACCTGGAGGCCGCCGGATACGGCGTCCGAACGTTTGCAGCAACTGCGGGCGTAATTGCGGAGGCCGAGAAACAAGCCCCGGCGCTTTTCCTTTTGGACATCATGGTTCCCGGAGGAGACGGACTGGAGCTTTGCCGCCGTATTCGACAGACTTCCGCGTTGGCCATGGTCCCGGTGATCTTCCTGACCGCAAAGACCAGCGAGTCCGACCGTGTTATGGGGCTGGAACTCGGCGCCGACGACTACGTCCCCAAACCGTTCAGCCCACGCGAACTGGTGGCGCGGGTGCGAGCCGTGCTGCGGCGATTTGAGCGTCCGCTGGCGCCCGCGATTGTAAAAGCCGGCGATATCGAGATTGACAGCGGCGGGATGACTCTGATGGTGCGCGGGCAGTTGACCCAGACCACGGCGACTGAGTTCCGGCTGCTTGAATACCTGGCCCGCCATCCCGGACGAGTATTCACGCGCGACCAGGTGCTCGACGCAGTGTGGCGCGACACGCACTACGTTACCCCGCGCTCCGTGGACGTGTATGTACGCCGCATCCGCGAGAAAATAGAAGAGAATCCAGACGAGCCACGCTATCTGAGGACGGTACGGGGAGCGGGCTACCGCTTCGAGATTCCGAAATCGTGACGAGCCAGTCGTGAAGAGCAGGATCTTCCTGAAGTTGTACCTCGCGGCGCTGTTGATCATCGTCGCTTGCACCCTCACCATGGCTGTACTCATACGCCATGCCTGGGTAGGAATGCTGCGCGGCCAGATTGAGACCTCTTTACGGCAAAAGACCCTGATGTTTGCTTCCCGCGTCGAGGAAGCTCCGCTGGCGTCGCTCAGCCAAATTACCCAGCAGGCCGCCGCAGCAGCAGACGCGCGGGTGACCGTCATTGACCCCTCTGGCAAGGTGCTGGCCGACTCCGAGGCCAATCCCGGCGAGATGGAGAACCATGCCACCCGGCCGGAGTTCATCGCCGCCTTGCATGGCCAAGTGGGAAGCTCCACGCGCTTGAGCCACACCATTGGAGTGGAATTGCTGTACGTATCGGCGCCGGTTCCTGGCGGAGCCGTGCGCTTGGCCTATCCCCTGTCAGCCATCCGGGAGGCCAATCGCCACATCGGCCGTGATTTACTGGAAGCGGCACTGGTCGCAGCACTAATCGCCATGTTGCTCGCGATCGCTGCGACGTACTCCATCAGCCGGAGGCTGGTCCGGATCACCGACTTCGCGGAACGCATTGCCGCAGGCGACCTTTCGGCGCGCATTCAGGAGGAGTCAACTGACGAAATCGCCCACGTCGCCTCCGCGCTCGACAAGACAGCGCGTAAATTGGAAGACGGATTCCGCGCCCTGGAGAACAGTCGTCAGACGCTGGAAGCCCTGCTGAACTCGATGCAGGAAGCTGTGATTGCGGTGGCCCAGGACGGGCGCGTGCTGTGGGCCAATCAGCGCATGGAGCGTCTGCTGCCGGGCGGAGTGCGATTGGGAGCGCCGCTGGTGCAATCGCTGCGCGATCCCGAAATCCTGATGGCGGTGCAGTACGCGTTGGACAAGCGTGACGTCACGGTGGCAAACGCCGCCAAGATTTTCTCGGGGCGTATCTTCGACGTGACCGCCGCACCCATGCCGGGAGGCGGCGCGGTTGCGGTGCTGCATGATCAGACGGAAATCGAGAGGGTGGAGAAAACGCGGCGCGATTTCATTGCCAACGTCTCGCATGAGTTGCGCACACCGCTGACCTCCATCCAGGGTTATTCCGAGACCCTGCTCGATAACCCCGATCTGCGGGAGAGCGGGCGTGAATTCGTCGAGATCATCCGCAGGAATGCCATGCGCATGGCCCGGCTCACCGAGGACTTGCTGGTCCTGGCGCGGGTCGAGTCAGGCGAGCAGAACTTCAATTTCCAACCGGCTACGCCGCGCGAGTTGCTCGAGGACGCGGTGCAGACCTTTAGGGATCTCGCCGCCAGCCGTGGCATCGAGCTGTCGTCAATGAACACGGCAACGTCCACCGTCTCGGTTGACCGCGATGCCATTCACCAGGTGTTTTCCAACTTGATTGATAACGCTCTGAAGTACGGTGACGCGGGCGGGAAGATCCTGGTGGGCGCGTGCGAGACCGAAGACGGCGTGCAATTCTACGTTCGTGATTTCGGTTCCGGCATTTCCAGCGAACATCTGCCCCGGCTGTTTGAGCGTTTCTACCGCGTGGACAAAGCGCGTTCGCGTGAGTCGGGAGGCACCGGCCTGGGCTTGGCCATCGCGAAACACGTGGTGCGCGCCCACTCCGGGACGATTCATGCGGAGAGTGAACTGAATCACGGCTCCACGTTCTACTTCACCCTGCCTCGGCAGCCTGCGCCGGTCGACGCCTAGCGGTACTCCCTATGCAATTTGAATACGCCTGCCTGTGAATTCAAGCGAACTTCATGTACGTTTCATCAAGAATTCACAATCGCCAGTTATTCTTCACTACATCGCTCGCACATTCACCCGCTGATGGCCCTGGCGCCCGGGCCGGCTCGGACGTGTCGGTTCGGGCGGTAGTTTCGAAACCCCATCATGAGTTCAGCAGAATTGGTGCCGCCTAGCCCGGATACGATCTGCGAAGAGTTGCGGGAGCAGACCCTTCAGGCCTGTCGCGTGGCCCGAATTGCCGCCGGTATGGTCGCCGAGGGAATCGCCACCGGCGTACCTTCTCTGGCGGAGGGAGTACGGGAGCGCGAGAAAGAACTCGACACGCTCGATCGCCTCATCGATCAGGGTGTGACCTCGATCATCACCAAGGTGGACGAGGAGCACGCCCGCGAACTGCTGGCGTGCCTGAAGTTCATCATTGATCTGGAGCGTATCGGCGATCTCCTGCTGAACTGTAGCAATCGCACCGCCGCAGTAGGTAGCCGAATCGAGCTGCAGGACATCCGCGACCTCACGGTAATGGCGTCTCGACTGGAAACAATGCTTGGCGATGTGCACGATGCTTTCAGCCAGCGCGATCTCAATCGTGCGTTGGCGGTGCTGCGTTCCGACGCGGAGCTCGACCGCCTGCGCAACCTGATTTTTATTCGTCACATTGAAAATCACGACGGCGCTCCCCGCCAGGAGAGTTTCCACGTGCTCTTCATGACCCAGTCCCTGGAGCGTGCCGGCGACCACGCCAAGAATCTTGCCGAGGAAGTTTGCCATCTGGTGAGCGGCCACAGCGTCCGCCACGTGCTGCGCACCTACGATAAGCCGATGGAGCAGATGTTCATCGAAGACCTGAAGAGACGACAGAAGAACGCGAAGTGACAGCGCGGAACCGAGCCTCACAACGTGGAGTTCATTGAGTGGGAAGGTTTCACCGGGCGCGGCGCGCAAAGATCATGGCCAGTCCAACATCAAACACGACAAGCAAACACACGGAGTAGATGTAATAGAACACGCGAATCTTAGGCCAAAGCCACATGGGCAATTGATCGACAAGCTTGTCGCCCCAAGTTTCGTTAAGGCGAGGCGGCAGTACGGCTTCTTCTGATTCGCGTTGCCAACCTGAAGCAATCCACGTGGCCCTGAGATTCGAGAGTAAGAGTGCCGCGAAAAGCACCTTAAGTACTCCCACCCCCGAAAACAGCATGTCCACCACGTAGAACACAAACACCGCGATCGCCGCGTAGCGGCTGCGCTCCCGCACGCCTACACCACCGAGGTAGTAGTACAGCAGGACAAGAATGCCGGCGATGGGGTGTCCCAAGAGAGCGTTAAACACTAAAGAGGACACCGCGACGATCATGCACACCCAGTAACCCTGAGCGCCAAGATAATCTACGTCGGTCCCGCTTTGAATGGAGGGCCAGAACAGGCTTCTGAGACGCCCCTCGGTCCGCGGAGTCGAACTGGACAACCCGAGCGTTTCCATGAGGAGAATTAAAGCGCTTTCCTACTACGTGGTCTAGCAGAAAATCACAATTGCAATGTCTTCTTGCGTCGTTCGAGGGTCCGAGTCTGATTTCTCGAAGCTCCATGCCTCGCAAGGGCCCGTCTTCATGCGAAATTCACTCGCATGTAACGGAGTTGTAACAATTCGAAGGTAAAACCAGTTAGGAACTCATCTCTGGCCAATCTCAGGAGGAAACTACGTGATTCGCTCTTTCAGGGTGCTCCTCTGCATCGCTGTGCTGGTAAGCTGTGCCTTTGCGCAGGCAACCCTTAACGGGGCTGGCGCGACCTTTCCCTACCCCATCTATTCCAAATGGTTCAACGAGTATCACAATCTGCATTCCGACATTCAGATCAACTATCAGTCCATCGGGAGTGGAGGCGGCATTCGCCAGGTGCAGGCCGGAACCGTGGATTTCGGCGCTACTGACGGTCCCATGACCGATCAGCAAATGACGGAATCGAAGGTCAAAGTGCTGCATGTTCCGACCGTTCTTGGCGCTGTGGTGCCCGCCTACAACATTCCCGGAGTGAGTGGGGAAGTAAAGTTTACTCCCGAGGCCCTGGCCGGAATCTTCCTCGGCAAGATTACCAAGTGGAATGACAAGGCAATCACGGCCGCGAATCCCGGGGTGAATTTTCCTGACCAGGGCATCACGGTGGCACACCGTTCCGATGGAAGCGGTACCACCTACATTTTCACCGACTACCTGTCCAAGGTGAGCAAGGACTGGGAGGGTACCGTCGGCAAGGGCACTTCGGTGAAGTGGCCCGTAGGTCTCGGCGGCAAGGGCAATGAAGGCGTGGCAGGTTCGATACGCCAATTGCCCGGCTCCATCGGTTACATCGAATTGATTTACGCGCTGCAGAACAAGATTCCGTACGGCAGCGTGCAGAACTCCTCCAAGAATTTCATCAAGGCGAGCCTGGATTCGACCACGGCGGCCGCGGTAGGAGTGAAGATGCCGGCTGACTTCCGGGTGTCGATCACCAATCCTCCCGGCAAGAATGCTTACCCTATCGCCAGCTTCACCTGGCTGTTGGTTCCGACCAATCCGACGGATGCCAACAAGGGAAAGATCCTGAAAGATTTTCTCTTCTGGATGCTGGACAAGGGCCAGACCATGACCGAGGCGCTCTCTTACGCTCCGCTGCCCACGCAGGTGGTGGAGATGGAGAAGGCCGCCATTACCAAACAGATCAAGCCTTGAGGGCTTCATCTACGCAAAAAAAATGCGCCGACTCCCTGCTTCCAGCGGGAGCCGGCGTTTTCACAAGCGCAGCTCTGTAACGCTCCTGTAATACATGTCTGATAGCGTCGACCCAATGAATCCGACCGAACCGCTTGGACAGCTCCAGAAACCCGCGACAGCGATCCCATCGATGGCGCAGGTGAGCAGGGAGCGGAAGCCGGCAGCTTCTACCGTGCTGCAGAAGATCCGCACCAGCCAGCCGCGGGCCAGCCGCATTCCTGACGCTGTTTTTCGCGTGATTATTGTTTTGAGCGCGGTCTCGGTGTTTGCGATTGTCGTGCTGGTGGCGTGGGAGCTGATCGACAAGTCCCGCTTGTCGCTTCACCAATTTGGGATCGGTTTCTTCTACGGGCACGATTGGGATCCGGTAAACGGCAGTTTCGGGGCGATGCCGTTCATCTACGGCACACTGGTTTCGTCTTTCCTGGCACTCCTTCTAGCAGTCCCTCTCTCGCTGGGCGTGGCAGTCTACATCACCGAGATGTGTCCCCAACGCCTGCGCGCCATCATCTCGTTCCTGGTGGAATTGCTGGCGGCCATTCCCAGCGTCATTTATGGATTGTGGGGCATCTTCGTACTGGCGCCTCTGCTGCGTGAGTACGTGGAACCGTTTCTCGCCAGGACGCTCGGCTGGACGGGCTTCTTCAGCGGACCGATGTACGGGCTGGGGATGCTGGCCGCAGGCATCATCATGGCCATCATGGTTGTGCCCATCATCGCTTCCATTACGCGCGAGGTGCTCACAGCTGTCCCTCAGAACCAGCGCGAGGCGGTGCTGGCGCTGGGCGCAACTCGCTGGGAAATGATTCGCATGGGCGTTCTGCGGAACGCGCGCATTGGCATCGTAGGCGGAATCATCCTCGGACTCGGACGCGCGCTAGGCGAAACCATGGCTGTGACCATGGTGATAGGCAACCGCCCCGAGGTCGCGAAGTCGCTGTTCGCACCGGGATACACCATGGCCAGCGTGATCGCAAACGAATTTACCGAGGCCACCGGAGATCTCTATCTCAGCGCATTGGTGGAGATCGGATTGGCCCTGTTCCTGGTTACGCTGATCGTGAACGCTCTGGCGCGGCTGCTGGTTTGGAGCATCACCCGCGGGTCCCCGGGGAGGTCGCATGCCTGATCCGGTGCATATAAGCGGGACCCAGGAGGTCGGCTGGTTTCGGCGTGCCGCCGATTATCTGGCCACCGGCTTCGTTGCTCTAGCGGCGGTTCTCGTAATCGTTCCGTTACTCGCCATCTTTGCTTACCTGGTCCTTAAGGGGGTGGGCTCGATTAACATCTCCTTCCTCACCCAGACCCCGAAACCCCCGGGTGAAGCGGGCGGAGGTATGGCCAATGCCATCGTTGGCACCGGGCTGATCCTCGCGGTCTCCAGCCTGATAGGCGTGCCGCTGGGCATCGGCTCAGGCATTTACCTGGCTGAATATGGGCGGAATCGCTTTGGCGACTTGGTGCGATTTACCGCCGACGTGTTGAACGGTGTGCCCTCGATCGTGATTGGCATTGCCGTCTACTCCCTGGTCGTGATTCCGCAAAAGCACTTCTCGGCATTTTCCGGCGGCGTAGCGCTGGGGATCATGATGATTCCGACGGTCGCGCGAGCGACGGAAGAGATGCTGCTGATGGTGCCGAATGTGGTACGCGAAGCCGCCTATGGACTGGGCATTCCCAAGTGGCGCACCACCCTCTCGATCTCGCTGCGCACCGCTTCCGCCGGGGTCATCACCGGCTGCATGCTGGCCTTCGCCCGGGTGGCGGGAGAAACGGCCCCATTGCTCTTTACCGCTTTCGGAAATCAGTTTTGGAACTTGAAATTGAATCAGCCCACCGCGGCGCTCTCGTTGCAGGTTTTCACCTACGCCATTTCGCCGTATGACGATTGGCACAAGCAAGCATGGGCCGGAGCGCTGATCCTGATCCTCTTGATCGTGGGCGCGGTTGCGGCAGTCCGCATCACCACCAGCCGCGGAATGATGAAGGGAGCGTAAAAGCTCGTATGGGTGTCGGAATCGAAGTGCGTGGATTGAACGCCTGGTATGGCAAGAACCAGTCGCTGAATTCCATCGACATGACTGTGGCCGCCAACCACGTAACCGCGGTCATCGGCCCCTCGGGATGTGGCAAGAGCACCTACGTGCGCTGCCTCAATCGCATGCACGAGACCATTCCTGAGGCACGCGCCGAGGGCTCGGTTAAAGTCGGCGAGATGGACGTTTACGGCAGCGGTTCGGACCCGGTCGAGGTGCGCCGCCGCATTGGCATGGTGTTCCAGAAGCCGAATCCGTTTCCGACCATGTCGATCTATGACAATGTCGCGGCGGGCCTAAAGCTGAACGGCTTCCGCAACCGAAAGCAGATGAACGAACTGGTGGAGCGTTCACTGAAGCTGGCGGCTTTGTGGGAAGAAGTGAAGGACAACCTGCACAAGAAGTCGGGTGCAAGCCTGTCTGGCGGGCAACAGCAACGGTTGTGCATCGCACGCGCACTTGCGGTCGAGCCCGAAGTACTGTTGATGGATGAGCCGGCATCGGCCTTGGATCCCATCTCGACCAGTAAGATCGAGGAACTTATATTTCAGTTGAAACAGCACTATACCGTGGTCATCGTGACCCATAATATGCAGCAAGCCGCCCGCGTGGCCGAGTTCACAGCGTTTTTCCTGATGGGGAGCCTCATCGAGTACGACAAGACGGAGAAGATCTTTACCACCCCCGCCGACAAGCGGACGGAAGACTACATTACAGGCAGGTTTGGATAATGCGCAGCCGCTTCCAGCAGGGACTGGACGAACTGAAAGAAAAACTGTTGCGGATGGGAGGCCTTGCCGAGCAGGCCATCGATCGCGCGACCGAAGCCTACCGCACCCGCGACAGCAAGTACTGCCAGATGGTGCTCACCGGGGAAAATGCGATCAACGAAGCCGAACGCGAGATCGACGAACTCTCGCTCGACCTGCTGGCCATGCAGCAGCCTATGGCGGTCGATCTGCGCTTTATCCTGGCCGTGCTGAAGATCAACGCTAACTTGGAGCGCGTGGGCGACCAGGCGGTGAACATTGCGCAACGGGTGCTCGACCTGATTAGCGAACCCGAAGTGCAGTTGCCAGTGGATGTTCCGCGCATGGCCGATAGCGTTAGCACCATGGTGCAACGCGCGCTCGAGGCCTTCCTTGACGGCAAAGCCGAAGTGGCCGAGGCCGTTCTCCAGATGGACGGCATCGTCGACCGCATGAAAGACGAAGCCTTCATTGTGCTGGTTCAAAAGATGCACAACGAGCCCACGGTCACGCGCGCGGCGCTCAATGTACTGCTCATCTCGCGCAACCTGGAGCGCATCGCCGACCACGCCACCAATATCGCCGAAGATGTGATTTTCTGGGTGCGCGGGGCCGATGTGCGCCACGGCGGCGCTCATTACCGGCAATAATTGAACGCGGCGGAAGGGTAGAGCGGTTCCACAATAGATGTATCCGCATTGTGCGGGTAGAGCGGCGCTTCAGCGCCGCGTTCGCCGCGGCCAAACCTCCCGCTCAAGCCGCTGAGGTCGTCGACCTCAGCGGCTTGAGCGATTTTCTCTTCCTGCCTTATACGCGGGCCTGAAGGCCCGCACTACCCGTGCGGGCGAATACACTAACCCAGGAACCGCTGTGGTCAGGCTGATGCCGCCGGCTCTGCAGCGATTGGCTTGCGGTCCAGCCATTTCCCCGCACAAAAAAACCCCAGCCAGACGCACCGGGCGCTGGCTGGGAAAATAGCTCACACCGTCTTCACTCAGGAGAATGTTATCGCTTCCTAGCAAGACCTATCGGCACCCGGCTGCATAACTTTAGCAGCGGATCCATGACCTACTTTCCGGGCATCGTGTAATAGCCGCTGCGGTGGCGCACCTGCAACTCCGCGGGATCGGGATAGTCCTTGGTCGCAGGATCGATCTTGATCTCGATGCGGCGAAAGTCCGAATCGGAGAGTCGAGTGCTGGGGTAGTAGGCGATCAGATATTGGGTGCGCAGTTCGTCGCTAATCTGGCGAAATGCCGCATCCAGTTGCTCCAATCCGCTGGCGTAAAAGTATTTCCCTCCAGTATCGCGCGAAAGCTGAATGAGCGCGTGTTCACCGCCGATGTCTCTCCCTGCGCTACTTTCGATGGGCACAATGATGATGGTGTAGAGAATGACCTCAGCCTCCTGGGCTGTACGGACTGCCTGCTGGTAGCTGGTTTGGCTGACGGTGTCGCCGCCATCGGTGATCACGACCATGACCTTGCGGCCGCGGCGTTGCCGCAACACCTCTGACCCCAGGTAGAGAGTGTCGTAGAGGGCCGTCGCGGCCCCGGACCGGATGTGGTTGATGGCGCGGTCGATTACTCGAACATCGGCAGTAAAGGGCGTTACCTGGTCAACGATCTCGCTGAACTGAAACAGGGACAGGCCATCGATGGGACGCAAAATGGCATGCGCAAAGCGGCGCGCGGACTCCAGTTCGAGCTTTTGATCGCCCCGAGTGCTCAGGCTGGTGTCCACGGCCACGACGATGGAAAGCGGCAATTCCGACTCCCGATGGAACACCGCGATCTTCTGCAGCTTTCCGTCCTCGAAGACCTGAAAGTCTGCCTCCTTCAACGCTGACACCGGTGCTCCTCCGCTGTTGGTAACCGTGGTGAACACGTTCACCAACTTCACGTTTACTTTGAATGTCGTGCTGGGCCGATCGCTGCTGTCCGTCGTCGGCTGCTTGGGCGCGTCAGGAGGATGAGGAACACCCTGCGCCGGCTGCTTCCGCGACTCGGGCGGGTGCGGCACACTGCTCTGCGCGACCGCGTCCTGAGCAATGCAGAGAGTGCCCCACCAAGCGCAACTCAATGCAGAAATCACCAGTAGCTCGCGCACCGCGACGGTTGCCCGAGCGGAAATCCGGCAGGTTGAAAACATCTGTTAGCTCAAACCCCAGTTCAGCTACTTTGACGCGCTCCCGCCGGCTCGTGGAATTTCCGGAGGAAATGGTTCGCCGTCCACCCATACCGCCCCGTCCTCGAAAAACTCTCTCTTCCAGATGGGGACCGTCCTCTTTAGCGTATCGATCAACCAGCGGCACGCGTCGAAGGCAGCCGCGCGATGGGCGGAGGCAACCACAATATAGACGCTGGTTTCGCCAATCTGTAAACGCCCCAGGCGATGCACGAGCCGCACGTCGCGGATGGCATAATTCGCTAGCGCTTGCTGCGCCAGTTGTTCCATCTGCCGCAAAGCCATCGGCTCATAAGCAGTGTAGTCGAGGTAGAGAGTACGGCGTCCGCGCGAGTTATTGCGAACAATCCCGTCGAAGACGGCGACAGCTCCGTCTTCCGGGCGCTTGATCGCAGCGACGATGGCGGCTGCCTTGATCTGCTCGCCGACAAGCCTCGCGTGCTCAGAAATCAACGGCAAAGGGACCTCGGCCGTCGAATCCTCGTCAGCCTTACCTCCGCTTACCGGCGGAATCAGCGCTACCTCGTCGTTATCCTGTAGGGCCGTCGCTCCGTCGGCGTATTCGTAATTGATGGAGAGAGCGATGGCATTGCGAAAGTACTGCAACCTCGGCATGCGCTGCTGGAGTTCGGCATAGAGATCGGACAAGCTCGCCCCGTCGGCGAGCTGCACCACCTCACGCTCGCGCCCGGCGAGGTCCCTCAGCATCCCCAGATAAAGCACGCGCACCTGCATGGGTAAAGCATAACCCACGCGGGTTCATGCTGACGTAAAGCTTTGAGGGGGAGTGAGTTGCTACGAGGAGGATGCACTGGTGGGCGCTACAGGATCCAAACTGTCGTTTCCACCGTTTGTGGGTGGACAGGTTGCATTTCTTAATGACGTACATGGTTGCGCGGACTGCCCGACCACCCGAAAGTCGAACAAGGCCTCGCTTCTTTAGCGTTGGGTTGTTGGTTGGAAGGCGAAGGGCCTCAAGTTTCCTCTAACGGCGGATACTCGTCGTCACTAAACCTTGTCACCCTAGGTGCCACGAAGATACCGGCATCCGTTTGCAGTTTCACTTTCTCGGCCTCCATCTCGGGAGTCCATTCTGGTATGTAAAAGTATGCAAAATGGTAGTTTTTATTCCCCCTGTCTGTTGCCACCCCAACGACGCGATAATTCTCGGGATTCAGGCCTCTGGCGACGAGGCACATTGCCTCTAGCATCCATCCCCTTCTTTCTTTAGGGTACTCTTCCTCATTCTCCGTGATGAGAAAACAATAGGTCGTGTCGCCCAGAGAAAAGTGCCGCCGCATCATGTCTTTGTCCGTCATCTGTCTGAATTCTGAATAAACCTCCAGAAAAGATTGCGACAACATCCGTCGCGTAAACCGATCAGGGCGGGCGAGTTCACGAGCAACGAGTTCGTACATGGGTGAGCCTTCATGCGCCCGCTCAATGATGCTGTCCCAACCGTAGCTTACTTTATCCAGCTGCTTTTTCTTGATGTATTGGGGCTTCGACGAAATCGCAGGCCAGATCGTGTCGTCGATGTGAATCAAGTTGTAGTCCTCCATCCAGCTGAAACTGCGGCCATGCTCCAGATATTTACCGAGGAGGTTTTCCTCTCCGCCGAATACAACTATGCTTTTCGTCTTGTCGATCGACTCCTTGGCCCGAAGGTAATGGCAAAAGTCTGACACTGTGTCGAGTTCAGACAGCATAATGTCTGCGAAATCTCGCGTGAACACATGTAACAAATGGTTTTTGACTTCCTGAACGAAGGGGAAAGGCTCCTCGCCGTCCCCCATGAGAACCGAAACCAGATGCACATGCCTTATGGAAGCCGGATCGAATTGCTCGGGGCCACGTCGCGGGTTGGACAAAATAATCGGAGTCTTGAGCTCAAAAAGGGTGCGCCTCGCGCCGCCCAGTTGACAGAGATTCTTCTCTACCTCTGCCTTCTTGTAGCGGCCTGCATCATCTATCTTCAAATCCTTAATCTGCCAGATAAGGGCCGTGTCATCGAAGACCACGAGGAGATCGCAAAGCTCGTTGCCGTCGGCCTTCTTTGGGTTCGGATAGCACCAGTCCGTGAAGAATGTCTTGTTAGCGAGGTCGTGTATGACTTTTTCGGCGTTAGCCCCTTTCTGGTTAAAATAGTGGGGATCCATAACCGCTCCTGCTTGAGACTAGCGTTTCCAGCGACTCAGATCAAATCCGCCGGCCTCGTCGAGCCAACTCGTTTTTGCGCGCGTGCGGAGTCTTTCCGCGGCGATCTGACGTCGGCCCGTTGACCTCGTTCGTGAGTTGGGGGAATCGGATTGAGCCGACTGTAGAGGGGGGAGAGTTGCTCGGACTTGGTTACCAGCGGACGGAGTGCGTTTGAGACACTACCAGGGCGGGACATTACCAGATCAGGGTGCGGGACGTTGCGAAGGGTGGAACACTACCAGTGGGGAACTGCGGGGGTGGCTGCAACTGCGGACAGGGGTTGATTTGGACCTACGGGAAGGATTTCATTGCTCAGTCAAGCCGCTGAGAGAATTGCTGGTACTCCAGGCCTATAGCCCTCTCAGCGCTGATTTCATCGTCTTGCCAGCGCTATTCTTAGGCAGCGCGTCTAATAGCGTGATTTCCTTCGGAACGTTCTCGAGTGGCAAATGCTGAGTGCAGAAAGCGCGGAAACGACCCAGGAAGGAATCGTCTTTCCGGTCCTTTGGAACGACAAACGCCCGTAGGGCCTCTCCCGATACCTCGTCAGGTATGCCGATCAGGGCAATTTCCAGGAGCCCATCAAATTCTAGTAACTGCTCTTCAATTTTTCGGCAACTCGTGCGCTTGCCGCCAATCTTCACAAAGTCTTTGGCTCGATCGGTGACATAGATGAATCCATCTTCGTCCACCGTAGCCAAATCTCCGGTGTGCAATCTGCCATTGCGGAAGGTCACGGACGTTTCTTCCTCTTCCCCCCAATAACCTGCTGCGATGTTGGCGCCCTCCGCAACAATCTCCCCTTGCTCTCCCGCACCGACATCCCTCCCCTCCTCGTTGACCACACTGAGCCTCACCCCGGGAATCGCCTTGCCGATTGAACCGGCCTTCTTGTCCAACGTCTCGGGAGGAACGTAGGCCAGCCGCGCGGTTGCCTCCGTCTGACCGTACATGACGAACATCTGGACCGCCGGCAACGCCTTGCGGAATTCGCGGATAAATGCAGGCGCCAGGTGACCACCGGCCTGCTGCACATAGCGCAAGTGTGGAAAGGTCATGCGATGAATCCCGGAGCGACGCAACAATATCTGGTAATGACTCGGCACCCCGGCGAATCCCGTGCATTGGCTGCTCTGCATGTGTTGCAGAATCGTCTCGGGATACATGAACCGATTGTCGATAACTAACCGGCCCCCAACTCTCAGGTGGGTATGCAACAGCGAAGTTCCAAAACAGTAGTGGAAGGGCAGGACCGTCATGACGCTGTCATTTTCGGTCAGGCCCAAATATTCGATGATGGAATTGGTGTTTGCAATGATGTTGCCATGTGTGACCATGACTCCGCGCGGCTTCGCGGTAGATCCAGATGTAAACATCACGGCCGCAAGGTCACGCGCCTCGAAGACGGGCAACTGTATTTCCCTCGCTGCGCCATGGGGAAGAATGCTGTCGATATTGCGCAGATAGCTCCCTGGATCCGTTCGCGGAATCGATGGCGGGGCCGCTACAACGGTAGTTCCGGTAAGGCTTGGTCGATTCCTTTGGTGAAAACGGGACTCCACAAAAGCAAAGCTGGGGCCGACCGAATGCATGATGAACGCAAAGTCTTCGGCGGTAATTGCGACCGGCAGAGGCACGCATACCAGGCCGGCGCGGAGAATGCCCAGGTAACTCGCAACCCAAAAACAGGAGTTCTCCGCGACCAACACCGCGCGGTCGCCCTTCTTGGCGCCGGAGGACAGAAGGAAGTTTGCCACCTTCCGCGAAGCGGACTCCACCTCTCCATAGGTGCAGAGGCCGTCCACGAACTGCAATGCAATTCGCTCCGGCTCTTTTCCTTCCAACAGGAAGTTCGTAACGTTGGCGACGCAAGTGCCGGCCGTTAACATCTGCATAGCGCCTGGTATGGCCGGCGTATCGGCGCAAGCAGGTACGCCGAATGGAGATTGGGTGCCCATCGTGGTAGCTTCGTTAATTCCCCGCTATGGGCGCGTGCGCCTCCACGCCCTCAATAGATTCCATCAAGACCGGGCCGAGGTGAAGATAACGGGTCGTGTTTCGCTTGGAATCGATCTGCCGATAGACCCGTTCGACTTGGGCTTCCGTCAGGCCTGTCGCACCGGCCAGTTCCGCTGCCGGAATCGCGTGGTTCTTTCCGTAGAGACACAGGTCCATCTTGTCGAGAGGCAGCGAGAAATAGAATTCCTCCTGTGACTGTTCGAGCGAATAGGTATCGGTGGTAGGTGGCCGGCGTTGGATCTCCTCGGGCACTCCCAGGTAAGCGGCCAGTTGATAAACCTGGGATTTATAGAGATGGGCAATCGGCTTGAAATCGGCGGAGCCGTCGCCGTTCTTTACGAAAAATCCCTGATCGTACTCCAGCCGGTTGGGTGTGCCGGCAACCGCATACTGGAATCGGTCGGCATAATAGTATTCGACCATCTTGCGCGTGCGCTGTTTGAAGTTTGTCGCCGCGACGATTCCAAGGTAAGCGCTCGGAGTGAGACGCACCTTCCTGGTTGAACCGTCCGGAGCGTGCGCCACTAGCGAAAAAACTGCATATCGTTGCGGGTCATCAACCGCTGGGAGGACAATCTTACTCTTCCACCCTTCTCCATATTCCACAATCGCGCTGCGGATGGCGTCGTCGCGTCGCTCATAACAACCGGCGCCCTTCAAGATCGGGCTGATATCTTCCAGGAACGAACGCACGCCAAGGGAGTCGGCAACCATGCGCCCCAGTCGAAGGCTGTCGGGCGACGAATCGGATTCCGGGGTGAACAGCACTACGACGCGCTCCCGACCCAGGGCACGCGCACACAGAAATGCGACAACGCTACTGTCGATGCCGCCGGAAACCCCGATCACTGCGCCCTGCCGCTTCAACTGTTTGTACACGGCCTCACGGATTCCCTCTGTAATCCGCTCAACCTCCGCGGCAGGGTCTAGCTTCAATATGTCGCGATTAATGCTGACCCCAGTATTCACTCAAATCCTCCTTGATGCCACGGTAGTGAAGAAGAGGCCCCACGCCACCTCGGTTAAGGTTACCGTGGGGCCGTTATGGGACGAGCGGTAATTCGTCCCTCCGCGCCAATGCTTGTAGGTCTTCCGGACCAGCCAGCGAGTTGAGCCCTCGACCGGTCTTGAGGCGGTCTTGGTGTTTGCATAGGGGCCGCCATTTGGCCGTAGTGCCTCAACAAGGCCAACTCATGGGCTAAACGGTAGCCTTACTGGAATGTTCCGCCCGACCAGTTTGCAGCGATGTGATCGGTGGGATTTCCATTAATTACCTGCATGGATATTCCGGGATAACCAGCAGTGATGTTGGAGTCGGATGCACTAAGCAACAGGACCCCGGTTGTGACGTCTACCAGGCTGACCAGCGTGCCTTGCACCTGTCCGCGAATGTAGTCTCCGGGTGAGACTGCTGACCAGACCTGGTCAATCACCAGCGGTGTGATAATCCCATTGATGACAGCGGCAATCCTGGTCTGCGCAACTCCAGGACCACCAGTAAGGTTGACGTCCAGGACGTAAAGCGTGTCGGCGGTATCGGAGGCACGAAGCTCAACCGCATTATCCCCGAGCACATCCTCGTTGATGATTTGAATTTGAGACCACTGATCGTTCGGAAACACTCCGTTGGCAATGTAGTGTTCTTTCGATGGTGGAGGGCCGCCTGCCGGGTATGGCTCTATCTGGCCGCTAACGATCTGAATAGCGCCATGTCCGATCCCGATCTGCCAGTTTGACCCCAGATTCAACTGGTCCGGCCGATTGAAATTATCGCTGGCGGTCTGCACTGCCGTCATGGGTGCCACATAGTCGCCTGCCGCCCAGTTTGCCATGATGTAATTTGTGACGCTGGTGGTGCCTGCTGCATCCACCAGCCCCGGATACCCACTCAAAATAGTGTTGTCGTTAACCGACAACAATGTCACCTGCGTGGTCTGATTGGTCATGGTCAACGCAGTCCCCTGAATGGTGCAGCGGACGACGTCGCCGGCTCGCACGGTAGCGGTCGTCGAGCCCGCCAGGACCGTATAGGTCGTCGCATTGTCCAGAATAATCTCGACTGCCGCATTGCCTGTACCTGTGTTGAATACGATGCAGGCGTAGTGCGTGTCGTTCGAGGTCATGCGAACCGCTGGGCCTTCGTAGCCGTTGCCGCTCGCAGTAACGATCTGCGCTTCGCTGTATTGGTCAGGCGCCCAGGTAAGCCCTCCGTAGTACATCTCCTTTCCAATCGCAGGAGTCAGCCCGGTGGACTGGACTTGGTTGCCGACGACCTGGAGCGCCAGATTGCTGCTGGTACCTGCAAGAGGGGTCCAGTTGGCGCCAAGAGTAGGCGCGTTGGACCGATTGAAATTGTCGCTCGCCACCTGTGACATAGTAGCGGGCGCCACCGTCAACACGGCACTCTGCGGGGTGCTGTTGTAGGTCGCCGTTATTGTCACCGGAGTGGTGAAACTGACGCCGGCGGTGCTAATTACGAAGGAGGCGCTGCTAGCACCGCCTGGCACGCCTACGCTCGCAGGCACGGAAGCAACCGCAGGGTTGCTGCTGACAAGCGTCACCGTCGCCCCACCAGCCGGTGCCGGTGGATTTAGCGTCACCGTGCCAAGTGAGGGATTACCGCCCGTAACCTTGGCGGGCTTCACGCTTATAGCGAGAGGACCCTGGAACGCGTTCTTGAAACAGAGGACATAGGCTACCCATGAAGTCGAAACATGGGAAGTCGCTGTGGCGCGATAGCTGCCATTGGCATTTACGGACCGGTCTTCCAGCATGGAAGTAGCATCGAAGTTTCGGAGCGTAAAGCCTGGGCCAGCCGTATACGGAGTCGCAAATCCGTAATATCCGAACAGCCCGATGATGGTCTCATTAGCCGAGTTTGTGGCCGCAGAAGGACCACTATCCTGAGTCACGCCGGTCCCGGTGGACGACGCAAATACGTTAAGCGGTGCGGAAGGATCCAGGCCCGAGTATTCCGCAGCGTCCGCAAGGGCAATCGATGTGGTTCTGGCTGAATATGTGATGGTTACCCCAAGCTGAGTGCCGCCGTTGATATTCCTGGCATACCAAGCCTGGAAGCGACCCACCGCACCCACATTTATGGGTCCGGAGATGGGGTTGTAGGTGTTCCCCAGGTTGTCGGTGACCGTCGCCGTGATTGTCTGGTTGTCCCAATGTGAGAAGACCACAATCAGGTTTCCGGTCGTCACGGGCTGGCTTAGATAGGTCGTCTCAACCGAGGCCGAGCCTGCGTCGCCAGAAGTCCACTGCACGAACTGGCCACCGGGAGGCGTAACCGTCAGCCCAGTGGTTCCGTTGATTGATCCCGAGGTCGCCTGAATCGTCGTGCTCCCGGCGCTCACTCCGGTTGCTAGACCCGTGCTGTTAATGGTCGCCACCGCCGGGTTCGTCGAGCTCCAGGTTGCCGAATTTGTCAAATCCTGGTGGCTCCCGTCACTGTACGTTCCCGTCGCCGTGAACTGTTGCGGGGTTCCCGCCGCAATCGTAGGATTTGTCGGGGTCACAGCGATCGACACCAACGTTGGGCTAGGTGTAACGGTCAGAGTGGTGGACCCGTTGACCGATCCCAATGCCGCCCGGATCGTTGTGGTTCCCACGCCTACTCCCGTCGCCAGACCTGTGCTGTTAATGGTCGCCGCCGAGGGGCTTGTCGAGGTCCAAGTCGCCGCATTGGTTAGGTCCTGGTGGCTCCCGTCACTGTACGTTCCCGTCGCCGTGAATTGCTCCTGGGTTCCCACCACAATCGATGGATTGACCGGGGCTACGGCGATCGAAACCAACGTTAGACTAGCCGTGACCGTCAGACCCGTGGATCCGTTGATCGCTCCCGAGGCGGCTTGAATCGTCGTATTCCCGGCGCTCACGCCCGTCGCCAGACCTGTGCTGTTAATGGTAGCCACCCCAGGACTCGTCGAGCTCCAGGTCACAACATTGGTCAGATTCTGCAAGCTCCCGTCGCTATAGGTTCCCGTCGCCGTGAACTGCTGCGGGGTTCCCGCCGCAATCGTGGGATTGACCGGGGTTACCGCCAGCGATGCCAGCGTCGCCGTGTAGATTTGCTGGATTTGTCCCGTCGTCAGCGCGCTGCTGTAGAGACGCAGTTCGTCCACCTGCCCGGAGGCATATTCTGTCGTGCCCCCTCGAGAAAACACATAGAGGGGATTGCTGCCGAAGTTGTTGGTGTTGGTCGAGGTCAAAAGGCTGCGGGTGGCCGTCTGTAACACCCCATCGAGGTAGAGCTTTACCTCGTTCGCTCCTGTCTGGCTCTTGTCAAAGACAAAGGCCAGATGGTGCCAAACTCCCGAAGAAGGCTGGTTGTAGCAGTTCGCCACGTACCCAACATTGCCGTGCAGCGAGGCCTGCAGGCCGGCGCAGCTATTATCGTCAGGAAACACCCCAAAGCCCGTAGTCGAACCGTTGTAATTCGCCGTGGCCTCAAACAGCACATGTCCCCCGCTGGTCGAGTAGGTGCGATTCACCCACGCCGTGACCGTAACCGCGTTGGTGCTGCTGAGATTCACCGCCGGGATGCTTACATACTGATTGGTCCCATTCGCCGAGACGGCATTCCCGATCTTGCCGCTTACCCGACTCACTCCATTGACCAGGGTGGCCGTATTACCGCTGCCCGAAGAATCGGCCGATGTCGTACCGGAACCCTCGTTAAACGCCCAATAACCGGCTAAGCCTGACACTTGCCCGGCGGTAACGGTCAAGGTGGTGGATCCGTTGATCGCTCCCAGTGTGGCTTGGATCGTTGTGCTACCGGCACTCACTCCCGTCGCCAGACCGGTACTGTTGATGGTCGCCACCGAGGGGCTTGTCGAGGTCCAGGTCGCCGCATTGGTCAGATCCTGGTGGCTCCCGTCACTGTAGGTTCCCGTCGCCGTAAACTGCTGCGGCGCTCCCACCGCAATCGATGGATTCACCGGGGTTACGGCGATCGACACCAACGATACTCCGGCGGTCACCGTCAGACCCGTAGACCCATTGATCGATCCCGAGGCCGCTTGAATCGTCGTACTTCCGGCGCTGACGCCCGTTGCCAACCCGGTGCTGTTAATGCTCGCCACCGCAGGATTCGTCGAACTCCAGGTCACAAAGTTTGTTAGGTTCTGCAAGCTTCCGTCGCTATAGGTTCCCGTCGCCGTGAATTGCTGCGGAGTTCCCGTTCCAATCGTGGGATTGGCCGGGGTTACCGCCAGCGATGCCAGTGTCGCTGTGTAGATTTGCTGGATTTGTCCCGCCGTCAGCGCGCTGCTGTAGAGACGCAGTTCGTCCACCGTACCCGCCGCATAGGATTGCGTGCCCCCGCGAGAAAACACATAGATAGGATTGCTGCCGAAATTGTTGGTGTTGGTCGAAGTCACCAGGCTGCGGGTGGCCGTTTGTAACACCCCATCGAGGTAAAACTTTACCTCGTTCGCTCCTGCCTGGCTCTTGTCAAAGACAAAGGCCAGATGGTACCAAACTCCCGAAGAAGGCTGGTTGTAGCAGTTCGCCACGTACCCAACATTGCCGTGAACCGCGGCCTGGAGGCCGCCGCAGCTATTATCGTCAGGAAACACCCCAAAGCCCGTAGTCGAACCGTTGTAGTTCGCCGTGGCCTCAAACAGCACCGGCCCCCCGCTGGTCGAGTAGGTGCGATTCACCCACGCCGCGAGCGTAACCGCGTTGGTGCTGCTGAGATTGACTGCTGGGATGCTTACATACTGATTGGTTCCATTCGCCGAGACCGCATTCCCGATCTTGCCGCTTACCCAACTGACGCCATTGACCAGGGTGGCCGTATCACCGCTGCCCGAAGAATCGGCCGATGTCGTACCGGAACCCTCATTAAGCGCCCAATAACCGGCTAAGCCTGACACTTGTCCGGCGGTAACGGTGAGGGTCGTAGACCCGTTGATCGACCCCAACGCCGCCTGGATCGTTGTGCTTCCCGCACTCACGCCTGTCGCCAGACCGGTGCTGTTAATGGTCGCCACCCCGGGCGACGTCGAAGTCCATGTCGCCGAACTGGTCAGATCCTGGTGAGTCCCGTCACTGTAAGTTCCCGTTGCCGTAAACTGCTGCGGTGCTCCTACTGCAATCGATGGATTCACCGGGGTTACGGCGATCGACACCAACGATGCTCCGGCGGTCACCGTCAGACCCGTAGACCCATTGTTCGCTCCCGAGGTCGCTTGAATCGTCGTACTCCCGGCGCTCACGCCCGTCGCCAGACCGGTGCTGTTAATGGTAGCCACCCCAGGACTCGTCGAGCTCCAGGTCACAACATTGGTCAGATTCTGTAAGCTTCCGTCGCTATAGGTTCCCGTCGCCGTGAACTGCTGCGGAGTTCCCGTGCCAATCGTGGGATTGGCCGGGGTTACCGCCAGCGATGCCAGCGTCGCCGTGTAGATCTGTTGGATCTGTCCCCCCGTCAGCGCGCTGCTGTAGAGACGCAGTTCGTCCACCTGCCCGGAGGCATATTCGCCCGTGCCCCCGCGAGAAAACACATAGAGAGGATTGCTGCCGAAGTTGTTGGTGTTGGTCGAGGTCACCAGGCTGCGGGTGGCCGTCTGTAACACCCCATCCACGTAAAAACTTACCTCGTTGGCTCCTGCCTTACTCTTGTCAAAGACAAATGCCAGATGGTGCCATGCGCCCGAAGAAGGCTGGTTGTAGCAGTTCGCCACGTACCCCACATCGCCGTGAACAGCGGCTTGGATCCCGCCGCAGCTATTATCGTCAGGGAAGACTCCAAAGCCCGTAGTGGAACCGTTGTAATTCGCCGTGGCCTCAAACAGCACATGCCCCCCGCTGGTGGAGTAGGTGCGATTCACCCACGCCGCGAGCGTCACCGCGTTGGTGCTGCTGAGGTTGACCGCCGGAATGTTTACATACTGATTCGTTCCATTTGCCGAGACGGCATCTCCGATCTGGCCGCCAACCCAACTGACGCCATTGATCAGGGTGGCCGTATTACCGCTACCCGAAGAGTCGGCCGCCGTCGTACCGGAACCCTCATTAAACGCCCAGTAACCGGCTAGAGTTTGGGCTTGCGCGGGCATGGCAATAAGAGCAACCGCGAGCGCGAATTGAACCAATAGTGCGAGTGTAAAAGGGGCGTTTTTTTGACGAATCATAGAAATCTCTCCTAACCGGGCAAAATTGTTAACCAACGCGAAAGCTGGCGCGGGAATGGGGATACTAAGCATGCGTCCGCTGCAAGTCAGAATCTCGCGTGATCTGAAAGATCAACTCCAAATATTCAACCTGTGTTCGGTAATGCGAGCTTCTTTGTGGTATCGGGCAAGAGCAGGTCTATCCGCGGGCTGTCGACAATCGCAGAACACTACCTGTCAGCAACATGTCAGAACTTACTCGGCGTTTCGTGGAGAACAACCAATGAACAACAGCTCCGCCCGCAACTGGAGAACTTCCTGGCGCTGAACTTGCGGGAAAGCGTTTACGAATCTTAGGTCAGCCGGGATACCTTGAACCTGCCAATCGCATCCTTCAGCCGGCTTGTGACCGTGGGCAATGGCGAGTAGAAATTCCGTGTCCACCGATGTTTGACGAGGCGTCCGAGTACTTCCTCTGAAAGCACTCCGTGATCTGACGCCGCCGCATTGCTCCGCGCGTGCTCCGGCGTTCGCATTCCTGGGATGACGGTTGTAACTGCGGGATGCGAAAGGCAGAATCGCAACGCGAGATCGGGCAGTGATTCAAGGCTGGCGCCAGTGTCTGTCATCAGGCTCTGGACTCTCTCCCATACTTGCTTCTTGCGATTTCCAGAGAAGTAGTAATTCCTGAAGTCCCCATCAGGAAATATTGTCTGAGGACAAACTTTGCCTGCGAGGCTGCCTTCGTCGAAGGGAACTCTGGCGACCACTCCGATGTTGTGGTTCTGACAGTACGGAAATAATTGGTCCTCAGGAGATTGGTCGAAGACATTGTAAATAACCTGAACGCAGTCAATTAGACCAGTCTCAAGTGCGTGCAGTGCGTTCTCTGGTTCGTGATCGTTGGTGGAGATCCCTATGTACCGGACCAATCCACATTCCCGGATCTCCGCGACCGTTTCCAACCAAGCCGCGTCGTGCGCCCACTCGTCAGACCACACGTGATATTGAAGCAAATCGACGCAATCGCGCCCGAGGTTTTTCAAGCTTCGAATTAGGCATTGCAGAACGTGGTTCTTCGGAAATGTTTCCGAGAGCGGAGTCCCGGGAGGTGCAGGCCACTTTCGGTTCAGCGGCGGAATCTTGGTGGCAATGATGATTTCGTGAGAGTTTCCCAAAGCACGCGCCAGCAGTCGCTCGCTGTGACCCTCCCCATAGGCTAACGCGGTATCGAAAAAATTAATGCCGGCGTCTCTCGCTGCTACTAGGGTGCGAAGCGACGTCCCATCTTGCGCACCAATCCACGAACTTCCTCCTATTCCCCACGCCCCAAGTCCGATTTCACTAACCGCCAACTGAGTTCGGCCCAATCGCCTGTATCGCATCCCGCTATGCCCTCGTACTGCTCTTTCGCCCGGTTCCAATCTTCGCTGCGCAAGGTCTAATGAGCGTTTTGTTTCCGTTTTCCCATATGGCCAGAACTAACAAAAGTCCGCGCGAATTAACAGGGTCGTGCGAAGACTGGGCCCGCTATTACACATCGGCGCTCGACGACGCCAAGCTCTCAACCGGGCGCGCAATATTCGCCAACTGGTCCACCAGGGAAAGATACTCACTGCTCCTGGACTCCCAACTGTACGGATTAACGAACGCCCGCGCACTGGCAACTTGGCGTGATCTTAGGTTTACGTCTCGAATCAGCTTCAACATGCATTCAGCCAAAGCGTCAGCGTCGCCACTCGGGAAGAATGTGGCTACGTCATCATTGAAGTAGTACCTATCCACAGTTGTCTCAGCGAGAATGATCGGGACCCCCAATATCATGAATTCCAGGGTCTTGGTGCTGAAGGCTTCGTCCCCGAAAGAGTCTCTACGTTTAGGAACAATCCCAAGGTCGGCATTTTCGATAATCGAGGATATTTCCCGCAGAGACACAGGACGGTGAAACGAAACTCCTTCGGCGACACCGAGCTTAGCGGCGAGTTGAATAAGATCTTCCCGCGAGGGACCCTCGCCATAGATATGGAACTCGCAGTTAGGGACACGCTGCTTCACTTTGGCGAACGCACGAATTGCTATGTCCAACCCCTGGTGCCAGTTCAGCGTGCCTGGATAGAGCATGACAAATTTTCCATCGCGGCGCGTCCGGCCGCGCGGCTGAAAGACGCGTGGATCGGGATAGTTCATAAACACCGAGCACTTGGATTGCGCCACCGATCTGCCGATTAACCTCTGGTGCCAGATGTGGTTTGGTGCAATGACATGGTCGGCAAACGCGGCGGACAGGCGCTCGATCGCCAGCAGCGCAAAAAACATTGCTGACCCTGACGCGGAGCCGAACTTGGTGCCGTAGAGCTCGGGCGAGAGATCGTGGATATCGAGTACGATTCGTGCTCCCGTCAAACGCGTACTAGCCGCGGCAAATACCAGAAAATCTGGAACCGAGTGGACATGTACAAACTCGTATCGCTGGCGTGCATGTTTCAGGGCGACCCTGACTAAAGCCCGCAGAAAGAACATCGATATGCGGAGCAATGGGTACGGCGTCTATACCAAACTTTCCGCTCAAGCCAGCGGCACTATTACGACTGGGTACGGCCTTTACGTCGATACGCCGGTCTCCGCCGGAGCCTTCGGTACTAACTACGGGCTGTATATCAATAGCCAGCAAGGTCCGACGACTACCTACGCTCTTTATCAAGCCGGCTCCAGCGACAAAAGTTATTTTGCGGGAAGCATCGGGATCAACACAACTTCTCCGGCATCAAAATTAGACATCACTGCAACTGGCACATTCGGGGCAGCAGGAGTGTCCGGAATCAACTCCGAAGCGCACACTGTAACGCTTTCCGGCGCGAACCCGACGACGTACCCAACATTCTACGCAAACAGCCTTGGTGCAATGACGCTAAACGGCACCAATACCAACCAGACGGTGACGACAGGGTCGACACTTTATGTCGCCACGCCGGTTGCAGGCGCGAATGTAACGGTTACAAACCTCTACCCGATTAATACCCAGACCGGTGCGTACTTGTCATCCGGTGGTACTTGGACTAACGCTTCGGATCGCAATCTCAAAGAAGACTTTACGCCGGTCGATCCTGCGGAAATGCTCAATAAGATCAACACATTGCCGGTGACTGAATGGGACTACAAGACCGAAGGCCCAACGGTCAAACATATCGGCCCCGTCGCACAGGATTTCTACGCCGCATTTGGCGTCGGTAATAACAATACCAGCATTTCCACGATCGACCCGGCGGGAATCGCTCTGCTCGGTATCCAAGCCCTATCAAAGCAAGTTCGGAATATTCAAGGAGCATTCGGCGGCAACATTGGCACTAATGAGCCTTTGACAGTTGCGCAGCCTGTCGTTCTGCAATCAACCTTAACTGTCTTGAAGCCGGTGACCTTCTCCGGTGATACGGTTGGAGAAGCCGAAATCAAGGCCGAAGCGACTTCGGTGCGCGTCAGTTTCTCCCAACAATATCAATATCAGCCGATTGTGACGCTTACTCCAGAGGGTCAAGCCCTTACCGCATACCTAACGGACAAAGATGCTACAGGATTCACAATCAACATCGCTAATCCACTTTCTTCGGATGTCACTTTTGACTGGCATGCTTTCGGTGCTGAGGGCGCAAAACTCACAGTCTCTGATGGCACGAGCCAAGATATAACCCTGGTTCTGCCGCCGAGTAGTTCGGCAGCAGGTACTTCTGGATCAGGCACTGTCAATGCCGAACCGGCTTCTGGATCTGCGCAATCGTCGGCTTCATCCAGCGCCAATGGAAACCAAATAGATTCCGCAGGGACTGCGACTCCTGTGAGTTCGCCAGATACGACGACCTCATCAAATTTGGATTCAGCTTCAATAACGACCTCGACTCAATTGGGCGCTACTTCCTCATCTGGAACCGACAACGCAGCCCAGCCAGGTTCATCCGAGCCAGTCACGACCTCGGGATCAGATGCTCCGACAAGCAGCGCAACCGCTGCCAGCCCGCAGGGGCAGGCAGTGAATGCTGTTCAATAGGAGTTTTGAATTCGTGGCGCTCCAACAATATTGTCCGTAGTCGTCACAGTTGTGCATCACAACAAACCCATAACAATGGGCTTTTTTGTTTTCACTGCTGCACAACTTCCACAGTCCCCACATCAGAACAC
>Ga0208587_1000125_pt1 | contig 39628 bp, 39 predicted proteins | sample NGESurdeep092012_7_FD_184472 | JGI IMG/M metagenome (GOLD analysis project Ga0208587, IMG submission 184472) | Arctic peat soil microbial communities from Barrow, Alaska - NGEE Surface sample 210 deep-092012 (SPAdes) | ecosystem: Environmental > Terrestrial > Soil > Wetlands > Peat ...
CGCGGCTTGGCGCCGAGGGGAAACGTATCGCGTTTCTCCATCCAAGCGCCACGGCGGGCGTGCTGGTCGAGCTCAGCGAATTCTAGTCGAGACGGATGAAGACATTACTTCGTCGAACAGAGATCCTTCACCGGCGCCATATCGGCAGATCGAACGTACCAGCGGTCCGGTCCCTTCGCAGTGAAGAAATCCGTCACGCGCGTTACAGTTCCCCGCACGAGTTCGACCTGGAAGACGCGCTCATTGTCCGCGGCGGGCGACTCACTGAGCACGCGCGCGCGATCATGCTTGAAGCAGCGAATGAGAATGAGTTCGCGCTGTTCCATCTCCTCGCGGGGAATAACCTTGGAGTCCCGCACCGGGCCGTTCTTGTCTCCCCACGCGGTAGCCAGCGCCTGGAGATCCTGCGCACGGATCGCCGAGAGAAATGCATCGAGCGCCGGGCGTGGCCCAGCGGCGACGGGCGCGGCGGCCACCGGCGCTGGCGCCGGCACTTCGACCGTCCGCGTCTGGCAGGCGCCCGCGAACAACAGACCAATCAGCAGCAGTTTTCTCACTCGTGATCTCCCTTGGGACTGGTGCGAACCTAACGAGTCTCGCCTTTTTCCGGCAACAACGCCAGTGACTTGACGACACATGACGACAATTCCCCAGCGGCTCTACATCAACATCGACCACGTCGCGACGATTCGTCAGGCACGGCGCGGCGACGAGCCAGTGCCGGTCGACGCAGTGAGCGTCTGCGAGCGTGCCGGCGCTGACGGGATCACCGCCCACCTGCGCGAAGACAGGCGGCACATGCAGGACGCCGACATCGACGCCATCGCCGCCGCGGTGACCACGGTCTTCAACCTCGAGATCGCCGGCACCGACGAGATGATCGCTCTCGCCGAACGGCTTCGCCCGTATCAGGTGACGCTCGTGCCCGAGCGACGCGAGGAAGTCACCACCGAAGGCGGACTCAACGTGACCGCCGATCCGCCGCGCCTCGCGCGCAGTCTGCAGCGGCTGCGCGACGCCGGTATCCGCACCAGCCTCTTCATCGACGCCGATCGTGAGAGTGTTACCCGGTCGCGCGATCTTGGTGCCGACTCGGTCGAGCTGCACACCGGACGCTATGCGAACGCGTCGGGCGACCCGGCCGCGCTCGCCGCGCTGCGGGACGGCGCCGCCCTGGGCGCGTCGCTCGGACTGGCGGTGCACGCCGGTCACGGCCTCACGACGAACAACGTAGGTCCCGTGGCGGCGATTCCGGAGATCGAAGAGCTCAACATCGGGCACCATGTCGTCTCGCGCGCCATCTTCGTGGGACTCGACGCGGCGATCCGCGAGCTGCGCGCCGCGATGGACGCGGCGCGGCGCCGGCCCTAACTTCGACTCGGTCTCCCGTGTCACCACTGTTCACCAGCCTGGAGCGGGCATGACGGCCCCCACCCCCGTCGGGTACCTCGACTTCTTCATCCTCGAAGCCAGCGATTACGTCGAGCAGCTCGACACGCTGCTCGACGCCGGAGGCGCGTCGGGTCCGGATCCCGATGGGCTGCAGCGCGTGGCGCGTGCACTGCGCGGAAGCGCGACGATGGCCAAGCTGCTCTCCTTCGCGGAGGTTGCGGCGGGGGTCGAGCGGGTGGGGCGTGCGCTGCGCGAGGGTGCCCTGCACTGGGACGCCGGGCTGAGCGGCGTGGTGGTGGCGGCGGTGGACGACTGCAAGCTCCTGCTCCGTAATGTACGCACCTGGAGCGACGCGGAAGACACTCGCGCGCGCGCACGTGTCTCCGAGCTGACGCAATACGCGGCGGTGCGCAGTCCGACGCCGCTTGCGTCGCCGAGCGTGCTGGGACACGACAGCTACCTCACGACCGAAGCGTCAAACATCGGCGCGGGCCTCGAGCTGCTCGCGACGCGGCCGAGCGATCGCGACGCGGCAGCGAATGTCCTGCGTCGCGTGCGTGCGCTTCGCGGCATCGCGAGCGTGAAGGATCATCCGGCGCTCGCCGATGTCCTCGAAGCAGCCGAGCAGGCGGCACATCCGCTCGAGCTCGGCGAGCCCTCGCTCAGCGCCGAGCGCATCGCCCTCCTCGCCGCTGCCGCGACGGTGCTGCGCGGCGTGGCATCCGCGATCCGCGGCGGCGGTTCCGACGCGCCCGCGGCCGACGTCGCGCGCTTTGCCGCAGCGCTCGATGCGCTGCAGGAGCGAGAGACCGGCGCCGAGCGCGTCGTTCCCATCTCCGAGCTGTTCTACGACGATGGCGGCGCAACGATCGTGGACGCTGCGACGAACCCTCCGACCACGCCGTCCGAGCGGTTCCGCCTGGAGGCGGTGAGCCAGGGCGAGCACCTCCGGCGCCTCGTGTCCGATGCGCGCGCCGCCCGCGACGACCTCGCGCGCGAGCGCGTCCGTCGCGGGCTGCGTCAGGCGCTGCGCTCGTTGCGTCAGGCGGCGGAGAGCTTCGGCGAGAAGGACGTCGCGGACCTGGTCGCGTCGCACGACAGCGCGGTCGTCCAGCTCGACGCACGGGCACTGGAGTCGCTCGACGAGGTTGCGACGCTGCTCGCGCAGCAGGGATCGTCGTCGGCATCGATCGGCGAGCGCCTGAGTGCGCTCAGGACGCCGCGCACGCCCGTGATGACGCCGATCATGCCATCCTCGGCCATTGCGCCGCCGTCGGATGCGCCGCAGGAGCGGGTGATTCCGGCCGTCGCGGAACTCGCCGCGGCGGTGCGGACGACTGCCGCCTCGCAGGCAACGTCGGCCGCGTCGCGGCTCGGCGCTCTGCTCGACGCGGGCATCAGGAATCTCGGCTCGCTCGGGCAAACGCCGCTCAGCGTTCCCGCGGTGATCGCCGAACAGCCTCCCGTGCCCATCGACGTGCTGCTGTATCGCGGGCGGGCGGCCATTGAACGATGTGTACAGATTCGCGACGAGGTGAGAGGCGGCGGCGGAACGCTGGATGCCGATGCGCTCGACGAGCTCTTCGACCTGCTCGACCTCGCGCTCACGGACTGACCTGACATGAAATTCGGCTGGCGCAGTGCACTCGGCATCGCTCTGAGCGCCGTTCTTCTCTATCTCGCGTTCAAGGACATCGAGTTCGCAAAGGTCGTCGCGAACGTGCGCAAGGCGAATGTCGGATTGCTCGCGCTCTCCGCGGTCACGGCGACGTTCATCTTTCCACTGCGCGCGCGCCGCTGGCGGCCGATTCTCGATCCGGTCGCGCCGGATCTTCCCTTCGACGTGCTGTGGCGGCCGACGGCGATCGGAATGATGATCAACAACGTGGTGCCTGCGCGCGCCGGCGAGATCGCGCGCGCGTACGCCTTGTCGCGATTCGCGCCGAAGGTGCCCTTCCCCGCCGCCTTCGCGTCGCTGGCCGTCGACCGTTTGTTCGACGCCGTCGTGCTCCTGATGTTGATGTTCGGTGCCATGCTCGATCCCGCCTTTCCAGCGGGCGCGCAAGTGTTTGGCGTGTCGATGACGAGCATCGCCATCAAGGGGATCGCCTTTGTCGTCCTCGTCCTCGCCGCGATGTACGCGATGGTGCTCTCTCCGTCACGCGTGCTCGCGCTGTACGAAGTCGTCGCGCGCCGCATCGCGCCGAAGCTCGAGGCCAAGGGACGCGTCGCGCTCGTCGCGCTCACTCATGGACTGAGTGTCCTTCGCACGCCGGGCCGCTTCGCCGCGGTCTTCGGGTGGACGCTCGTACACTGGCTGCTCAATGCCTTCGCCTTCTGGATCGCCTTCCGGGCGGTCGGCATCACCGCGCCGTACAGTGCCGCGCTCTTCCTGCAGGGCGTCATCGCCATTGGCGTCGCCGCTCCGCAGGCACCGGGGTTCTTCGGCGTGTTCGAGCTGTTCGGCAAGGAAGGTCTCCGCCTCTATGGCGTGAGCCCGGATGCCGCGGTCACGTGGGCCATCGGATTTCACTTTCTGTCCTTCGTGCCCATCACGCTCATCGGCGCCTGGTACTTCATTCGCGCCGGACTCTCTTTTGGCGAGATCGGCAGCGTGGAGACCGACGGTCCGGCGAGCACTGGCGCGCTGCCCCCTGCGTCGCCACCCGCGTGAGCGGCCGCGTGAGCGGCCGCGGCCTCCCGGGCGCAGCGCGCGGCGCACGCGCAGTCGAGATCGCGGCGCAGGCGAAGGTCAATCTCCGGCTGCGCATTCTCGCCCGCGAGACCACGGGATACCATCAGCTCGAGACCCTGTTTCTCCGCCTCGCGCTGGCGGATACGGTGCGCGTACGTCGCACCAGTGTCGCCCGCACCCTTGATGTCGTTGGCGACGGGGACCTCACCGCGCTCGGCGCACCAGAGCGCAATCTCGCCTGGCACGCCGCGGATGCGTACTTCGACGCAACCGGAATGAAGGGCGGATTCGCCCTCGAGATCACGAAGCGAATTCCTGTGGGCGGAGGACTCGGCGGGGGGAGTGCCGACGCAGGCGCCGTGCTCCGCGCGCTCGACGCGATGGCGGACGAGCCGCTCGGTGCGCCGGCCCTGCTGACGCTCGCCGCGCAGCTCGGCGCCGACGTGCCCTTCCTCGCGAGCGACCACGCCTATGCGCTCGCGTGGGGGCGTGGAGAGCGGATGCTGGCGCTCGCGCCTCCCCCTTCGCGTGCCGCGCTGCTCATCGTGCCAGGATTCGGCGTCAACACGGGCGCCGCCTATGGATGGCTCGCCGAGTCGCGCGACGCGGCGGATGTCGCGGGAGGCGGCGAGACGATCGCGCTCGACCCCGAAGCGCTCTCGGCGTGGGACAGCCTCGCGCCGCTCGCCGAGAATGACTTCGAGCGCGTCGTGGCGGGGCGGCATCCCGAGATCGCGGAGCATGTCGCCGCGCTGCGGTCGCTCGGGTGCATCGTGGCGATGATGAGCGGATCGGGCTCGACCGTGTTCGGCGTTGGCGAGTCGTCGGCCTTCGAGTTCGTCGCGGCGAATGCGGCGCATGCCGTGCCCGGCGACGAGGCGCGCTACATTCGGACGCGTACGGCGTCGCGAGTTGAGCCGCTCTCGGTGATCGAGTAGGTTTGTGGGCTCGTGGATTCTGCTGCCCCTTCGTCCAATGGCAGGACAGCGGCCTTTGGAGCCGCGAATCTTGGTTCGAATCCAAGAGGGGCAACTGCAGTTCGCAGGAATTGACTAAGTCGCTGCTCTACCTTATCTTACAAGGCTCTGCATGGACGGGCTCACCGCACCCGCTCGCGGGTTCAAGCTGTTGTCGGGGACGGGGAACCGGCCACTGGCAGAGGAGATCGCGAAGCATCTGGGGATAGGGTTGTGCAAGCTGACCTGCACCCGGTTCGCTGACGGCGAGATTTTCGTCCGCATCGATGAGAACGTCCGCGGCAACGACGTCTTCATCGTGCAGAGTACCAACCCGCCCGCCGAGAACATCATGGAGCTTCTGCTCCTGATCGACGCGGCGAAGCGGGCGAGCGCGGCACGGGTCACGGTCGTGATGCCGTATTACGGGTATGCGCGGCAGGACAGGAAAGACCAGCCGCGGGTAGCAATCGGGGCGAAGCTCCTGGCGAACATGATCGTGGGAGCGGGCGCCGACCGGGTGTTGGGAATCGATTTTCATCAACACCAACTGCAGGGGTTCTTCGACATCCCCGTCGATCATCTCTACGCGATACCGGTGCTGACGGCGCACTTCAAGAAGAAGCAGTTGAAGGACACGGTCATCGTGGCTCCCGACGTGGGCTCGGCCAAGATGGCGCGCGGATTCGCGAAACGGCTCGATGCATCGCTCGCGATCATCGACAAGCGTCGGCCCCGTGCGAACGTGAGCGAGGTGGTGAACGTGGTCGGAGAGGTGGAAGGACGCGATTGCATCCTCGCCGACGACATGATCGATACGGCTGGTACGATTTCGGAAGCGGCGCACGCTCTGATGCGGTTGGGCGCGAACTCGGTGTACGCCTGCGCGACGCATGCGCTGCTGAGCGGGCCGGCCATACAGCGGCTGACGGATGCACCGATCGTCGAGGTCGCGGTGACCGACACGATTCTGCTGCCGCCGGAGCGGCGGTTCGATCGGCTGACGATTCTGTCGGTGGGCGAGTTGTTGAGCAAGGCGATTCGGTACACGCACGCGGAGCAGTCGGTGAGCTCGTTGTTCGAATGACTTTCTGTTTCGGTACAAGGTTCAGAGTCGAAGGTAGAAAGTAGAAAGTACGTCTCCGCGATTACGCCAACTTCCTTGGCACCGGCATGGTAGGGCGGACGCAGCCGCCTGAGAGTAGCACCGGCATCGCGGTTCGCTGCAGTCGAAGCACGCACGATCAGGACTACATCAATGGCATCCGCATCTCTCAGCGCTGAAACGCGCACTGATTCCGGCAAGGGCGTCGCCCGCAAGCTCCGCGCGGCCGGCCGCGTCCCCGGCGTCGTATACGGTCACGGTCGCGAGACGCAGTCGCTCTCCCTCGTAGCGCGCGACCTCGACAAGCTGCTGTCGTCGATCGCCGTCAGCAGCACGATCGTCGAGCTCGGACTCGGCGGCGCGACCACGAGGACCCTCATTCGTGAGATCCAGCGCCACCCGTTCAAGAAGATGATCATGCACATCGACTTTCAGGAGCTCGTCGCCGGTGAGAAGATCATGGTGGACCTTCCGCTCGTGTTCGTCGGTGTTCCCGAGGGCGTCCGCCTCAGCGGCGCGCTGCTCGAGCAGATCCTGCACACCATCGAAGTGCGCGTCGATCCGGCGAGCATCCCGAACCACATCGACGTCGACGTCACGCATCTTGCGATGGGTCACTCGCTCCACGTCCGCGACCTCAAGCTCCCCGAGGGCATCGAGGTTTTGTCGGACGAGGATGCAACGATCTGCGCCGTGATCGCGCCGCGCGCCGTCGTCGAGGCCGTAGTCGAAGTCGCCGAGCCCGGCGTCGTCGAGCCCGAGCTGATCCGCAAGGCGAAAGAAGACGAAGACGTGAAGTAAGATTCGCGCGTTCCTCGCAGCACTCACGCGACGGCTCCTCCCTTCCGGGGCGGAGCCGTCGTTGCGTTCAGACGACGAGACGACACCAATGAAGGTGATTCTGGGCCTCGGAAATCCGGGGAAAGAGTACGAGCACACCCGCCACAACGTGGGCTGGTGGCTTGTGGACTATCTCGCCGACCGCTGGCATTTCGACGGCTGGAAGAAGGACGGCCAGGCGAAGGTCGCGCAGGGGCATCTCACCGGCGTGAAGGAAACCGTGCGTCTCGTGAAGCCGCAGACGTACATGAATCTCTCCGGGGGCGTGCTCGTGCAGTACGCGCGGCGTCCCTTCTGGTCGGCGGCAACCGACCTGCTCGTGGTGGTGGACGACGTGGCGATTCCGTCAGGAACCTGGCGTATCCGCGCCGAGGGGGGAGCGGGAGGCCACAACGGGCTCAAGTCGATTCGGCAGGCACTGGGGACGCCGCAGTATGCTCGCCTGCGGATCGGGGTTGGCGATCCCGAGCGGACGTCGGGTGGACCGCTGACGGATTTCGTGCTCGGGGCGGTAGGGAAGCGGGACGCTGAGGCGATTCGCGCGCTGTTTCCGGTGATGGCCGAGGCAGTTGAGGAGTTCGTGCGCTCGGGGATCAAGGGCGCGTTGGATGTGCAGTCGCGGAGCGCACCGGGCAAGAGCAACTGATCAGGAGGGGTCAGGCTTCAGGTGCTCAGGCGTCCGCTCAAGCCGACAGGGGATCAGGGGGTGTGGCATCATGAATCGCGATGGACAACCGATGCGCCTTCTGCCAGGCGATTAGCTTCCGAAAGTCTCGCATCCCTCATCGTCGTTTCTCCGCCATTTCAGCGTCACCCCTTTCTCGCACTTCTCGTCGTTTCCATGCTCAGACTCGGCATCGTCGGCCTTCCGAACGTCGGCAAGTCCACCCTCTTCAACGCCCTCACCAGCGCCGGCGTCCTCGCCGCGAACTATCCGTTCGCGACGAAAGATCCGAACATCGGCCGCGTGAATGTGCCCGATGACCGCCTTGCCGCGCTGGCAAAGGTCGTCGCGCCGCAGCGCATCGTTCCCGCGGCCGTGGAGTTCGTCGACATCGCCGGCCTCGTCGAGGGCGCGAGCAAGGGTGAAGGACTCGGCAATCAGTTTCTCGCCAACATTCGCGAGACCGATGCGATCGTCCATGTCGTCCGCTGCTTCGACGACGACGACATCCTGCACGTCATGGGCTCCGTCGATCCGGTGCGCGATCGCGAGGTCATCGAGTTCGAGCTCGCGCTCGCCGATCTCGCCACCGTCGAGAAGCGGCTCGATCGCGTGAGGCGCTCGGCCAAGACGGGTGACAAGGAAGCACTCGCCGAGCTGCCCACGCTCGAGCGGGCGCACGAGTTTCTCAAGGAGGGCAAAGGGCTGTGGGAGGCGAAGCTCGACGCCGGTCAGCGTGCGCTCCTCAAGCCACTCTCGCTGATGACGGCGAAGCCAATCCTGTATGCCGCGAACGTCACCGACGCGGAGCTCTCAGGCGAGGAAGGCCCGCACCTCACGGCGCTGCGCAAGGCAATCGAGGAGAGCGGCGAGCTGGCCGAGATCGTTCCCTTCTCCGCGAAGATCGAGAGCGAGCTCGCCGAGTTGCCGCCCGAAGATCGTCAGGAGTTTCTCGCCACGCTCGGACTCGAGAGCGCGGGGCTCGATCGCCTGATCAAGGGTGGCTACCACCTGCTCGGCCTGCAGACGTACTTCACAGCGGGGGAGCCGGAAGTGCGCGCGTGGACGATTCATCGCGGCGACACCGCTCCGCAGGCGGCGGGCGTGATTCACACTGACTTCGAGCGGGGCTTCATCAAGGCTGAGACGGCAGGCTATGACGATTTCATCCGCAACGACGGATGGAAGGGCGTGAAAGACAAGGGGCTGATGCGGCAGGAAGGAAAGGAGTACGTCGTGAAGGACGGCGACGTGCTCCTCTTTCGCTTCAACGTCTGATTCGGTCGGAGCTGATTGCGATCTGAGCGCGGCTCACCGGTGGCCGAACATCCTGTACTGCCAGATGTCAAAGGCGGCTTGAATCGTGACGAGCACGCCGAGCGTCACGGGGTGAACCGCCCACCGCGGCGCACTCGGCGACCGGCGAAGAATCACCCAGGCGAGCGTCATCATGGCCGACTCGATTGCGAAGTCGACGGCCTGGAATCGATAGAGGTTGAAACCCTCCGACGGCCCGCCGAACCAGAACGACTTGAAGCCGGTCGCGAAATCGAACACGACGTGCAGGAGCACCATCGCTCCCGCGAGCAACGCGGTGACGCGGCGATGCCAGATGCCCCACGCCAGCGCCGCCATCGCAACCGTGAGCACGAGAACGGCGGGAAAGGCGTGCGTGTACATCTCGCATGGTGTACGACACGCCCGTCCCTTCGGTAGCACGAAATCGGCGAGGTCGGGCAGCATCGTGGCGACGACCAGGGCCACGAGCTCCGCTCGAGGCCAACGTGCCCGCGCCGCGTACGCGAGGCTCACATGTCCCGTTACCACGCGGGCAAGTCCATTGTCATGGATGCCAAAACTAGCGAGCCGCGAGCGCGGCGGGCGTCGGGGTGTGGGTAGGTCAGTAGCACTCCCCTTCACCTGAGCCCCTCCCCGGACTATCTTTAAGGGCTGCTACAAGCCGGGACTGCTCACGCCATTGTGGGCTCCGGAAAATACATTTCCCCTCCTCCCGCTTCGGCAAACCAGCGGGGGGCTGGATTTCCGTCCAAAGGGAGGATTGCCAGGATATGCCACGTCCATACGAGGCGGTCTACATCTTCGACTCCACGCTCGAAGACAGTGCCGTCACCGAGAAGCTTGACCGCTTCCACACACTCCTCGGTACGTCCGGGGAGATGAAGGTCGATCACTGGGGACGCCGCCAGCTCGCGTACCCGATCGGTCACCGCGAAAACGGCTACTACGCCGTTGCGCGCTTCGAGGCCGAGTCGGCCGGCATTCCCGAGTACGAGCGCGCGCTCAAGCTCGACGAGAGTGTCATCCGCTACCTGCTCACCATCTTCGAGAATGCAGTCGGCGCCCCGCCGATGACCGAAGAGGAGCTCGCCCTCGCAAAGAAGCGTGGCGACGACGACGACGAGGACGAGGAGTAGACCATGCGACGCCCATCGAAGGCTTGCCCGTTCTGCGAGACTCGCGTCCGCTTCGTGGATTACAAGGACGAGCGCACGCTCGGCCGCTTCATCACCGATCACGGAAAGATCCTGCCCAGCCGCTTGAGCGGCGTGTGCGCGCGGCATCAGCGTCAGCTGAGCACCGCGATCAAGCGCGCTCGCTACCTGGCGCTGCTTCCGTACACGCGGGGTCTGCAGGGATAACATGCAGGACGCCGCGCCCCCGGCGCCGTCCGAACGCGGGTGGGGGAAGCTCCTCCTCGCGCTCGCGGCGTTTCTCTTCATTCCATGGATGCCACCGCTGCGTGCGCTGCTGCCGGTGGAGGAGACGCTGTTGCTCCTCCTCCCGGCGCTCGCGGCGTGCTGTCTGGTGGGCTGGTGGGCCGGGGGACGGTTCGCACTCGCGGTGATCTGGGTTGGACTCGCGGGATGGGCGCTTGCCCAGCCCGCAGTGCCGGGGTCGTTCTACAACCTCGTGCGCGGGTGGAGTCTGCTGCTCGCGGGAGCGTTCGGTCTGGTCTGCCTGTTCGGAGCTCAGCGCCCGTTCTTCTCGCGCGCGCTCACGACGCTCTCGCTCGCCCTCGTGCTCGTGCTCATGATGAGCGCGCGCGGCCCGCTTACGCCCACGCGGGCACAGCAGGCAGTCGAGGTCGAGTTCGCTCGGCGCAACACGGAGTCGATGGCGATGCTTCGCTCGTTCATGAAGGAGCATCCGGATGTCGTTCAGGCGATGCCGCAGATGGGATCGCTGCCGGACGAGTTCGATCAGCAGTTGAAGCTCATGGCGCAAACGGGAGTGGGACTCTTTCCCTCCCTGTTGCTCCTCGAGTCGCTGGTGGCCCTCGCGCTCGCGTGGGCGACGTTCCACCGTCTCTCGCGGATGCGTCTCGGCGCGCCGCTGGGGCATCTGAAGGATTTTCGCTTCAACGACCAGCTCGTCTGGGGGTTGATCGCCGGCCTTGCGATCGTGTTCGTGCCGGCGCTCGATTTCCTCGGAGGAACGGGTCGCAACCTGCTCGTCTTTTTCGGCGCGCTCTACGCGATACGCGGGTTCGGAGTGCTCTCCTGGTTTTTGGCGCCAGGAGCGCTCGCCGTCGTGCTGCTCGTGGGGTTCGCCATGTTGTGGTGGCCGGTGCTGAATGCGGTCGCCGTGCTCGGGTTCATGCTCCTGGCGCTCGCCGCCTTCGGGCTCGGCCTGGGTGACACTTGGGCCGACTGGCGCCGCCGTGCGCGCCCTACCACGTAACTAGAGGGTTCTATCATGGAAATCATTCTTCGGCGGACGGTCGAGAACCTCGGACATCCCGGGGACGTCGTCACGGTCAAGAACGGCTATGCACGCAACTTCCTCCTGCCCCGCGGCTTCGCGTTCGAGGCAACGCCGGGCAACCTCAAGCGCATCGGCGCGGAGCGGAGGGGCCTCGAGGTGGCAGAGAACGACCGTCGCGACAGCGCGGGAGATCTCGCCAAGAAGCTCGAGGAGGTGCAGCTCACCTTCTCGGCGCGTGTTGGCGAGGAAGGCAAGCTGTTCGGGTCGGTGACGTCGGCCGACATCGCGGAGCAGCTCGCCACGCAGGGCTTCAACATCGACAAGCGTCTCATCGACCTTCACGACCCGATCAAGGCGCTCGGGGTCTATCGCGTTCCGGTCAAGCTGCATGCGGATGTGAAGCCCGAGATCAGAGTGTGGGTGATCAAGCAGTAAACGCTTTTCGCCGCGTTTTACCACGTATTCTGTACGTTGTATTACACGGTACTGAGATCGAAGGGAGGCCACTGGGAGCTGTAGACCCATCCCGGTGGCTCAGCCTTCATGGTCGCCAACGTTCAACGTTGTAATGATTCGTCCTGTCGGCACTGCGGGTCTATGGATCCCAGTGGCCGGTATGCCATTCGTCGTACCTGAGTACAACGTACGAGATGCGAGCAGTTAACGCCGTGAAGTGATCAGATGCCAGCTTCCAAAAAATCATCGCAGAAGTCGAACACCTTGGAGCTCGCGCAGCGCGCCGCGGCCATTCTGCTCGACCGCAAGGCGAACGACGTCGTGCTCTTGAGCCTGAAGGGGGTTTCCGACATGACGGACTACTTCCTCATCGCCAGCGGCACCTCCGACACGCATGTTCGTGCGCTCGGCAATGCCGTGCTGGAAGACATGAAGAAGGAAACGGGGCAGATGGCGAACCATTCCGAAGGTCTGGCTCAGGGCCGGTGGGTGCTGCTCGACTACTTTGATTTTGTGGTGCACGTGTTTCACCCGACATTGCGCAACTTCTATCAGATCGAGCGTCTGTGGGCCGATGCGCAGGTCGTGCCGGTCACCGCGGGCGTCGGGCGCTGACGGGACCAGCGTTCGCCTACACCACCCCTCGGCGGAGGGAGCTCTTGTGACCGTGCGAACGACGCTGCTGACGTTAGCGCTCGCGCTCGCGGCCTGTGGTCGCGGAGACCGGCAGGATACGCCTTCCACGCAGGCGACCGCGTCGGCGACCGCACCACGCGGGCCGGACCATCTCGTGCTGCGCGTTCCGCGCACTGGCGGAGAGGCACGCGTGTACGCCTACCCGCGGCTCGACACGGTGATGTGGAGCGCATCCGCGGCGCCCGCCCTCTCTCGCGTGCTGGCCTTCGACGACGAGGCGGGCAGCATCGCCTTCGTCGACGCGAAGGGCGCGCCGGCGCGTATCGACTTCCGGCAGGGCGTCGCGAGCACCGTGACCAAGGCGAAGCTCACCGGCCTTGCGTCGTGGGACGGGTCGAACATCTACGGCATCGCCGCCGATGGGTCGGTTGAGCGCTACGGACCGAATAGCCCGTGGAAATGGCGGCCGAAGCTGCCGGCTCGCGCTGTCTTCCCGCAGCCCGATGCAACGCTGCTCGTGCTCGCGCAGCGCGCCGAAGGCAGCGTCGTGTGGCGGTTGCGCCCTCCCGCCACGCGCATCGTGGATTCGGTGGCGCTCGGCAAGGTGAACCGAACGCTGCGCACGCAGGTGGGTGACCGGCTCTACCTGGGCTCCGGGCGCGAGCTCATGGGGGTGCGCACACGCACGATGCAGCGCACGGCAAGCATCGAGTTCAGTGACGAGATCGAATCGCTCGAGGCGACGCCAAGCGGCGACCGCGTGTTCGTCATCACGCGCGGTGGGACGACCATCGACGTCGTGGACCGCTTTCGCGAGGTGATCAGCGGGCACATCGAGATCGGTCGCCACGTGACGGACATGCGCGTGGATCCGCTCGGCCGATACCTGCTGGCGCGTCCGGAAGGACGTGACAGCGCGCTCGTGATTGCGGTCGGGACCAATCGTGTGATTGGCGCGGTCGCGACGACGTGGCGTGAGGACCTCCCGTTCGTGGCGCCGGACGGTGGCATTGCACTCGCGCAGGAGCCGGACGTCGTCGTCGTAGATGGCGAGACGCTCCGCTCCAAGGTGCGCGTGCGCGGAGGAGCGGCGGACTACTGGTATGCGTTCCGGTGGACGGGCTTCCGTCCGCGCGACGCGCGGCTCGATCGCCCGGTGGAATTCGGCGGTGCAGCCACAGACAGCTCCGCTGCACCCGGCGTTTCCACGGTACCCAAGCCCGATTCGGCCGCAGCCCGGCCACCTGCCCGCGATACCACCGCGCGTCGTGCCACGGGCTTCACCGTCTCGTTCGCGGCACTGCTCGTGCCCGAGAAAGCCCGCGAGCTGGCTGCCACGATTCGCGTTGGCAACGAGAACGCGCGTGTCGTCACAGCCATGCGCGATGGCGCGACGATCTATCGCGTCGTGATGGGTCCGTATTCAACGCGTGACGAGGCCGAGCGCGTGGGACGGGACTCGAAGCAGTCCTACTGGGTGTACGAGGGAGGTCCGTGACCCTTCCGCTCGACTGGTCGGAGCGGGGACGCGAGATCAGCGCGATGCTGGACTCTTGTCACGCCGTCGTCATTGTCGGGAGTGATGCGTCGGCGACCGCCGAGGTCGCCTTGGGTGCGGCCCGAGCCCAGGCCTGGTATCGCCGCGTCGCGGTGGGCGATCTGTTCGGCGAAGCGCCGCCGGTGCAAGCACTCGTGACGAGCGATGACCCGCATGGCATCGTTGACAGCTTTCTTTTCGGCGTCTCGCTGAACCGGATCGCACAACTGGTACCGGACGCCGGAGAGCTATTCATCCTGCCGAGCGGCGCGGTGCCGATCGACTACGACGAACTGCTTGCGCTGCCACGCTGGCGCCGACTCGCGGCGGGCTTTCGCGAGGTGGGAGCACTGCTCCTTCTGATCGTGCCGGCGGATGCGGCTCGGCTGCGCGACCTGGTGGATGCGACGGACGGCGCCGTGATTGTCGGCGACGTGGTGCCGGCTGACCTCGCGGTGGCCCAATCACTCGCCTGGCTGCGCTCGAGGCGGAGCGGCCCGACCGCCCTCGCTGGTGCGGCGCCATTGGCGGTGGTGGAGGCTGCGCGAGCCAAGCCGCGCCGCGACCGGCGCCGCATGATCGCGGGTGTGGCGGGGATCCTGCTCGCCGCGGGCCTCGCGGGTGCGGCGCTCTGGTTTGCGTATCGGCCATTCGCCTCTGCACGACCGCCGCGGCGCGGAGTAACGCCCGCCGCGTCACCGTTGGCGAGCCGATTGCAGACCGATAGCACTGCCCTCGCACACACCGACAGCGTGCGCCTCGACAGCGCCGCCCGCACGGCGAGTGCGGCGCTCGCGGCCGATTCCTTTCCCCTCCAGGCTCCGGCCAACGCGACGGATTCAGCCGCGGCGTCGGCATGGGCCGTCCGACTCGAGCAGACGAACACGAAGTCGGGCGCTATCTTGGATCTTCGCGGACGATTCGAGACGGTGCCAGCGGGGACATATGGCTTCGACTTGCGCACGCGGTTCTTTCTGCTCGTCGCCGGCGCGTATCCCACGCGCGTCGGAGCGGAGTCGCTGCTCGTGCAGCTCCGCGCACATCGGATTCTCGCTCCCGGACTCGGGAGCGTGACATCACTGCCCTTTGCTTTTCTGGTGCAGCCAGACGTTCCCGTGGCGGACGTTCCGTCGCGCCTCGCGCGCTTCGCGGCGCGCGGACAACCTGTCTACGCGCTTCGCCAGCCGAACGGCGCGGCGCATCTTTATTTCGGCGCCTACGAGAGCCCGCAACAAGCGGCCCTCGCCGTGCCCACAGTCCGTGAGGCTGGATTGACGCCGACGCTGGTCTATCGAATCGGGAGAGTGTTCTAGTGCGGTTGACCAAGCTCGAGCTGCACGGTTTCAAATCCTTCGCCGACGCCACGCAGCTCGTCTTCGAGCCCGGCGTCACGGCGATCGTGGGTCCCAACGGGTGTGGAAAGTCCAACGTCTCCGACGCCGTGCGCTGGGTGCTCGGCGAGCAGCGTGCGCGCCTGATGCGCGGCGCCAGGATGGACGAAGTCATCTTTCAGGGATCGTCCGCGCGGCGTGCCGTGAACGTCGCCGAAGTGTCGCTGCACTTCTCGAATGACGAGGGGATTCTTCCCGTGCCCTTCAAGGAAGTGGTCATCACGCGGCGGCTCTCGCGCTCGGGTGACAGCGACTACTTCCTCAATCGCGCGCCCTGCCGGCTGCGCGACATCTCGGACATGCTGCGTGGCACCGGCCTGGGTGCCGGCACCGGCGTCGTGATCGAGAGCAGGATGATCGACGCCCTGCTCTCCGATCGGCCCGACGAGCGGCGGGAGTTGTTCGAGGAAGCGGCTGGCGTCGGGCTCTATCGTGATCGCCGCCGCACGACGGAGCGGCGCCTCGAAGAGACGATGGGCGACCTCCAGAGACTCGATGATCTCATCAATGAGGTGTCCAGTCAAGTGAGGAGTCTGACCCGTCAGCGCCGACGCGCCGAGCGACACAGCGAGATCATGGTGCGCCGTTTCACGGTGGAGCTTTCACTCGCCGCGCGATCGATGGACGCGTGGCGCGAAGAGCTCGCGCGCCTCGAGATTCGCGTCGCCGAACTGCGCGAGCAGCTTCCGGCCGCGGAAGCAGGGACGGCCGAGGCCGAGCTGGCGCGAGAGATGGCCCATGGCGCTCGCGCCGCATCAGAGGCGCAGCGCAACGAGCTCTCGCGTCTCGTCGGTGCACAGCGCGAGCAGGTGCAGCGCATTCGTGGCGAGATGGCGGTGGCCGAAGAGCGTCAGCGCAACGCGACCACGCGCCGCCAGCGCGCCGAAGCGGAAGCAACCGCTGGCGAGCAGACCGGCACGCAGATCGCCGCGGAGCGGGAGATCGCCGCCGGGGAGCGTGCACGGGTCGAGGAGGAGTTGACGCAGGCCGACGCCGAGCTGGCCCAGCATCAGGAGGCCGAGAACGAAGTGCGTCGTCTCGTTGCCGACGCGCGCGCCGCCGTGGAGAGCGCGGAGCGTCATCTCCGCGAGACACAGGACCGCGCGCGCCGGCTGGAGCACGAACGCGAGCGCGCCCTGCGCGAGCTCGACGAGGTCACGCAACGCACCGAGGCGCTCGCCCTCGAGCGCGCACAGCTCGAGGACGCGCTCGCGCTGTCGTTGCGCGAGCAGGAGGAGTCGCAAGCCGATGTGGACGCCGCGCAGGCGATGGCGACGGAATCTGCCGGTGATCTGGAGACGGCTCGCGCGACCGATCGCGAAGCGCGTGAGCGTGAGTCGCTCGCGCGCGCGGAGCTCTTCCGCGCCGACGAAGCGCTGACCGCGCTGCAGGGGCGCGTCAATGCGCTCGAGCAGCTCGAGCGCGATCGTGTCGGACTGGCTCCGGCCGCATCGAGCCTGCTGAAGGAGCGTGAGCAGTTCGGCGAGGGTGCCATTCTCGGTCCTCTGTCCGACTTCATCGGCGCCGACCAGGGCTCCGCGCTGCTCGTCGAGAAGTTCCTCGGGAACTCGGTGCACGCGGTTCTCGTGCGCGACAGCGCCGCCGCCGATGCGGTGCGTGCATGGCACTCGGTGGCGAATCCGGGTCCCCTGCTCCTTCTGCCGCTCGACGCGATGACGGAAGAGGTGGCCGGTGAGCCGCTCCCGGACGCGCTCGCGCACCTCGTGAACGCTGCCGCCCCCGCTCGTGCGTGGGTGCGCAATCTGCTCGGCCATGTGCATTCGGTTGACGGCGGCAATGCCTTCGTCGACGCGCGGGGCGCGGTGTGGCTCCCTGGCAGCACGGCCGGCCCCGGGCCGCTTCGCCGCCGCGCGGAGCTCGCCGAGCTGCGCACCGAGCTGACGAATCTCGAGCGCGCTCGGCAGGAAGCGTCGCAGACCGCCGACGAGATGCGAGAGGCGCTCTCGCTCAGCGAGCGTCGCGTGGTGGAGGCGACGGAAGCTGCTTCGCTCGCGCAACAACAGGCGCGTGCCACGGTTGAGAAGCATGCGGAGCTCGGGCGCCGCGTCGTTCGCGCGACCAGGGAAGCACAGGACGCTGCCGCGCTGTCCGATCGTCTGGATGCTCGGCGCGCTGAGCTTGGGCTACGTGGCAGTGCGCTCGACGCGGATGCGGCGACTCTCGCCGCGGAGTCAACGGCGCACGAGCAGGTGATCGCGGATGCCCGGCAGCGCGCGTCCGAAGCAGAGCTCGGGCAGGATGAGGCACGCGAGCTGCGCACGAAGTGGCAGGTCGAGCAGGCGCAGGCCCGTGCCCGCGTCCAGATGGCGGTGGACCGCGAGCGCCGCCTCTCGCAGGAGGTCGCCACCGCATCGCAGCGGCTCGCGCAGCTTCGCATCGAGCTCAGCGAGCTCGCGCAGTCGGACAGCGCGCTCGCCGAGCAGATGGCGGCATGGACGCTCGATCTCGAGACGCGCGAGGCCACGCTCACCGATGGTGAGACCAGCCTGTCCGACGCCGAGACGGCGGTTCGGATGGCTGACGAAACGCTCACGGCGATCGAAACGGTGCTGAGCGAAGTTCGCCGCCGCTCGAGTGCCGTCAGCGACGAGCTCCATCATGCGGAACTCCGCTTCACCGAGCTCTCCGGCCGCCGGCTGGCGATTCGCGAGCGTCTCGAGACGGAGTGGAAGCGTCCGCTCGATGAGATGATCGCCGAGGTGCCGCCGGTGGACCTGGATGACGAGGCGTTGAAGGCAGAGGCCGACGATCTCCGTCGCCAGCTCGATCAGCTCGGTCCGGTCAATGTGCTCGCGATCGAAGAGCATGACGAAACCGTGAAGCGGCACGACTTCCTCGTAGCGCAGCGCACGGACCTCTTCGAGGCTCGGGCGTCTCTCTTGCAAGCCATCAAGGAGATCGACGCGACGGCGCGCGAGCTGTTCATGGCGACCTTCGAGCAGGTGCGTGTGAATTTCCGCGAGATCTTCATGTCGCTCTTCGGCGGCGGCGAATGCGATCTACGCCTGGAAGATCGAGACGCCCCATTGGACTGCGACATCGAGATCCATGCGTCCCCTCGTGGCAAGAAGACGCAGCGGATCAACCTGCTGTCGAGCGGAGAGCGCGCGCTCGTCGCGCTCTCGCTGCTCTTCGGCATCTTCCTCACGAAGCCGAGCCCGTTCTGTCTGCTCGACGAAGTGGACGCGCCGCTCGACGACGCCAACGTCGGCCGTTTCGTCAAGATGCTGACGCAGTTCAAGGACCGGACACAGTTCATCGTCATCACGCACAACCCACGCACGACGACGGAAGCCGGCGACGCCGTCTATGGGGTGACGATGCAGGAGCCTGGCGTATCGTCGCTCGTCAGCGTGCGGATGAAGGGTCCGTCCACCGAAGCGGTATCCACGGCTCCGGCCGCCGAGGCACCTGTGGCGGAGGAAGAAGCCGCCGTCTCGTGAGGCGCCTGCCCGTCGCCGTATCGGCGGCACCGCAGATTCTCTTTCTCGGACGCTGATGCGTCTCACCACACTCGGCACGGGAACGATCGCCCTCTCGCCCGAGCGCGTCTGCGCCGGGCATCTCGTCGAGGCGGGCGCGGTGCGTCTCCTCCTCGACTGCGGCAGCGGCGTGTCGCATCGCCTCGCCGAGAAGGGCGTCGCGTGGCGGGAGATCACGCACGTCGCCTTCACGCACTTTCATCTCGACCATATCTCCGACTTCGCGACGTTGGTCTTCGCGTGGAAGTACGGTGATCTGCCGGGACGCAGCGCCCCGCTCATGGTGATCGGACCGGAAGGCACGGCAGCGCTGCTCGGGCGACTCGCCGATGCATTCGGCGACTGGCTGCGCGCCCCTGGCTTCGAGATCGCAGTGATCGAGATCGCGGCCGGCGCGACGCTGGACCTCGGCGACGGCGTGCTGCTCGCGGCGATGAAAGTTCCCCATACGGCGGAAAGTGTGGCATATTCCATCTCGCGTGGCGGGCGTCGCATCGTCTACACCGGCGACACGGGGTACGACCCCATGTTCGGCGAGTGGGCGCGAGGCGCCGACGTGCTGCTGTGCGAGTGCTCCCTTCCCACGGAGATGGCGATCGCAGAGCATCTCACGCCGGAGCAATGCGGTGCGTTGGCCGCGGCAGCGCTGCCAAAGCATCTGGTGCTCACGCATTTCTACCCGCCAGTCGAGCGCACAGACGTGCGCGCGGCCGTCGCGGCTCACTATGCCGGCCCTGTCTCGCTCGCGAGCGATGGGGCCATGTTCGAAATCGAGGAAGGCTGATGCTGGTTGTCATGATGAATGACGCGACGGAGGCACAGGTCGCGCGTGTCGTTGAAGTCATCACCGAGATGGGATACGAGGGGCGCCCCATGCCGGGCGCGCAGCGTACGACCGTCGGCCTTGTCGGCAACGACGGCCGCGTCGACGGCTCGCGTTTCGAATCACTCGACGGCGTGGCGGAGATCATCCACGTTTCGCGTCCGTACAAGCAGGTGTCGCGCGAGTGGCGCCAGGAAAACACGCTCGTCACGATCGCGCCCGGCGTCGTCTTCGGCGGCAAGGACATCCCGATCATCGCGGGTCCCTGCTCGGTCGAGAACGAGCACCAGATCGTGCTCGCCGCGCAGCAGGTGCGCGAGGCGGGCGCGAGCGCGTTGCGTGGCGGTGCGTTCAAGCCGCGCAGCTCGCCATACTCCTTCCAGGGTCTGGGCAAGAAGGGACTCGAGCTGCTCGCCCTCGCGCGACGAGAGACCGGACTACCGATCGTCACGGAAGCACTCGACGCAGAAGGCGCACATCTCGTGGCCGAGGTGGCCGACTGCATTCAGATCGGTGCGCGCAACATGCAGAACTACTCGCTGCTGCGGACGATCGGCCGACTCGGCAAGCCGGTGCTTCTCAAGCGCGGCATGTCGGCGACGATCGTCGATCTGCTGCTGAGCGCGGAGTATCTCCTCGCCGAAGGGAACACGCAGGTGATCCTCTGCGAACGCGGCATCCGCAGCTTCGATCCGTCGACGCGCAATCTGTTCGACCTCACGGCAATCCCGCTCGTGCAGAAGCTGTCGCATCTGCCGATGATCGCCGATCCGAGTCACGGCACCGGGCTCCGCGACAAGGTGATCCCGATGGGGCGCGCCGCGATCGCGGCCGGCGCCGACGGACTGCTGGTGGAGATGCATCCGAACCCCGACCAGGCGCTGTCCGACGGGGGACAGTCGCTCTATCCCGATCAGTTCGCGCGGCTCGTGCGCGAGGCACGCGCCATCGCCGACGCGATCGGGCGCTCGATCACCGCCCTACCCGGAACCGCTCCCGCCGTCCGCGGGTAGAACGTGGCGAGATACGCGATCACGCGCGTCGACACCGTGGAGCAGGAATGATTCGACGTGGAATGACGGCGCTCGGACTTGCCGCCGCACTACTGATGACAGCGACCTCGGGCGAGGCGCGGCCCGTGCGTCATGCGACGCTACAGGGCGATCTCCTCGATCGCGCCGTAGCGGCGTGGGCGAAGGTAAAGACCGCGCGCGGGACCTTCGAGCAGACGATCACGAATCCGCTCACCGGGCGCACGATGACCGCGACGGGCGAGTATCAGCAGGAGCGGCCGGGCAAGCTCGCGGTGACCTTCGCCGAGCCGGCGAACGATCGCATCATCGCCGACGGGAAGTTCGTGTGGCTCTATCTGCCGAGCAGTGCGCCCGATCAGGTGATCAGGACGCCACTCGGCGCGGGCGGCACCGGCACCATGGATTTGACCGCACAGTTTCTCACGGCACCACGATCGAAGTACACGATCAATCCCGTCGGTACGCTGGTCGTGAGCGGCCGTCCGACGCACGGCTACAATCTCGTTCCGAAGGCCGCTGAAGACGCGCCGTTCAAGGCGGCCTCGGTGTGGATCGACGATGCGGACGCGACGATCCGGCAGTTCGAGGTCGCCGAGCCGAATGGCGTCCAGCGCCGCATACGTCTGACGTCGTTCAGGACCAACGTGCCAGTGGATGCGAATGCGTTCGTGTTCACGCCGCCGGCAGGCGTGCGCGTCGTGGCGCGCTAGGGGTAATCCTTGGGGCCGGTGTCCTCGACGGCGCCACCCACCGCGAGGTCCTTCGCGAACACGCCTTTGTAGCGGCTCACTTCGCTGCGCTCGCGATCGAGCTCGGGAATGTGACGCGCCTGGAACCCGAATCGGTTGAAGAACGCCTCATCGTTGCTCACGGCGAAGAGCGTCGCGCAACCGCGCCGCTTCGCCAGCTCCTCCGTGGCGAGCACGAGTGCCCGGCCCACCCCTCTGCCCTTCGCCGCAGCATCGACGGCGAGCGAGCGCAGCTCGGACAGGCTCGGCGCGTACTCATCGAGATGCACGCAGCCGATCAAACGACCTTTCTCCTCGGCGACGAGGAAATGATCCGCGTGCATGGCGATGAACGACTCCGAGCGCGGCAGCAGCGTCCCGTCGCCGACGTACTGCTCGACGAGCTTACGAATCGCGATCGCATCGTTTGGCTTCGCTCCACGAATGCGCATGACTCTCTTGCTCCTACCTGGTGCTGGGTGGGACGCGTCCCAGGAGTTCCTTTGGCGTACGTACGCCATGGAGCAACGCGATGGCGCGCGTCATCGCGGGATCTTCGTGCAACCCGCGTGCGAACTCGGCCTGCGGTCCGAACACATAGCGCGAGAGCTGCGAGCTCAACGCGCGACTGACGAGCGGACCGGCGGAGTCATACACGGCGCGGCTCACCGCGACGCCACGCGCCTGCATCCGGCGATACAGCTCGTCCCGCATGGGGGGCGTGATCGTGAAGTTCGGATCGCTGACCGCGTGTGATGCCTTGAGCGACAGCGCGTACTCCACGATCGCGTCGCGGAAGCGCGGCAACTTCGCGCCCAGTGCGCGCTGAAAAGTCTTGTCGGCGGCGGTGACGACGCGATTCGCGACTTCCACGTCCGGCACGATGCCGCCTCCGCCGAGCACGGTGCGGCCCGCGTCGGTCTTGAACTTCGGCCGCGGAGTCGCGGAGTCGCTCCTGGGCGGAGTATTCTGGCTGTCGTCCGTGACGGGCACGCGCGGCCGGTTGATGCTGCGCCCGCTCGGTGTGTACCAGAGCGCCGTGGTCACCTTGAGTCCACCGTTGTCGACACGGAAGACGCGTTGCGCGCTTCCCTTGCCGTACGTCGCCGTGCCGACGATGAGCGCGCGATCGTGATCCTGCAGCGCGCCGGCAACGATCTCGCTCGCCGATGCCGATGAGCTGTCGGTGAGCACGACCATCGGCATGTCGGCCCACCGTTGCGGCGACTGGTCGGCAAAGGCGTGCGTCTCCTCCGCACTGCGACCTCGCGTGGCGACGATGGGTTGGTTCGTGTCGAGAAAGAGGTCGGCGACGTCGATGCCCTGGCGAAGCAGGCCTCCCGGATCTCCACGCAGATCCAGCACGAGCGACCGCGCGCCCGCACCCCGAAGTGAATCGATGGCGTGCGTCAGGTCGGCCGCGGCCGCGGCGCTGAAGATCGTGAGGTTCACGTAGCCCACCCCGTCCCGCACGATGAGCGCGTGCTGCACCGGGTTCACCTCGATCGTGCGTCGCACGAGGGTGAACGACATGCGCTCCGTGATGCCGGGCCGCTCGACGAGGACGTGCACCGACGTGCCCGCCGCGCCACGGAGCGTCTTGAGCGCTTCGTTGGCGGTGAGTCCGTGTGTCGGCTTTCCTTCGATCGCCACGATGCGATCGCCGGTCGTCAATCCGGCCTGCTCGGCGGGCGAACCCGGAAGCGTGGCGATGACCGTTACGCCGTTGTCGCGCACGTCCATCTGTATGCCGACGCCGGCGTAGTGCCCGTTCGTGCTCTCGTCGAGGCGGGTGAGCCGGCGCGGGTCGAGAAAGACGGTGTGCGGATCGTGCAGCTCGCGCAGCGCGCCGTCGATCGCGTGACGGTACAGCGTGGAATCGGGCAGCGCGTCCACATAGTCGCGCCGGATGTGCTGCAGCACTTCGTTGAACAGATGCACGCGCGACGCGAAGTCGCGAGCGGGGCTCCTGGCGCCACGCTCCATGAGCCAGCCACCTGTGACGAGGGCGCTGGAAAGCACTGCTGCAGCGGCGATGCTTCTATTCCTCATAGGCCCATGGAAATGGACGACACAACCAATCTCAGGTTCCAGGCCAGCGCTGTCTCACCACAGCCAGCACGCGATCCGCCACCTCGTCCTCCGTTCCCCCGGCATCCACCGCCGCGATCGGCCCGCACTCGGGATGCGCCGCTTGCCACGCCGGCTCCGCGAAGGTGCCGAGCGCCGTGGCGACTCGGTCGTGAAAGGACTCGCCCATCGCCTCCATGCGGTCGTGCGCCGAGGCGCGGACTGCCGCACGATCCAGACCTTCGAGCGCGGGGAAGCGGAGGAGAATGGTGAGATCGGGCACCAGGCCGTCCGTTGCGAAACGGTTCGCGTTGCGAACATCCTCTTCGTGAAGGCGGTGCCCCGCAATCTGATATGCGTACGTGGACAGGAAGAATCGATCGAGGAGCACGACGTCGCCACGCGCGACGGCGGGACGGATCTCGCGCTGCACGAGCTGCGCGCGCGACGCCATGAAGAGCAGCGCCTCCGCGCGCGGCTCGATGTCTGATGCGCGATCGAGCAGGATGCGTCGAACCTCGGTGCCGAGCAGGGTACCACCAGGCTCGCGAAGGCAGACGTGCGCGACGCCTCGTTCCGTGAGCACGGCGGAGAGACGACGAAGCTGCGTGGACTTGCCCGCACCCTCGCCGCCCTCGAAGACGATCACATGGCCCTGCTCCGTGCCGCGCGTCACACCATCACCCCAGCGTGATGATGGAGCTCTGCGCGCCCTTCTCGATGCCGTCCACGATCCAGTCGTTCACCTTCGACATCGTCTTGTCGAAATTCTCCTGCGCCGAGACGAGGCGCTGATAGACGGACTGGCCCTGCACCTGGCCGAGCAGCCCGTCCAGCTCCTTCTCCATCTCCTCGGTGGGACGCTCGCCGCGCTGGATCATCGACTGCGCGTTGAGGCGAAGTTGCTCCATCGTCTTGAGCAGCGCAACGGCCGCCTTGTCCTCGCCGAGCGCGTCGTTGGCGCGCTTGACCGCCTTGTACTCCGCGCTCTGCCCGATGAGCCGGCCCAGCTCCTTCGCCTTGCCTTCGATCATCCTACTCCTCCCGTCGTCGTGCGACCACGAATCGTTCGCGGCCGGTGAGGTCCAGCAATACGCGTACGTCGACGTACGAGCCGTGCGACGCCGCGAGCTCCGCAACCGTCGCGGCTCGCCGAATGTCCACTTCCAGCGCGAGCACCCCCGACGGAGCGAGCGACGCCGCGGCGTCGCGCACGAGTCGGACCGTCGCCGCCATGCCATCCTGACCGGAGAACAGTGCCACCGCGGGCTCCCAGTCCCGAACAGACGTGGGGAGCGCCGCCGCTTCCTCGAAGGCAATGTATGGCGGATTGGAGACGATCGCGCGTAGGCCCTTCTCCGGCACCGGTCCGAGCAGCGAGCCATGCCGCAGCTCGAGCGCCGCGCACCAACGGCCCGCGAATCGCTCGGCGTTCGCGCGCGCCACGGCGAGGGCATCGAGCGACACGTCGGTGCCGATGACGCGGGCGAATCTTCCCTCGTTCGCGAGCGCGAGCGCGATCGCACCCGAACCGGTGCCGACATCGACCGCCACGCCGCCGCGTTCGTGTCGCGTGAGATCGAGCACGATCTCGACGAGCTGCTCCGTTTCGGGACGCGGAATGAGCACGCGCTCATCGACGTCCAGCGTGAGGTGGCGAAAGGCCGCGCGACCGGCGGCGTACTGGAGCGGTGCGCCAGACGCGCGTTTCGCGGCGGCACGACGGGCCGCGTCGCACTGCGCGGCGTCGAGCTCCTGATCGCGCGAGAGCGTCGGCCAGTGCCGAGGCATGTCGTGAAGCAACGCGAGCAGCTCGCGCGCTTCAGCGACAGCGTCGTCGCCCAAGGCGGGTTGAAGCACCGCCGCCATGTCTGCGATCACGCTGCCGACAGAATGCTCCTCACTCACCAAGCTGCTCCTCCACATCTGCCATCTTCAGCGCTTCGATGATCGGCCAGAGGTTGCCGTCCATCACGCCCGACAGATCGTGCGTCGTGAAGCCGATGCGGTGATCGGTTACGCGGCTCTGCGGATAGTTGTATGTGCGGATCTTGTCTGAGCGGTCGCCCGTGCCAACCTGCGACTTCCGCATTTTGGAACGTGCGTCCTCCGCTTCCTTGACACGCAGGGCGAGCAGACGTGCACGCAACACTTCCATGCCCTTGAGCTTGTTCTGGAGCTGCGACTTCTGATCCTGTTGGGAGACCACCAGCCCGGTGGGGATATGCGTGATGCGCACGGCACTGTCCGTCGTGTTCACACTCTGTCCGCCTGGCCCGCTGGAACGGAAGACATCGATGCGCAGATCCTTGTCCTCGATCTTCACGTCCACTTCCTCCGCCTCGGGGAGGACCGCCACGGTGGCGGCAGACGTATGAATGCGGCCCTGCGTCTCGGTGGCGGGCACGCGCTGCACGCGATGCCCGCCACTCTCCAGGCGCATCGCGCCGAAGACGCCGGCGCCGGAGACCTTGAACACCGCTTCCTTCACGCCGCCGAGGGTGCCTTCGGAATGCGACATCGTTTCGCGCGTCCAGCCGGCGCGTTCGATGAAGCGTGTGTACATGCGGAAGAGGTCCGCGGCAAAGAGCGCGGCTTCGTCGCCGCCCGCGCCCGACCTGATCTCGATGATCGCGTTGCGGTCGTCGAGCGGGTCGTGTGGGAGGAGGGCTGGCTTGAGCTTGACCTCGAGGTCGGCGATGCGCGCCTCGAGGCTCGTGACCTCGCGGGCTGCTTCCTCGGCCATTTCGGGGTCGTCAACAGCGGAAACGAGCTCGCGGGATTCAGCGAGCTCGATCTCGGATTTTTCGAGCTGAGCCGCCAGCTCGACAACCGGCTGGAGGCGGCGGTGCTCCCGGCCCAGCTCGGCGACCTTGTTCGAGTCGCCGAAGGTATCCGGATTGGAGAGCAGCCGCTCGACCTCCGCCGCCCGGGCGAGTGCGTCGCCCAGCAGGTCGCGGAGGCTCAGAGGGTCAGCTCTCCTTCGTCTCGACCGCGGGTGCGGCCTTCGCCTCGACCGCGGGTGCGGCCTTCGCCTGATACTTCTGGCGGAAGCGCTCAACGCGGCCAGCGGTATCGAGCAGGCGCTGCTTACCGGTGTAGAACGGGTGGCACTCGGCGCAGACGTCGGTATGGATCTCCGCGATCGTGGAGCGCGTCTCGAAGGTGTTGCCGCACGCGCACTTGACGGTGGTGGTCGCGTACTCGGGATGGATATCGGTCTTCATGGGAGCCCTGTCTGGCAATAAGTACAGATTCTGGAACAGCTTATAAATCTAGCCGGGATGAGGGGTCGAATACAAGCGGGCGCCCGTTGGGAAAGTGTGTCAGTTTCACTGTAATTTACCGCCGCGCGTCCAAATGAACCGGAACTACTCGTCGAACGTCCACCCAACTCACATCGCCTCTCATGAATCGTCGTCGCGGAACCGGCCTCGCACTGATCATCGTTGGCTCAATCTTCCTGGCGAGTGCGAGCCGGAGAGCAGTACCGAGCACGATCGGGGTGATCGCCGGAGTCCTGCTCATCCTGGCAGGACTCCTTCGTACGTTCCGTTCGCCGAGCGTGTAGTGCGCTGGCTGCGCCGAATGTTTGACAGGCCCAACGGCGAACGATACGTTTTTAGACCACCCAGTCACTGGTTTCCCAGCGGGTCCGCCGTGTGATCGCTCAGACCGCCGATTTTCTCGCCAGCGTCCCGCTCTTTCGCGGGCTCGACCGCGACGAGCTCGCCAAATTCGGTGAGCTCATGCGGGAACGATCGTATCCGAAAGGAAGTGTCATTCTCTTTCAGGACGATCCCGGCGATTCGCTTTACCTGCTCCGCACGGGTCGGGTCAAAGTCGTGCTCATCGGCGACGATGGTCGCGAGGTGATCCTCGGTGTGCTCGAACCCGGCGCGCATTTCGGTGAGCTCGCGCTGATCGACGACCAGCCGCGGTCGGCGCATGTGATCGCCATGGAGGACGCACAGCTCCTCATTCTTCACCGCGAAGACTTTCGCCGGCGCGTGGACGCGAATCCGAGTGTCGCATGGGCGCTTCTATGCGAGCTCTCTCGCCGCCTCCGCCGCGCCGACGAGAAGATCGGTGGCCTCGTGCTGCTCGACGTCCCCGGTCGCATTGCGCGGCTGCTGCTCGATCTCTCGGTGGAGAGCGGCGGCCCAGCGATCGAGAAGGTGCTCACGCACCAGACGATCGCACAGATGATCGGCGCGAGCCGGGAGACGGTGACGCGCTCGATGAAGGAATTTCAGGAATCGGGGCTGATTCGCGTCGAGCGGCGGCGTATTACCGTCGCGAACCGAGAGGCGTTGGAAAAACGGGCTCAGGTACGGGTGTGACGACGATCACGACAGTCACGTGACCCGTCACTTTGCGCGAAGCGCCCGAATGAACGCACACTATCACGTGAACGACGGGTCATTGGGCTAATGCCGCTTACGGTACGATTCTGGGGGACGCGAGGCTCGATCCCGAGTCCGGGGCCGGACACGGTGCGCTATGGGGGCAATACCCCCTGTGTCGAATTGCGCACCGAGGAAGGGAGGCTGGTGATACTCGACGCGGGAACGGGCATTCGGGAGCTGGGCCGCTCGCTGCTGGAGCGGGCGAACGGAGCGGCAATTGAAGGCGACATTTTTCTGACGCACGCGCATTGGGATCACATTCAGGGGATTCCGTTCTTCGCGCCGCTGTTTCGCAAGGGGAATCATTTCACCATTTGGGGCTCGAAGTCGCTCCAGATGAGCATCGACCGGGTGGTGCGGGACCAGATGTCGCCGGAGGTTTTTCCGGTGAGCTTCGAGGAATTGCAGGCTCGAATCGATTTTCAGGAGCTGGCCGAAGAGCAGCGAGCTGGAAACGGATACGAAGTAGCAGCAATAGCGGTGCGGCACCCTGGTGGGGCGTTGGGGTACCGATTCTGGGATGGAGACGTTGGGCCGCGGTCGCTCGTCTATGTATCGGACAACGAGTTGAGCGCGCGCGCCAGGTACGACGATCAACCGAACTGGCGCGAGCGACTCGTCGAGTTTGCGCGCGGCGCAGCGGTGCTGGTGCACGACACGATGTTCACGGCGCAGGAGTACGACGCGTTCGTCGGGTGGGGACACTCGACATATGAGGATGCGGTGGAGCTGGCGATCGACGCGGAGGTGGAGAAGCTGGTGCTCTTCCATCATCGCCCTGAACGAACAGATGATGAGGTCGATCAATGTGTGGCGAGCTGCCGCGCGCTGATTGCCTCGAAGAGAGCGCGGCTCGAGGTGGTTGCCGCTGCTGAAGGGATGAGTCTGAAGGTCTGAAGGAGAGTCGTTCAGGGCGCGGATGCGCCAGCGCACGATTCGATCGCATTCCGTACGAGTCTCGGAGGAGACCATGACCCGCACCGTACGTTTCGTCTCGCTGGCCGCTGCCGTCGCCGGCCTCGTCGCTCCCCTTGCCGTGGCGCAGGCGCAGAAGGAGGGGATGCCGACGGTGGCCATCATGCAGTTCACCAATGGCTCGTTCGGCAAGGACGCGAGGGACTACGATGGTCTCAGCAAGGGCATTCCCGCGATGCTCATCACGGACATGTCGGTGAATCCGAGCATTCGCGTGCTGGAGCGGGATCAGGTCCAGCATCTGGTTGACGAGCAGAAGCTCGTGACGGGCGGCCAGGTCGATCAGGCCACCGCCGTGAAGATCGGCAAGCTGCTTGGCGTGCACCACATGATCTTCGGTGTCTTCATGACCGACCCGAGGGGCAACTTCCGCATCGATGCACGCGCCGTGGACGTCGAGTCGGGCCTCATCGAGCACGTCGAACGCGTGGACGACAAGGCGGACAACATCATGACCGGCATCGGAACGCTCTCGAGCAAGTTGAACAGGGGCATGCACCTGCCGACGATGGGCATGACGGCTCCGACGCCGAAGCTCCCGATGCGCGTCGCCGTCATGTACGGCAAGGCGCTCGATATGATTGATCATGGCGAAAAGGGGAAGGCCCTCGAGCTGTTCAACGCGGTGCTCACGGAGTTCCCGGACTACCAGCCGGCCAACGCCGAGAAGGCGAAGCTCAAGGGAACCTGATCGTCCACTGACGACAGAACCCGCCGGCGTCCATTCTGTTGGCGTCGGCGGGTTTGTCGTTTCACCGATGTTATTTCCCGGCTGCATGAAGCCTCTCCTCCTCACCGCCATCGGCCGGACCATCTCCGACGCCCCTCTCGGGCGTCGCTGGGACGACGTCGAGGTGCGCCACATCCCGACCCTGCCCACCGCACGCTCGATCGACGCGGACCGGCCGACGGTCATCGCGCTCGACCGCGCGCTGTTGGCCAGCGTGGGTGATGATCCGGCCCGGGTGCAGGAGCTGGCGCTGATGACGGCGCTCGTCGGCCTCGGAGAACCCGGCGAGAAGGAACCGCCCGCTGGCTTCCCCATCGACTCGATCACGAGCTGGGTTCCGGGGGATGCGAGCGTGGCGACCGTGATCGCGGCGTTGCGCGGCGCGTTCCGGCATGCGGCATCACTCGTGGCCGAACGAAGTGCGCGCACTGAGGCCGCCGACCGCGCGCGTGAGCTCACCGAGCTCACCGCGATTGGCGTCGCGCTCTCGACGGAGCGCGACCTGCACACGCTGCTCGAGCTGATCCTCACGCAGGCGCGTCGCCTCACCAACGCCGACGCCGGCTCGCTCTATCTCGTGGAGAAGGATGAGAACGGAGCACCCTTTCGTCTGCGCTGCGAGATCGCACAGAATTATTCCCTGCCGGGCTTGCCATTTGCGACGTTTACGGTGCCGATCAGTCACGCCAGTCTCGCCGGCTATGCCGCCGCGACGGGTGAGCCGCTCGTCATCGGGGATGTCTATCTGTTGCCCGACGACAGCTCATACAAGCAGAACCGCAGCTTCGACGAGAAGGTCGGCTATCGCACCAAGTCGATGCTCGTGCTGCCGATGAAGTCGCATCGTGACGAGGTCGTCGGCGTGTTACAGCTCATCAATCGGAAGCGCTCGGCCGACATCCGGCTCGGCGCAGCCGAGATCGTCGAACGCGAAGTGCTGACGTTCGACGAGCGATGCGTGGAGCTGACGAGCGCCCTCGCGTCACAGGCGGCGGTGGCGATCGAGAACGGCAAGCTGTACGAGGACATCGAGCGGCTGTTCGAGGGATTCGTCACCGCGGCGGTCACGGCGATCGAATCGCGCGACCCAACGACGTCAGGTCATTCGGTGCGCGTGGCCACCCTCACCGTTGGGCTGGCGGAGGTCGTGGATCGCGTCAGCGATGGTGAGTATCGGAACGTCAACTTCACGCGCGAGCAGCTTCGCGAGCTGCGCTACGCCGGCCTGCTGCACGACTTCGGCAAAGTGGGCGTGCGCGAGCAAGTACTGGTGAAGGAGAAGAAGCTCTACCCGCCCGATCTCCAGTTCATCCGCAATCGGTTCGGCTATCTGCTCCAGCGATCGGACCTGGAATACGAGCGAGACCGCGCCGAGTTCGTACTGGCCAACGGGCGCGACCGCTACGAGGAGGAGCTCACGCGACTGTCAGCGCAGCGTGACGAGCGGCGTGCGGAGCTGCATCGCTTCCTCGAGTCGATCGTGAGCGCGAACGAGCCGACCGTGCTGCCCGAAGGAAGCTTCGAGGCATTGCACGAGATCAATCGCAGAACGTTCATGGACTTCGAGGGATTCGAGCGCCCGCTCCTCGAGGATCACGAGTTGCAGTTCCTCATGATTCGCAAAGGCACTCTCGACGAGACGGAGCGACGAGAGATCGAGTCGCACGTCACGCACACCTACCGTTTTCTCGAACAGATTCCGTGGACGCGGGAGCTGCGCCAGATCCCGCAGATCGCGTACGGGCATCACGAGAAGCTGAACGGGCGCGGGTATCCCAACGCCGTGACGGCAGCGGCGATTCCAGTACAGACCCGCATGATGACGATCGCCGACATTTTCGACGCATTGACGGCGAAGGACCGGCCATACAAGCGCGCGGTGCCGACGGAGCGCGCGATCGCCATCCTGCACATGGAAGCGAACGACGGGATGCTGGACAAGGGGTTGCTCGCTGCGTTCGTGGACGCCCGCGTGTTTGATGTGCTTGGCGGAGAGGGATGAAAATCACCTCTCCTCCCCGCCAATGGCAGGCTCGAATCGCGCCAATATCGTAGCCGCGGCCATGTCTGCCGTGACGTGCGTCCCGGTGCGAAACATGTCGGGGATGGTATCGACTCCGAGCAGCAGCCCTACTGCCGCAACGGGCAAATCCACGGCGAGGAGCACGGGCACCATGACGATGATCGTGCCGCCGGGAACGCCCGGCACGCTGAATGTCGTCACCACCGTCATCAGGGCGATCGTCACCAGTTGTTGCGCGCTGACGTCCACGCCATACAGCCGGGCCATGAACAGCACGCCGATGGGAATCATGACGGCGCTGCCCGCTTTGAACGTCGCGGCGGCGAGTGGCAGGAAAAACGACCGGATCGGCAACGGCAGATGGAGAATGTCGTCAGCTCCTTCCAGCATTGCCGGCAGCGTCACGAGCGCGGAGCGAGCGCTGAAGGCCACGGCCTGTGCGGGCGCGCACGCACGGGCGAATGCGCGAGGGTTCTGCTTGCCGATGAGCCACGCGGCCAGATACATCAGCGCCATGAACGCGATGCACATCACGCTGACAACGAGGACGTAATACGCCACCGCTCCAGCGGCCGCGAGGCCGAGTCGTTGCGCGAGGGGGATGGTGAGCGCGAACACGCCGATCGGAGCAGCGAGCAGCACCCAGTGCACGAGCGTCAGCGACGCCTCGAAGACCCCTTGCATCACACGCATCAGCACCGCGCGATCGTCCGCGGCGATTCGCGTGATCGCCAAACCAAAGAGCAGCGTGAAGACGATCAGCGGCAGCATCGCGCTGTCAGCCGCGGCCTTGACGGGGTTCGTCGGCACGAGATCGACCAGCCACTGACCGAAACCAACGATCTTCTGGGCATTCTGCACGGCCGCACCGCTGGACGCGATCGCACTCGACCGCAGAGCCGCCGCGGCGCTTGCGTCGATCTTCAGAAAAGACATGGCAATCGGACCGACAACGACGGCGAATGTCGCGGCGCTGGCGAGGATCACGAGCGCCAACAGCAGCGCTCGGCCGCCAATGCGCCCGATACTTCGCGGGTCTGGGAGCGAGTTGACCCCGATCACGATCGCGGTCACGACCAGTGGGACGACGATCATGCGCAGCGCATTCACCCACATTGTGCCGAGTGGCTCGAGGTAGCCAGGAATCGCTTGCAGCGCGGGATTGCCAGAGCTCGAGATGGCGACACCGACACCAAGTCCCGCTACGAGCGCGATCAGAACCCTTGTCGTCAGGCTCATTGCGCGGCGTCCGCGATTTCCGGCGCGCCGAAGCCGCCGCCGCCCGGGGTTTCGATGGTGACGACGTCGCCTGCCTTCAAGGCGACTCGGCACTTCGCAGGAAGAGGCTCGCCGTTAAGCAGATTGCGGCCCGGCTGCGCATCGACGCCCCCGGCTACTCCGCGCGGCGCATGACGCCGCCGCTCGGTGAGCAGCGTGACGGTGCACGGCGCCGTCGCGCGATAGGCGCGCACGACACCGTCGCCGCCGCGCTGCGCTCCCGCGCCACCCGAGCCATCGCGCAGCGCGTAGCGGTCGATGCGCAGCGGCGTGGAGCGCTCGAGCGACTCGATTGGCGTGTTGAGGGTGTTGCTCATGCCGACGTGCACTCCCGACGGTCCTGGACCGCGCGAGCTCGCACCCTGCCCTCCGCCGAGCGTCTCGTAGAAGGTCCACCCCGCGCCGCCAAAGGTCACGTTGTTCATCGTCCCCTGCCCCTGCGCGGCCACGTCGACGCCGGCGTCGCCGAACGCGGCGAGGATCGTATCCGCAATACGCTGCGACATCTCGACGTTTCCGGCGGCGACTGCCGCGGGCCACGCGGCATTCACGGCGCTGCGATCTGGAAGCGCGAGCGAGATCGCTCGCGCAATGCCGTCATTCGTCGGCACGTCGTCGTCGAGCAGTGTGCGAAGCGCGAATACCGCGGCAGCGCGCGTCACGGCTGCGGGACAGTTGACGTTGCCGGCGACCTGCGGCGCGCTGCCGGTGAAGTCGAGATGCAGGCTGCCTCGTTCTATTCGGAGCGCGACGACGACATCGATGTCCGCATCGGTCACGCCATCACCCTCGAGACGATCGGTGGCTCGGCCTGTCCGGCCCTCCAGCGGTGCCAGTCGTGCCCGCACGCGGCGTTCGGCGTAATCCAGCAGCGCGTCGCACGCCGCGGCGAGCTTCGTCGTGCCGAGCCGCTCGGCAAGCGCGCGCCAGCCTGCCGCACCCGTTGCGCACGCGGCGAGCTGTGCGCCGAGGTCGCCGAGTCGCTCCGCGGGGGTGCGCACGTTGGCGAGAATGAATCCGAGAAGCTCCTCGTCGAGCACACCGGCGCGCACGAGACGAACGGGCGGCACGATGAGTCCTTCCTGCACGAGCTCCGTAGCGCCCTGCGGCATGCTGCCCGGACTCATGCCGCCCACGTCGGCGTGGTGCGCACGCACGGCCGTGTACCCGCCGATGGCACCATCGATCTCCACGGCTTCCACGAGCGTGAGATCGGGGAGGTGGGATCCGCCGTGGTAGGGATCGTTGAGGAGAAAGACGTCGCCCGGATTCGGATTGCGCGCGCGTACGGCGGCCACGGACTCTGGCATCGCGCCGAGGTGCACGGGGATGTTTGCGGCCTGCGCGATCATGCGGCCGTCGCGGTCGAAGAGCGCGGATGACGCATCGCGCCGCTCGCGAATGTTCGGTGAGAGCGCACTGCGCACGAGCACGGCGCCCATCTCCTCGGCGATCATCGCGACGGCGTGCGCGAGCACGGAAAGCTCGAGTGGATCGATGGTAAGAGTCACGCTGTTCTTTCCGCGCGAGAAAGAAGCCAGCCGCCAGTCGGGTGCGGTTCTCCGGTCCATCCTCGCGCTATGCGCAGCGTTGCGCCCGCGAGTGCGACAACGGCTGGTCCCTCGAGGCGAGCCTCAAAGCGGCCGCCATCGTCGATGGCGTTCGCGGGATCCCAGCGCGACGACGCGCCACGGGCGAAGGTGATGGGGTGTGCCGCACCACTCGCGACGTGACGTACGCCGATGACTTCGGTCGGTGCGTCGAGAGTGAAGCCATTGCGCTGCGCGTGAAGCGCGGCGAAGCGACCCGCGAGTGCAGCGCCGTCGTCGCCCTCATGCGCTGGGACGTCGAGTTCGTGCCCCTGCCCCACGTAGCGCATGCGCGCCGTCCAGCTGCGATCCCAGCTCGGATCGTCGGCGACGCCCTCGGCCGCGCGATCGAGCGCCGCACGCAGCGCATCGCAACCGAGCGCATCGGCGCGCGCGAGCACGCTCACCATACGCTCGCGACGTTCCGGCGTGATCGCGAGCCCCACCGCGCTCAACACGCCGGCGTGTGGAGGCACAAAGATCGTGCGCATTCCGAGCTGTTCGGCGAGACCGCACGCGTGCAGCGGTCCCCCTCCGCCGAATGGAATGAGCACGCAGTCGCGCGGGCTCACGCCTCGCTCCACACTCACTCGGCGGAGCGCGCGTGCAACTGACGCGTCGGCGATGTCGAGCATGGCATGAGCAACGCGCTCCGCTGTTGCATTGAGTTTCGCGGCCAGTTCACCGATGACGCGATGCGCAGCATCCACGTCGAGCATCACACCACCGCTGAGCGCCACCGCGGTGATGTGGCCGAGCACGACGTGCGCGTCGGTGACCGTAGGGAGAGTGCCGCCGCGACCGAAGGCGGCGGGACCAGGCACCGCTCCGGCGCTTCGCGGTCCCACGCGGAGTGCACCGCCGTCGTCGATCCACCCGATGCTGCCGCCGCCCGCCGAAACCGTCTCGACGAGTACGCGCGGCAGGGCGATGGGCACTCCGGCGACGCGACCGCCTGGCTCGATCAAGGGCTCGCCGTCGAGAATGAGTCCGACGTCGGCACTGGTGCCGCCGATGTCCACCGTGAGTGCGTTGGCGAATCCGGCCGCGCGGAGTGCCGCGGCCGCGCCGACAATTCCGCCGGCGGGGCCGGAGAGCGCGATCGACGCTGCTCCGCGCGCCGCCTGCGCCACCGTGCGCATGCCGCCGCCTGACGTCATCACGCCGGGCGCGGGAATGCCGAGTGCGGCTGCGCGGGCGGTGAGGCGCTGGAGATAGCGCGAAACGCCGGGTCGCAGATATGCCTCGGCCACCGTGGTTGCGGTGCGTTCGTACTCTCGAATCTCGGGGAACACGTCGGACGACAGCACCACCTCGAGGTGCGGAAGCGCGGCGACGAGAGCGTCGGCGAGGCGGCGCTCGTGCGTGCCGTCGGCGTATGCGTGCAGGAGCGCGATCGCAACGACGTCCGGATTCAGTGCGCGAATTTCCGCGACGACCTCGGCGACCGCGGCGTCGGTGAGCGCGATGTGGATCCCTTCGGGGACCAGTCGTTCGCGCGCTCCCACCGTGTGATCGCGCGCCACGAGCGGTGGCGGGTGGTGGCGCGCGAGGTCGTAGAGCGAGGCGCGATCCTGTCGCGCAAGGTGGAGGACGTCAGTGAAGCCGTGCGTGGCGACGAGGGCGACGCGGGCGCCAGTGCGCTCGAGGAGCATGTTCGTCGCCACGGTGGTGCCGTGGACGAAGCGAGATACGGGCGCGCCGTCGAGCAGCTCCAAAGCGTGCGCGACGCCGTCGCTCTGGTCGGACGGCGTGCTCGGCACTTTCTCCGTCGTGACGGCGCCGGCAGCGTCCACGGCGACGAGATCGGTGAAAGTGCCGCCGACATCGATGCCGACAGAGAGAGAACTCACGCGCGAGCTGGGAGGAGGGAAGCGATGGGAACCACTCACACTATCGCGGCGCGAGGCTTCTGTCGAGGCCGTTCCGAGGAGTTATACGTCACCCGAGCATCACGAACCAGAAAGTTGTCTTCTCCCGGCGCCGAGCACAGATTCCATCGCATGGTATATCCAGCCATCGATATCGCCCGGCTGACGGTCGGGGAGCGCCTCGAGCTCATCGAGCAGGTGTGGGACTCCCTGCGGCGCGAAGCCGGGGTGCTTCCCTTGAGCGATGCGGAGCGCGCCATCATCGAGACCCGACGGGCAGAGCATCGAGCCGATCCCGGCGCCGCTGTTGATTGGGAGACGGTGCGAGCAGACCTCGTCAGTGATCAGGAAGCGGACGAACAGCAGGCAAGATCGGCGAAGCGCGGCTAGGCATGCCGCGCGTCTCGTTTCGTCCCCAAGCGCGCGCGGAGATTCGTGAAGCGCGCGGCTGGTACGACGGTCAGATACCCGGCCTCGGCCGTGCGTTCATCGCAGAAGTTGAGGCCACGCTCACGTTTCTCCGACTCCACCCGCAGATGTACGCCGCGGTGAGCGACGACGGCAATGTGCGGCGGGCGCTGCTGCATCGGTTTCCATACTCCCTAGTGTACGAGGTGATGGCGGTCGACGACATCGTGGTGCTCGCCTGTCGCCACGTGCGCCAGGACGAGATCAAATGGAATCTTGCGCGCCGTGACGTATAACAACGAGTTGCTGCCGACACCCGTGCTCGAGGATGCCGCAGGCGAGGAACTTGTCCGCGACCTGGGCGACCACGGAGCGCCACGGGCCGTACTCGCGCGCGAAGCGCTCGTCATAGACTGTCTGCAGCCGCTCCACGTGATCCTGCACCAACCGGAACAACGGCGACGCCAACCCGGATTTCGCGTTGACGTATCACCAGGCTCTTGCCGTAATAGTCGGCCGGGTTGACGTTGTGCAGAGTCTGCTTCTTTCGGCCGCTGTTGCTCATGAACGTCACTTCGACGGTCACCTGCTCGAGCCTGGCCAGGCCGAAGTGAACGGGCGCGGCGCGCTGCGAATTGTAGCCGCCGCCGGTCACGACCTGGCGTGAGGCGAGAATCTTCCCGGCCCGATCGAAGAGACGGACTTCCGCACCAAAGCGGGTCTGATGTCCCTTCGAATCCAACACGAGGACGCTCAGGCTGCGCTTCTTCGCCTCGTCCGGTAGCGTGTTGCGGAATACGAAGTGGCCGCCCACGGTCGTGTAGCCGCGCGTCACGGTAAGATCGAGCCCGCCGTCGTTGTCGTAGTCGACGAACTGTACGCCATGGTCGGCGACGTTGAGCGGACTGTCCCTGGTCAGCACATTGACGAAGCCGGCCGCGCCCTCGTTGTGGAAGAGCGCGTCGTGCGGAGTCTGTGCACCTGGTGGCCCTTCGTACGCGCTGACCCAGAGATCGAGTTTCCCGTCGTTGTCAAAGTCGCCCCAGTCGGCGCTGACGGCGTGGTTCTCGATGCCGACGCCGAGCTTCTGGCCGACCTCGGTGAATGTGCCGTTGCCGTTGTTGTGGTAGAGGAGATTGCGGCCGTAGGCGGCGACGAAGATGTCGAGAAAGCCGTCGTTGTCGTAGTCGCCGATGGCGCAGCCGACGCCACCTTCGTCCGTGGTACGTGGCGGGCCAGTCATGCCGAGCGCGGGCGCCACATCGGTGAAATGGTCCCCGTCGTTGCGCCACAGCGCATCGGCGGCGCCCGACTGGTTGGCGAGGAAGAGATCGAGATCGCCGTCATTGTCCATGTCGAACCAGCAGGCGCCGACCGTCGGGCGCTCGTCAGAGGGGCCTACACCGGCGAAGACCTGCGTGAACTTGCCGCCATCGTTGTGGTACAGCCGGTTCGCGCCGCTGCGATCGGTGGCGTAGACGTCGAGAAGGCCGTCGTTGTCGTAGTCGATCCAATTCGTCTGGCGGGCCGAGCGGTTGGGGATTGTGAGGCCGATGTCGGCCGCGACGTTGGTGAAGTGCTTGCCGCCCTCGTTGTGCATCACGACTGTCAGCTTGTCCTTCGCGGTGGCGCCGCCGAGAAGATCGATGAAGCCGTCGCCGTCGTAATCGCCCCAGCTGAGACCGCGCAGCTCGTGGCTGCCGGCCTGCGGCATTCCCATCTGGGCGCCGACGCTGACAAGGACGCCGTGGTCATTGTGGTACAGGCGCACCTCTCCGCTGCCGAGTGACACCGCCAGATCGAGATAGCCGTCGTTGTCGTAGTCGCCCCAGGCGTTCGAGTAGGAGTTGGGGACGCCGAGCAGCCCGGGCTGCACGGGGATGAAGGGGAGCGCCGTGGACGGTGTGGCGGGCGCGGTGGACACGCCCGGTTTGCCGCAGGCGACCGAAAAGAGCAACGTCGTGGCAACGAGGCAGCGTGCGCCGCGGTCAGTTCTCAATCTCATTAGGGCTGCGGAAGCAGTCGGCCGGTGCATGGACAAGGCTCTCCTTGGTGCAAGGCGAGAACTGGCAGCTGCCGAGTCCGGGAGTTTCAATCGAGGTCGTGGGAGTATGGCGCGACGCTTCACACCGTGCCACCCGCCCGGGTGCGGTCCAGGAGGGGGCGGTCGCCCGTCCGCCCGCGCTCTCGGTCGTCCGGTCGGCCCCGCTCGTCCGTGTCCCCTGGCACGCGAGCCAACGCGCATGATGTGAAGACCCGAGCTTCCGACAACTCTCGTACATGAATCTTGCCGTCTCCGTGTAGAGACTGCCTGGATAATCCGTAAGGTTGTCGGAGGCACTGCCTCCGTTGAGACCGCAGACAATGGTGTCGGCTCGCGTTTCGTCATTCGCCTGCCCGCACGCACAGGATGAGATTGGCGCGCGGAGTTACCATCGTCCGGCGAACGTCACATCTTGCGACTCGCATTTTCCCCTGCCGGAGGCGCGCGTGAACCCCCTTGTCAAGAACCGCGACATGATGGTGCAGGTCATTTTGTTCGTCATCACGTGCGGGATCTACGGTATCTACTGGTTCTATCAGACAGCCGTCGAGATGAAGGCGCTCACGCGCGACTCGGAGGCGGAACCGGGGCTGTGGACGGTACTGCTGTTCATCCCGTTCGCGAACTTCTACGCGCACTACAGGTATTCCGAGCTGTTCGAGCGGGTGTCGGACGACCACCTGAACAAGTGGATCCTGTTCATTCTGTGGATCGTGTTTTGTCCGGCGGTCTGGTTCATCGTGCA